>JADMIO010796467.1_pt1 | contig 105238 bp, 113 predicted proteins | sample 8958161 | NCBI WGS metagenome assembly JADMIO01 (sample SAMN16585339, study PRJNA669376) | soil metagenome | isolation source: Crop rotation soil | place: USA: Cullars Rotation, Alabama | collected 2011 | reverse complement strand
GCCGCGACTTCAAGTCACGTGAATTCCAAGCTTCGGATCCCACTGTGCTGGAAACTTGTCATCAGTTACAAGAGAGGATGGAGATGGTCTTGAGGTTGCCATATTGTATCCTATCCAAGAAATGACTCCAAGAATTCCTCCCACTGCCATCAATACCGAAAGTTGTAAGACAATAGGACTCCATTCAGAGAGCATCAGCAGATAGGCATAAAGAAAGAATCCTACAATTGCCAAGACAAAGATCATAATTCCAATAGTTCGTTGTCTTGTCATAAGGCTAGAGTCTTTTTGTGACTTATTTATTTTAATCTAGTAAGCAAACTCAATTGCCATCAGATATGCATCTTCGCCGTCACGATAGTAGGCTTTTAGTCGTTGTTTTATGACAAATCCAAGTTTTTCATACAGCTTTACGGCATCATTGTTGCTACATCTGACTTCAAGATACAGTTCATCAGATTTTTTCAGTTTTACTCCCCCAATTGCTTCCAGAACCAAACCCTCTCCAATTCCCTTTCTTCGGTGTTCTGGCAATACTGCAACGGATACAACATGACCCTTTTTTACAAATCCAAGTTTCTTGAAGTTTGAAAAACCATATTCAATTTTACACATTATGTACCCCACAAGCTTCTTGTCCACTTCTGCAACCAGGAATGCCTCAGGAAGCTCAGCAAGTAGACTTTCATAGAAATAGTCAGAATAGTGCTCTGGCAGCGTTTTGAGATTTATCTCCATGGTTGAAATCAAGTCTGAGAGATCGCATCTACGAATGACGCAGTTCCCAATTTCTCTTAATGCCACCTGCATTCTGATGATACTGGAATTATTAATTATTTAACTCTAAGCAAATAGTAAAAGAAATAATTAAAGCCAGTAATGAATAGACGGTCAAACATATCAACGCTTGATGAAGTTTTATCAATGGTTTCTTCATATTTTACTATAGTAGGCTTTAACCAAAGTCCAACCGTATTACAAATCGAAATTTCTGGAAATGAGATAACTGAGAAATTTCGCCAACTAGTTCAACGCATGGAATCAAAAAACATGATAGCCAGACTGGAATCAAGTTCTGGAAGAACATTTTTGCTGGTTTCAAGATTTGAGCCTCCAAAGTCACGCAGATCTTGGATTCCAAGAGCATTGTTTGCTGCTACGATAGTAATGGTAATGATTGACGGATATTATCGAGCGATTAGTACAAATTCCATTGTAAAAGAAGATGACCCATTTTACATAGCAGCATTATACACTGCATCATTAATTGGAATACTTGGCATCCATGAACTTGGTCATATGATTGCGTCAAAGAGACACAAACTTAAGATCAGTTGGCCATATTTTATTCCCGGAATTCCAGTGGTAGGTTTTGTACCAACATTTGGAGCGCTAATAATGTCTCGTGGTTTGATTATAAATAGAAACATACTTTTTGATGTAGGAATTTCCGGTCCCATTGCAGGACTTGTTGTAGCAATAATTGTTTCCACATATGGCGCATATCTTTCTCCTCTGATACCAACTTCACAGGCCCAGGAACTTTTAGAAAAATCTGGTCTTATGGATCTGCATTCTAGCATAATAATGGATGCCACAATATTTTTGGTTGGAAAACATGTTCCAAACCAAGAACTTGTAATGTCACCAGTTTTGTTGGCAGCATGGTTTGGTTTTCTCATAACGTTTCTTAATCTTCTTCCAGCATGGCAACTTGATGGAGGTCACATTGCTAGAGCAACATTTGGTATCAAGTGGCACAGAATTTTGACATATGCAAGTATAGGAATTCTTGCTTCAACTGGATACTACATCATGGCATTGTTTGTACTAATGTTTAGCATGAGAAGTCAGGACATAAAACCATTAGATGACATATCTCCGTTATCGCAAAAAAGAAAAAGAATGTTCGGACTTGTTATTGCTCTTGCATTTCTCTGTGCACCATTACCGTTTTCTATTTTACCGTAGTAAGACGTGTGAGCCATCAGGAATAATGGTAATCTTTTGCCTGTCACCATATGTCTTAAGAACATAGTCCATTGTCTCCTTTGCACCACTAAATGGAATCATACCAAGTTTGTCTTTTGTATAAAGATTCGGCAAAATTGATACTATGCCTATTCCAAATTTCTTGTGCATTTCTGTTAGAAATAGCAGATCTTCCATCCCATCCAAATATTTAGACGGATTTTTTAGCCTGTCAAGACTCATTCTTCCTTCCACATATTGCTGAATTGCTTCAGAACCCAATCCATGTTTACATTCTGCAAGAAGTATTATCAATCCCTCATCTTTTATCACACCTGAGCAATTCCAGACAGATGAAAGTGATCTGCTCAATGTTTCATTGCTTGCCTCTTTTCCAGTGCTAACAATTGCCACCCTATGCTTTTCGGTCTCATGTATTGTGTTTGAGGACAGAGATTTTGACAATGAGAAAGTCGATGATGGATGACCTACGGCAACATCAATTATTCCAGATTGATTTGCCACAATCTCAATAGAAGATATCTCAAATCCATCAGTAAATTTTTTTGCCACCTGCATTGTTTGCAACTCATAACCAGGAAGTGGAAGATTTCCTTCCCTTTTTTCATATGCCTCAAGCATGTTGTCTTTACCAAATCTTCGCAATAGTTTAGTGGACATTGTATCATACCCAAACAAGCCATCAAACTCCATCTCGCCTATAAAGACAAGATTAGCGTTAGAAAATTGAGAGTTGTTAAATTCAGATATTGATACAGTAGGATCAGCAAAGACATTTTTAATAGAATTCAAGTTTGACTTGTCTACCAAGAATTTTGGTTTTGGGAGGGACTTTTTTGTGCAGATATCCAACAAGCCAGAGATGATCTTCAGAACAGATTTGGAATGTTCCATTATCACAAATTCTGTAGGCTTTGATAGATCAATAGATTCCAGTTTTGATGCAATTTCTGCATCAGTCAAGTTCACGCCTCCAGGAACTATTTGTTTTTCCAGATTTTCTGCCATTACATCAAGAACAACGTCTGTAGGTCCATAGCTAAGCCAAATTTCAGGCATACCATACCGAAGGGACAGTTAAAATAAATCTAGTTCGGTAAATTTTGCTGTGGGTTTTGTCAAAGAATTTGCAATATTTTTGCAAGAGAGCGGCGCAATCAAGTTTGGAGACTTTAAGCTTTCAAGCGGAAAAGACAGTGCATACTATATTGATCTTCGACTAGTACCAAGTTTTCCACACCAATTTAGAAAGATGATAAAATCTGTTCAAAACTTGATATCAGATACCATAGGGCTTGACAGTTTTGACTATATTGCATCAGTTCCAACATCAGGACTTGTAATAGCATCCGCATTGGCCCAGGAGACTGTAAAGCCTCTCATCTACATCAGACAAAAGCCAAAAGATTATGGTACTGGCAGTCTCATAGAGGGAAGAATACCACCCGGTTCAAAAGCAGTCTTGGTAGATGATGTTGGAACAACTGGTCACTCTCTACTCAATGCCATCAGGGCTCTAAAGGAGGCCAAAGTGGTTGTAGACTCGGCATTTGTCATAATCAACAGACTTGAAGGAGCACGTGAAAACCTAGAGGCTGAAAAAGTAAAGTTGTATGAAATTACAGACATACTTGCCATTTCCAATATTTTACACACTGAAAATATTCTAGATGATCAGACTCTAGATAGAATCAAAAAACAAATGAGTCCATCAAAATAGATTTCAGTCTAGCTTTCGTAGATCATTAATTTTTTTTCTTCCAAAAGAGTATGTAGGTTATGTACAGACCTGTAAACATCAGACTCTTTTTTTGCTCCAGTGCAGACAAGCTTTCCCGATGCAAATAACAGTATGACAGTTTTAGGGTCAAGCATCCTGTGTATCAAACCAGGAAATTGTTCTGGCTCGTACATGCTTCGTGGAAGACTTCTTGCTGCTTGTTCCAAGTGTATCTTCCCACCGAGATTAGCAGATGCAACCATATTCTGGATTGTAATTACTGCATCATTTTTTATCTTAATTCCACCTTTTCGTAATGTCTGAACAACACTACGAACTGCCTTGATTGATTGTTCTTCAGACTTTGCTCCAGTGCAGACCATTTTCCCCGAACTGAAAATTAATGTTGCAGTTTTTGGAGATTTTATTCGAAAAACTAAACCGGGAAATTGATCAGGATGGTATTCAACATCAGGAAATGTTTGTGTAATAACATTAAGATCAATTCGTTGATCAACTGAAGCAGATGCCACAACATTTTCTATACTTACAATAGGTTTTGTTTGAGGCATTTCGGTGTTTAAATACGCGCTTTATATATACTCTATAACATTTTGTGCAAACATTTGTTGTGTCAAATGTAGTACATCATTTCAAGAAAGAGGCAGCTCAGACAAATGCCTTTACATCATCGTGTCAGTTATAACTCTGATTCTTCATTGCGGCCAAATGAAGATAATTTACTGCTTATTTTAAAATTAGTATACAACAAAGAAAAATTCTAGGCTCCACTCATTTACTCTTCTAATGAAAAATCGCAGAACAAAATATTTGCCTAAGCCAAATCTAACATACAGAGTTGAATTAAAGTAGTGGGCCCAAAGGGCTTCGATCCCTTGGCTCACCGGTTATGAGCCGGTTACTCTACCAAGCTGAGTTATGGGCCCTACGAAAGAGCAAATTGACATGCGCTATAAAATAGTATAGAGGTTAACAGTAAGCATTGTAACAGCTGTCAAGTAAGAGATTTTGAGCAGCTACTGATTTGCTAGCTATTTCTACCAATTCATCTTCTTTTGATGCAGGAGTATTTTCCAATATTTTTCTCCAGAGAGCAGCGTGTCTTATGTCAGCTTCTGCATGCAGTCTGAAATATTCTATTGCATCATCGTCTGAAAGACCATAGAATTTTCTTAATCCATCTATCTTCGATAAGCTAATTTTTGGGATCTCTTGTTCCAAGGCATACATTGCAGCAGCCCCACCCTCAAATGAATTCATAAGACATGAAAGATTTGAGATGGCTTGTTTTGTAGCCTCTAGACCCTCATAGTTTCTTAGTTCATCTTGTGATACGCCTAGTGCAGATGCAAATTTCATCCATGGTTCAATGTGTTCAGATTCTTCATCTCTATTTGAGGTAAGTTTGTTCTTGATTTCAGATGGGCTTTTTTCCATCACGTCTCCTACAAATGAAGGAACTGATTTTACCAGTTGAAAGTATTCTTTTGAATAACCGCTAAGTGAGTTCATTGATAATTTACCTTCACTCCACATTACATAGAATTTGTGCTTTAGCAAACTCTGTTCTTCAATTATTTTATCAATTCTTGCAATAAGAGAGCTCATGGCAGTTATCAAATTCTAGCAATAAAAAAATCTTTGGAATGCCTTCAAAAGGATTTTATGGATATAAAATAGGATGCAATTTGGGCTCCAGTGGTGTAGACCGGTCAAGCATGTGGGACTTTCAATCCTACGACCCGGGTTCAAATTCTTCATGATGAAAATCCCGGCTGGAGCACCACCTTTCAAAAGCATTAATATTCTAACTTTGATCTACGACTGCTAGTGCAAATTCTTGGATAGAAAGAATTTTGAGATAAATCCACTCATAAAAGACTTTGAAAGTTACATAGCCAAGGTCAATGATGCAATCAAACAAGAGTTAGATCTATACTCTGCATCAGAATTTTTTGAACCATTACAGTATTCGTTAGAGGGTGGAAAGCGAATAAGACCACTAATACTCATCTTGTCTGCAGAAAGTGTTGGAAAATGCGATGAAAATGCATATTCAGCATCATGTGCAGTAGAACTTTTGCATACAGAGTCTGTGATTCATGACGATATCATAGATAATGAAATTCTAAGAAGAAGAAAGGATCCTTTCCACATAAAATATGGATATAACACAAGTATCATAACAGGAGATTTTGTGCTGGGTCTGATTTTGAACATTTCATCCCGTCTTGATAACGCAAGAATAGGAAGAGAGCTTGCAATCACTGCAATGATGATGAGTGAGGGAGAGATGATTGAGACAAGACTTGAGACAAGCGAAGATGTCACCTTTGACGATTATGTCAAGGTGATGGAGTACAAAACCGCTACGGCATTTGAGGCTGCTGCAAAAATTGGAGCCATATTAGGAGGTGGTACTGAGGAACAAATTTTGGCACTTGCAGAATATGGCAAAAACATGGGAATTGCATATCAAATTAGAGATGATCTACAAGATTGGAATAATGAAGACAAGTTATTCAATACTCTGATTAAGAAAAGTTCTGATCCTCGCATTGTATTTGACCGCATGGATGCCATGCTAAATAATTATTCCGCTAAAGCAAAGACTGCATTAAGAAAAATTAATGATGGTCCTGCAAGAACAAGATTAGAAAGTCTTCTAGACTTGACTATGCTTAGTGTATAGCTGGTAGTCCGCTCATAATTGGAACTGCAGATTTTGCAAATTCTATAACTGGATCTGGATAGACACCTATTCCAACTATGAAGATTATTGAAAATATCATGACAGCAATTACTGACTTGGGTTCCTTGAGTCCCTTGTTTGATTCCCCTTCTTCGAAATACATTTTTCTTATTATCCAACCATAGTAAGCAAGTGAGAGTGCGCTGTTAAGAACTCCTGCTACTGCAAGATACGGAGCCCATGATAAGGTGTGGCCTGCATCAATTGCAGAACCAAACAGCATCAGTTTACTCCAAAATCCATTGAGCGGTGGTACACCAGCTAGTGCAAGTAATGAAATTGTAAGACCAAGTGCGGTGATAGGCATTCTTTTGCCAAGGCCTTTTATCTTTTCAATATGGGTAACACCTAGAGTTGTAACTATTCCTGCAACAGCAATGAAAGCAGCTGCCTTCATCACAGAGTGATTGAGAATGTGGAATAATGAAGCTTGGATTCCAATTGGAGAGATTGGAGCCACACTAAGACCAATCAAGATGTATCCAGCTTGGCCAATACTTGAATAGGCAAGCATTCTTGTGAGGTTTCTTTGTTTGATTGCAGCCAAGTTTCCTACAGTCATGGTCACTATAGCAATAACGGCAAGTGCAAATGCCCAGTGAAGGTTGAGTGCTATTGCACCCATTATTATGACTCGTAGTACTGCTGCAAAACCAGCTTTCTTGGTACCTGCTGCAAGCAGTGCTGCAATTGTAGGTGGAGCTCCTTCGTATGCATCAGGCAACCACATGTGGAATGGAACTAGACCTATCTTGAATCCAAAGCCAGCTATGAACATACCTACGGCCAATATTGCAAGCGGCATCATGTCTGGTCCAAGTTTTGAGAACCCAACAATTACCTGTTCTATGTTTGTAGAACCGGTCAGGCCATATGCAATGGAAATTCCATAAATTATAATTCCAGACGATAATGCTCCAAACAAAAAGTACTTGATTGCAGCTTCGTTTGAAGATGGATCCTTTTTGAGATATCCAGCCAGAACATATGTTGGAATACTCATGAGTTCCCATGCGATAAACAACATCACTAGATCTGTCGAGTATGCAATCAGTATCATTCCGATTGATGAAAGTAAAATTAACGAATAGTATACAGCAGGATTTGCTCTCTTGCGCATATAGTTAAACGAGCCAACTGTTGTCATTATTCCGACAATCAGCATCGCTATTGCAAAGAATGATCCAAACTTGTCATCAACTAGAACATTTGATGAAAATATTGCAGACTGGGTTACATGCTTTGTAATTATCTGATAGATAACAAATCCAATTGCTGCAAGTAATGCACCAAGTGTTATGGCACCATAAACAGACGAGCCTTTTTCTTTTCTTGCTACGTTGAGCACTGGAATTAATACTCCTACTGCTCCAAGTATCAGAGTTAACATGATTGGTGTTGATGTAAAGTCTATCATTTCTATCTCCTAAATTAACAACAGGAATACTACGATTAGTATACCTACTCCAAAGATGTAAAGATAAGATTGTGAAACTCCGGTTTGTGTTGCCTGCATTATTCTTGCACCGCCAGCCATAGTTCTCTCAGGAACCACGTTGAATCCCTCAAGAACAATGTTTTCAAAGTACTTGTAAACACTCCTGGCAATGTATAATGGTGCTACGACAAATCCCCAGTAGATTAATGCGTTAAGATACCACCTGTTTAGGAAGAATTTGTGAATTGCATAGAAGAATATGTTTGAATTTACAAACTTGACTGGATCAACAAATCTTCCGATATAGAAGATGTATCCCAGTCCAAATCCAATTGCAAATGCAGCAAGTGATGCCATAAGAGCCACAGGATTAACACCCTCTAGGAATCCACCAAGTAATGGTTGTGATTCTACAGCAACTGCTCCTACATCAGACTTGATTCCAAATGTAGAGCCCAGATAGTTAACAAAGAGATCATGAATTTGGTGTTCAAATGCAAGACCCATCACACCTACTCCAATTGTTAGTACTGCAAGTATTCCATATGGAATCCACATCGAAGGACCAGCTTCATGCACATGGTGTCCCTCTTTTTCCATTTCTTCAACATGCTTGCTCTTGTTGCCAAAGAATACCAGTCCTATCATTCTGGTGGTATAGAAAGCGGTTATCACTGCAGTAATTACTGCTATTGAGAATAATGGAAGAGCCCAAGTATTACCTGATTGATAAATTGCTCCAAATATTGCATCTTTACTCCAGAAACCAGTTGTGATAAATGGAGCACCCATCAGGCCAAGACCTGCAGCCCACATGAAAGCATATGTCTTTTTCATGTATTTTCTCAGGCCTCCCATGTCTGTCATGAATCTAGAGCCTACAATGTGTAGTATAGAACCTGCAGCCATGAACAATGATGCCTTGAACATTGCATGTGAAATAAGGTGGAAGAATCCTGCGGTATAACCATCAACGAATTGTTTTGAAAGACCTGCAACACCAAGAGCCATCATCATGTAACCTATCTGTGAACCAGTAGAGTATGCAAGAACTTTCTTTATTTCAGGATGTACCATTCCTTGTGTAGCAAGAAGAAGTGCGGTTATTGCTCCAACCCATGCTATTATCTCAAAGAATTGATCCATGTTAATTCCAATTGCAGCCAGTGCAAAGAAGAGAGGAGCCAAGCGGGCAACCAAGAAGACACCTGCCTTTACCATTGTTGCAGCATGGATTAGTGCTGAAACTGCGGTAGGTCCAGTCATTGCCTCAAGTAACCATTCGTTTAGTGGGAATTGTGCAGATTTTCCAATCGCACCTCCAAATAACAAGACTGCAGCTGGAATCAGCAAGTGTTGTGCAGCCATCGCTGTTGCCCAGCTAGTATTTGCAGTCAACTCTCTGAATCCAAAAGTGCCTGCAAATGCAAAGATAAGGAACATACCAGCTAACATCATGATATCACCAACTTTTGTCATGATGAATGCCTTCATTCCAGAATGAGTTGGAGAATAGTAATCCATCAGACCAAGTACATGTCGTCCTTCTACTCCAACATGATCCTTCTTCTTGTCTTTATACCAAAATCCTACTAGAGCATATGATGCAAGGCCTACTCCCTCCCAACCAAAGAAGAGTTGCAAAAAGTTATCAGATAATACAATAAGCTGCATGGAACCGAGGAAAAATGCCATCCAGAAGAAGAATCTAGTTAGATCCTTGTCTCCTTTCATGTATCCTGTACTGTACACAAATATCAGAAATGAGATCCAAGCAACAACGTTACTCATTATTACTGCAAGTGGATCAGCAAGAACTCCTGCCTTGAGTCCGATAGATGATATCCAAGGAATTTGATTGTGTATCTCGTGATTACCAAGAGCTGCTGGAAGAAGTGTCACAGCTGAGATTGCACTTGCAAGAGCAAACGCTACTGCTACCCAACCAGTTGAACGCTTGGAAGCTTTTCCAAAAGCTGGTATTATCAATGCGGCAACAAATGGAAGTATCCAAATTGCCCAAACTCGAAGGTCTCCCAATCCAGAAATAATATCAAAAGGTAAAATAGCCATTCTCTAAACTCCCACCAATCCCTTCATGAAAGGAATTATTTGGTTAAAGAATACGTCTGGATATATTCCAATAACAACGCTAAATCCTGCTAGAACCATCATAGGGCCTGTAACATACCAGTTGGCTTCTTTTGTTTTTTCCAAAGTCTCTGGAAGTTTTCCAAAGAAGACTCGTTTTATCATCCACAAGACATAGGCCATTGTGATAACAGTTGCAACTAGACCTAAACCAAACGTGATCATTCTTATCATTGAACCCTGCTGAATCGCAGTTTGAAGTGCACCAAAGAACATTGTCCATTCTGCCATAAATCCACTAGTTGGTGGAACACCCATCAGGGTTAGTGCTCCAATCATTGAACAGACTGCAGTTATTGGCATCTTTCCTGCAAGACCTCCCATCTTTGTGATACTGCGAGTTCCAACTTGCAAAATTATTGCGCCAACCATCATGAACAAAATCACTTTACCCAAGCTGTGGGACACAAACATCATTTCAGAACCAGAAAGTCCAAGCACAGATGCAGAACCAATTCCAAATAAGATGTATCCCATCTGACTAATACTAGAATAAGCAAACAATTTTCGAATGTCATCTTGTACTAGTGCCATTACTCCACCGTAGATCATGGTTGCCAAACCCCAGATGTTCAATGCAAGAGCAAAGTGCTCGTATTGACCCGGCATTAGCATTATTATCAATCTAAAGAATCCGTATGCACCAACTCCCAACATTGCTCCAGATGATAGTGCGTTAAGTGGCGTTGGTGATGCACGATAAACATGTGGTAACCACATGTGTACTACAAACGATGCCATTTTTACAGTAAGACCTACAATGATTGCAACAGCAGCAAGTGCAAGAACATGAGGCGGAATACCATGCGCTTTGATGTCTGCATAGTTGAAACTGCCTACACTGAGACCTATTGAAAGGAAACCAAGTAAAAGAATTACAGCACCTACATGGGTCCAGAAGAAGAACAGCAATGCAACTCTTCTTCTTGATTCATATCCCCAAATTGCCAGCATGAAAAATGCTGGAATTAACATAACCTCAAAGAAGACATAAAATTCTATCAAGTTGGTTGCAAGAACTGTTCCAAGCATTCCCATTGCCATGACAAGGAAGAGTGCATAGTATGCTCCAATCTGATGATTAACATGACTTTTCAGAGAAGATGATTCTACCATTTCAGTACCACCCCCGACCAACTGCTTTTCAGAACTCATTCGTTCTTCAAACATTGTAGTAATTCTTGCAACCATGTAGGGTTTTGAAAATAGTGCAAGTACAGTTGATACAAGGTATATTATAATTGCAAACGGGGATGCAAGTCCATCAAGCAATAATCCAAATTCACCAAACAACTGAGTCCACTTGTAATGTTCTTCATAAGTTCCTGAAAGCACTGGAACGATAACTAGTATAGTACAGTACAACAACAATGCAAAGCTAAACAGTGCAGCTGCTGTAGCCCCAGACTTACGTCCAAGATAGTACGCAACCGGAGAAAGCAATAGTGGCAAGAATAAAGCCTGTAAAAGTACGAATTGCATTATCCTTTCAAGCTCCTAAAGTCTGCAATGTCAATGTTTCTGTACATTCGGTATGCTACAATTACAAGTGCAAGTCCAACTGCAACTTCTGCAGCTGCTATTGCAATAGAAAAGAGAGCAAGTGTTTGTCCCTGACTGTTTGGTATGTATCTAGAAAATGCAACCAAATTGAGATTTGCCGAATTGATTATCATCTCTATGCCAAAGAGCATACGGATTGCGTTTCTCTTTACTGCTATTCCATAGATTCCAATGGCAAGCAACGCCACTGAAACTAGAACAAAATCAATCAGTCCGTTGGTCATCTATTACATCCTCCCTTCTTGCTAATGTCATTGCCCCAATGACAGATGATGCCAAAATTAATGCCATCACTATCAATGCCGGCGAGTAATACGTTAGAAAGTCTTCTCCAATCTTTTTGTAATCAACTGCTGATGAATTGGTATCCATGGTTTTCAATCCTGAACCAATGATTATTGTTCCTATGCCCAGCATGAGTACAATCATCAACGCAATGCCAGCATATCTTCGGCGTTTGTCTTCTACCTTATTGAAAATAAGCTCTCGTCTTACCAGCATAACTGTAAACAATATAAGAACCGCAATCGAGCCCACGTAAACTGAAAGTTGGAACATTGCCACAAATGGTGCATCCAAAAGCAGAAAGAATCCAGCAATGCCAGATAATGTAAGCATCAGTGCGATTGAACCATATATCAAAGAGCGTATTTCAAGTGCCACAATTGCAGAACCAATTGTAAGAACAGAGAGAGCTAAAAATACTGCATCAACCATGTGAAGCACCCCTGTCGTCTATTTTTATTTCAACATCTTGTGAAATTTTTGGCTGTATGGCAAGTTGGGCAGGGGTGTAAATTAAAGCAGATTTCGTAAAAGAAGAAAGCTCATAGTCATTGGTCATGTAAAGTGCATAAAACGGACAGGCATCTACACACAAACCACAGAATACACATTTTCCGTAATCTATCTGTGGCATTATGGCTTTCTTGTTATGCTTCCATGTTTCATGAACTTTGACCATGCTTATGGCCTCTGCTATTCCCTCACATGCTACTGAGCAAAGCTGACAACCAGTACAGTGCTCATGAAATAGTATGTGTCTACCTCGTAGCCCAGCTATTCCAACTCCAGTCTCTGGATTGAATTGAAAGCCATCACCTACAAATTTTAATTTCTGTTCAGGATATCGTAATGTAAATCGCTTTACTGCAAGATGTTTTACACCGGAATTTAGTGCACGTATTATTCCAATTACATTACTCAATGCAATATTCCTCCCGGTCCCAAGACACCTGCGTATAGCAATCCGAGAGCTATAAAGATGTTAATGAATGCAAGACCGATCAATTTGTACCAACCAGTGTGCAATATCATATCGATTCTAACTCTTGGGAAAACTCCACGAGGTAACAGAATTAAGAGTATGACTCCAACAGTTTTGATAACAAACCACAGTGTACCATTGAGCATCTCTTGATCAAATAGCGGCAATCCAGGGAACTTGGCAGTTACAGGACCAATTGTAATTCCTTGAGTGACTATATCCTGTGGGAACGGAGGCCAAACCATTGGACCATTCCAACCACCAAGGAATAATACTACAAACAATCCTGCAAATGCATATAATTTCAGATAAGTTCCAAGTTGGATTAATCCATACATCATTCCGGAGAATTCTGTTAACCATCCTGCAACAATTTCACTTTCTGCTTCTGGAAGATCAAATGGAATTCTTTCAAGTTCTGCCAATATGGTAATGAAGAATACTATAGCACCAATCGGGAGAAATGCAATCCACCAAAAGTGTTCTTGTGATTCTACAATATGTGAAAGATTCAGACTTCCAGATAATATCACAACTCCAAGAAGTGAGAGAATCAATGGAATTTCAAATGCAACCATTTGGTGAAGTGCTCTGAGACCACCAATGAACGTCCACTTGCTATTTGCTGCCCATGCAGTAAGCACTGCAATTATTGGGAAAAAGCCGATTACTGCAAATACTGCCAAAAGGCCGACACTTGGATTTGCAACTACCCATCCAGGAGCAACTGGAATTAGTGCGACAAATGCACCGGCGGTTCCTACAAACAACAATGGACCAAGCCAGAAAATTGGCTTGTCTGCTTTTGCAGGGATGATAATCTCTTTGCTCATTAGCTTAAACCCATCACCCATCAATTGCAGTATTCCTTCTATTTTTCCACAATAAAGCGGACCAACTCTGAGCTGCATTTTTGCAAGGAATTTTCTTTCAACAAATATTGTTGCAGCTGCAAGAAGAGCGGCAAATCCAAATCCTGGAAATGCCATAACTCTAAAAATAGTAGTATGCATGAAGCTTTTTACAATTGGAAGAGTACGTGACGGATCTGCCATCCAAGTCATTGCCAAGTAAGGCGTCATCAGTTGACCATTGATTACTGGCAGTTTGATGTAGAACAGTACAATGAAGACTATTGGTAATCCAACTAGACTAAAGATCAGAATGACCCAGAATATTAAATCAAATAAAGAACCAATGAATCGACTTAATCGAAACTGTGGTGCAATAGTTGACATTTATCTATCTGCCTCCACAGGCCAATAATTAAGACCCCAGTAAACTGCTGGCATGTTACCTAGTTTTTCACCTTTTAGCAAATATGGCATACAAATCAAATTTCTAAACGAACCAACGCTTATCTTTACTCGATAGGGTTCTGGTCGGTTGTTTGATACAATGTAATATCCAATTGCACCTCTTCCAGATTCAATTCTACGATAAACTTCATCATTACCACCTTTTGGATTTGGTTTTAATTTTGTGCGCACAGAGCCTGATTTTGGCATCTTTTTCAGTGCATCTTTTATGATTCTACAACTCTCAAACATCTCAAGATAAGGTATTCTAGATCGTGCGTAAGAGTCACCTTCTTTCATCACTATTGTTTGAAAGTCCAAGTTTTCATAGACATCATATGGTTCCTTTTTCCTTACATCAAAATCAACACCTGATGCTCTAAGTACAGAGCCTGTAGTGCCAAGTCGTATAGCATCAGTTCTGGATAAAATTCCACTTCCTTCTGTCCTTGCCTTTAAGATAGGATTCTGATAGAATATGGCTTCATATTCTCTGAGTCTCTTTTCAAAATATTCAACTTGACGTAAACATCTTTCTTCAAAGTTAGACGGTAAATCATTTCTTACTCCACCAGGTACAAGATATGCGTGAGTCACTCTTGCACCGGACATTGCTTCTAACAAGTCAATGAAAAGTTCTCTATCACCTGCTGGCCACATGAACATCGTAGAGTGACCAAGAAATATTCCATAGATAGCTAACCAATACAAAATGTAGATGCAGCGATTCAGCTCTGCAGCAATGACTCGAATGTATTTTGCTCTTTCTGGGACTTCAATTCCCAACAATTCTTCTACTCCAAGACAATACGGATACAAAATATTGGAAGAGTCGTGTATTACTGGTCTTTCAAGATGCGGAATGTTTTGGATATAATTTCTATATTCAGCCATTTTTTCTTCGCCTCGGTGTACATAACCTGGATCAGGATCACAAGAAACAATGTAATCACCATCGACTTTGATTATCAATCTCATATGTCCAGAACCTGGATGTTGAGGACCTACATTGAGTGTCATTATCTTTTCATCAACAGTCTCAATATGCATTCCTGGAGGAAGTTGTGTTGTCATCTTATCGCCCTTTAATCTTAAAGTCCTTTCTAAATGGTGGTATATCTGCCCAGTCCTCTGGCAAAAGCAATCGTCTCATATCAGGATGACCTTCAAAGTAAACGCCAAACATTTCAAAACACTCGCGTTCATGGAATTCTACACTATAGAACACATCACGTAATGATGGGGTTCTTGTGGAATCTGAACCAGGATTTGGAACATCTTCTCTTGGAACTCTAGTTGCAAGTGCAAAAATTTGTCTTCCAAGTTTTTCATCAGTATAAGATCCTAAATGATAAATGACTTCAATTTCGCTTGAATCTGGATAATCAACTCCAGAGACAGATTCTGCGTGATCATACTTTAGTTCATCTCGTATAAATTTAGCAACATCTACAATATTTTCTCTTTTAGCAGTTACTCTAATTCTATCAGCTCTTACATAGTCTACAGTTATTTTATCTCCAAATTTTGATGAAACTTTGTCTGCCAAAGATTTTTCAAATGCAGGAATTGGTTTTGGTTTGACGGGGACATCAGGAGATAAATCTAATCCTTTTTCTTCATAGAACTTTTTTGCTTCATCTTTTGACATGGAATCTGGTTTAGTATTTTCAGAATTTGTAGAATGCTCCTCTGCAGTATCTTTAACTTCTACGTCCTTGTCAGTTCCAGAGCTCATTGTTATTTAGCCTTCGTCCGTTTTATTTTTTCTTGAAGTAACATACAGCCCTGGATGAGTGTTTCAGGTCTAGGGGGGCATCCCGGAACGTAAACATCAACTGGAAGAACCCCATCAATTCCAGGTAGTACATTATAGGAGTCAAAGTATAATCCTCCAGTTATTGCACATGCTCCCATTGCTATAACATATTTTGGATCAGGCATCTGATCATACACCATTCTCAATCGAGGAGCCATTTTTCTAGTAATTGTCCCCATGACAACTATTAGATCACATTGTCTAAGGGAACCAAATGCTTCGATAATACCAAATCTTTCAACATCATATCTAGGACTTGAAGCAGCTCCAAATTCTACACTGCAACATGCAGTCTCAAGGTGTACTGGCCATAATGAGTAAATCCTACCCCAGTTTATTGCCATATCAAACGGTTTTCCTACTGCTTTAACAAGAATATCACCAAGTTTTCCAACTAGTACATTAGTAGCGTGCGGTGCTGTTTCTTGGTTGACTAGTTCCTTTAGCATTTTTCTTCCCTATCCCGAGTCCTTGCTATATTCGATTTAAAAGTTACCAAATGTTCTTCCTCCCTGCTTGATACAGCGCAAAGGCAAACGCAGCAAAGATTATTGCAAGAAAGCCTATGATTGGAAGAGTTGCGGACTTTGGCAAATCAAGGATGCTGCTTCCCCAGGCATACAAAAAGATCGATGCTACGTCAAATACGACAAACATCAAGACAAATGAGTAATATTGCATCATGAAATGAGTACGTCCCTCACCTTGTGGGACTTGGCCAGATTCCATAGGCAGGAACTTGACTGGATTAGAAGTACGTCTTGGAGCGATCATCCTAGAAAGAATCAAGGTTGGCCCTGTTGCCACAATTGCAAATGTAAACAACAATAAGATTGGACTGAAACTACTAGCAGCTTCTCCTACCAAAGTAGCTAACAAGCCAGTCGGAGAGTATAAAAATCTATGCACATTATACGATCATAATTTTCATTGGCAACAATTTTTTCAATAATTTCTTTGAAATTGAATAATATCTTCAATGTTGCACATCAGAGAGTTTCGGTTGTTTTAATTTCTAAGATGATTGATATATGACAATATCAAAACTTACTTTATGGTAAACGTTGGACAGAAAGCGCCGCCTTTTACCTTGGTAGATACAGAATTAAAAATGCGAAGCCTAGATGAGTTTAAAGGAAAAAAAGTAGTTCTCTCATTTTTTGTGGCCGCAAGTTCTCCTGTATGTACAAAGGAAATGTGCACCTTCAGAGATGAGTGGAATCAGATATCAAAGCTTGGTGCTCAAGTAATAGGAATTAGTAACGATGGTCCATTTGCAAATAAAGCATTTGCAGAATCTCAGCATCTTAATTTTCCAGTACTTGGAGACTACAAGAGTCAGACAATAAGAGATTATGATATACTAATGCCTGACTTGTTGCACGTAAAGGGATATGACGCAGCAAAAAGATCTGTATTCATCGTAGATGAAGGCGGAAACATAGTCTACAAATGGGTTTCAGACAATCCATTGATAGAACCAAACTATCAAGAGATCATAAACTTTCTCAAGAAATAAAGTAAAATCTCTTTTAATTTATTTTTGGAGTATCACATTATCAAATATAGATTTTCCAGTTATCATTAAAATCTAAATATCAAGAACAACATTAAGATCTGATGACTAAACAAAACAATCGTGATGATAATGCAGAGTCCACATCAAAGGAATTGAAACAAAAATCTCTACAACATGAGTTTACTAGTCTAACAATAAAAGCAATAATCATTGCAATAGGAGCTTGGATTAGCTTATCTATTTTTGAGATATTTGTTGCACCTACAATTGGACTTCAGCATACTCATGTTCAGGCTGCAGATACGATTGTCACTATAATACTTGCACTAGCAATCATTACTGCAATCAGACGCATTCTCAAAAGATTCTCAAACAAGATGCCAGCACAGTTTTCTGCAAGTGTTTCATTTTTTGCTATCATAATAATAGCGCTGATTTCAACCATATCATTGCTATACCAATGGAATGTAGAACCACAAGAGATTCTAGTTGGTGGAGGAGTAGCTGCAATCATTGTAGGTATTGGAGTATCAACAATAGTAGGCAACATATTTTCAGGTGGATTAATGCTTACTACTTTTCCAGCCAAGATTGGTGATTCTATCAGAATAGTAAATGACGACATACGAGGAAAAGTTGAGGAGATCAACATGATGTATACAAAGATAATCACGGATCATGGTACAGAATATGTTGTTCCAAATAATGCAATAATACAGGGAACTGTGAGAATCATGAAAGAAATTCCACTAAGTGAACAGCTACCATTTAATGAGGGAGATCAGGTAGAGCTAAAAAATTCATCAGATACATATTCTGGAATTATCATCAAGATAACTTCAGAGCTTACAACCATTTTAGATGGTAATAGAGAGGTGACTATTGCAAACAGCTCCATATTTGACGGTAGATTCATCATAACAAAAACAAGGAGCAATACAAAACAGAGTTAGACAATATACAACCAGTAATATTATTACAGGAACCTGCCTATTTTTTATCTGAGAAAGTAATTTGTAAACAATTGTAGAGACATTTATTCAATCTCGGCAAGTACATCATTTTTTGCAACTGATGAGCCTTGCTTCATCTTGATTGATTTTACAACACCGTCTTTGTGAGATTTAATTGAAATTTGCATTTTCATGGATTCCAAAACACAGACCACATCTCCTTTCTTGACATTGTTTCCAGCAGCCACATTTATTGATACGACTCTACCAGGAATTTGACTTTTGAGATTTATTTGCGAATCAGATGCAGAATCAGCACCAGAATTTTTGTATACAATTTTGTCCATCTCAGGACGCTTGTTAAAGGTTAGTTTTACTCCGTCCACTACAAGTGTAATTCTGTTTGTACTGTTTTCAAGATATTTTGTAATGTGATAAACACTATCTAACATAAACTCAACTTTATCATGAGTCATAGTAATGATCTTAAGATCACGTTCTTTACCTTGTATTTTTAATACAAATTCATTATTACCGATGGACTTTACAATTTCTCCATCTAGATTTTCATTAGTATTTTCTAATTTGAATTTCATATCAATGCCTGTCCACTTGTGTTTTCCACCTAACGCTATGCTCTTTGCGTGGTTTTATCTTGTTTTTGAGAAATTCTGAGTGTATGAGTGTTGCAGCTAGTGCAGCTTCGGATTTTTGTGATGCCTCAGTTTTCAAGTCACCCTGTAGTCTGTCAAGTATCTTGAATCTATCAAGAAAGTCTGTTGATAGGTCTCCATTAATGAATTCCTTGCTGTTCAATATAGTCTTGTACAACGGTATTGCAGTTTCAACTCCTTCAATATAGAAATCAGATAATGCTAGCGACATTCTTTGTCTGGCTTCTTCAAAGTTTTGTCCCCATGTAATGAGTTTGCCCATAAGTGAATCATAGTAAGGAGATACGGTGCAACCAGGGTAAAGATATGTATCAACTCTTACTCCAGGACCTGATGGAATGTTGACATCCCATATTTTTCCAGTTGATGGTGCAAAGTCCAAAAACGTATCCTCTGCATTTATCCTACATTCAATTGCGTATCCATTTACTTTGAGATCTTTTTGTTTGAAAGGAATTTCTTTTCCGTTTGCAATATCAATTTGTAATTTGACAAGATCAAGTCCTGAGACTAGTTCAGTGACAGGGTGTTCAACTTGTAATCTTGCGTTTATTTCTATAAAGTAGAAAGTTCCATCATCTAATCTTAGAAATTCTGCAGTTCCAGCATTACGGTAATCAACAGCTATTGCAGCTTTTACTGCAAGCTCTCCTATTTCATCACGTGTCTTTTGATCAACAACTGGAGATGGAGACATTTCAATGAGTTTTTGATGTCGTCTCTGAATGGAGCACTCTCGTTCAAAGATGTGTACTGTATTTCCATGTGTGTCACGTGCTAGCTGAAGTTCAATATGTCTTATTTTTGGAAGGAATTTTTCAACAAATAGTGCAGACTTGCCAAATGCTGCTTTTGATTCTCCAGATGCAATCTCAAATGCTTCTCGTAGTTCTTTTTCATCATGTACGAGTCTGATTCCTCTACCTCCTCCACCAAAAACTGACTTGAGTAAAACAGGATATCCAATCTTGTGTGCAATGTCTAGTGCCTTTTCAACTTCTTCAACAATTCCAGGACTTCCAGGCACAGTAGGCACTTTGGCTTTCATCATCGCATCCTTACATTCCATTTTATCACCACAGAGTCTCATAGATTTCCCAGATGGACCTATGAAATTGAGTTTCTTTTTCTCACAGAGATCTGCAAAGTCTGCATTTTCAGAAAGAAATCCATATCCAGGATGGATTGCATCAGCACCAGAGCTTACTGCAGTCTCTACTATTTTTTCCATATTCAAATAGCTCTGTGCAGGAGGTGCAGAACCAATATGATATGCTTCAGTAGCCATCTTGACGTGTTTTGAGTTTACGTCTTCATCTGAATAGACAGCTACTGATTTTATCCCTAATGCATTACATGTCTTGATGACGCGTATTGCGATTTCTCCCCTGTTTGAGATTAAAATTTTCTTGATCATATCGTTCTAAAGATTAATGTTCCCATGTTTTCTTGGAATTCTTCGCTCTCTTTTATTTGCTAAAGCATCCAAGGCACGAATTAGAGCCGGTCGTGTTTCAGCAGGATCAATTACTGAATCAATCGTACCATATGATGCAGCAACATATGGATTTGCGAATTTTTCTGTGAAATTATCAACAAGTTGTTTTTTTAATGCGGCAGGATCTTTTGCAGAATCAAGTTCTTTTCTATTCATAATTCGTACTGCTGCCTCAGAACCAAGTACGGCGATTTGTGCGGTTGGCCACGCATAGTTCACATCAGTTCCTAGATTCTTGCTTGCCATTGCAATGTATGCACCACCATAGGCTTTTCCTATGATTAATGTAATTTTTGGCACAGTAGCCTCACAGTAGGCATACAAGAGTTTACTTCCATGACGGATGATTCCAGCATGTTCTTGTTGGGTTCCAGGCATGTATCCAGGTGTATCTACTAGCGTGATAATTGGAATACCGTAACAATCACAAAATCTGATAAATCTAGATGCCTTGTTAGATGAATCAATATCAAGAGCTCCAGCCAACACCATTGGTTGATTTGCAACAATTCCTACTGTCTTGCCATGAAGTCTAGCAAAACCAATTACAACATTGGGTGCAAATAATTCATGTATCTCAAAGAATACATGATTATCAACTATAGAATTTATGATCTCTTTCATATCGTACGGTTGTAGAGGATTTTCTGGAATTATGTTTATGAGATTGTTGTCTAGTCGATTTGGATCATCACCAGTTTCTACAATTGGTGCTTCCTCAGTACTATTCTGAGGAATATATGACAAGAGTGTCTTTACAATATCCATGCATTGATATTCATTTTTACCTACAAAGTGTGCGACACCACTATTTCTTCCATGAGACATTGCACCACCAAGTTCATCAAAAGATACATCTTCTCCAAGAACTGTCTTGACAACTTCTGGACCTGTTACAAACATGGTAGCAATCTTGTCAGCCATTATAACAAAATCTGTCATTGCAGGTGAATACACTGCACCGCCTGCTGATGGTCCTACACTAATAGTAATTTGAGGAACTACTCCAGATGCAAGTTGATTATGATAGAATATGCTAGCAAATCCATCAAGACTTAGAATACCTTCTTGAATTCTAGCTCCACCTGAATCAATTATTCCAATTATTGGGCATCCAACTTTTACAGCATGATCCATAATTTTTGTAATTTTCTTTGCTCCCATCTCACTTAGAGTTCCACCAAGAACTGTAAAATCATAGGCAAAAAGAAAAACTTGTTTTCCGTGTATAGTTCCATATCCTGTTACCACACCATCCCCAAAGAATTTTTTATTTTGCATGTCAAATTCGTAATAATGGTGAGTTGTCATGGCATCAATTTCGGTAAAGCTTCCCTCATCAAGAAGCAGGTCAATTCGCTCTCTAGCGGTTAGTTTGCCTTTTTCATGCTGGCCTTGAATTCTTTCTTCGCCGCCGCTTTGCTCTGCTTGACGCCTTTTATGTAAAAAATTTTTTATTTTTTCAGAATGCATGATTCGAATTAGAGGCTATGTACAACCTATATTAATTTAATCAGTCTTGACTTCTCTAATACCATCTCGGCCGCCCTTGGCGTTGCGGAAAACATTCATCCCGATGTGGTAATTTTCCCACAATCCTTCTATAATTTGGAGATCTTCCCTTGCAGACTGGAGTGTTTCCTTTGTGGAATGGGGATCAGATTCTATTTTTGCAACCAGATCCCTCTTTTCTACAAGAAGAGCCTCTAATCCAACTTCATAGTTAGACTCCCCATGAAATGCTGGATCTAATGGTGTTATCTTTGTGGTAGACTTTGCCATTTGTTTTTCAATCTTAGGGGTTAGATTTTAAGGTTTTACAATATACTGGTTCAGCAGAATAGATCTTTCTCATAGTCAAAATTACTATAATATTCATAAGAAGACAAAAATCACGTAGACATTTTTTAACCCCTTTGAATAAATCCAATTGATGGAATTTTTTCAAGTTGAGCCTGCATACATCTCAAAAGATGGATGCAGATTAATTTGGAAAGGAATTGATGAAGATGATCATGATGCCATAATTCTCAGCGGAGAAGAATTAGAACGACTTTTTGAATTACTATCAAAAGATTCTACAGGCAAGGTAGAACTGGAAGATGAATTTAGTACCATATGGGTAAACACAGATACCACACAATTTAGATTAAAAGAACACAAGACGCTTGAAGTAAAAACAGCAATTCTTAGGAAAAAAATTTTAGAATATAAAAAAATGCCTCACGAACCAAAGCCAATCAAAATTTACCCAAAAGAATTTTTTCCATCCATAACAATAGAAAATGATGAAGTAATTGAAGTCTTAAATTCTATACCTAATGATAAAAATAAGACAACAATCTCAGATAGCGATTTTTTCAGAATTATCTCAACACGTAGATCAACTAGAAATTTTGATACATCCAGACTGGTTGAACAGTGGAAAGTTGATAAAATTTTGGCTACAGCTGATACAGCACCTACAGCTGGTAATTTTCAGGGGTTTGAAGTATTTTATATCAAGAACAAAGAAATCAAAAAACGTCTAGTTGAAGCTGCAAATAACCAACCTTACGTGAATGCTCCAATTGTACTTGTATTTTGCAAGGATCCTTCCCGCGTTAAAATAAATTTTCCTCCAGAAATTCTTGCCAAGTTTTCGCTTCAAGATGCAACGTTGGCAGCTGCTTATTCACAGCTTGCTGCATCAGCCCTTGGCCTGAGTTCAATATGGATTGGTATGCTTGATGAAGAAAAAGTAATGCAGATCATTGGCACTAATTTGAGGCCATCTTCAATTCTTTGCATAGGATATCCACATCAAAAACGCCTACCCAAGTCCAGGCGAAAACTAAAGGATCTAATTCATGTTATAGAATGATTGCCAAGATTTCTGATACCGACAGACAATACTTATTTGATATTTAATATCGGATATTTTTTTGCCACAGAAGTTTGATAGATAGTGAAGGCATTCTTTTCATCATTACATTTTTTACATATGCACATTTGCGATACTTTTTCCAGATCACAGTTATCTGCAAATTCACAGTTAGGACATCCAGCAGGACCTCCACAAACTATGCATTTTAGCTGTTTTACTTCTGCACAGGCCTGATGTTTGACACCTAATCCCTTGGCCCACAAAGCCACCTCATTGACCTCAATTTTTTTATTACAAACAAGACACGTGCCAGGAAATTTCATCGGAATTGTACGCCAGCTCATTTTATCAAAGCCATCTCCTTTTGGATGATTTCATTATCAGATTCGTTTAGATCCATTTCAATGGACTTGTTCTTCATACAATAGAGAAGATATGGAAGATAGAAAGTTGAAAATGTACTCCGTGAGACGTGCATTTGTTTTGCAAGGTTTCCAGTCAGTCCCTTGATTGCCATGCCATCCCATCTTATTCTATTAAGGGTAGGCCATGGAAGATTAAATTTAGAATATTTTATTGCAGTTCCTTGTTTGTATAATTTTGCCAAGATACCATCGAGATATCGTAAGAGTCTCCATTCTTGTTTTCGCATTATTTTTCCATACAACATATCAGCTTCAGATAATACATCAAGCATTTCACAAAGTACATTGACAGAAAGAGGACTTGTTATTACACTAGAGTAAAATGCATTGATCTTTTCCCTAGGATCTATTCTCAAAGAATAAAGTATGGCTTGAGCTTCTTCAGGCGATTTGGCATTAAAAAATAAATTTATAGATGTTTCCACATCACTAGATTCATAGGACTTGTCAAGTTGAGGCTCAAATCCTCCAGACAATGCCTGGGCAGAATTCAGGATTGACCTAATGTCACCACGTGAATCAATAATCATTTTTATCATGTTACCAATTGGTATTGATGCACCTTCTCGTTTGAGAATTTCTTCAACATACAATCGCATCAATCTAGGAGGAAGTGGTCTAAGTTTTATCGTAGTCGCAACTTTTTTTATGGATTTCATCTTGTCAGACGTATCGGAATTTGCTGCAAGAACTATTGGCACTGTAGATTCTTTTAATATGTCAACTAATGCATCGACACCACCAAAGTCAGATCTTCCGTGTATTCCATCGACTTCATCGATGAAGATCATGGGTTTGCCAAGTACACTACTATTACCAAGAACTGGGGTGAGAATGTCTTGAATTTTCTGTTTGCTTCTTACGTCACTTGCATTCATGCTGATTAGATCATAACCAAATTGCTTTGTTCCCAATACAGCCATAGTTGTTTTTCCAATGCCTGGAGGACCAACTAATAAGAGTGGTTTTGTTCCTTTGATCCATTTTCCAAGCCATTTTACAAAAGATTCCTTTGCTTCCTCATTTCCAACCATATCAAGCAAGTTCTTTGGCCTATATTTCTCAGACCACATCATATCAAATCACTTGGGAATCTTTGACTCGAATTCTTTCCATAATTTTTCTTTTGAAAGTTGGTTAAACCAATACATGTTGTAATGCTCTACTGTTAGGAAGAGAAACTCAAGAAAATCCTTGTGTGAAAAACTCTCTGGCAATAGTTCAAGAGCAAGTCGTGCCTCTCCTAGATATATGTCACTTTTCTTCATGGTAAAATCAAATCCTTTTTGGACATCACCTGTGAGAAATGTATAGTATAGAGGCCAAGAGGGAAGTTTAACAAATTTATTTTTTATAGAATCCTCAATTTCATTTCCACATCCAACAGATTCGGCAGCTTTTGCCATGCCTAGATAAAAAATCTCTCCAAGCGGAAATCTTGCAAGTGTCATGTTCTTTCCAGCAGTTCCCATTACTGCTCTATATTTTTTGTAACATTGAATCATTTCTTCCTCAGATATGCTTTTAGGATTTATTTTTAATTTAAAATCAATGTATTGACCAACCCGTGCATCTTTGAATCCTCTTTCAAATTCTTCCAATACTTCTTTACCACCAACAGAAATCTTGTCTCTTGCAAGCTTCAAGATGTATGGATTCATCAACTTGTAATCATCCAGAAATTCCACATCTTCATCTTTGTCCATTATTCTATCCATCGGTTCACTTAGGTCAATTGCTATGATATGTCCATCAATAATATCGGTTTTTTTCTTGCTATCGTTGTCATCTCCAAAATACTGAGAAGAGGCATCGTACAACGCACTAAATACTGGAAATGTCATTTTAACAAAGTTGGAATTGAGTATTCTTGACACCCTATCTAGAAGAGTATCATAATTTTCCAATCTCTTTCGTACTTCATCTATCTGTGATTTTTGGAGAATTATCTCAGTAGAACCTACTTCTTTGGCAAATTTTTCTTGGGTTTCAAATGGATTAGGATCAGATTTTATCTCGTTCAGCAAGTCTTCGGTAAATCTTTTGGTAAATTTTGGAAATTCTTCTTCTGCTTCCTTCTTGTATTTGTCAAATAATCGATAACCTTTACTTTTGAACAATGCCTGTTTGACAATGTCTTTTCCAGGTTTGGTGGACAAGAGTGCTTCCTTGCTAAATATGGATTCGTCTTTACTACTCACACAATGGCACAACTTTTTTGCTATTTATGCATTCAGCCTCTTTTTTGTTACTTCAAATAAATTAGGACCTAGGAAAGAAAAACTTGTGAAAATAATCGAGGTTTTAGAAGAGGCTGCAAAGCGAGTACACAAGAATGTAAAGCACTTGGCAGGAACAAAAGAATCCGGTACAGATCATGGAATGGGTGCAGGAGGAGACATATCACGCAGAATTGACATCGTAGCAGAGAAAACCGTTCTGGATTATCTACGTGAGATAAATTTTGAATGTACTGTATTTGGAGAGGAGTGTGGCATGGTGGAATTATCACCAAACCCAAAAGGGTTTATCATAATGGATGCAATTGACGGTTCAACTAATGCAGTCAGGGGCTTGCCATTCTTTTGTTGTTCTCTTGCATATACACCTGAAGACAAACTAAGCTCTGTTACAGATGGAGTAATAATGGATTTACATAACGGAGATTTGTATTCGGCATCAAAAGGCAAGGGTGCATACATGAATGGAAAAAAGATTCATGTCCACAAGGAAAAACCAATTTATTTTGTTGTGGGTGTAGATATTTCAGGAATCTCTCCAGATGTGTTACCCCAACTAGCGCCGATTCTTTCAGCATCAAACCATGTAAGACATTTTGGAGCTGTTGCACTTGAGCTTGCAATATTTGCTCGCGGATTAGTTGACGTATTTGTAGATCTAAGAAGAAAACTAAGAATTACAGATGTTGCTGCAGGATATCTAATAGCATTAGAGGCTGGAGGATACGTAGTTGATGAAAACGGCATGCCACTTGATTCAAACCTAAGTTATGACAAGAGAATTTCATTCATAGCAGCTGCAAATGAAGAAACACTTGCAGATGTCAGGAAAAAACTAGGTTTATCAGCCAAGATCTGAGATTTAATTTCTAATTTTACACATTCCAGTGAAAAATTTATGGCGCCCTTGGCGGGATTTGAACACGCGTCGAGGCCGTGACAGGGCCCCATTCTAGACCGGGCTTTACGAGGATTGGAATTAACCACATCCCCTCTATACTACAAGGGCGTTAAAGTACTGTGACAGAAAATCTGAGTTTAAAGCTTTCTTTTCTTCAAAAAATTTTGTAAAAGACTAAATTATACACAACTATGACCCTTCGCTATGGGTTCGTAGCTCAGCCAGGTAGAGTACCGGACTTTTAATCCGGCTGTCCGGGGTCCGAATCCCCGCGAACCCGCTTAAAATTAGCAATTTAATCAATAGATATCAAACTGTCCGATTGTTTAGAGAATCATCATTTCATACAAAATGACCCCAAAAATAGAAGAATTCTAACTAACTTAGGTTCAGTTCTGGAAACTCTGCTTGCTTGATTCCCAAGTCATGCTGGAGTGTTCTGATCTTCTTTGCATATTCAGTCATTCTGGTGTTATCACTCTGGACCTTGGCGATCTTGTATCCACGCCAGGCTTTTTTGAGTGCACCCCATGTCTGACCCGCAGTGTAGTTAGGGTTGTTCGTTTGTGGTTGTACGAATTGATACATACTGAAAGATGAGTTGTAAAAAACAGATATCAGTGCATGTGTTAAGTAAAATCAATATAAAAGTCAAGTTTCTCACATTAAATTCGTGTATTTGCTAATTTTACCTGTAAAAATTTTCAATTTTTCTATGTTTCTGATGTATTTTAGGTTTTGTTTTTTATCAGTGTCTTTAGATTGCTCTCCAGATTTTCAATTGCTTCTCTTACCTCACTAGTTCTCTTACGGGTCCCCACTTGATATGCCTGAATTTTTCTTTTCCTGTCTGTAATCATCCTCTGCTGCTCATGTTTACCAGAGGATCCCTGTGACCGTCTTGTTTCAAGCGATGATTCAGGAGTTGTAGACTGGATAATATCATAGAGTTTTTTTGGATCAATTTCGTTAGACGGTATTGTCTTTTTTACTTCAGATATAGATAATTCAGTTAGGGATTTTTTTGAGTTGGCTGCTATTTGCACCAAGTGTCCAACTATTTTGTGTGACACTCTAAACGGTATTCCTTTTCGCACTAGATGTTCTGCAATATCAAGAGAAATAGAAAATCCCCCATCTATTGCTTGTCGCAGTTTCTTTTCATTCACAGTCATTGTTTTAAGAAGAGAGTTTACCACAATCAATGACGATATCACTATCTTTGAAGTTGGCCAAATTGATACCTTGATCTGTTGTAGATCTCTGTTGTATCCAGACGGCAAGCCCTTTAGATTTGACAATATTGCCATTTGGTATCCTATTACTTGGGCAGTTTTTCCTCGTATTAGCTCAAGGATATCAGGATTTTTCTTTTGTGGCATAACACTTGATGTGGATGTGAATTTATCAGATAGTTCAAGAAAAGAAAATTCCGAAGTAGACCATATGATAAAATCTTCAGCCATTCGGCTCAGGTTAGTCATCAGGATGGAAGAATTACCCACATATTCTGCAACAAAATCTCGCGATGATGTTGCATCAATTGAATTTTCTACAAGTCCTTTGAATCCAAGCATTTTTGCAGTAAATTGCCTGTCAATTGGAATACTTGTTCCTCCTACAGGACCTGCACCAAGAGGCGATTCATTGATTCTACCATATGCAACATAAAACCTGTCAAGATCTCGAAATAGTGCATCAGCATATGCCAAAAGAAAGTGAGAAAATAGCCCCACTTGAGCTTGTTGAAGATGTGTATACAGAGGCATAATCGTATTCTGGTGTTTTTCTGCTAGTTGTATCAGTGTAGATATAACCTCGTTGAGGCAAAAACAGACGATATTGACATCATCACGTATCTTCATGCGTATGTCAAGTGCAACTTGATCGTTTCTTGAGCGCGCAGTATGCATCTTCCCACCTGCTTCTTTTCCTGCTTTTTTTATTACTAGTGATTCAATTAGTTCATGAATATCTTCGGCTTCTGATTTTTCGGAAAAGTTTTCTTTTTTCAGTCGCTCCAGTGCACCAAGGATCTTTTCTGCTTCTGCTTTTGTAATAATTTTATTTTCTAAAAGCATCAGAGTGTGAGCCTGACTTCCGAGTATATCATATAGTGCAATTTGAAAATCGTCTGAAATGGATGAAAGAAATTCTAATGTATTTTCATCTAGTTTTCCTTCTAATCTAGATCTGTACATCAATTTAGGAAATAGAATGGTTATATATAGCATAGACGCTTTTTTGATTTATGTCACAGGCGTCTCAAGACCTGAGAAGACAAATTTTTGATGAACTAACAAAAGTAGTTGATCCAGAAATAAATGTCTCAATAATGGAACTTGAACTAGTGGATAACATTGACATTGCAGGATCTGAAGTTAAGATTGATCTGCATTTGACCAGCCCATTCTGTCCAGCAATATTTGGATTCAAGATTGCACAAGATGTTCACGACAACTTGCTCAAGATAGAAGGCATCAATGATGTGAAAGTAAATGTTTCAAATCATTTCATGGCAGAAGCCATAAACAATCAAGTAAACACTAGCAAGAATCCTAAAAAACCTTAGAGTATTATTTTCTAAATCCTAGCATGTATCCCCTAAGTAGCTGTATTGCCATTGCAGGGTCTACACCTTTAGGACATACGTGACTACAGGATCCAGCAAAATGACATCTCCATATTCCATGAGAGTCATCTATAACTTTGAGTCGCTCGTCTTTTCCTTTGTCTCTGTTATCTGCTACGTATCGATAGGCTTGTGCTAGTCCTTGAGGACCGATAAATGACTCATCAGTAGCCATTGTTGGACATGCAGAGTTACACAGACCACACTTGATACAATAAGAGAACTGGAGAAACTTTTCAAGATCCTGTGGTGTTTGTATGAATTCTTTAGATTCTGGTGTTACTTCAGAATCTTCTCTAATGATAAAGGGTTTCATCTTTTTGTGGTTTGAGATCAATTGCTTAAAGTCAACTGCAAGATCTCTGATTATTGGAAAGTTGTTCATTGGTTCAACTGTTACAACATTTGAATTCAATTCTGAAATTTTTGTGTAGCAAGCAAGTGCTGGTCTTCCATTGATCTTCATTCCACAAGAACCACATGATGCTTGTCTGCAAGAATATCTTACTGCTACAGAGTGATCAAAATTTTGTTTCACATACAATATTGCCTCCAAAACAGTAGTCCATTTCTGAACTGGGACTTGAAACTCTGCAAAAGTAGACTCTTGTCCTTCTGATGGGTTTGACCTAGATATCCTCAGAGTAATGGTATTTGTCTGGCCAGTAGTTTTTGTATTTGATTTTGGTTCTTCAGATGGTTTTGTTGCTACAACTGCCATGACTAAGAAACCCCCATTCCCGCCATCAATATAGTTCTTGAGCCATAAGCAATCAGTGCAGCCATGGCTGCAAGAGATCCATAATTGATCATTCTTTCATATGTAGAACCTTGTTTTAGTTCTAAAAGAATTACCCTGAGTCCATTAAAACCGTGTACTGAAAGCAAGACTAGTAGCACTTCTAACATAAGCGCATATGGAAGAAAGTGATAGTTTGCAATCACATTTTGATATTGTAGTGAATCTGAAAATTTTTGGGACATTCTCATAAGTATGTGCACAGCTACAAGTGCCACAGCTCCTAGTGCTGTTCCATAATGTATTTTCATGATAATGCTCTCTCTCATCTTAATCACCAAAGAGTACTGATGCACCATACATCATGGCTAATGCTGCAAGAGCAATTGAAACCCAGATGCAAAGTCTTTGTTTATAGTTAAGCGATGCTGCCTTGTATGGATATTCTGGCTGCCCAGGTTTTCCAACTCCTATGCCTCCATGACCTAGCATGACTCGAATTCCGTTTGCAGTATGAAATACACACATTCCAATTACCAACGTAAGAAGGATGTGACCTTGTGGAGTTTGTGTTAGTTCAAGCATCTGATTCCATGCTATTTTTCCATTGACAATTGTGCTAGTTTCATAAATATGACCTATCAAATAGGCAAGTAATCCAAGTCCAGTTAATCGCTGTATCCAATATGCAAATCGTTCTATTCCATATCGGGTGGGATTTGCCATTCCCTTGATGCCTTCACGGTTTGACAATCTTTCTGCCACTAGTATTTCCTCTCCACTGGCTTGTATTTAGTAATAGTTACTGGATGTGTCTTCAGAACAGGTTCTTTGGTATCATAGTAAACAAGAGTATGGTGTAAAAAGTTCTTATCATCTCTATCAGGATAGTCAACTCTTGCATGTGCACCGCGGGATTCTTTTCGTGCAATTGCGCCCATCAGAATAACTTCAGCCACACGGAACATGGAATCAAGTTCCATAACATTTGTAAAGTTGGTGTTGTATTCTTTTGCCTTGTCATCAACATGTTTCCAAGTTTTGCGCTGTAGTTGTCTTATTTGTTTTAATCCTTCAACTAGATCATTTTCAGTCCTAAAGACATAGGCTTTTGAATTCATTATATCGGTTAACTCTTGACGTACTTCATACGGATTTACACTTCCACTGCCTCTAAAAATTCCGTCATAGATTCTTTTTTCTTCAGTAGCAATCAGATGTATTGGAAATTGAGGCTGAGATTTACCTTCAAGAATATATTTTGCTGCCAATTCTCCAGTTATTTTCCCCCATACAAGACATTCGGCTGTTGAGTTTGCACCCAACCTATTTGCACCATGGACGCTATTGCATGCAACTTCTCCAGCTGCCCATATTCCTTGTATTTCGGTTGCACCATCTATGTTTGTATGAATTCCTCCCATCATGTAATGACATACTGGTCTAACATCAATTGGTTCATTGATTGGATCCACACCAGAGAATTTTAGTGAGATTTCTCGAATTGCAGGTAATTTTCCAATAAGTACTTCTTTGCCAAGATGAGTAAGATCTAGTTTTAGACACTCTACTCCTGTTTCATTTTTGAAACCTCTGCCCTCGTTGATTTCTGTCATCATTGCACGAGAAACAACATCTCTTGAAGCAAGCTCAAGTTTGGTTGGTGCATATTTTTTCATAAATCGCTCTCCATCTTTATTTAACAGATATCCACCTTCGCCTCTTGCACCCTCGGTGATCAAAATTCCAGATGGCAATATTCCAGTTGGATGGAATTGAACAAATTCCATGTCTTTTAGTGCCATTCCAGCACGATATGCCATGTCTAGTCCATCAGGAGTTGATGCCAATGCATAAGTTGAGAAACTGTAGACTCGTCCAGCTCCACCGGTTGCAATGATTAGTGCTTTTGCTTTGAAGGTGTAAAAGTTACCACTTGCAAGTTCGATTGCAGTAATACCACAGAAGCGTTGACCGTCATGTATTACAGATGTAACAAACCATTCGTTGTAAAATTCTATATTATCAAATTTCTGGCAGGTGTCATACAGAGTTTGCATCTCGTAGAATCCAACTTTATCTTGAGCATATGTTGCACGATTAAAGCTGTAACCTCCAAAGGCTCGCTGACCAATTCTTCCATCTTCTCTCCTAGACCATGGCATTCCCCAATGTTCTAGCTGGTATACTTCAGACGGCATTTCTTGGACAAGTCTTTCAATTACGTCTTGATCACCAAGAAAATCACTTCCTTTTACAGTATCATATACATGAGATTCAAGAGAATCTCCATCTTCAGGATATAAAACAGCCGCCGTTCCGCCTTCGGCAGATACAGAATGTGAACGCATGACTTGAAGTTTTGAAACAACTCCAATCTTGATCGTTGAACTTACTTTTGCTGCTTGAATTGCGGCTCTAAGACCAGCAAGGCCAGAACCCACTATCAAGAGATCAAGTTCTATGCTGTTGACCATTATTCGACATTCTCCTTTCCACGCTTCATAAATATGTCTTGTGAAGGATTCCAATCAGGCTATATTACTATTATGTATGCCTAGCGATAATTTTTTATTATATTTGACTGAACTTTGCGTTTCAAGGATTTTCAACAACCTATGAAATATGTTGAAAAAAATATCCGGATCAGAAAAAGTCAAGACTAGAAAAATGTCAAAGATGAACTAAGCAATAAATAATTGTAGAACAGTATAGCCGCAGTTGACAAATATTAGAAAATTATTACTAGACAAGTCAAAACCTCTCGTTTTCCCAGGAGTCTATGATGCAATAACTGCAAGAATAGCACAAAAAGCAGGTTTTGAAGCAATGTTTCAGACAGGATATGGAACCTCTGCAGCACTCCTTGGCATGCCAGATTATGGTTTCATAGGATCAACTGAAACAATTGAAAATGCAAAGAGAATATGCAAATCAGTATCTGTTCCAGTCATAGTAGATGCAGATACAGGATATGGTAACCCATTGAGTGTATGGAAACTTGTAAACGAATTAGAGTCGGTTGGAGCATCTGGCATATTTCTTGAAGACCAGAAATGGCCAAAAAGGTGCGGACACATGTCTGGTAAAGAAGTAATTCCAAAAGAAGAGTATGCTGAAAAACTTCGGGCTGCTGTTGATGCTAGAAAAAGTAAAGACTTCATAATTGTTGCAAGGACAGATGCTCGAGCAACAGAAGGTCTGGATGCAGCAATAGAGAGAGGTTTACTTTACAAAGAGATCGGAGCAGACGCAATTTTCGTTGAAGCTCCAAAATCAGTTGAAGAAATGAAGAAAATAGGCAAATCAATCAAAGCTCCTCTAGTTGCAAACATGATAGAAGGGGGTGCAACACCGGTTCTTTCATCCAAGGAATTGCACCATATGGGATTCAATCTAATTTTGTACCCATTATCAGTGCTTTATGCAAATACTTTTGCAACTATGAGCATTCTCAAAGAATTGAAGAAAACCGGAACTACATTAAAGTTGAAAAAATCTCTAGTGAGTTTTGATGAATTCAATAACATTGTAGATCTTTCCAAATTTAAAAAAATGGAAAACAAGTATTCAACAAAATAAGTGACAAAAAAGAAAAGAGTCTTTCAAGGTATCCTATCTAAGAGTTAGTTCTCTTTACTTCTATTTCTATAGTAGAAACATTCCTAGAGCGTCCATCTTGTGATTGCATTTGTTCTGAACCTATCTTGATGTTTCCGACTGCATAGCCAGCATTTTCTGTTTTTCGTGCAATAATTTGAGCAACATCTACTGCATGGCCTATACTAAGTCCTCTTGCCTTGATTGATATTTTTGGTTGATTTGCCAACTGTATGAGCGCAGAAGTAACATACGACATCAGTGGCTTCTTTCCTATGTAGATAATGTCTCTAGATTCGGACATGCGCTAACTATCATTTGGGATAATTTAAATCTAAGAATGAAAAATTCGAGGCAATGAAGTTTTTGCTGTTACTAGTTTTTGCAATAACAATTATCGGAGCTAGTTCTGCGTATGGATACGAGGAGGTTTCAACATCGGACTTTAAGATAGTAAATTCCCTCGGTGAGGAGATAAAATCACCAGTAGTTGACCAGCAGCTTAACTTACAAACATCATTGAAGAACATGAATGGAAAAAATATCGATTGGGCATACATAGTTCAGGTAATCAATTCAGATGGAGCTATTGTTGATCTCAATTATGCAACAGGATCTCTTGCAAATAATCAAACCCTTGCTGCAGCACTTTCATGGACTCCTAGCGAACGAGGAAATTATAAAATTGAGATATTCATCTGGGACAATTTACGCGACATAAATCCACTTGCTCCCATGTCAACCCACTCAATTACTGTGACTTGAAAAAGTGGACCGGGTGGGATTTGAACCCACGATCTCACCCATGCCAAGGGCGTATCCTACTAGGCTAGACGACCGGCCCATATTCAACCAGAGTATTACATCTGATTTGCATTAACTTTTTTTGAGAGGTTATTAACGTTTAGTGTAAATCAAAAATTTAGGACACAAAATAGCAACATAAGATATTTAACTATCTAAATCAAAAATCCTCGCGTGGTCGTAGACAGCAAAGCAATAATTTCATACATACAAATTCAGAAGGAAGACTTAGCAGTTTTTAGATTCAAACCAAAAGAAGGTGGAGAAGTCCCACAATACAAGGCCGGACAATTTCTTACACTGGGAGCACATGTACCAGCAGAAAACAAGATTATTCGAAGAGCATACTCAATTGCATCAAATCCAGAGAACAGAAATTATATTGAATTATACATAAGATGGGTACGAAAACCACTTCCAGGACGTCTTACTACAGTATTATTTAGTGCAAAAGAAGGAGATGAGATAATTTGGTTAAAGCCAACAGGTCCTTTCACCATAGAAGAAAAGAAACCAGATGGTGAACCAGACAATAGAAGAATAGTTTGTCTTGGTGGTGGTACAGGTCTTGCTCCATTTCTGAGTTATGCAAGACATCTTCATGCAATAGGAAGTAAAAGAGAGATTGTAGTATATCATGGTGCAAGCTATGTTGATGAATTAGGTTACAGAGATGAATTAACTAAACTAGAAGAAGAAAGTCTTGATAGAGGAAAAGACAAGTGGAATTTCAGATATAGATCTACCATTAGTAGACCAGATGAATGGTTCAACAGGACTTGGAACGGTCACAAAGGCAGAGTCGAAAGTTTCTTACAGTCAAAAGATGGAGAAATGTCTCCACTTGAAAAGATGGTTGGCGAGAAAGTCACAAAAGATAATACGGTATTTTTCATATGTGGCTGGCAAGGAACCATAGACGGTTGCTTAGATGTCTTGACACCAAAAGGCTTTGTCACGGAAAGAAACAAGAGAGCAGACAAGAGCTTTGAAATAAAATACGAGTCATACGGCTAGAAAGATTCTTTGAAAGAATAATATTCTATTACCATAGCGAGTCTTACAGGGACGTAGGTTAGCTTGGTAGACTGCCAGCCTCGGGCGCTGGATGTCGTGGGTTCAAGTCCCATCGTCCCTATTCTTGCAGGCATCATAACAATTCCAAATAAATGATTGAAATATGACACGAAAATACAGAAAGACAATTGACAATAGCAATCTATCTAGCGCATCTTAATCCGGTTACCAAGGCTCACGTAGAGATTATCAATGAATTAAAAAATGAAAATCAAGTGAGAGTTCTACCAGTAATATTCATGAAAAACGGCAAGGAGATCAATAGTAGAAGTTTCCCTTTTAGTTATGAATTGAGAAAAAAAATGCTTCAAGCAGTATTTGACAGCAGTGTTACGGTTGTTCCAAATTATACATTTTATGCACCATTTGCAAAATACATGCCTCCAATGTTATCGCCTTATTCTTGGAAAATAAAAAAACAGATTCTGGATGGAACAGCAACAGATTATTTCACATATACCGGAGACAAAGCTGAAGGTTTTGTACTCAATCTATACGGACTTAATCCCAGAGTAGGTAAGAGAAAAGAAACCTCTGCATCGTCTGTAAAACAAAAAATGTTTGATTCAGCAATGGGAAAAGATACTGATTGGGAAGATTATGTTGAACCTGAGGTAGTACGAATAATACATGATAATTGGGATGTTGTCAAGAAATTTGCAAATGCAGAGGATCTCACATACAGAGTACTAGGAATGAAGTTTCCCAGTATAGGATTTTGGTAGAAATAGATTAATTATAGACAGATTCGGTTTTTCAATATGAAACCTTTTGTTCCAAAATTTGTCTGGTTCGATGGAAAACTGGTAAGAGATGAAGATGCCAGAGTTCCAGTTATGACTCATGCCATACATTATGGAACTTCAGTTTTTGAGGGACTGAGAGGATATTGGAATTCCAAAAACTTGAATATTTTTAGATTACAAGATCATATCAAGAGATTTAGGAATTCAGGAAAGGTATATTCAATTGCTCTTAGATTTACAGACAAAGAAATTGCTAATGCAATAATTCAGATTTGTAAAAAAAATAATGTAAAGGAATCGTGTTACATAAGACCATTTTACTTTGTAGGCAAACATGGAATTAATCTTCATGTAACCGAGAACACTCCAACACATACAGCCATAGTTATGTTTCCTTTTGGAGAACTGTTTAACAGAAATGGAATTAAGGTAGGCATATCGTCATGGAGACGAATTCATGACATTTCTACACCGCCACTTGCAAAAATGGGTGGAAATTATCTCAATTCCATATTAGCAACACAAGAATCAAAAAGAAATGGTTACGATGAAGCCATATTATTAGATCATCTAGGAAACATAAGTGAGGCACCTGGAGAAAACATATTCATCATAAGAAATGAAAAATTGCTAACGCCCCCACCCAGTTCATCAGCATTAGAGGGAATAACAAAAGATTCTGTAGTCAAAATAGCAGAAGATCTTGGATACCAGATAGTAGAACGTGAAATTCCTAGAACGGAGATTTATTTTGCTGACGAAGTATTTTTGACTGGTACTGCAGCTGAAATAAGCCCGGTCATCTCAATAGATGGTAAAAAAGTTGGAGATGGCAAAGTTGGAAAAATTACAGAAAACATCAGAAAAGTCTATTCAGATATCACCATGGGTAAAAACAAGAAATACTCACAGTGGATAACACCGGTGTATTAGGATGAAGATAGTTCAGATAGGTACAGGCGGCTTTGGAAAAAACCACGCTAGGATTCTCTCCCAACTCGGAGTTCTCTCAGCTATATGTGACATGAATGATTCCAGAGCAAAAGAGTTCGGTGAAAAATACGCGGTGAACCATTATTCATCTCTAGACACCCTTATGGATTCAGAAAAATTTGATGCAGCATTTGTGTGTACACCTACTTCTACTCATTTTGATCTAGCAAGAAAGCTCATAGAACAGAAGAAAAATGTTTTCGTGGAAAAGCCAATGACTTATCTTTCCAGAGAAGGCGAAGACTTGCTCAAATTAGCCAATAAAAACAAAGTAATTCTCACAAGTGGATACATTGAACGATTCAATCCAGCTGTTTCACTTGTCAAAGAATACGTAAAAACAAAAAAGTATGGAGAATTGATCATGCTTGAATTCCACAGAGAAAACAGAATGCCAAATCACATAAAAGATGTAGGAATTATCTATGATACTTCAGTACATGATATTGATACTGCCATGTGGTTATTTGATGACGTACCAGAAGTAGTGTTTGCAAGGTCTGGAAAAATAAGACATGAGCATGAGGATTTTGCAACAATAATGCTGGGTTTCAAAGATAACAGAGTTGCAATCATATCATCAAACTGGATTACCCCAATTCGAGTAAGAAAATTCAATGCAGTGTGTGGAGATGCAATAATTTCTTCAGATTTTATTACACAAGAGGTGAAAATTGAAACTAGTTCAGGAGCAGAAATACCTAGAAAGGAAATTGAAGAGCCTTTACTTTTAGAGATAAAAAATTTCATAGCTGCAATAGAAGGAAAAGAGAGCATAAGAGTGAAAGCAGAAGATGCAGTGAACACAACCAAGATTGCAGAAGCGGCACTTTTATCTAGTCAGAAGGGAACTCCAATTTATCTGGGTTTAAAATGAACAAAAAATTAATGGAAATTCTTGCTTGTCCAATAGACAAACACTTTCCACTCGAGCTAGTGGAATTGTCTTCAAAAGACGAAGTTGTTTCTGAAGGTATGATATTTTGTTCAAAATGCTCTAGATATTATCCAATAATAGAGGAGATCCCCATAATGTTACCTGATGAGTTAAGAGACAAGAGCCAAGATATCGAATTCTTGACCAAGCATAAAGGCACTCTTCCAGACAAAATTGTTACAAAAGGCGTTCCATGGCACCTGTGATACTAGATGGTAACCAATTTCATTTCTGAAAAAGCAAAACTTGGAAAAAATGTAAAGATATGGCATTTTGCATATGTAGGAAACGATACTGAGATTGGAGATAATGTCAAGATAGGCTCGCTTGCACATGTTGATTACAATGTCAAGATAGGGGAGAATACCATGATAGAGGGACTTGTTTACATACCACCACTTTCAAGAATTGGAAAAAATGTCTTCATTGGTCCTGCTGCATCTCTAACTAATGATCCATATCCTGCTAGCAAAAAGATGATAGGAGTTACCATAGAAGATGGGGCAGTAATCGGCTCAAGAGCAGTCATAAAGGCAGGAGTCAAGATAGGAAAAAACAGTGTTGTAGCAATGGGTGCTGTAGTAACAAAAGATGTTCCACCCAATTGTGTGGTGGTAGGAGTTCCAGCCAAAGTCAAGTATTCAAGAGAAGAATACGACAAGAAAAAGAAAAAATGGGAAGACAGTTAGTGACTAATTTGCTTGTGAAATATCCAGTTCTTTATTTTTGACATTATCAAGATCCAAATTACTACAAGCAGAATTGCAATGCCAGCTTTTACTGCAGAATCTATTAGATTATCTAACTTGCCAAAGCCGTGTATGGAGATATGTGCAATTATTGGTACAATCAATGCACCTCCTGCAATAATCAACAGCCACATGACAAATACGTAGAAGAAAATCGGAATTCCTCTCATATCTTAATTCCCATCATAAAAGATGTAGCAATCGCAAGCGCAGCAGAAAATAAAGCCAGTTTGAATATTACAAATCCCACTTGTTTTTCTGTGAGAGGCCCATTTGCCAGGATCAATCGTACAAGAGTAACAGGAGCTGATTTATCGGTGCTTGCCATTAGCTTAAAGTCTTCAGTATGGACAACTGGATTTGCTTTTATCTGCCTGTGTTCAATTATTCTTTTCACGCTAGAAAGAAAGAGAAAAGAGTTTATCACTGCAGGAAGTAATGCGATTGCTGCAATGATTTCAACATGACCTACAATAGACAATGTGCCATACATTGCTCCAAGAGTTAGTGCACCAGAATCTCCTGGGAATATCTTACTTGGAACTTTGTGATATTTGTAAAATGCTAGTGATACAAACCCAAGAGGTAAACTTGCCAATGCAACATCATAAGTGTGTACAATAACAAGACAGATGGTAAGAGCAAAACTTGCAATGGTCATAAATCCACTTGCAACACCATTTAGGACATCGATGGAGTTTATTGTATTTCCCATTACCGGAATGATGAAAATTATTAGTGCCAAATAGAGTTCTGGAATCTTGACTGAACCAAATAATGGAAATGCAAGATGTGGTTCATATGCTCCAAGCAAAATAATAGGCAGTGCAGAAGCTGCAAGCGCTAACGGTTTGAACCATCCACCAAGTACCTTTCTATCATCAGCCAAACCAACAAGAAAGGCAAGTGAGGTTGTTATGATAATTGCCAGTATCGCAGTAGAAGGAAAAAAGGCATATAGTGTGAATTCAGAAGCCAGAATTCCTGCAAGAATAGAAGGTCCTCCAGGGCGTGCAACCATTGTTGCAACCTCTTTGTTGTAGTCTTTTACAACCATATTTTTTTTTGTCAATACTTTGATCAGACTGGGAGTAATTGCATAAACAGTAACAAATGCTACTGCTGAGATCAGTATTGCGATGATAGTTCTATCCAGCATTATCTTATCTTTTTAAGATGTGTCTTTATGTTTTCTGCAACAAGTGGTCCTATCTTGTCCATTTTAGCTAGCTTTTCAACAGATATTTTGGTCAGATCCTCTGTTGTTTTTATGCCATTCTTGAAGAGTATTCTGGCCCTAACTCTTCCAATTCCTTTTATTTGTACCAAGTCAACGAGTTCACCTTTAATGCCATATACTACTCTGGACCTCAATGAATCAATCTCAGTTAGGATCTCATCTTTTTTTTCTAGTTTTGCGATTTCATAAAGAGCATGAATGAGCCAGTCTGCAGTCTCTGCCATTCTATGCATATCACCAGATTCTATACCAAAATTATCAGACAGAAATATCTCGCTTGATTCATTTATCCAAGCATGTAGTGCCAGAAGACTTCGGTTACAATCGTATTCGGATATAGGTTCTATTAGTTGATCAGCATAATTTTCAATCAAAGTACCCACAAACTCGTAATCTTTATTTCGTAATGAAAACTTGGGGAAAAAATCTTCAGAAATTGTAATCAGATGTAACAAGCCAAGAGCGTGTCCTTTTGTTGAAACTCTTTCCAAAGATTTTCTAAACAATACTGCAGTCAGAGGGTCAATATACAAAGTAGAGGTTTTTTTACCAAATTCTGTAGCTATGTATCTATCTCCTTTTTGTTTTACAAGATCTTCTGATTCTAGATATCTCAGAGATATCTGAATATGGAATTTTATTGTGGTTTTTCTTTCTTGAGAACCTGAAAGTGTTTTTGAAAAAAATTCCACGATATCATCTCTCTTAATGCCAGGATTTGTAGATACAAAGCTGAGAAGATGTATTCGTAATGCCTTATCTCCTGTAAGTTTGGAAGATATTGGTTCTGGCGTTCCATTAATGTAATAATCAAAGATTTCATCCCCATTGGAGTTGCCTACAATGATTGCTTCGCCATATTTGTCATATTGTGGCCTGCCTGCACGACCACACAGTTGTTTATACTCCAATATGCTAATCGGTTTGTTAGTACCATATTTTGCATCATATCTAGCTAAACTAGCAATAACTACTCTTCTTGCTGGAAGATTCACTCCTGCAGCTAATGTAGGGGTAGATGCCAAAATCTTTATTCTTTTATTTCTAAATTCAGATTCAATCAAATCCCTACAATTAGGATTAAGACCAGCGTGATGAAATGCCACGCCATTTTTAATTAGAGTGGCTAGAGTTTTAACAAGTTCAGTATGCTCATTATCATCTAAAATTTTTTGAGAGATTTTTTCTAATGTTTCTTTTTCTTCGTTGTTTAATGTCTTTGATACAGCTTCTGATGTCTTTGTAGCAAGTGATACAGAACGAGTTCTAGTTTCTGCAAATAAAATTGCTTGACCTCCATTATTTAGCGAGTCCAGTCCCAAGTCAACTGGTGGTCCTCTGATACTTGTCTGGATTTCAAATTTTTTGTTGCCTTGCATAGTTACTACACCCTGATCATAGACTCCTTCAGACAATGGAACTGGTCTCCATTCACTATGAACTAGTTTGCACTCTAGCCAATCAGCAATTTCATCAGCATTAGTGACAGTAGCACTAAGAGCCAGTATTTGTGGTCTTTTTGGCAAAAGTTTTAGCTTTGTGAGTACGATTTCAAGGGTCGGTCCCCTGTCATCATCTCCCAACAGATGAACTTCATCAGCAATTACAAGACTTATTTGATCTATCCATTCTGCACCCTGCCTTATGATAGAATCCATTTTTTCATTGGTTAGTACAAGTATGTCATTTTGACCCAGATTTTTTTCAGATGCGTCAAAATCACCTGTAGATATTTGGATTTTCAGATTTTTGCCAATATCAACAGAACCAAGTTTTTTAAATTCATTGAACTTTTCAGATGCCAAGGCCTTTAGAGGACTGAGATAAACTATTTTGCCTCTCTTTTCAGATAGGTGTCTTATTATTGCAAGAATTGCGATCAGTGTCTTGCCGCTTGCAGTAGGCGCAGAGACCAGTATACTCTTTCCTTCAAGCAATCCAGCTTTTACTGTCTTTTCCTGCGGCGGATATAGATTCACATATCCATTTTTTTGCAGAAATTCAATTGTAGAAGGAGGAATATCTAGCTGCTCTATTTTCATACCCGGTTATAATGACCAGGTTTGGATTCATAAATAGCTGACTCTCTTTGCAATTTTTTAAGGTATTTTCTTGCTTCATCTTCTGTGAATTTATCAGTCTTGATCAGTTCTTTAACAAATGCTTTTTCTTCAACTGGTCTCTTTTCATCACCTTCAAGTGATTTCATTACATCCATGAATAGTTGCATTTTTGAGACCTCACTATGAGGACGACCTTGGAGAACTCCCAGATCAACTTTTCCAGTATTAACATCAACTCCTGCATCTTGTAACATGCTTTGCATAAGGAATATAGCTCGTTCTGCATCCTCTCCATCAACTTGTGTTTTCATCAACAATCTTGCTCTTGCTGTTGCCAATCTCACAAGTCCTTCTAATTGTCTAGGTGTTACTGTTATCATTCCTTCAGATTCCACATTTCTCATTGTCATGTAGTAGTTTAGGATCAAATCTTCTGCTTCTGGAGTGAGATTTGGATCAAATCTCTTTGCATACGACAGATATTTTGTGAGAATGTCAACATCAATTAGTGACTTGGTGTCAGTTCCTGATACTCTGTGTAAATTCAATATGTGTCTTGCAATTCTTGTGTCTCTTTCTTTTGATGGAATATCTCGGACAACAAAGATGAGATCAAAACGTGTTAAGAGTGGAACTGGGAGATTAACGTTCTCGGTGATATTCTTGAAAGGATCATACTTGCCAAACATCGGGTTTGCCGCAGCCAATATTGAAGTTCGGGCATTCAATGTTGCTACAATTCCACCTTTTGCAATGCTTACGGACTGCTGTTCCATCGTTTCATGTAATGCACTTCTGTCTTCTGGTTTCATTTTATCAAACTCATCTATACAGACAAGACCTTGATCTCCCAGTACTACAGCACCTGCTTCAAGCATCATTATACCAATTTTATCTCTAACAACTGCAGCCGTTAATCCTGCTGCGGTGGAACCTCTTCCAGATGTATAAAGCCCTCTTGGAGCAATTCTTGCACAGAATTTCAACATTTCACTTTTTGCAGTACCAGGATCACCCACCAAAAATACGTTGATATCACCACGAATTTTAGCACCGTCAGCAAGAAGTTTTTGAGTAGATCCTACAATTAACAATAAAATAGCTTCTTTAATTATATCATGTCCGCTCACATGTGGCGCAAATGAGGCCACTAACCTGTCATAGATGTCATTATTTTTAACAAGGGATTTGATTATTCTCTCTTCATCAGGTGAGATCTCTTCTCGTTCGGTACTTCTAGAAGTTTTATTTCCACGTCCACGATGAAATTCTATGTTATTTCCTTGAACTCGCAATCTGTAGATGCCACTTTTTCCCCTCATAGAAGGAATGTGTTCTTGTTCAATTCTTACAATTCCTGTCAGTATGATACGATCTCCCGGTCTTGCGTTATCAACCAAATCTTGTAGCACTGTGACATCAAGGTAGTGAGGTAGTTGACCTGGAGGCAAATCCTCTGGTAATTCTTGGAGCCTCACCATTTGAAAATCAATAAACTTACTTTGTTCTGGACTTATCTCAAGATCTCTATGAGTACATTTTCCATTATCACATTTTAATGGTTCTTTAAACTCTAGACCTTTTTCTTGTACTCTCACAGTCTTGTGATTATCAGGGCAAAAATAGACTAGTTCTTTTGCAAGTGGTTTGATCTCAGAAGATCTAACTACCATTCCAGATACGCTTATCACTTTTCCAATTACCTCTGCATTTACTTCACGTAAGCTTCGATGTGATGGATAATTTGAAATTCTTACTCTAATATCATGACGAATTTTTTCTGCATATTGTGGAAATCTTTCTTTGAGAATGTCTTTTATTGCTCCGCCAAAGGCTCGAAGTATCTCATCAGGATCAGTGGAAAATACAGACTCAATTTCGGGATATGAAACTAGATCATTGTAGTCAACTACAATGTATTGTGTTTTCTTTGCCATCATTTGATCTATTTCGTCAACATATTTGTAAGCGTCAGACTTGTCTTTGAACTGACTAAGAAAATCTTTCACTTGATCTTGAAGTTTACTCTTTGAAATAGATTCAGATTGTGCAGTCATTTTTTATCACCCATTATTTGTTGTTTAAATTCAGCACTATTGTTATGGATGTAGTCAAACAATGTTCTTTCTTCAATTGTTAATTTTTTTGCCAAATCAGCAGTCATCTTTGATGAATCTGCCAATCTGATTATTTTTCCTTGTCGTTTACGAATAAGAGAATTCAACATGCTTTCGATTTTATCACGGTCTTCTTGTGGAAGTCTGCGTGTGAACGAATTCACTTTGATATAGAAATCAAGATCTAATGTAGAGAGATCAAAGTCACCTTGTACATTTTCTTTCATGACAGCTTGCTTCAAGGCTACAATCATATCAGTATCTTGTACTTCAACTAGTTTTTCTGAGGACAGTACCTCAGCTATCCATCGGGATATACTCAGTATTTCTCCTTGTTTAGCTTCGATTGATGTCAACGGTGCTTCTATTTTGAGATCATGTCCAAAATTGACTTTAACATCCTGTAAGCGGTATCCTATACTATGTACCTGTATGAGCTCTGAAATGTGCAATTTAATCGATCCTCCTTTGAGCCGCTAAAGGGATCGATCGATCAATTCTATTAACCATTTAGTTCGATCATTTGATCTAGATTCTATCTGTACAAATTTGTTCCTGTTCATAACTGACATACTTGCTTTCTCATTTAACATGTGAGTAGTAATCATCATAGCACTGAGAGTCTTTTTCAATCATAATAACGATTGGTCATATAGTAATACCCAACTTTGCTTCAGATCTACATTAATAATTTACAAACACAGTTTCTTAGACTTAATTTTATTAGTAAGTGAAAGACGTATGTCCCTATGACTGAATCTTCGATGTGGGTAGAAAAATATCGCCCGACCAAACTCTCATCGATCATAAATCAAAAAGAGATAGTGGGCAGTCTTCGATCTCTTTTGAAGAACACATCAGAGATACCTCATTTGTTATTCTCAGGTTCTGCAGGAGTTGGCAAGACTACAACTGCATTGTGTCTTGCAAGAGAGATTTTAGGAGAATCATGGCACGAACATACTTTAGAATTGAATGCTTCTGATGAACGCGGTATCAACATGGTAAGAGAAAGAGTAAAGAAATTTGCAAGATTTTCAGGTTTAGACACCAGTATTCCTTTCAAGCTCATAATTTTAGACGAAGCCGATGAGATGACCTCAGATGCCCAGACTGCTTTAAGAAGAATCATCGAAGATACTGCAAAACATTGTAGATTCATAATGATCGCAAATAACATATCAAAAATTATAGATCCACTCCAGAGTAGATGCGCTGTTTTCAAATTTACACGAATATCAGAAGAAGACATAATCAGCCACTTGGAAGAAATCTGTAAGAAAGAGAAGGTAAAGTATAATCAAGAAGGCTTGAAAACTTTGTATCAGAACTCAGAGGGAGACATGCGTCACTCCATAAACATGTTGCAGGCTGCAGCAAGTATTGGAATGGTTAACGAAGACAATGTAACAGCATCTGCAGGACTTTCTAAAACAAGTGATGTGAGCATTGTTTTGAAACTTGCATTGGGAGGAAAAATTTCAGAAGCGAGGAACAAAATGATTGAACTTATCAAAGTATATGGAATGTCAGAGTCTGATTTTTTGAAATATCTAAATGAAGAGTGTTATAGAATCAAGACCACACACTTGTCAGAAATGTTAGAAATCATAGCAAAGTATGATTACAGGTTAATCATAGGAGCTAACCCAGAGATCCAATTGTCTGCGTTATTGGCAGAACTTGGGAATATAGAAAAATAATAGCGCAGAGAGAGGGATTTGAACCCCCGGGTGCTTGCGCACATAGGCTCTCAAGGCCCACGCCATGCCGGGCTAGGCGACCTCTGCGAGTTTTTTTTGTAAGGACTTGTTAAAATTTGTTTAAGATCACGTGTTTTGTAGACATCCGTAGGGATTATCAAATAAGAAAAAGAAAAGGGACGAAAAATTCTAGTGGTGTGCGTGTGGATTGGCAGAACCGGTTTCCATTTTTGTAAAGGTTCCAGCTGCTTTCTCATGGTGTTCTAAGTTAGATTGGTCTACCTTGATTGCTTGTGGAGGACAAACTGAAACGCATGCCATGCACCAAATGCAGTCATGTTCTCTAATAGGATCAGCCTTGTCAGTGTAGTCCTTTCTGTGTTCTTTTTCAGATTCACCAGTTCCAGCAAATGTTGCATCTACTGTCTTCATTGCAGGAATATCTTGTTCTGTTCTATACCATTGGAAAACTTGGACTGGACATGCTTCAATGCATGCACCGTCTGCAACACATGAATCCCAGTCTACAGCTACCATTGTACCACTTACACCTACTGGTTCGATTTTTTCTCCTCGAGCCTTGAAGGACTCGATGCAATTTTCATCTTTTGAGGCTTCTGCTAATCTACCAGGGCCCCATCTAAAGTGAAAATGCTCACCATCGGCGTGATTTATTTTTCCAATTGGTTTCATACCTTTTGGAAAGTCTTCTGGTATCGGCATAGTTTTTTGTCGCAGGGTATGTTATTTAAACCTAGACAAAATTAAGTAAATTTTGCAATCTCTTTTTCGTGTATGTCTTGATTTAACTGATCAACCTTGATTGCTTTTGTAGGACAGACTTCAACACAGGCCATGCACCAAATGCAGTCCGCTTCTTTTACAGGATTTGCTTTGTCAGTGTAATCTTTTCTATCATTTCTGCCGGTCTCGCCAGGATTTTTGTACCATTCAAAAACCTTGACAGGACAGCTTAACAAACAGATGCCGTCTGCAATACAGGAATCCCAGTCTACAGCTACGAATGTACCGTGTACTCCTATTGGTTTTATCTCTTCACCTGAAGCCTGAGAGTCAGCTTTTACTTTGGGATCTGTTGATGCTTCAGCAAGGCGTCCAGGACCCCATACTAGATGATAATTTTCACTCAAAGGATCTTTGAATTTTTCAATCACATTATGGTTTGCAGGAAAGTTTTGGTCTATAGGCACGATATCTGAGATTGTTGTTAGTTATTTAAAGTGTATACAAGATAAATTCATATCTTTCACAAATCGCTCTAGTTTATTGGGAATTTTCAAATATGATGTATATCGTAATCCTAACGTAGGTATCTATGCCAAGTGTAATGACAAATTTGTTTTCATACCAAATGGATTTGCCTCTACAAAAGCAAAAAACCTCGCAGAGTTTTTAAAAACTGATTATGTATTCACGTCAGTAGCAAATACAAGATTGCTCGGACCAATGATGGTAGTAAATAACAACGGGCTTTTGCTTCCGCATAATTGTCATGAAGAAGAGATATCACATTTGAAAAAATCAACTGGATTAAATGTTGACATACTTGACACAAAACACACTGCATTAGGGAATCTGATTTGTGCAAATGATAAGGGAGCAGTCATGTCACCACTTATTCCAACAGAATATGTCAAAAAAGTTGAGGATGTGTTAAGAGTAGAAGTGATAAGAAAAAGAGTTGCTGGATATCACCAAACGGGTGCAATGACGGTAGCAAATTCTAAAGGAGGAGTAATTCACCCATCAACAGAGGAAGAAGACATTAAAACAATATCACATGTGCTTGGTGTGGAATTAGAGCCTGCAACTATTAACGGTGGATCTCCCTATCTGTCTTCAGGCATGCTTGTAAATAACAACTCTACAGTAGTAGGAGGACTTACAAACGGTCCAGAGCTTGTAATGCTGACAAAGGCATTCAGAGTTGAAGATTAGATTTTACATCATTTAACAAAACATCAATCTTTACCTGTTTTTCAGAACCGTCTTCCATGTTTCTGACTATTACGCAATCATCAGCGTATTCCTTTGGAGCAACTATTATGACACGCTTTGAAGTAGAAGCAATTTCCATCTGTTTTTTCAATGATTTTCCAGATAGCTCTACATCAGTAGGAATTCCCAATAGCCTCAGTTTAGAAGCAATACCAATTGCGATTTTTTGCATATCATCATTAACAAAAACCACAGATATTCTGGATTCTAGCAGATCTGCACCTACATTCTGTTTTTCTAATAACAGTGCGATTCTTTCCACTCCTCCAGCTGCACCAGTAGCACCAAGATCATTTCTTCCAAAGGCTTTAGTCAATGTATCATATCTTCCACCACCTACAAGTGCACCAACGTCAAAGTTTCTTTCAAACACCTCAAAGACAATTCCAGAGTAGTAATCAAGACCTCTTACTATACCAAAATTTATCCTGACATTATGCACCCCACGATTTTTCAACGTGTTAAACAATTGTAGAATTTTGTCCCAGTTTTTTATTTGACTTGTATCAATTTCTTTTTCTATTTCCTCGGGAAGTCCTTTGATCTCAGAGAATTTTAAAATTTGTTCTAATTCTGGTACAGAATAACCTTTTTCTTGATATTCTTTAATGATATCCTGTTTTCTCTTTTTTTGAATCTTATCAACGGCTCGTAGAATATCCCCAATTACATCAGGTGAGTCAGATTTGAAGATACTTCGCACATAGGATTCAACGAGTTCTCTGTCACAGATATCAATTACAATATTTTCAAGTCCTAATCTAGTCAAGAATTTAGATGTAAAATCAATTATTTCAGCATCAGATTCTATGTTTGGTTCTCCATAGATCTCAATGTCCCACTGATGAAAAAATCTATACCTGCCTTTTTGAGGCTCATCATAACGCCATACACCACCAAATGTAGAAATTTTGGCAGGTAGTCGCATAGATTTTTGTGAGGTAGCAAAACGTGTAAGACCAATTGTAAAGTCAAAACGCAATGCAACTTCTCTGTTTCCTTTGTCGGTAAAGTAATAGATTTCATTTTTTATTGACGGTCCACTTTTGGTTTCGATTACAGATAACAATTCAATTGGAGATGGTTCCATGTATTGAAAACCAAACAGATTTGATGTTTCAATGAATTTTTGACGCACGTATTCAATTGTATAGGATTCCTTTGATTCTATATCTCGCATACCGCGTGGAAGTTCCAATTTCAAGACTCATTCTTTTTCTAATGCATTTAGACTTTCTGATTAGAAAAATCATTGTTAGAATAAATAGTGCACTAGAGACCTCAATTCATGGCTTATCGGTATCTAGATCACATGACAGATGCGTTCATCGAGGTTACTGGAGACACATTGGAGAAGGCCTTTGAAAATGCAGGCATATCAGTAGTGGATACAATTATTGATATCAAGTCAGTAGAGAATAAAGAAGAACGAAAAATTGAGATTCATGAAGACGACCTGAAGGGTTTACTCTATAGTTGGCTTGAAGAGATAATTATTCTTACAGTAACAGATGGATTTGTGGGAAAAACATTCAGTGTTAAAGTAACAAAAAATGACAAGTATCATCTGGTGGCAAAAATCATTGGAGAGGAAATCAATTTTGAAAAGCATCATTTCAAGATGGAGATCAAGTCACCCACGTATCACTTGATGGAGATCAGAGATGAGAAACCTGTTTTGATGCGATTTATCCTCGATCTCTAGATTAAATTATTAAATAGCTTTTATCTACAACAAATCAGGTTTGGCAGACGAAGAATTAGAAAAAATCATGAAAAAGAAGTTAGAAGAGATGAAGTCGTATAAAGAACCAGAGATTCTCGATCTTACAGATTCTAATTTTGACAAAGCTATAGTTGGTGATACTCCTGTGATTGTAGATTTTTGGGCTACTTGGTGTGGTCCATGTCAGTTCATGTCTCCGATTTTTGAGAAAATTTCAAAAAAATACAAAACCATCAGATTTGCACGTGTTAATGTAGATAATGCGCCAGGCATATCACAGAGATATGGAGTTTATTCAATTCCAACATTTATCGTATTCAATAATGGCGAGCCTGTTGACAAGGCAATGGGAGCAGTAGGAGAACCTGGATTAAACATGCTTGCACAAAAATATGCCTAGTAAGCATAAAGCGGGTTAACTTTTCTCTGAATTTCTATTATTTCACGAAGAGTTTGGAATTCCTCAGGACTTAGTTTATGGGAAAATGTTTTGAGCAACAATTTTGCTTCCGGAGATGGCGGGAAAGAATAAAGGATCTCTTCTTCAGATATTTGCCTACCTATTGTTACATTTTGAATTGAGACAGCTACTTCTTTACCTTTTTTTGCAACATCAACACTCTTACCATTCTCTTGTATTTGATGAACGACTCCAATTTTTCTACCATTGGAATTCATGACAGATACTTTTTGCTTCAACACGCCTGCATCTACTAGAACTCCAAAAACTGCAGGATTATTCTTTCGAAATACAAAACCTTTGAGAAATGTGAATTTGCATATAGGTGTGAGTTCCTGAAAAATTGCATTTTCTTCATTTGCAGTATCGTCTTGAACCCAATTGACATAGTTATCAATTAGGCTGTAAATTACTTGATCATGGAAGATCTTGATGTGATTAGATTCTGCTTCTTCTTGAGCATCTTGCAAAATTTTTACATTAAATGCTATTATCACGCCCAAATGTCTATCATGTTCTTTTATTGCTAGTGCTTCCATCACATCCCGTCGTGTAACAGGTCCGATATCTGCAGTGGATACTGATATGTTCTGTTTTTTCAACATATCAGTTAGAGCTTCTAGAGAACCAATTGTATCACATTTTAGAATCACTCCTTTTGTATCAGTTTTTATAAATACTGATTTCATTTCCGAGTCTATTAATTTCTTAAATTCCTCAATCTTTGATTCATCAGTGGTTGCATATACAGGACTTCCAGGAAGCACACCTTCTAGATCCGGTGATGCAATCTTGATTCCAGCCGCTGCAACTACCTCATTTACAGGTCGAAATTTATCCCTAGGATCACGCATCTCATCAAGAGGTTTTGGAAGAAGTATAGCTTTTGGTTTTGTAACTATTACAGAATCCCTCTTGGCAACTAGAATAGTATCACTTTTTTTCAAGGTTCCATCAATTAAGATAATGTTTGCAGTCATTCCAAGTCCAATCTCTTCTTTGACCTCAAGAACTATGCCTCGGGTTTGTTTCTCAGTCTGGTCTAGTTTTTTTTGCATGTATTGTTGTGTTAATCCAACCAAGACTGCAAGTAATTCTGGCATTCCTTCCCCACTTCTGGCACTAACTGGAACTATTGCTACTTCTTTTAAGAAATCCTTTACTCGGTAAAACGCCTCCGAGTTATATCCTAGAACCGACAATGTTCCTACTACATTATACAGTAATTCATCAAGAGCGGTTTGTACAAACGGATCTTGTTCCTTAACAGATTGTGAAATAAACTTTGTAGGAGGATTTTTTTTCCAGCCAGAAATCATGTCTACTTTATTCAATGCTATTACAAATGGAACTTTTCTGTTCTGTAGAATTTTTAGACTTTCATTAGTTTGTGGTTGAAATCCTCGATTTACATCTACAACAAGAATAGCAATATCTGCTGCAGAACCACCTCTTGCTCTTAGATTTGTAAATATTTCATGTCCTGGGGTATCAATGACAAGTAAACCTGGGATTTCTTGATTTTCTCCACCCATTTTTGCAAAAAGAGGCCCACAAACTTTCTTTAATGTTTCAGTAGGAAGAAAACTTGCACCAATGTGCTGAGTAATACCCCCAGCTTCTCTTGCTTGTACACCGGTACCTCTTATCTTGTCTAGTAGAGATGTTTTACCAGAGTCTACGTGACCCAGAACTGCGACTATGGGCTGTCGTATTTGCAACTGCCTTCACTTGAATACCACAGCTATTTCTTTTTCGAAACTTTCCTTAGAATCAGAAGCATGTATGATATTATCAGAAATGCCCAATCCAAAGTCTCCACGTATTGTTCCTGGTGCAGCATCAAATGATTTGGTTGAACCTATCATGAGTCTGGTTGTGGCAATTGCATTATTTCCTTCTACAATAGCTGCAACTACACTTCCTGATGTGATAAAAGAAACTAATTCACCAAAGAATGGCTTTGTATTATGTGCAGAATAGAACTCTTCTGCCATTTGTTTTGTAAAGGTAAACATTTTCAATTTTAAAATATTAAATCCCTTGTGTTCAAATCTAGAGATAATATCTCCAACTAGTTTTCTTTCTACGCCATCAGGCTTTACGATAAATAGTGTCTGCTCAGTCATTTTACTTTTTGACCTTTATTCCGCCTTTGACATATTTATTAGTCCATTTGAGCCTTCTTGGATCACGTTTTAGGACTAGCATGTTCTTTTTGCATTTTGAAGAACAAAACCAAAACACTGAACCGTCATTTTTTACAAGCATAGTACCTGAACCCTTTGCCACAGGTCTATTGCAAAAACTACAAGGCTTGACTAGAACACTCAATTTTTATCACTTTATCTTTCTCGCTTCACGTTCTGTTTCTCGTAATATTAGAATGTCAGACATTCTGACTGAACCTTTTACATTTCTTGTTAGGATTCTTCCTCTGTCTTTACCGTCTAGTATCTTTACTCTAACTTGAATAACTTCACCAGCAATTCCGGTTCTTCCAACTATTTGTATAACTTCAGCAGAGGTAGGAACTTCAGTACTCATTTGCTAGCTTGACCACCTTTTATCTGCGACAATGATGCCACAATTTGGTCTACAATATGTTGAGCATCTCCAGAATCTAGTATCGCAGCAGCAGCAGAAGTAACATCAATTCCCAGAGACTTGCCTAGATCCTGTCTACTTGGAACAAAGCCATATGGAATTCCGTGCTCCTCACATAGTATAGGAAGGTGAGCAACTACCTCTGGTGGCTCTACATCTTCTGCAATAATCACCAGTTTACTTATTCCTCTTTCGATTGCTTTAGTAACTTCGTTGGTACCTTTCTTTACTTTGCCACTTTGATGTGCGACTCTTACAGCCTCATAAATTGGGCTAACCAAGTCAGTTGGCACCTGAAACTTTACGTAATAAGCCTTAGCCACATGTATCACCCATTGGGATCATTTCCATTCCTTCTGTCTTTTCAATTGGTTTTAAAAGTGTTATCTGTCAAGTGTTGTCTTTACCTTTTGCATGTATTTTGCAAAAATTTCATCTAATTTAGATTGAGAAGAGGATTCAGTATAGATTCTAGCTATAGGTTCAGTCCCACTCAATCGTACCATGATCCAACTAGAGTCATCTAGTGATAATTTAATTCCATCAGTAAGATCTTTTTTGTAAGGTTCTGTTTTTAGAATTTTAACTATTTTTTTGAAATCATCTCTTGAACACTCTATTTTTCCTTTGGTGGTAAAAGATGGAGGTAGTGCATCCATTTCTTGTGATAAAGAATTTTTGCTACTTGACAAAAGATCAAGCAGTATGGCCATAGTCATTGAACCATCTCTGACTTGATTATGTTTACCATACATGAAACCACCATTTTCTTCAAAACCAATAATTGCATTTTCTTCCACCATCTTACGTGAAACCTCGACACTACCAACTTTAGTTCGTAAAACATGAGATTGTGAGTCTGCTGCTATTTTTTCTATAACAGATGTAGAATTAACAGATGTAACTATCTTGGATCGTGGTTGTTTTTTTATAATATATTTAGATAAGAGTAATGCAGATCTGTCACCTGTAAGGATTTTTCCAAATTCATCACAAAAAATACTCCGATCTCCATCACCATCAAATGCTATCCCAAGATCAGCCTTTGATTTTATTATCATATTTGATAGTTTATCTAAATTTTGAGGTGTTGGTTCTGATCCTCTGCCTGAAAAATTGCCATCAATTTTTTCATTTATTAAGACTGTCTCACATCCAAGTTCCTTACATAAAGTAGGAGCCGTTACTGCCTGAGCGCCATTACCAAGATCTAACACTATCTTGAGTTTTTTTGATCTAATTTTACCCACGTTAACTCGTTTCTTTATTCCAGAAAGATACGTATTGATAGCATTGGATTCCTTTGCGATGGAACCAAATTTCTTTGCAGTCATCCATTTTTTTGCAAAGTAAAACTGTTCTACTAGGAGTTCAGATTCTCTTGAGATCTCAATTCCATCGTTTGCGATAACCTTCAGTCCATTATACTGTGGTGGATTGTGTGATGCGGTTATCATGATTCCCCCATTATAACCAAGTTGTCGTGTAGTAAACTGTAAACATGGAGTGGGAACTAGACCACATATTGCAGAATCCAGACCCGCTGAGCTAAGTGCTGCAGTTACTATTTTCGATATAGTTATACTTGATTCTCGTCCATCATAGCCCACTAAAATTGGGCCTTTTTTGAAAAAACTTGCAATGGACAGAGTAATTTTTGAGATAAAATCAAGGGTAAGATCTTCCCCAAATACCCCTCGTACACCATTAGTTCCAAATAATTTTGCCATAACTAACCATCAACAATAGATAAATTTGTCTTAAAAGTCATGGTGCATGCGGGAGTTGCCAAGCCTGGTCAAAGGCGCAGGGCTTAGGACCCTGTCTTTTAGGAGTTCGTGGGTTCAAATCCCACCTCCCGCACCTATTGAACTATGCAAAGCTGCATTTCTTTATGATTACGAAAATGAACGCTGCAAAAGTTATTTGAGCACTCATAACAATGCCAGTCTCCTATTGTAGAACACACTTTACAGATTTTTACAGGGTTATTGTGATCATAGCTATTTCCTCTATTATGCGATCTGTGGGTAGTTTTTTGTTTGTCCATCATTCTCCCTCATTTAAGTTAAAATTTGAAAAACTCCTATCTTCCATTCAACAACACATTACAGAATTATGATATCTAGTTGGACTAGCATTCTTACAATACGTCATATTCCAAAAGGCTATTTAAGTATTAATAAGTGCAGTATGTCTAACAATTAGAATGGACAAGACAATTGTAGAACTTGTTGTAGTTGGAAAGGATCATGAAGGTGTAGTAGCAGGTTTCACTAATTTCATTTTTCAAAATAATGGAAACATAGAGAAGATTAACCAAAACGTTGTAAAGGGACTTTTTGGAATGTATTTGGAAGCATCTTTTACAAAAAAACTTGATGTAAAAAAATTCAGTAAAGAGGCAGAGGGCCTGGCAAAGAATCTCAAGATGGAGGTCAATATTCACTATGAAGTAGCAAAAAGAAAGAGAGTAGCTGTTCTAGTAACAAAAGAACCCCATTGTCTTGATGCCATACTAGATGCAAGAACAAAGAATAAGATCAAAGGAGAGATTGTGGTATTAATAGGCACAGAAAATACTTTGATGCCCATAGCAAAAAGGGTAAACATTCCATTTGTTTTGATCGATGAAAAAGATCAGTCAAAAGCAGAAGAAAATATAATTTCAGTCATAAAGAAATTCGATGTTGATCTAATAGTACTTGCAAGATACATGCGAATACTTTCGCCAAATTTTGTATGGAGATACCCCAACCGAATTATTAACATACATCCATCACTTTTACCGGCATTCCCTGGTGCCTTTGCTTATGTTCAAGCATATGAACGAGGTGCAAAAATTGTAGGATGTACCGCACATTATGTAACTGAAGATTTAGATCAAGGACCCATAATTTTCCAAGATGCTTTTGCCATAGATGAGAATGAGACTTTAGAATCTTTGAAAAAGAAAGGACAGAAATTAGAAGCTAGTACATTATTAGAGGCTGTCAAAATGCATCTTGATGGGAGATTAGAGGTATATTGGGGCAAAGTACATGTCAAACCCAAAAGATCTAAATGATAACAAGAGACCTTGTAAATACAGACATTCTCAAACTGACAAAGAAAGGATCAGTAGCGCTCATTCCGGTCGGATCAATTGAGCAACATGGTCCACATCTTCCCATATCCACAGATTCTGACATAGTTTCACATATAGCAAAACAGGTCTCTGACAAAAATGGATTTTTGTTAATGCCTACACTTCAATATGGAGTATCCTTTGAACACCATCCATTTTTTAATCTGAGTATATCAAACGCTACTTTAGAAAAAACTTTAATTGATTTGTGTATTTCATTATCAAAAAACCATGTAGATACAGTCATTGTTCTCAATGGTCATCATGGGAACCTAAATGCATTAAAAAAACTATCAGCAAAAATTTCCAAGAAAGGCATCAAACAACACATCTTTGTTTATTCATATTGGCACTTTATGAAAAGAGAATTTGATCATGCAGGATTTGTTGAAACATCAATCATGTTAGCAATATCAAACAAAGTACAGATGAAAAAAGCCCAAAAAGGACTGATCTCTGACAACTTGTCAAGGAGTGAATTGAACAAACTCAGTAGGAAAGCAAACAAATCGTTTATTTCAGTAACAAAAAATGGTGTCTGGGGAGATCCAACTAGAGCTACAGAAAAGGCTGGAAAAGAGATTTTGAATGAAATAATCTCAAATTTGGTAAAAGAGAGTCAAACTTGCCTTACCGGAATAGGTCGAAAGTTTCACCAATGAAATTTTAATATATACCCTCCATAGAGTGGGTAATAAGTGAAATAAATGTCAGTAGATATGGCAGTAAAAGTACTTGATGAAAGCCTAAACAAGGTTGTGCTTATCAAGCTGAAAGGCGGCAAAGTGATAAGAGGTAACCTTCACGGTTTTGATCAACACATGAACCTGCTACTTGAATCTTCAGAAGAGATCCCTTCTGAAGGAGAGACAAAAAGCCTTGGAACCATAGTTGTCAGAGGAGACAACGTAGTTATCATATCTCCTCCACCAAAGTGAGTGAATTATGACAAAAGGTACCACCTCAATGGGAGGCTACACAAGAAAACACGTACACATCAGATGTAGAAGATGTGGAAAGAATGCTTATCACATACGACACAAAAGATGTGCTAGCTGTGGTTTTCCTGAGGCTAAGATAAGAAAATACACATGGATCAAATGGTATACCTAGATGGAAGAAATAGCGCTAGTTTTTAGCTCTATCGCAGGTGCATGCACCGCAGTTGCATTAGATAAAGTTCCAAAAATAAAACGCAAAAAACAAACTCCAACTATTAATTCTGCAATTACAAATCAATTACATTCACTAAGAATGGAAAAAGAAATTTTATCAAAAACCATTACAAGACTCCACCAACAAGAGTCAGATGTTACAAAAATTCAAAAAGATAAACTACTTCTTCGTTATCAGCATCAACTTGGAACAGTAATCACCAAGATTGAAAAACTAGAAAATATAAGCAAGTATCCAGATTTCGGCCCAGTTGGAGATAGTTTGATTTCTCTGATGGATAATAGACTTTCACAGTTAGATCAGAGATTACACGAGATTTCTTCAAAGATCACATTAAACACAATAATACAACCCAAACAAGCAGAGAAATCTGTAGAGACAATACTAGAAAGTCCTCAAGCCAAGAAAATAGAACCAAAGATAGAGATCCAAAAAGAAAGAGTCGAGATTCAAGAGGAGAAAATAGTAAAACCAGAGAGAACACCAGAATGGTTACCTCCAATTGAAGTTCCAACATATGAAAAACATAGGACTGTAGAACTAAGTACGTTAACCGAGATTACAAACAAGATTCTACAATTTCCTGCTGAACTTATCAGACCAACACAAATTGAGCCACAAATTCCTCAAAACATCATAGAGCCAGTAGTAGAACCAATTGTCATAGAACAAGTAGTTGAAGAACTAATAATACCTACTCCGCAACCAAGCCTGCAAAACATAACAGAAGAAATTTTGCCAGAAGTGCCAAAGATAGAACCAGTACAACAAGAACAAGAAAGAAAGATACAACTTCCCACAGCAATCAAGATACCAGAAGAAGAAAAATTAGAAGATGATGACAAGGATTTGGATAAGATAAAAAGCGAAATAATGAAGGCATTATCAAAACTAGAACAAGTAGAGGTAGAATAATTGACAGTAGATGATGCCATTGAGGCATTATCACCACAGGCATTAAAGCTGATCAAAAATAATTTTGTTATAGGTCTTGGCAGTGGAAGAGCTGCAACTGCAATAGTGAAGCTGTTATCATCACACATCAAAAAGAACAAATTTTCTGTCAAGGCAATACCAACATCATTACAGATTAAGATGGAGGCAGAAAAAGGAGGAATTCCAATAATAGAAGCAGACCAGATCAGTCACATTGATCTAGTCTTTGATGGTGCAGATCAGATAGACGCAAAAGGAAATATGGTAAAAGGCGGCGGGGGTGCACTGTTACGAGAAAAAATTCTGATAAGTGTTGCAAAAAAAGTGGTGATAATTGCGGACGAATCAAAATTTGTCAAAAAACTTGAGCGAAGCATACCTGTAGAGGTACACCCATTTGCAAGAAACGTAGCTGATATGCAAATAAGAAAATACGGTGGTAAACCACATATCAGATTGCTAGAACGTGGTTATCCATTTGTAACTGAAAATGGAAACATAATACTTGATTGTGATTTTGGCCAGATACAAAATCCCAAAGAACTTGCAGCAAAGATAATAGGCATTCCAGGTGTAATAGAGGTTGGAATATTTCCAAAACCCGATATTATTTACAAGGCAAAGAAAAACGGCAAGTATGAAATTCTATAATAATAGCAGAACGTGAATCATATCATGAAATGTGATCGTTGTGAAAATACTGTTGCATATTCAAGAAAATATTCTGGAGAGAATCTTTGTTCCAGTTGTTTTTCAAGATCAATAGTACACAAGACTACAAAAACAATGTCCAAGTATAACATGATAAAACCGGGCGATGTGGTAGGAGTTGCCGTATCAGGTGGAAAAGATTCCCTCTCATTATTACAAGTGTTAAAAGAAATTTCACTAGATCATCATTTTACACTAAAAGCTATCACAGTTGATGAAGGGATTCCTGGATATAGAGACGAGGCTCTAAAAATCGTAGAGGAATTTTGCAAAAAGATCAATGTGGAACATAAAGTATATCCATATAGTTCACTTTTTGGCACAACTTTGGAACAAACACTAGAACTTAGGAGTGGTGATAAAACATCATCTTGCTCAATATGTGGAATATTAAGAAGAAGAGCAATTGATTTTGGTGCCATTGATCTACAAGTTGATGTAATAGCAACAGGTCACAATCTGGATGATATGTTACAAACTTTTATCATCAATATTATTTCAGGAGACACAAAAAAAATTGGTTGGATGGATCCAGATACATCCGAAAATAAGATACGAAAGATAAAACCATTTTGTGAGATTTATGAAAATGAAATTGTGTTTTATGCTTTTACAAATGAAATCCCATTCCAATCAGAAGAATGCCCTCACATGAATGAGGGAATTAGAACAGAAATTCGTAATTTCTTAAATTCTTTAGAAAAGACTCGTAGTGGAATCAAAAATAACATGTACAAGTCAATTTTGAAAATTTCCTCCACCCTTAAAGAATCCAATAATTCAGAATGGAAAACTTGTTCAAAATGTGGAAATGAATGCACTGGAAACATATGCTCTGTCTGCAACACACTGACCAATTTACGATTGAACTAAATCCTAATGCAGATAAAGAACTGTAATTACAATAAATTTGGTAGTAGGTAGGGTTGGGGCGCTAGCCGTGCCCTATCTCTGAAACCGGCTATATGCAGAGACCAGCAACCACTGGATAAATCTCTAGATAGACGGTACTCGCTTGACTTGCGGATATGAAATCACGCCGAAGCGGGTGGATACAGGACTGAGGTTATCCGAAGGGATGACTCTCAGGTTCTAACTGCCGAAAGGGATGAGGTCCGGGAGGGAGCAATCCTAAGGTAGAGCATCCACGCTGCTTCGTCTACGTGGCGGATCTTGCTTGACTTGAGATGAGACCGCTTGTTTAGACTGGAACCAGCGGATCTACTACCTTAATATTCTTAAATTAAAACTTGTAACAATATGGAAGGATTAATCTCAGGAAAAAAGAGAACTTATGACGAATTTAGATCTAGCATGCCATCTAGCGTAGCAACTCTATTTGATGAAATTCGTAGTTATTGTCTGGCACTTGGACAAAATGTGATTGAAGACATTCGTATGCATAGGATTGTATTTGCAAAATCAATCAAATTCCGAAGTTTTGCAGACGTTGAACCACAACGAGATTCTGTTATAATAAAGATCAAAAAAGATAGAAAGGAACCAGAAAAAGAATTACAAATAAAACTAAATGATAATCTTGATGAAATCAAAAAACTTCTTTTGGACGCATACACTAGTATTCACTAATAGTGAATTTCAAAATCAGAGAATTCTCCAACATATTTTTCTTCAGTAACGTTTAGTTCTTTTACAACTGCACCAGCAGGACCAAAACGAGCCCATTCCACTACGGCATCTACGTTTGAATCATTTCCTTCCAAGATAGCTTCTACTTTGTTGTCTGGAAGATTTCTAACCCATCCCAAGACATTGTTTTTTTCAGCAGTCTCCATCATTCCCTGGCGAAAGTAAACACCTTGTACTCTTCCTTCTACCAAAAGATGAACCCTCTTTGAATTCATGATCTTGTTTTTTAAAACTAGTATTTAGTCTTGAAGAATTATTCTCGCTCTTTCATTCTGGAACGTCCAGTCTTTCTAGCTGCGATGCTTCCAACCTTACGTCCAGGTGGAGCGTTTCGTGAGACTGTGGAGCTTCTTCCAACGTGCTGATGTCTTCCACCACCGTGAGGGTGAACATATACAGCTTGAGCAACACCTCTGACTATTGGATATTTGTGTCCCTTTGAGCGCTTTCTTCGCCATGCAGGTCCAGCTCTCATAAATGGTCTATCACCAACACCCCCTCCAGCAAGAACTCCAATCATTGCACGGTTCTGTGGATTAAGTGTGGTAAATTTTCCAGATGGTAGTTTTATTGTTACACCTTCAGAGCTATGTGAAAATACTGTTGCATATGTTCCAGCAGATTTTACTATTGCTCCACCATCGCCAAAATGCTTCTCAACATTACATACTATGGTACCATCAGGAATATTTTGAACACTGATAACATTACCTGGAGAAATATCCGACTTTAAACCAAATTGAAATTTAGAACCAATTTTAGTACCTAGAACTGACGGAATGAAAGATAGCAAACCGGTTTCAAATCTAACTTTAGCAAGAGGAGCATCTCTTCCGGTTTCATGGACTATATCTACTACTTTGGCCTCGTGTTGTTCTGCTAATTGAAATCGAGGATATTTAGCTGGAAGTAACTTGCCAGTAGAAGCTGCACGGAACTGCATTCCTCCTCTACCTCGTCTTCTTACTAGTGGTCGCTTACCCAAAGTACCGGTTTTGGTTTATCTTGTAAATTTTAATCTTCTGATCCTAAATTCTGGATCAAAGACGACAAAGGTATAAAAATTAGTTTGAGGGTGCTAAAACTGTGAGCCAGAACACACTCTCCCTTAAGGTACTTGAGGCTTATACTCGTGATGTAGGGAGAGGAGTGGCACGTATTGATTATGATTCTATGGATTCACTAGGGGCTTCTACAGGTGATGTTATTGAAATCAAGGGAAAAAGAAGAACTGTGGCTAAATGTTTACCACTTTATCCCTCAGATGAGGGAAAAGGAATCATCAGAGTAGATGGACTAGTTCGAAACAATGCAGGAATTGCAATAGGTGATACTGTTGCAGTCAGAAAGATCAAGGCAGTAGCTGCTGAAAAGGTAGTTGTTGCCCCACTAGAGGCAATACCTCCGATTGATGAGAGGTATCTTGCGGATGCACTAGAAAGTGTTCCATTGATAAAAGGCGATAATGTAATGGTGCCTTATTTTGGAGGAAGGTTAACTTTTCAAGTGATAGGCGTTACTCCTGCAGCTGATGCAGTACTTGTTACACAAAAGACAGTGTTCCACATTGCAGAAAAAGGAGAGACCCTCCGTGGTGTACCACAAGTAACATATGAAGACATTGGAGGATTAACTGATGAAATTAAGAAAGTTCGTGAAATGATAGAACTTCCACTAAGACATCCAGAGATCTTTGAAAAGCTCGGAATCGAAGCTCCAAAAGGAGTATTATTGTACGGACCACCAGGAACTGGAAAAACATTGTTAGCAAAAGCTGTTGCAAATGAAAGCAATGCACATTTCATCAGCATATCAGGACCAGAGATAATGAGCAAGTTTTATGGAGAAAGTGAAGCTAGGCTAAGAGAAATTTTCAAAGAGGCAAAAGAGAAATCACCATCCATTATATTCATTGACGAAATTGATTCAATAGCTCCAAAACGAGAAGAGGTTACAGGAGAGGTAGAAAGAAGAGTAGTTTCACAGTTGCTTTCTTTAATGGACGGTCTTGAAGCTAGAGGAAAAGTAATAGTCATATCTGCAACCAACAGACCAAACGCAATTGATCCAGCCCTTAGAAGACCTGGAAGATTTGATAGAGAAATTGAGATCAAGGTACCAGACAAGAAGGGCAGAAAAGACATCCTAATGATACATACAAGAAACATGCCACTTAGTGATGATGTTAATGCGGACAAAATTGCATCAATAAGCCATGGCTACGTAGGAGCTGATTTAGAATATCTATGTAAAGAAGCTGCAATGAAGTGCCTTAGAAGATTACTTCCAGAGTTAAACTTGGAAGATGAAAAACTCCCACCAGAGACACTTGACAAGCTAGTAGTCAATGGTGATGACTTTCAGAATGCCATAAGAGAAGTCACACCATCAGGCATGCGTGAAGTATTCATTGAAAATCCAGATGTAAGCTGGGATGAAGTTGGAGGACTTGAAAGTGTCAAGCGTGAATTACAAGAAGCTGTAGAATGGCCAATGAAATATCCTACATTATACTCCAAACTAGGACACAGAATGCCAAGAGGAATATTATTACACGGTCCTAGTGGAACTGGAAAAACTCTAATGGCAAAAGCTGTTGCAACTGAAAGTGAAGCCAATTTTATTTCCGTAAGAGGACCAGAGTTATTATCAAAATGGGTAGGCGAATCAGAACGTGGAATAAGAGAGATATTCAGACGAGCAAGACAGGCATCACCTTGTGTAATATTTTTCGATGAAATCGATTCTATTGCTCCAATACGTGGAGTGGGAGGAGAGACAGCAGTAACAGAGAGAGTGGTAAGCCAGCTTTTGACCGAATTAGACGGAATAGAAAGTTTGCATGGAGTCGTAGTGCTTGCTGCAACAAACAGAGCTGACATGATAGATACCGCATTGCTAAGACCTGGTAGATTTGACAAGATAATACTAGTTCCATTACCAGACAAGGAAGGAAGGAAGAAGATTTTGGAGATAAATACAAAGGAAATTCCGGTAGTAAGAGAGTCTATGACAAATGGCATGAAGAATCCAGACTTTGTAGACATTGAAAAGATTGCAGAAGCAACAGATGGAATGAGTGGTGCAGATGTAGCATCAATAGCAAACACTGCAGTATCACTAGTAATACATGAATTTCTTGACAAATATCCTGATCAAAAGGAAGCCGAAAAACAGGCTACAGAAGCAAAAGTAACCATGAGGCATTTCGAAGAGGCCGTAAGAAAAGTAAAGACCCAGAAGGAACTAAAGATAGGCGAAAAAGTCGCAGTTCCATACTATAGGTAATTTTAATAAAATAACTTTTCTAGTTCTAGTAAATGTCACAATTTGGGTACCGGGGTAAAGGGTTAGAATTTCTTACAAGTAACAAGATAGAGATAGGAAGTCAAGTAAAGATTCATGCAGATTCAATTTACACAGGAGTGATCATGCCAAGATATGAGCATAGTGATGATCGCCACATTGTTTTGAAACTAAAGAGTGGATATAACATAGGTCTTGAACTTGACAAGATAAAAAAAATAGAGTTAGAGTCTCCACCTATAATGAAAAAAGAAACCAGTTACAAATCACAACAAAATCCGAAACTTCCAAAAATTCTTCTCTTGTCAACAGGAGGTACAATTGCAAGTAGAATAGATTACAGAACTGGTGCAGTCACTCCCGCTCTCACTGCTGCAGAGCTTAATGCAAGTGTACCAGAACTTGCAACTATTGCAAACATAGACACCGAAGTACTTTTTTCAGAATATTCAGAGAATCTACTGCCTCAACATTGGATAAAGATTGCAGAGAAATTAGACTCGTATGCCAAGTCTGAATATGATGGAATTATTGTGGCGCATGGTACAGATACTATGCAATACACAGCATCGGCATTGGCATTTTCCTTGACAGGATTTCCAAAACCAGTTGCACTAGTAGGTTCCCAGAGATCATCAGATAGACCATCATCAGATGCAGCATTGAATCTAATTGCAGCTACAAGATTTTTAACAGATGTACGCTCTCCAGGGATTTTTGTTGTGATGCATAACAATTCAAGTGATGACGAGATTGCCTGTAACTGGGCAACTCGTGTAAGAAAAAATCACACTAGTAGAAGAGATGCATTCAAGACAATAGGAGGCCCTCCTGCATATATTATCAAATCAACAAGCATTGAAAAAGACAAACAGTTTGACATTCCAAAAAGAGAATATGCGCCAAGAATCAAGTTTGATAGTCGTGTCTTACTTTTAAAATATTATCCAGGATTTGATCCCAAGATTGTGGATTATGCGATAGACTCTGGATATAGAGGAATAGTAATCGAAGGAACTGGACTTGGACATGTAGGAAAAACAATGTATGGAGCAATAGAAAAGGCCAAGAAAAGTGGGCTGTTCATAGGAATGACCTCCCAGTGTATTGACGGAATGGTAAGAATGACAGTATATGACAGTGGAAGAGATCTCTTGAATCTCGGAGTCGTGCCACTTGGAAACATGATACCAGAGACTGCACTTGTAAAGACAATGTGGTCCTTGGCAAATTCTAAAGATTCTAACGAGATGACAAAACTAATGAAAGAAAACATTGCTCTTGAATTTTCAGACTAAGCTTTAAAGCAAGTACAAGAATAAAATTACAAATGTCCGAAATCCAGATTGATAAGATAGGACTTCTTGTAGGATTAGAAATTCATCAACAACTTGCAACTGGAGCCAAGTTGTTTTGCAGATGCAAGCCTATTGAATCAGATGAATATCCAATTAAATTTTCACGCAAATTAAGGATAACAAGTAGTGAGATGGGAGAGTTTGATCCTAGTGCTATTTTTGAGAAGAGTAAGGAAAAAACAATTTTGTATTCTGCAAATCCAGAGAGTAGTTGTCTTGTAGAACAAGACGATGAACCTCCACATGATCTTGATCCTAATGCAAAAGAAACTGTTTTGATCATGTCATCTGCGTTAAAATCAAATATTTTCAATGAAATCTATGTTATGCGAAAGCTTGTGATTGATGGTTCCAACACGTCAGGTTTTCAAAGAACTATGTTAGTATCAATGGGTGGCAATCTTGAAGTAAACGGTAAAAAAATCGGAGTTCAAAGCATCTGTCTTGAAGAAGATGCTGCAAAGTTACTCCAAGACTCAAAAGAGACAAGAGAATACAGTTTGGATAGATTAGGAGTACCACTGGTAGAAATTGCATTGGATCCGGTTGCAGGCACACCAGAAGAGATCAAAAACATTGCTTTGACGCTGGGCAGGATGTTACGTGCAACAAAGAGAGTAGGAAGAGGAATAGGATCAATCAGACAAGATGTCAATGTATCAATAGCAGGAGGGGGTGCGGTAATAGAAGTAAAAGGCGTACAGAAATTAGATCAGTTAGAAAAAGTCATCGAGTATGAAGCAAAAAGACAACATGGCCTAAAAATTATTGCAGAAAAACTACAGACACTCAATATAGAAAAAATCGCCAAAGAAAAAGACGTGAAAGATGTATCAAACATGTTCAAAAGCTGTAAATCAAAAATTATTCAGAAGTCTCTTTCAGAAGGCTCCTCAATCAAGGCAATGAAAATCAAAGGTTTTGCAGGAATGTTTGGATGGGAACCATATCCAGGAATAAGATTAGGAAAACAATTAGGCGAGCTGGTTAGATTTTTTGGGTTGGGCGGATTGTTTCATTCAGATGAACTACCAAATTATGGCATAGAAGAATCAGAGATTCAAGAAGTAAAAAAGATACTTGAGATAAAATCTAATGATGCTTTTATCATTGTGGCTGGAAATGAAAAAAAACTCGACATCGTAATAGAATCCATCATAAAACGAATTGAAGATGCAAGAAATGGAATACCTGCAGAAACAAGAGCTGCTACAATTACAGGAGAAACAGTGTTTTTACGACCAAGGCCAGGCTCTTCAAGAATGTATCCAGAAACAGACATACCACCAATCATTGTAGGTGATGAAGAGATAGAACAAGCAAAAAACAAGATTCCAAGATCATGGGAAGAGAATCTCATGGCATTACAAAAACAATATGAGTTAAATCAACAACTTTCAGCACAGATATTTGATTCAGAATATTTAGATCTGTTTGAGACAATCTGCAAAGATAAGAGAATTTCTCCTAATTTTGTAGCCTCAACTCTGTGTGGTACAATTACAAACTTGGAGCGAAGAGGAATGGATTCAACATTATTAAGGACTGGCGATATTTTTGAAGCCTTTAGATTAGTAACAGAGGGAAAGATAGCAAAAGAATCACTTGAGATGATATTTGAGAGTATCATGAGTGGAAAATCCAAATCAATATCAGATGCAATCAAATCAAATGCATTGAATACCGTAGAAGATGCAGAATTACACAAGATACTAGATGAATTAGTAAAATCGAATTTTGGAATAATAAAAGAACAAGGACTAAGATCAATGGGACCTTTAATGGGCCTTGCCATGAAAACACTACGTGGAAAAGTAGATGGCCAGAAATTAAATCAACTTTTAGAAGATAAAATAAAGATCAAGATAGACGAAAAATAAAAAGTGCGGGAGGTGGGATTTGAACCCACGAACTCCTAAGAGATAAGGTTCTGAGCCTTACGCCGTTGACCAGGCTAGGCGACCCCCGCAACAACGTGAGAATTAAGATCCTACAATAAGTGTCTTTTTTATGCTCATCGGCGGATTTGAAAATTATTTACCCTTTGATCATTTTAGCAATTATTGGTACAGCATTTTTTAGTTCATGTATCCTAATTGCTCGATCATCTTCAAAAGATGTATTCCATGGCTGTGAGTAAAGTATTACAGATTTTCCTTCTTCCAACATACTTTTTGCATTAAGAGGTGAATCATCAATAAATACATCATAATCTAGTCGCGATTTTTCTATTCCTTCTAGTACACCAACATAATTTTTGAAATTTATTTTGTGTAGTTTGAGCCAATTTTTTACATCATTGTGAGTAGACGCGTCTCGTGCAGTTACAATATCTACAGTACCAAGATTTGATAGTTGGGTAGTAGCATCTGCAATATTATTTTCTGTAGGAGGTATATCTTCCCAGGATTTCCAACAAAATGAGAGTTCATTATAAAAATCAAATTTATCTATACTATGATTTTTCCAAAAATCCCATTCAGATATTTGAGATTTTGATATTGTAGGCCTTATTTTATTACTATATGACAACCAAGATGCAATGACATCAGCTAAAACTCCATCCACATCAAGTCCTATTCTCAATTCCATCAATCCCTGTCAAAACTGTCTTTTAGTTCTTCAAGCAATTTACGCTGATGTTTGTCCATTTTGGTAGGTATATTGATAACAAGTCTAACATACTCATCACCCCTACCTCTTCCACTCTGACGAGGAAGCCCTTTTCCTTTTAATTTTATTATTGTATTTGGTTGACTTCCTGATTCTACCTCAAGTTTTTCTTGTCCTTCAAGTGTTTCAACCAGGATATTTTTGCCCAATGCTGCATCAATCATAGAAATATTTGCATCATAGAAAATATCAGAACCATCTCTTTTGAATTTATCATGAGGTTGAACTCGTATTCTAACAATTAGATCTCCATTTACACCATTTTGAACTGATTCGCCTTCTCCCTGAATTCTGTATTCTCCATCCTCTATCCCAGCAGGAATTTCAAATGGGAATTTTTTTGTGGTTTTTTGTTTTCCAGCCCCTTTACATTTTGAGCATGGTCTTTCGATGATCTTGCCTTGACCTTTGCAAGTATTACATGGTTGTACAGTTACAAATGTAGAAAATCCACTGCTGCGTGATACTCTAGTTTGACCGTGACCATTACATACAGAACATGTCCTCACGGAAGTACCAGGAGTAGCACCAGATCCATTACAGGTATCACAATTTACTAGTCTAGGCAGATCAATCTCTTCTTTTTTTCCCTTGAATGCTTCTTCTAATGTCAATGTGGCATCATACACAAGATCAGAACCTCGCACTCTACCAGATCCTCCAAAATCAAATCCTCCAAACCGAAATCCTCCTCCTCTACCAAAAATAGATTCAAAAATAGATTCAAACCCACCAGCACCGCCAAAGATATCTTCAAAGTTGGCTCGTGAACCTTGGAAGATGTCATCTGTACTGTATTTCCCATCTACGCCAGCATGACCATAGGTGTCATAGAGTTTACGTTTTTCAGAGTCAGATAACACCGCATATGCTTCTGAGATTTCCTTAAAGTGTTCTGCAGCATCAGGTGACTTGTTTTTATCAGGATGAAACTTTAGAGCAAGTTTCCTATATTGTGATTTTATCTCATCAGGTGTTGAGCTTTTTGAGACTCCTAAAACCTCATAATAATCACGTTTGGAACTCATTATAGCTCAACTACACTTTCCCTTGTATAAAGATCAGTTCTGTGACTTGCCTGCATCCTGTCCAGTTGCATCAGGCCCACTTTGTGCAGTTGCTTCAGGTCCACCTTGTCCAGCTGCTCCAGGTGGAGGTGTAACATTTTTGTAAAGTTCTGTACTTATGTCATTTATCAATTTAGTTAGCGAATCAAGTTTCGGTTTTATTTCTTCAACGTTCTTATCAAGAACATCTTTTAGATCTTTTATTGCATTACTTACCTGGACACCCTGATCTTGTGATATCTTGTCCTTTTGTTGGCTGATCAGGGTTTCAGCTGCATAGATAGCTTGTTGTGCTTCATTTTTGATCAATACCTCGTCTTTCTTCTTTTTGTCTTGTTCGGCAAAGAGTTCAGCATCTTTTGTCATTTTTTCTATGTCTTCTTTGGCAAGTTTTGTGCTAGCAGTAATGGTTATCTTTGCTTCTTTTTGTGTAGCTAGATCTTTTGCTGCAACATTGAGTATACCGTTTGCATCAATATCGAATTTGACTTCAATTTGTGGAATACCTCTTGGTGCAGGAAGGATTCCAGATAGATTAAAGCTTCCAAGGGACACATTATCCGCAGCCATAGGTCGTTCACCTTGAACTACATGTATAGTAACAGCAGTTTGATTGTCTGCAGCAGTTGTGAATACCTTGCTTTTAGAAGTAGGAATTGTTGTATTTCTATCAATTATAGGCTCTCGCAATCCTCCTAGAACTTCTAAACCCAGTGTGAGAGGAGTTACATCCAAAAGTACAATATCGCTTGTGACTTCACCGCCAATAATTCCTGCCTGAACAGCTGCCCCCAATGCAACTGCTTCCATTGGATCTATTCCTGCCTCAGGTTCTTTTCCCATCAAATTCGCTACAAATTTTTTGACTAGAGGAATTCTAGTTGGACCACCGACTAGGATTATTTTGCTAACATCAGCAGGAGTAAGTTTTGCATCTTCCATAGATTTCATAACAGAAGGTCTGCATCTTTCCACTATTGGATTAATGAGCTCTTCAAACTTTGCACGAGTTATTTTTAATTCAAGATTTTTCGGTCCAGAAGACTGGTCATATGATATGAACGGTAAATTGATATCAGTTTCAAATATTGAAGAAAGTTCGATCTTTGCCTTTTCAGCTGCTTCTCTTACTCGTACCATGGCTGCACTATCTTTGGAAATATCAATGCCAGATGTTTTTCTAAAACTATCAACAACGTAATCAATCAAAACTTTATCCATATCAGTACCTCCTAGCTGAGTATCTCCAGAAGTACTCATTACTTCAAAGACACCACCACCCATTTCCATGATGGTAACATCTAGTGTACCTCCACCCAAGTCAAACACCATAATTTTCATATCTTGTTTTAATTTGTCTAGGCCAAAGGCAAGTGCAGCAGCAGTTGGTTCATTTATGATTCTAACAACATCAAGACCGGCAATTTGTCCAGCATCTTTAGTTGCTTGTCTTTGATTATCATTGAAATAAGCAGGAACCGTAATTACTGCTTTTTCTACCTTGTCTCCAGTAAATGCCTCTGCATCTCTCTTTATTTTTTGTAAGATGAATGCAGAAATTTGTTGAGGTTTGTACTCTTTATCATAAATTTTAAAAAAGTGATCTGTTCCCATCTTTCTTTTTGCTGCTACTACTGTACCCTCAGGATTAGTTACTGCCTGTCTTCGGGCTGGTTCACCAACTATTAGTTGACCGTCTTTTGTGAGTCCAACAACGGAAGGAAACGCCTTTCCCCCAACCGTGGTTCCCTCAGATGCTGGAATAAGAGTAGGTTTCCCACCCAGCATGACTGCCGCAGCAGAATTACTTGTTCCCAAATCAATACCGATAATTTTAGCCATTTACTTCATCTCCTTGATATTTCTCTTAGATATTTCCACTAAGCTTGGTCTAATAACTCTGTCCTTCAAAATATATCCTTTACGAAGTTCTGCGGTGATTGTATCGTCATCCAATGTCGGATCTTCTTTTATAGAAATTGCCTCATGCAGTTTAGGGTTAAAGATTTCGCCCACTGCTTCTATTGGCGTTACTCCAAATTCGACTAGAAATGTATCCATGTTTTTTAAGATAGCATCTAGACCGGTGGTATTTACATTCTGTTTTGATAAAGCATCTTTTGCACGAATAAAATCATCATATATTCCAAGAAATTTGAGAACAACCCCATCAGTGATCGAGTTTACGCGATTCTGAATATCGATCTCCGATCTTTTCTTAAGATTTTCAAAATCTCCAAGCAAGTATTGTATTTTTTTTTCACAAGAAGAAGTTTTTTCTTTTTCTTGCTCTAATTGAATTTGCAGTGTCCCAAGTTCTGAAACGGATTCTGTTTCATCGTCTTTGTTGATACTGTGTTCTTGAGTTTCTACAGACTCATTTTTGGATACATCGGATGTGTCAGACAATTCTTACTATTTTTTTAGAATATACCCTTATTATAATATCTCACAAAGAGGATTTGTTTTAATTACAATAACATCAGAGTCTTTTCCGTTTTTGGTTATCTTATCATAATCAAATTTTGAACATGCCACTATGATGGTTGTTTTATCACTATGGAAAATATCTAATTCTGGTCCCTGATGTATCTCGACATCTCCAATGTAATCACGAAGTTTTGTAACAAGTGAGTTTAGCATGTCTACCTTGTCTCCTCTCATCTCATAGGAATCTTGGGTCCATACCAAAACTACTTTGGTCCTGCTTGCTTTTAGTTCATTTTTCTTAAGCGTAGAACGAATTTCGTCAATTAATCTCTTGACATAGCCCTCAATTCCTTTGATACTACCATTTACTAGATACATCATTGTACCTGCACCTTCTACAGATGTACCAAGTGATCTTAAATCATAGAGACCATTTGTCATGTCATCAAGAAATAGATCATTATATTCAGTTAGAACTAGATCATTTCTTGTCTGTGAATCTTGTGCAAACTTGGAAACTTCTAAAACACTAGATAGACTTGCAAATTGAGTGAGAATTTTAATTGCATGTAAAATTTCAGCCGAAGATATAGACACGAATTTTTTCCCCTTTTTATCAGATTCTAATAGTTTAGCAAGCTTGTCATCGTCTTTTGCATTAAACGAACCAATAATTTCAGGAATATTATTTTTCGATAGAGGGTAATAAAAATACGATATACTTTTACCCATCTCAAGGCCAGAAACATGCTCAAGCAGTGAAATAGTTTCATTATTGCCTCCTATGCCAGTTGGAAGATTGTAGATTACTGATCCACCTTTTTTTATTGAAGATGTAGCATCTTTGAATTTTGAATGAATTTCCATCTTAGCTTCTTGGCCTGTTTTTCGTATACGTGGAGCAAAGAAAAGATATTCAGCATGAGATATTGCAACATCTATGGGTTCAACTCCCAAGAGTGGTTCGTCCTCTTTTAATGATGTAACATTAGGATATGTCTTTGCAATCTCTGCTTTAAGAGAAATTGCCATGTGAGCAGATTCATCAACAATGAAAACATCAGCTCCTTTTATTGCCATTTGGCAAGCAATCGAATATCCTTCAGTACTTAAGCCATACACAACAATTTTTGTTGCAACCAAACCATCCGGACTATGAGTACAGGCTAAGAAAAACTTTTTCCACCCTCAGATTATATCAAAAATGTTTGAAAATCTGGTTTGACATTTTGACGCCTAAACAGCTACTTTTCTTTGCTCCAATGATAAGCAAATTGAGTAAAAATCACAAAATACTCTGTACTTCAAGAAATTATCGCGAAGTTGTTGAATTATCCAAGATAAAAAACATAGATCTAAGATTAGTTGGAAAACATGGTGGTTCTACTAAAAAAGGAAAACTTGGTTCAAGCATCCAAAGGATGGATCATCTTTTGGACGTAATAATCAAGTTCTCTCCCGATCTGACCGTTAGTTTCTGCTCCCCAGAAGCTGCAAGAGTTTCCTATGGCTTAGGTATCAAACAGATCGCATTTTCAGACTCTCCTCATGCAGAAGCCGTGATGAGGCTTTCAGTACCACTAGTACAGAAACTTCTCATTCCGTGGGTGATACCCAAAAATGAATTTGTCAAGTATGGAATTTCAGAGAAAGACATCATACATTACAAAGCCATTGATGCAGCTGTCATAGTTAGAGAAAGATCAAAAATCAAGAGAATAGTTGTTGATAGAACTAAAAAGACAATAGTAATCAGGCCAGAAGAATCAGAGGCTGCATATATTTTAGGAAAAACCGAAAGTGATAGTATAATTTATGAAATAAGTAAGGAAGACAAACTATACAACATAATAGTATTAGCAAGATATGCAATACAAAAGAAAAGACTCAAAGAAAAATTCGGTAAAAAAGTTTCCATAATGGATAAAGTCGTAGACGGTAAATCGCTTCTTAGTATTACGGATCTTTTCATAGGATCAGGAGGCACCATGACAGCAGAATCCGCATTGATGGGGATTCCAACCATATCATATGATGCAGCGCCAAATCATATTGAAAAGTATCTAGTGCGAATAGGACTTGCAGAACGAGAAACAAATCCAAAGAAAATTTTACCCTTGATCAAAAAAATGCTAAATGATAATAAAGATAATAAGAAGAAAGCAAGAATGGTTCTAAATTCTATGGAGGATCCATATTTGAAATTAGTTGAAACAATAAAAAGAATGTAGATCTCCGAAAAAAAATTAAGCGTTAACTAATTTTTTGTATAGTGTAATTGCTGAGCTCTCATCTTTCTCACCAACAATTACAGCAGAACCACGTTTTAAGAAACTCACATAGATATCATTAGACGAAATTGATAATCCAAGTTCGCCCTGATTTTGTACTTTGAAACCTTTCTCTGACGCGGCATTAGTTATTTTTGGAACATCAATCTCAATCATTGTAGTAGGTGTAATGGAAAATGTACGTTTTCCCCTATTACGTCCACAAAGCTCTTCTATGATTAGTTCTTGAGTTGGTAATTCTTCACGTTTGCCAGAACCACACTCAGGACATTCATCCACCTTGCTAAAAGTAGCAGTGTTGAAATCCAGGTTATCAAGATCAATGTAAAGCAATTTGTTTGCCAACGTTGGAGGTCTTCCAATTAGGACTTTTACTGCTTCTGCAACTTCTATTCCTCCAACAATAGATAGTATTGATGGATGAACTCCTTCTGTACTACATGTAGGCATGGAATTTTCATCAAGTGATGGGAATATGCAATGATAACATGCAGTTTGGTGTGGCAGGATGGTAAACACTTGTCCTGAAACTCCCACTGCTGCTCCGGTCACAAATGGAATATTTTTTTTGATGCATGCCTTGTTAAGAGAATATCTAGCGTTAACACTGTCAAGTGCATCAATTACAACATCACATCCCTCTACTACATCTAGTGCGGTATAGTCATTTACAGAAACAGGCAATGCCTCAATTATTACCTCAGAGTTCATTTTTTTCAACTTTTTTGCAGCAACCTCAACTTTGATCTGACCTACATCAGATTCATCAAACATTGTTTGTCTATGCAAATTTGATATTTCGATGACATCTCTATCAACAATTCTTATCGTGCCTATTCCCATAGCAACCAATCGTGCCACTATAGGATTACCTAGTCCACCTACTCCAACAACACATGCTTTTGATTTTTTAAGTTTGATCTGACCTTCATATCCAATTTCTTCCAACATGACTTGTCTTGAATATCTTTCAAGATCTTTACTTGAGAGTTCTGAACCACCTGCAACTGCTGGCAATACATAAATTTCATCTCCATCGTTTAGTGCGGTTCCCATTCCTCCAGAAAATCGCATATTTTTTCCGTTTACGTATATGTTGATAAGTGATCTTGGTGATCCATCAGGGTTAAGAACTCGTCTTTTGAATTCATCACCAAGTTGTTCTGAAATTTTAGTAAATGCTTCAGAAAGAGTGACTGCTGCCAAATCAATTTTTTTTTCTCCTCCACCTTTGTTCAGTACAGAAGGAATAGTGAATTTGATATTTGCCATCTATCTCACCAATGCCAAGATTTTGCCAACATCTGCCTGCATTACTTGAGGCTTTGGAAGCATCTCCATCATAACTTCTGTTGTTTTTAGTCCATTACCAGTAACATAGCATACAGTGCAATCATTCTTGTCAATTTTTCCTTCATCAACCATTTTTTTCAATACAGCAACAGAGACACCACCTGCTGGTTCTGTAAATATGCCTTCAGTCTTGGCTAGCAACAGTATAGCATCCAATATTTCCTGGTTGTTTGATTCTTCGGCAAAACCATTGTATTGTTTTAGACGTCGTAATACATACTGGCCATCCCCAGGATCACCAATGGCTAAACTTTTAGCTATTGTATCTGGTGTTTCCACAGGAGTCACTTCTGAGAGATGTTTCTTAAAGGCCTCTACAATCGGTGCGCATCCACGAGGTTGGGCTGCAATCATATGCATGTTAGAGACTTGATTGATTAGAGATGTACTTTCAAGTTCTTCAAATCCTTTACAAATTGCATTTAACATTGCTCCACTTCCAACTGGTACAACAAGTTGGTCTGGTACTTTCCAATCAAGTTGTTCTGCTACCTCATAGGCCAATGTTTTAGATCCTTCAACATAGTAAGAACGCATGTTTATGTTTACTATTCCGATTCCTTTGCTATCACCTATCTGTGCAGCAATTCTATTTGCATCATCATATGTACCATCGACTGAAATAAAATTAGCACCATAAGAGAGAGCTTGGGTTATTTTTGCATGTTCAATGTCACTTGGTGCAAATATGTAGCATGGAAAATCTCCTTTTGCTGCATGAGCTGCAGTAGCTGATGCGAGGTTTCCTGTTGATGCACACCCCACTGCAGATAAACCAAATTCTTTTGCTTTTGATACAGCTACACCTGCAGGTCTGTCTTTGAATGAAAAAGTAGGATTTACTGAATCATTTTTTATGTAAAGATTATTCAGACCTAGTGCCTTACCTAGCTTTTCTGCTTTAATTAATGGAGTCATTCCAGCTCCAATACTTACTATGTTAGATTTTGATTCGATTGGTAAGAGTTCATGATAGCGCCAATAGGTATGTTCGCGATTTGAAAAGGTATTTTTGTTTACAGAAGGAAAATCATAACATACGTCGAGAGGGCCAAAACATTCTTCGCATATATACTTGAATGTAGGAGCATATTCTTTCTTACATTCCCTACACTGTAGAAACTTTATTTTTCCCAAGATAATTCTGACTTGCAAAAATAGTACATAAAAAATCCTAATATGAATTTAAGTAGGGCTTAATTTATTGAACAATAAGATTAAGTAAAAATTAACATAAATCCAGCTATAAATTTAGAAAAGATCGAACAACAAAATAGGTTACAGTCTGGAAATTTCGTAAATTAAGAGATTTTATGAATTTTTTACAATTAGAAGAAATATTAATGATAGCATCAAACGAAATTCAAAATTGAAAATAAGAGAGAGAACAAAAAAGAAAAAACATACTGGAACAATAATTGGAATAGTCATAGTAGCAGGCATAGTTGCAGCTGCAGCTTATTCTTATTATCATCAAAAACAATTAGATGATCAGCAATGGAAATGGGTTTCCTCCGGTCCATTTTCAATTAATAAAAATCAATACAAACTCGGAGAAAATATTTTCATGGTGGTAAGTGGATTGCAACCAACAGATGTAGGAGAAATTGATGTGGTGGATCCAAAAGGAGATGCATTTACCAAGATACCATTTAATGGAACAATGAAATCTAGTTTTAAACAATTTTTCAAACCAGATACTGAAAGAACTCTTGCACTATGTAATGCCACAGACCTTGTGGGTCAGTGGAGTATAGTATTCAAAGGAGTTTCATACAAATCCATACCATTTGAGATAGTAAATGATTGGATTCCAGGTTCACAGGCAGAATTAACTCCTGTGCCTAAAGGATTAGATCCCTGTTAGAGTTATTTTTCAAGAACATTGTGGAAGCATACCCTATCACCAGTATGGCATGCAGGTCCACTTGGTTCCACTAGATATACAATTGCATCAGAATCACAATCTACCAAGATTTCTTTGACCTTTTGCACATTCCCAGATTCCTCCCCTTTCATCCACAGTTTATTTCTCGATCTGCTCCAAAACCATGAGTTACCAGTCTTTTGCGTGAGTTCAAGAGACTCTTTGTTTGCATATGCAAGAGTTAGAACCTCTTTGGTGTGAACATCCTGAACAATTACAGGTACAAGACCATCACTTTTTGCAAAATCAATATCATTTATTTTTTTATTCATTACAACATCCTTTTGCATCAGAGCCCTATTTCTCTGTTATAGTCTAACAGGAACCCCATTTTCTTTGAGATATTCTTTTACCCTATCTACAGAATGAGTTTGATAATGAAATATTGATGCAGCCAGTGCGGCATCCACATTAGTTTGTAAAAAGACATCAAGCATGTGTTTAGGTTTGCCACATCCTCCTGATGCTACAACAGGTATGTTTACAGCGTTTACTATTTCTTTGATAAGCTGTACATCATAGCCCTCCTTTGTTCCATCCATATCGATACTTGTTAATAGAATCTCTCCTGCTCCACGCTTTTCCACTTCTTTTGCCCACTCTATTGCATCAAGATTGGTTGGAGTTTTTCCTCCATAAATGTAAACTTCGAACCAAAACTTTTTCGAATCAGATTTGAAGATGTGCCTATCATCTTTTATCTCATAATTACGTTTTACATCCATGGCTATCACAACACATTGTTTACCAAAGATTTCCATCAATTTTGTTATTATTCCAGGATTTTTCACAGCTCCTGTATTAATAGCAACCTTGTCAGCGCCGCTAAGAAGAATATCTCGTGCATCCTGTAAGGTCTTGACACCTCCTCCTACAGTAAATGGAATATCAATTACTTGAGCTACTTTTTGTACAAGACTCTTGATTGTCTCTCTTTGTTGTTCAGAAGCTGTTATGTCAAGAAAGACTAGTTCATCAGCGCCTTCGTGACTATATTTTTCCGCAAGTAAGACAGGATCGCCTGCATCTTTTATTGATTTAAAGTGCATTCCTTTCACTACTCGTCCATTATCAACATCAAGGCAAGGAATTACTCTCTTGGTTAAAGTCATGCTAGTGTCTTAACCTCCTCTACAGATATCTTTCCATCATACAACGCCTTACCTAGAATCACTCCAGCTGCGCCACATTTTTTTACATTTACAATATCTTGCAAATTAGATATACCTCCACTTGCTATAACATTTACATTTTTTATGTCACATGATTTTTGCAGGGATTCAAGATCTGGACCATGTAGTGTTCCATCTCTTTCTACCGTGGTTATAAGAAATTGAGAGTAGCCAAGCCTTACAAAATTTTCAATTCCTGGAATAAGTTCTATTCCAGTACTTTCCTTCCATCCGCTTATCACAATTTTGCCATCCATCTGATCTGCAGATATGACAATTCTCTCTTTTCCAAATTTCTTTGAGACTTCATCGAGGATCTCTTTATTTTTGAAAGCAATAGTTCCAAGTACTACCTTGGAAGAAAATTGTAACGCATTTTCTATTATTGCCTTTGTACGCAAGCCACCAGCAGCTTCAACAGGTATAGAAACTGATTCTGTGATTTTTTTAATTGTTTGAAGATTTGAACCCGTTCCAAGTGTGGCGTCCAAATCTACTACATGAAGCATATCAGCACCTGCTTTTTCCCATTTTTTAGCCATACCAATAGGGTCAGAACTGTATACAGTTTTGTTTTTCGGATCTCCCTTTACTAGTCGTACTACTTTGTTGTCCATAATGTCAATGGCAGGAATTACTTTCACTTTTTGCACACTCGTAAAAAGTTCTTGATCATAATAGAACCAACTTTGCTTGATTTTTCAGGATGAAATTGAGTTCCAAATAATGTGTGATTTTCGATTACGGCAGGCACGTTTATTCCATAATCAGAATCAGCCTTGATGATTTCTTCGTTTTTTGGTTTTACTCTGTAGGAATGAACAAAATAAACCCATGAACCTTCCTTGACTCCATCTAACAAGACACTTGGTTTTTTTATCTGAAGATTGTTCCAACCCATGTGAGGAATCTTGAATTTGTTTGGAAGAAGTATAACTTCGCCGTCCAAAACTCCTAGTCCACCAAGTTTTCCTTCCTCACTTTTCTCAAAGAACATTTCCATGCCCAAGCATATGCCCAATACAGGGATCTGATTTTTTACCAAATCTTGAAATTCAATTTTTGAGGTATGAAGACTCTTTATTGCAGGATCAAAATTTCCTACTCCAGGCAAAAGTAATCCAGAATAATTATTTATTTTGCTGAGGCTAGTGATGATATCTACTTCTGCATTATTTTTTTCTAGTGATGATTTGAGACTGAATATGTTTCCTGCTCCATAGTCAAATATTGCCACTTTGACCATTTACATGGCACCTTTTGTACTTGGTATTCCTTTTTGCTTGTGATCATAACCTGCAGCTATTCTCCAAGCCACTGCAAATGCCTTTATCGCAGCCTCAATCTTGTGGTGATCGTTGTCTCCATATTTTACAGACACGTGCATACAGATGTTTAGATTCTGAGCCAGTGATCGGAAAAAGTGTTCCAGATCTTCTTTTGAGATTTCTTCTATCTGGTTTCTCTTAATAGACAAATCAATCCTTTGATACTGTCTTTTGACAAGATCTAAGGATGCATCTGCAAGAGATTCATCCATCGGTACTGAAGCATAACCAAATCTTACAATTCCAGATCTGTTACCCAGAGATTGATCCATTGCATTACCTAGAGCTATTGCTGCATCCTCGATGAGGTGGTGATCTATTCCGTCCATCGACTTTGCATTCAATTTAAGATCAAGCATAGCATGTTTTGACAGAGATACAATGAGGTGATCAAGAAATGGCAAACCTGTTTTAACAGAGATTTTCCCAGTTCCATCCAGATTTACCTCAACTAGTACCTCGGTTTCCTTAGTTTTCCTATTGATGTGTGCTTTTCTAGATTTCATTAAAATCCCCGAGTAGAGAAGGGGTTTATGCCTCAACCAGATTTAATGTCTTCGGAATTAGATCTATTGACTGGACTATAATGTCCGCGTGGTTGTTCTCAAATAGAGATTTTTTTGCTTTGGGATCATTACTAGTACCATATACACCACAAAATATTGTAGATATGCCAGATTCATCGGCCTTGCGTGCCATCAGATAGTCCTCCATGGAATCACCAACATATAGTGAGGTAGTTCCATTCATGCCTTTAATTGATGATATAAGAGATTGAGGATTTGGCTTTGCCATTTCACGTGGTTCATCTTCTAGAAATTTTGAATTATCCAGATCAAATTCTTGGAACAAGTCCTTGAGGGAGTATTTTGCAGATAAATGTCCCCTACCTGTTACAATAGCAATTTTTTTTCCAAATCTACCATGTAGCTTTGTAACAAGATCTTTATTCAAGATCACAACATCATTTTCAATCAATCCAAGACCTTGAAAAAATTCTGAGTTTCTTTTGTATAGTTGTTTATACAACTCAGAGCCATAGAATATTTCATCAAATATTGATGAGAGAGGATTTTGGAATTTTTTACCTGGATATGATAATTTTTTTCTAATGTCAGAAACATCAGCGTTTATAGTATTCATGTATTTCTCAACAGAATTTATTCCGCTATGATCTGCATTTTCAATTACTTTAAGAATGAATTCGGAGAAAGGTTCGTTTCTTTTCTTTGCAGCAACAATAGCAAGTATCAATGCATATGTGACATCAATTTCGTCATTAAAACCACCACTAGCTTTGAAACCTTCTATCATTTTTGTTGTCACTAATACAGATTCATTTACTTGTGTCATTTCTTTTAGGATAAAATCTACAGTTTTTTTTATGGCCAAATCGTAAGAGTTTGACACATCGACTAGTACTCCATCGCAGTCAAATACTATGGAATCCAATTTTTTTATTTTCTCAATTTTTGTTGGATCTATTGTGATCCCTTCTTGTATTTCCTTTAGAGTCAATTCAGTAAATCCCGTATAGCGGTAAGAAACTTGGAATTCATATCTTGTGAACCCACTGTAACTCGTAGGCAACCCTCATGAGAGCCAACTTTTCCTAGATTCTTTATCGATATACCTTGTTCAATTAGTGCTTTGTAAATTCGTTGACTGGAACCCCCAGCAGCAAAGAGGACAAAATTTGCTTTTGAATCAAATACCTCAAATATTTTCATTTGTTGTAGGTTAACAATAATTCGTGAACGTTCTTTCTTGACAAGATTTGCAACATCTGTAAAAGATTTTGATTGTCGTAGAGCCAGTATACCAACCTCTATTGCCAATGTATTCAGCGGGTAAGGATACTGGATCACTCTTGTGAATGTGTCAATTATCTGTGCATTAGCCACAAAATATCCTACTCGTAGTCCTGCTAATCCAAATGATTTAGACAAGGTCCTAAGTACGATAAGATTATTGATCTTTTTTGCCATATCTATAACAGAATAATCAGAAAATTCTACGTATGCTTCATCAATGATTACAAGACCTTTGAATTCGCGGATCAACCTTTCAAGATCTTTTTTCTCAAATTGAAATCCGGTGGGATTGTTTGGCGTATCAAGATAAAGAATACTAGCTTTCTTGGAGTTTGACAAGAATTTTTCCAGATTAAGAGTCATACTCTTGTCAAATGGAATTTTTATTGTAGGAATTGAATAAAGCTTGCACCGTTCTTCAAAGAATCCAAAAGTTGGATCAGATGTCAGTATTTTAGTGTCTTTAGAAGCAAAGTTACTTAGAAAAAGATCAATGATCTGATCAGAACCATTCCCAACTCCGATCATTTCTTTTGGTATTCCTACATACTTGGAGATATCTTGAACTAGCCTTTCTGTTCCTCCCAATGGATATTCTCTGACGTCCATGTTTTCTTTTGCATCGTTTATCATTTTTTTGAGGAAATCATCAGATACTGCATAGTTTTCGTTTGAATCTAGTTTTATCACATTCGAATGTTTTTCAGGTTTTTTGTAACCTCCAAGTTTGGAATATTTTTCCAATTCCTTTGCAAACCAGTCTTTTTTCATGATAATCTGCCCTTTACTGCCTCATAGTGATTTGGCAAGCCCTCTGCTTCAGTCAAGGCTTTCATGTATTTTGAAATTTTCTTCAATGCAGATTCTGAAGATTCTACCTGTGTCTGTATCTTCATGTAATCCAAGACTCCTAATGAACCTCTAGTTCTGCCAAATCTGTTAGTTGGAAGTATGTGATTTGATCCTAGCAAGTAATCACTAGCTGATGACGGAGTATTCTTTCCTATTAGTGTCAATCCGGCAGATTTTATTTTCTTTGCTAACTGTTGTGGTTTTTTTGTTATTATTTCAAGATGTTCAGGCGCTAGTTTGTTTGCAAAATCTATCATTTGTTTCTCCGTATTACACATAGCGATAAATCCATTTTTTTGTAGACTCTCTTTTACAATCAAAGATCTCTTGATTGTTTTAATTTTTTTCTGTAATGATTTCAATACTGAATCTTTTAGTTTTGGAGAATTTGTTATAAGACAACACATGGTATCAGGACTGTGTTCTGCCTGAGAAATCAGATCGAGAGCAACAAGTTCTGCATCTGCAGTAACATCTGCTATTATAGCAAGCTCGGTGGGTCCTGCAACCATATCAATTGAGACCACCTCACTGAGCAGTGATTTTGCAAGTGTGACAAATGCACCACCTGGGCCCACTATCTTGTCTACCTGAGGTATCGTCTCGGTGCCATATGCCAATGCTGCAATGGCCTGTGCTCCACCTATTCTATAGAACTGGTCTACACCGCAAATGTCTCCAGCGACTAGTGTTAATGGATCTATCTGCCCTTTTTCATTAGAAGGAGACACTGCTATTATTTTCTTGACACCCGCAACTTTTGCTGGAACAACAGACATGACAATAGTACTAGGATATCTTGCTTTTCCACCAGGAATATAACATCCTACAATATCAATTGGTGAGAATCTTTTTTTTATTACAACTCCATCAGATGTTACAGATACATCGAGTAGATTTTTTCGTACAGCATTCTCAGATTTTTCCAGTCTTGTTTTTGCAAGTTTTATTCCAGCAATCTGTTCTTTTTTGACCTTAGAGTATGCGGACTTGATCTCTTGTGGTGTAATCGGTAACGAACGAATTTGTGTGCCGCTAAACTTTGTTTCATACTCCTTGAGAGCCTTGTCTTTTCGTTTTTGTACATCAGATATTATCGACAATACTTTTTGTCTTACTGCGTTATTCGTTTTTGGTCTCACAGATTCCATAATAGAATCCATGTCTTTGATATCGATGATTCGCATCAACTTTCTTCATCACGTTTTATCTCCTCAAGTGCCAGTATCTGTTTAGGTTCATGTACTACTAGACCTTGAGCGATTTTTCGTAATTTCGGAATCATTTTGTGAAATTCAGACTTTGGAATTACTGTGTTTATGCCATACCATCCTTTTTCACTAAGAGGGCTTATTGTAGGACGCTTGAGAGAAGGTAATTCACGCAATAACCTGTCAAGGTGTTCTTCTTGCACATTCAGAAATATGTGTAGATATTTTTTTCCTTCTACTGCACCTCTCAACATAGTTACTATGTCATAGATTTTTTCTCGTTTTGATTTGTCTTTGAGTGATGTCTTATTTGCAATTAATACTGCAGATGACTCCATCACAGTTTCGATTATTTTCAATTGATTTTGTGTCAGAGTAGTACCAGTCTCTGTTACATCAATTATGGCATCAACGTCCTCCGGAGGTTTTGCTTCTGTTGCTCCAAAAGAGAGGAAGATCTGGATGTTCTTATTGGTACCTTGACTTAACCATGGTGTTACAATGATTGGTTGCTTTGAACCATAAAGTTTCTTGTAGCTTTTACATTGCATGATAAATTTAGCTGTTGTATTCAGATATTCGGAAGAAATTCTCAGTATTTTTTTCTTCTTTGCATAAGATACAATCATGTCATCCAATGATTTGAAATTATAAGAATCAGGGATTGCAATTACAAGTCTTATTTTTCCATATTCTAAATCAAGAAGTATTTCCACATCAGAGTTTGTTTCTTTGACCCAATCTCTTCCCGTTATACCTACATCATATAGACCTGCAAACACTAAATTTGGAATTTCTTGAGGACGCAGCATTTTAACTGAAATTTTTGGATCGTCTAATATCACACGATAGGTTCTGTCCCTCCTAACTACTCGTGTCCATGATCTCTCAAGTATCTTAAAAGTAGCTTCTTCTATGCTACCTTTTGGAACAGCAAATTTTACCAACGTAGTCCTAACAAACTTCTTTGGATATATATTTAGTCGCCTAGAGATTCTCTAGAATTTCCTTTGCCCGGGTTACTGAGATGTTTCCTTCTCTAGTCATTTGGGCTATTACACTAGCCATCTTTTCTTGTGGAACCCCAGCACTTGCAGCTATGTTTTGTGCATGTAGTTTCATGTGTCCTTTTTGTATTCCTTCTGAGGCCAGTGCTCTTATAGCACTAAGATTTTGTGCAAGTCCTGCAGCTCCTATAATACAAGATAATTCACGGGCAGATTTTACTCCTAGAATTTTTACACATGTCTTTATCATTGGATGAATGTTTATGATTCCACCAACTATTCCTACTGACATTGGTACTTCGATCTCCCCAACTAAATTTCCATCCTGATTCTTTTTCCATTTGGTAAGTGATGAATACTTGCCGTCCCTTGACGCATATGCGTGTGCTGCTGCTTCTATTGCTCTTGTGTCCTGCCCAGTAGAATTTGCAACCGCAATTATTCCATTCATTATTCCTTTATTGTGAGTAACAGCTCGATATGGATCATTTGCAGCAAACTCATAGGCCCAGATTATGTTATCAACAATATATTCTCCTCCCAAATCTTCTTTATCAAAAATAGCTTTACCCTTTACCAGCCTTTTTGTTGAATAATTAGACAATATTTTTAGAATCACTCTCCCTCCAGTTATTTTTTCAATCAGCGGTGCAATTGCTTCACACATGGTGTTGGTCACATTAGCACCCATTGCATCTCCTACATCAATTAGGATCTCAACAACAAGCATAGAGCCTGATTCTGTCATGACCTCTTTACATGAAACTTTTTTTGCACCCTTTCCCATTGTTGAGAGAGTTTTGCTTTTTGAATTTGCCAGAACAAGGATCTCCTCAGATTTTTCAATGATTTTGGAGATAACAGATTTTACATCAACATCTACAACTTGGACCTGACCAATACTGTATGAATCATCAGCCTCCATTGTGAAACCTCCATGTTTTCTTGCAATCTTGGCTGCCTTTGATGCAGCTGCAATAACTGATGGTTCTTCAATTACCATCGGAATGAGGTAGTCCTTCCCATTTATTTTGAAATTTGTAGCTATGCCAAGCGGATATGATACGATTCCAATGGCATTTTCAACCATGTTGTTAGCTTGATCAAAATTGATGCCTCCATCATTCTTTAGAGTTTGAATATCCTCTTTTGAAAGATTTGAGAATGATTCTAACGCTTTTAGTTTTTCATCCCTTGTCTTTTCATGAAATTTTGGAATTGATGAATCAGACAATTTATTTGATCACCCTCAATAACTTGTCGTCTGTTTTGTCTGGAAATCCTTGCCCATCTGTGTTTCCTGTAAGTATGTACAGGTAATCATCAGGCCCCACACCAACCTCGCGAATTCTTCCCAAGCCATCCAATATGATCTTTTGTGATGTTACATTACCATTAGTGATAGGAATTTGATACAAGATGTTTCCACGGAGAGTAGCAAGTATTAGACTATTTTTAAAATCAAGTTTTCCGGATGGACCATAATATGCAATCCCTGCAGGTTCTATACTGATATTATAGCAGTTAAGAGCAGACTGATATTCTGCGGAACCAGAACACTCTTGGTTTGGCCATCCATAGTTTTTATCTTTCTTGATTATGTTTATCTCATCATTTTTTGTTGGTCCTTCCTCAGTCTCATAGAGATTTCCTTGATAGTCCCATGCTAGACCCTGAGGGTTTCTGTGGCCAAACGAATACACTGGAGAATTTGGATTTGGATTATCAATGGGGATAGAGCCATCATCATTTAGTCTCAATATTTTTCCAGCAAGAGATGTCCTATCTTGGGCAGCATTCTCATCTGTTGCATCACCTGTGCCGATGTAGAGTTTACCGTCAGGACCAAATTTGATTACACCCCCATCATCAAATTCAGCACCTGGGATCTTATCCAGTATCACCTTTGCGTCCACAATCTTGTCATTGGATTCGGTGATTCTTAGCACTTTATTCCACAGTTTGTCACCTTCCTTGTACGTATAGTAAACATAGAGAAAGTGGTTTTTTACAAAATCTGGATGTGTTGTTACCCCAAGAAGACCTGCATCAGAAATATCAGCAACTCGAAAATCAGCGACAGAGTCGTTAACAAGTATATCGCTATCTATAACTCTCAGCCTTCCAACTTTTTCAGTAAAAAAGATTTTTCCATCGCCAAATGTTAATGCCCATGGTTTTTGTAAATTTGTTGCTACAACTTGTACGGCATCAGTTCCTGTAGAACTTGTAGTAGTTGGTTTTGGAATTACGATAGAACCTGATGGTGATGTGATAATTAAGATTGAAGCTGCAACTGCAGCTGCTATTGCGAATATTCTAGTTTTTTTATCCACAGGACTGAGACTTTAGAAATCCTATTAATTATTTCTAAATTCTTTTAAAGAGTATATATCACCCTGGAGGCTTTTCTCCACTTAGCGGGGTGGGGAAGTCAGACTAAGGGGCTAAGTCATCCCGGCGGGCTCATAATCAACACTGATGAGATACCCGCAAGTCAGTAGTTCAAATCTACTCCCCGCTATCTTCAAAACAACTCTAGTTTGCTTTAGAAAACCATCTTTTTGAATTGTTAAATTCCATCTTGGTGTTAATTTTGCCAATTCTTTGCATTGGACGTGTTAGATGCCTATGTGCAGAGACCACTGGCAAGTAGAATTGTCTTTTTATCTGCCTAGGGATTTCTTGTCTGATTTTTGTCACACTGGTATTTCCACACTTTGAGCATTGATAGCCCTGATTTTTTCCCTTTGATTTCATATGCTTGTCACATCTTTTACAAATTGGATTTACCATAACCACGTGTTTTTTAAGATCAAGTATCTCAAGAAATTCCACATTTAGAACTTGTTTGTGTTTTTTTGAAGATTTTCGTATACCGCCTCCAATTTTCACCAAATCTCCTTCCATCATTTTTTCTGCAATAGTAGCAAGTCTGGTTGGTTTGTATACAGCACATTTTACTGTGGTTCCATTAGTAGATATGGAAAAAAATACATGACCTCCAAGAACTGTTTGAGGCTTTTTAGATATTTTTCCAATTACATAACCAGAAGAAAATGGTTTTAGATTTTCAACATCAAGCTCATTTTGCAGGTGATCACCTGTACCTTGATTTGAGCGAAATACCATATATCCACAGAATTTTTCGTTTGATTTGACAAGGGATGCACCTTTTATTACAGCATCAGGATCTTCTCCACGCACACCAAAGAGCACTGGATCAGGACCATGAGGTGCAATCAGCACACGATTCTTTGACTCGTCGAAACTGTTGAATGTTTTTGGGAATGTGAGTTGTTGCATTTTTTTTACACTATCTTTGAGGATTTCTCTCTTTTTACCAAGATTTTCTTTATCACGGTACGAGATTAACTCAAATGTGTGATCCCTAAAGTCATACCCTATTGCGCCTATTGCGCCTATCAACCCCTGACCATTACCAAGATGATATGTTTCAAGTTCATTGTCTTGAATGAATTTTTTTACTTCATTTCTTCCCACTATCCTGTATAATGCCATCTTTCCAAATTTAGCAAAATTTTCTGGAATCTCTTTGTGTTCGTAAAAAACTAGCCCCGGATTAGCACCGTCATCTACGGCAGAATACTTTTTGATGTATCGGATAATATTTTTTTTAATCAGCTTGGGTTTCTGAGTCTTAATTTTTAATGCAACCGCTCCATTTCCTCTGGTTTTCCACGGTACATTTGGATTAAATCTAATCAAGTACGGATAATCAATGAATTTTACTTTCTCTTTTTTTAGATACTCTACTACTTTGTATGCAAGAAAAGTGGTACACATTCCTTTTCTGGAATCAGTATCATCAAAGCCAATATGAAGAACAGACGTTTCTTTCATTCTATTACAGTCATGGTAAGAGTAGAACGTACATTTTTGAGTTGTCTTATGCTGTTTGAGATTGTTTTCTTTAGAGTCTCATTATCTGGAGCCTCTACCTTTACCACCAGATCATAGGCGCCATACAGAACATAGACGTACTTTACGCTTGCCATGTTTTTTAGCTGGTTTAGTAGTTCATTTTCTGCTCCTAATTCAGCATTTATCAGTACAAAGGCAATAGGCATTCATTTGGTCTTTCAAATGTACGATATTAAATATTGTGGCAGTTCGTTTGATTTAAATTAAAAAAACAATTGTCGATAACGATTGATAGTAATAGACGAAAAAAAGATTTTCGAGGAGATAGAAAAAAGAAAACCCGTTTCAGTGGCATTAAACGGTCCTGATGGAATAATACCAAAGATCCAGGACACTGCTTCGAGGGTGATGGCAAAATTTGGAATTCCTGCATACGTATTAGCAGATAGCTGTTTTGGTACTTGTGATCTCAACTCAAACGGAGCAAAGGTACTTGGAGCAGAAATTCTGTTTCACATAGGTCACACCATCAATTCAACGAGTTTTGGTGACAACATAATTCTCATCGATGCCTTTGATGATATTTCATTTGAAAGTATTGCAAAAAAATGCGCAACAGAGATCAAGGAAAGAACAGTTTCACTAGTTACAGACAGCCAACACTTGCATGAAATTGACAAGGTGAGGAAGATACTAGAAGAAAATGGAATTGCAGTAAAAATTGGAAAGGGCAAGGGTCAACTAAATGATGGTCAGGTATTTGGGTGTGAATTCTATCCTGTTACGGAAACCAAAGATATGGTTGAAGCAAATGTATTCTTGGGTCAGAGTAATTTTCATGCAGCTGGGATAGCACTATCAACCAACATACCGACATATGTGCTTGATCCATATTTTAATGAGGTAAGAGAGGTCACTGAATTTGCAAGAAAGTTACAGAAGAAGGCAATATTGACAATTTACAAGGCTGCAGAGGCAGAGACGTTTGGAATAATCATTGGACTAAAAGAAGGCCAATTTTCAAAAGTTACTGCGCTCAAGTTCAAAAAGGAATTGGAGAGCATTGGAAAGAAGGTTCAGTTATTTGCTATAACAGAAATTTCAGATGATAGACTGCGCAATCTCAAGGGAATTGATGCATTTATCCAAGTAGCATGTCCAAGAATATCAACTGACAATCATTTTCACAAGCCAGTCTTATCCACTCCGCAGGCAAACGCATTGCTTAAGATATTAAAGAAAGAAGGTATTGAAGGGTTCTTGCAAATTCCTCACTGGCTATAAACAGTTTAGTCTGGCTAAAAGATGATTATAATTTCTAGACTAGTACAAAAATCAACAAGAAATAAAATCAGATAGATTCCTAGCTCGTTATTGAAAGAATACATTGCACTAGCAATCTTTGTAATTATTTACATCCTCATTGTAGGACGAATTCGGTTTAAGGTTCCAATCTGGGCTGCCATGTTAATCGGAGCAACCATGATGCTTGCATTTCAGGTAATAGGGTTAGAGGATGCCATAAAGTCAATTCAGCTTGATGTCATAATGTTTCTTTTTGGAATGTTCAGTATAGTTTCTGCGCTAGAAAAGTCAGGTATGCTAAGACTATTTGCCATCAAAATACTATCAAAATCAAAGACTCCCAATTCGTTACTTATGATGTTTGTAGTTGGAATGGGATTACTTTCTGCATTTCTTGTAAATGATGCAATAGCTCTGGTTGGAATACCACTTGTCATCTACATCTCAAAACATCTGGAAATGAGACCAAACGTACTCCTAATTGCACTTGCTTTTGGTGTGACAGTAGGTAGTGTAATGACTCCTATAGGGAATCCTCAAAATCTCATAATTGCACTTCAAAGCGGCATTCCATTACCTCTTGTAAATTTTATAAAAATTCTTGCAATACCAACCTTGATTAATTTATTTTTGACTTATTTTATTCTCAAGATTTATTTCAAAAAGGATCTATTACATGCACATACTACTCTAAATTCCAAAATGCTAGAAGAACATGCTATAGAGAATCCACGTCTTGCAAAATTATCAGTTGTTATATTAGTAATAACCATTGCAGGATTTTTTGCATCAGAGATATTGCACTTTGTGCATCTTGCAGAAATACGCATCAGTATTGTTGCAATGGCAGGGGCTGCAATTTTGTATGCAGTGAGTGGTCAAAGGAGAGAGATAATCAAAGGCGTGGATTATTCCGTCCTTGTATTTTTTGCCGCAATGTTTGTAGTAACAGCTGCTCTATGGTCATCTGGAGCAATTTCTCTATTTATGAAATATCTTCCATCACCCGATCCAAACAATGTGTTTCAGAGTAATGCACTCATATCCACTTACAGCGTAACATTTAGTCAGATTCTAAGCAATGTTCCGTTTGTTGCCTTGTACAATTATGTCATGATTGGGAATGGGTTTACAGATATGCACATTGTGCAATGGATGATGTTGGCAGCATCAAGCACTATAGCTGGAAATTTAACCATACTTGGAGCTGCAAGCACCATCATAATTATCCAGGCAACAGAATCAAGAGGTGTAAGAGCATTTACTTTTCTTGAATTTCTCAAAATAGGCAGTATTGTGACTGGTGTTAACTTGGCTGTCTACTATCTATTTTTGATAATTCTTTGATTTTTTCAGTTATCAACTTGAATAAACAATTACAATCCAACTAAAAGGTGGTTATAATTTTAAAAATCGTGGAGATTTTTGTATTTTGATTAGATCTTCGTCTTTTTGGGCTATCTCTTTGTATTTTGCATCAAGTGAGATTGCCACAATAAGAGCATTCATAGCTGGATCAATTTCATTTAACATTGATAATGCACATGCTTTATTGTACCACGCATTTCCATTTTTAGAGTCTAATTCAATAGCTTTTTCAATATACGAAATTGCAGTTTTGTAATTACCCTTTCTCAATAATGATTCACCTATAGCACCATGGATTTTAGTATCATGAGGACTTAGATTTAGTGCCTTTTTCCATACACTTATTGCATTATCATAATCATGTAGTGTCCGTAATATTGATCCCTTTTCTTTCAATGACATAACACTTTTTGGATTTATGCTTAGTGCTTTATTGATAAGATTAAGCGCTTCCTTTGGTTTGCCTACAAGCTTAAGAGTGATGGCATGATTATGCCATGCTTCATAATATTGCGGATCTATCTTATGGAGTTTTGTAAAAACTTTACAAGCTTGATTAAATTTTTGTGAATATCCAAGAATAGTACCAAGATTGTATAATGTATTGGGATTAGGTTTAGTTTCAATTTTTAATGCATTTCTAAATGAGGTTATAGATTTATCATAATTTTGTAATCTCATTTGTATCATACCTAAATAATACCACGATTCTGGTTTTGGTGAGATGTTTATTGATTTATTTAAAAATGGTAATGCTTCTTTGTCTTTTTTTAATAAATACAACACATAGCCTTTGATATACCAAGAATAGTAATTCTTAGGCTCTAGTTTGAGTGCTTTTTCAGCTGCAATAAGTGCATCATTTAGTTTTTCAAGTTGAACTAGAAGCATGGCTTTTGTCATCCATGCTAATCCAAGATTAGGAGATATCTTAACAAGTGCTTCCAATTCTTTGTTTGATTCTTCGTATTTTCCCAAGGTTACTAGTAACTGAGATTTCAAAGTTCTGTAAATTGGATTTTTAGGATCAACTTTGATAGCAGTATTAATGCTCACTAATGCAGATTGAGGATTATGAAGACTAACGAGAATTTCACTTTTATGAGACCAAAAATATCCAATTTTTGAGTTAAGCTTTATGGCCTTATTGACGGATTGTAGTGCCTTTTGATACTTACCTATAGCAGCATATACCAAGGATTTGTTATACCATGGCATTGCAGTCTTAGAAGATAACTTAATAGCTCTATCTAATGAAAATAATGCTTCTCGGTATTTTGCCAGTCTTAATAATGCCACTCCTTTGTTATTCCAAATTTTTGGAATATCTGGGAATTCTGTTGTAAGATCGTTGTATACTTTTAATGCTTCTTCATTTTTGCCTTTTGCCAATAACTGCTTTCCTTTTTTATGCAGTGCTTGGAAATTTGGAGTCATGGGTCTTGTATACATTCATCATTCTAGTGAACCAGCAAAAAGCTGTTTAGCCATACCACTTTTCACAGAATATACATCAAGCAATAATGTAGAGTTTACTAAAAGAAGGTTATCTCTAAGAGTACTAGCATTTGCTGACTCGTTAACAGCAATTAATCCTAATCGTCTTTTATGAGAACCTACATGATTAATATGAAATAATGGAAGATTATTTTCAGATTCTCCTGATTCTTTATTTTTCACATATTTACCTTTAATGATAGCAGATGGTTTTGATTCAATCTTTGTTATTTTTTCCAATGCAGTAACTCCTTTATCTGTTAACATGATAGGATGTGCTTCTTCCATCAATCCATTTTCATGTAATAACTGAAGTGTTTCGTTTACACTTGTTAATTTTTTAGATATCCTTTTGAAAGTTTGGCTTATATCAGTAGGAGTAACATCAAGTTTTTTTGATATTTCTATGTTACTTACTCCCATAGATCTTAGTTTCAGTATTTCTTTTTCTTTTGAAGTTAAGGAGATTGTCATAAAATCACTAGTTAACTAATTCTAGTTAATTATTAGATATAAGGGTTAGCCATACATAGAACGCTTGTTATTTATAAAATGAGAGGTTTAAAGATTATCAAATTCTCCAGGATGATTGTCTTTAATTATTTTAATTATTCTTTTTACTATTCGTTTAGGTGCATTAGTCAAATCATATCTAATTCTGAACCATTCATCGTAATATGGATCTGGGTGTTGAAAAAAGAATGTTGATATTTTTTTTTGCATTCTGATTATTTCCCAAATCCAAGATTCTATAACTGTTAAATCTATTGTTTCCTCATCAGGATAATTTTCATTCCAACATTTGATCAGATAAATTAATAGATTATAATACGAATCTTTTTGTGTCTCTAAATACTCATAAACTTTTGCACGGCCAATAAGTTCGTCCAAATCATCTTTCAATTCTTAGATCACCATTTCTTTCAACATTCATTCTCTAATAGCTAGAAGTATTAAGAATGCCGCTGATGGCACCATTGAAGCAATAGCACTTATGATGAGAACCAAATCATTCGGTACATTACTGGTAGTACATGCGATCATGATGATTAATAAAAAGCCGATCAGGAGAGATGGAATAGCAATAACTATTACTAATTTTTTAAAGATTGAAATTTTGTCCATCGGAGTACCTCTAGAATATTCAGACAGATAGAAGCCTAGTAGAAACGCATTAGCACCAGATAAAATAGCAGAAACAGATAAGGCGATTCCTACAACATCGTGATCCATTACATCCCTCTAATGTAACTTGTATATTTATACAAATATTTCTTTATAGAATAAATCTTCGTTAACGACGCAGAGTTTCTTTGAATTATTATGATCAAAAACATCATGATCTGCTTGCTGTACCTGATAGCAATCTTCAGGAAATGCTTGAAGATTATCTATCTTATCTCAAAAAACACTATCATAGTTTTGTACATCATGATATTTCATGAATTTACCAAGATTATGCATGTACAGCTTTAGTGTATTTGACGATTTGATTGATTCCTGAAATATGAGTAAACTACGTTGTTTATGTATGCCTAATGTACGTAGAAGAATATTATAACCATATTTCAGACGGTCAATAAACAATTATAATCATCAAATCTCAAATCAAGGCATTGTCTCAAAAACCAACCCTTCCAGGAGATAAAATTGCAATAATTGAAGAATTTGAAATGGGCAATAATACCTTCGATGACGGGCAGTCAATAAGATCACTAGTAATAGGTACTCCAGAATTTGACAAGACAAACCGTATAGCAAAAATCAATGAAATGCGAAAACCAGCAGTTGCTAAATCAGGTGACGTAATAACAGGAAATATCTCAGCTTTAATGAATAACATGTTTGCAATAAACATCTTGTACATAAACGGAAAACCCACTCATTCTGGCCTAGAATGTATTTGTCAAGCAAAGGGAGCAAAGAAACGAATTCTTGTAAGAGTAGGCGATATTGTATCTGCAAAGATAATCAATCTTCTCAATGGTGTAGTACATGCAACAATTGGTGAACCTGAACTTGGAGTTCTATTTACCCAGTGTAACAAGTGTGGAGCAAAAGTTGTTGCAATGGGTAGTAACATAAAATGTGTAGATTGTGGATACATAGAAGAGAGAAAGTTATCAACCAGATTTGGAAACAGCGATTTTATAAAATTCAACTCCAACTAAGAACATGTTAAAAGTAGCATTCCAAGGAGAGTCTGGAGCATATAGTCAAGCGGCGGCAGTTAGTTTTTTCAAAGACTCAATTGATACCATGCCACATCCTACATTTTATGATGCATTAGATTCCACAGAGAATGGAAGATCAGACTATACTATACTCCCTGTAGAAAATTCACTAGAGGGAAGTGTAGGCGAAAGCTATGATTTACTACTTACCACAAAGCTCAACGCAGTAGGCGAGATATATCACAGAATATCTCATTGTCTTATTGGTTTACAAGATTTGAAAAAAATTGATACAGTTTATTCACATCCACAGGCACTTGGTCAATGCAGAAAATTCATCCAAGAGAATCACTTGAAACCCATACCAACTTATGATACTGCTGGTAGTGTAAAGATCCTCTTAGAATTAAACAAGAATAACATTGCATGCATCGCTAGCAGAAAGGCTGCAGAGATATACAATGTTCCAATAATAAGAGAAGGCATAGAAGACAACTCAAACAATTATACAAGATTTCTCATCTTGGCAAACAAGAAAAAAGAAAGAACTTCAAAAGACAAGACATCAATAATTTTTGCAATAAAACATGTTCCAGGCGCATTGTATAACATTCTTGAAAAATTCAATACTAATAGTATCAATTTAACAAAAATTGAATCTCGTCCTACAAAGAGCACACCTTGGGAATACAATTTCTATGTAGATTTTGAAGGCCATCAAGATGACAAAAACATTCAAGATACTCTTGAGAAGATCAAGGGAAATACAACATTTCTAAAGATATTAGGTTCGTATCCACGAGCTGAACTAATCTAGAACCCTTTTGGCCTTCGGATAGAAAATGCTGCACTGATTCCAATTATCAAAACTCCTGAAGATATCACTATGAGGTGTGATGTGAATATTATTGGATTTGTAACTGCCTCTAGTTTTCCAGTTACATGAAGCACGGAGCCTCCAGCATTAGTTATGTTTATGAAATGTTTTCCATTCTCAAGACTGTACCAGTCAAAACTTACTTGCTTTTGAAAATCTTTGTCTACTTGTAGACCTGTACCTGGTGTCTTCATATGTACATGGAATGAACTTCCAGTAACATTAAGAAATTCATGATAATGCTTTTCTGCATCAAACTGAAAGACATCACTTTTTCCAATATCTACTGTATCGTTAACATCTTGTGCATTACTTACAATACTCTGTAACAGGAAAAATGTTCCCAATACAACTGCAACTAGACCTATTCCAATTCCAGCTGCAGATTTTTTTGTAAGCATTGTGAAAAATTAATTCATGATTATATTTAAAGTAAATTACATTAATTCAACATCATGCGGTTGACTTTCTGCATATCCCGCAGTTGACATTTTGATAAATTCTGCATTCTGTTGCATTTGTGGAATATTATTTGCTCCACAATAGCTCAAGCCAGAACGAATTCCTCCTGTTAGTTGTTTTATTATATCAGTGACACTTCCTTTGTATGGAACCATTGCCTCAACACCTTCTGCTACATAATCATTGAGATCTTCCACCAATGAAGCATTACTGGTTTCTTTATTTTTTCGTCCAAGAGCTGCATAAAATGACGCCATACCTCTGTAAATCTTGTATCGCTTGCCATTTTTCATCATAAATGAGCCTGGACTCTCATCGGTTCCACCCAACAAGCTTCCAACCATAACAGTTGATGCGCCTGCTGCAAGTGCTTTTGTTGCATCACCTGATGTCCTTACACCACCATCAGATATTATCGGAATATCATATTTTTTGCCAACTTGTGCGCAGTCCATTACAGCAGTTAGTTGTGGTACTCCAGAACCAGTGATTACTCTAGTAATGCATATCGAACCAGAACCTACTCCCACCTTTACTGCATCCACACCAGCCTTGATGAGATCTTCTGTACCTTGAGCAGTTGCTACATTTCCTGCAATCAATTCACAGTTTGGAAATGCTTTTTTTATCAAGCGGACAGTATTGATTGCATTTTCACTATGTCCGTGTGCAATATCGACTACTATAACATCAGCACCTGCATCAAGCAATGCTTCGGTTCTTTCCATGAAATCTCCTTTTACACCAACTGCTGCACCAACCAACGGTCTTCCTTTTTTGTCCTTTGATGCCTGAGGGTAATTATCAGCATTAATGATATCTTTACTAGTTATCAATCCCTTTACATGTCCTCTTTCATCTAAAAGCGGTAATTTTTCAATACAATTTTTTCGTAGTAGATCTTTTGCTTCACCTATATCCACTCCAAATTTTGCAGTAATGACATCATTTGTCATTACTTCTGTTACCTTTTTACTTTCATCTTTAGATTCCAACATAACAATATCTCTTCTTGTCAATATTCCAACAAGCCGACCTTGGCCATCTGTTACAAGTAGTCCTGATGCTCCTTTTTCTCTCATGGATTCTATGGCTTCACGCACGGTCTGATCTGGGTTTATTGTGTATGGATTTTCAATTATTATACTACCTGAGCGTTTTGTTTTGAGTACTTCGTTTACCTGTTCTGAAATAGTAAGAAACCTATGTATGATTCCAATTCCTCCTTCCCTTGCTATTGCTACTGCCATGGCGGATTCAGTAACAGTATCCATGTTTGCACTGATGATCGGTATGTTAAGAGAAATATTTTTTGAAAGTTTTGTCTGCAGGTTTGTTTGAGATCTAGTAACAATTCCTGATCGTTTAGGAACAAGGAGTACATCATCAAATGTTAGTCCTTCCCTTATTTCCAACGAAACCTTCTTGATTAGAATGAAAATCTGTTATAAGCCTTTCTTGAGACTTTTCAAGTTTTTTACGATCTTGACAACATCATTTGTAGCCTTGACATTATGAGTTCGTATTATATCAGCACCATTTAGAGCAGCAAAAGTTTCTGCTACAAGAGATCCATAAAGTCTCTTATCAGGATCGATCTCACCCAATAGTTCTCCTATGAATGATTTACGTGAGATCGAAATAAGAATTGGATGTTCTTGCTTTATGTGCTTTAGATTTTTCAATACCAGCATGTCTCGTTGTAGCCAATCAGAATCGATTTTTGTAAACAACACACCTTGTGCTTTTTTTCTAAAGAAACCAATAGCAGGATCTACTACTATCTGGCTTGCTGGAATTCCAGACTTTAGTGCAAGTGTAACACTTTGATCAATCAATTTTCTAGTCTGTATGACTTGATTTCCCTTAACTGGTTCATTGCTAAATGCACACAAAACAACAGATGGGCCGTATTTCTCAAGTACATCAACCATATTTTTGTCATATTTTAGTCCTGAAACATCATTGACTATTTCTGCACCTAATTGAAGCGCCACTTCTGCCACCTTTGCTCTACATGTATCAATTGAGACAGGTAATTTTGAAACTTTTTGGATGGCATTTATAGCGTTTGTAACTCTTTTGATTTCTTTATCTTCTGATATCAGGGTCTTGATATACGGAGCAGTAGACATGCCACCAACATCAATAAAATCCGCACCATCCTCTTCCATTAACTTGGCAGTTTTTTCTATCATTTTTTTATCAGTGAATACTGATTTTTTATAAAATGATTCTGGACTGGTGTTAATTATCCCCATTACGCGTATTGGATTAGAACCACCCACTCTTACTCTTGCTAGTCTATGCATATGGTTTATGATTAACCCAGATACATTTAGACTTACATGACTTTGGATGATTGGCAACAAAAATATCTAGAAATTCTAAAAGAATTCAGCTATGAAAGATCAAGGGAAATAAAGTCAGCAAAGATCCTTGATTTTATTCTAAAGAATAAACTTTGTTTAGATGTTTTAGAGAAAAAAATTAAAAACAAAACTGTTTTTGTCATAGGTGCAGGACCATCTTTGATTGCAGCTGTACCATATCTTAAAAAATTCAAAAACATTACAAAGATTGTTGCTGATGGTGCTACACAAGCAATGCTTGAAAATGAGATAGTACCAGACATCATAGTAACAGATCTTGATGGAAACATGGAGTCTCTCAAAAAAGCATCAGAAACTGGATCAATAATGATTGTACATGCACATGGAGACAATATCAAGAGATTACCACATGCAACATCATTCAGATACTGCATAGGGACCACAGAGGATAGACCCTCTGGAAAAATTAGAAACTTTGGAGGGTTTACAGACGGAGACAGATGTGTATTTCTTGCCAATCATTTTGGCGCATCTAAGATAATCATGATTGGAATGGATTTTGGGATTCACATAGGAAAATATTCCAAAGTAGGAATATACAACAAACCAATAAAAATAAAAAAACTAAGAAAAGGAAAATCGCTCTTAGAATGGCTTGCTTCAAAGAGCAATATCAATCTCTATACAACATCTCAACCAATATCAGGATTCAAAAATGTGAAATTAGCAGATCTTCAAAGGCTAGTCAGACAATAACACTTGTTTTAATATTTATTATCCATTTGGCAATAGAAAAAACATGAGTTATTCAGAGGAAAATCTGCGTGACATTTTAGAACTAAGAGAATGGATCTCTGAAGAGATTGAAAAAAGAGAAAAAGAGATAGACAAATTTAGGCAGAATCTCCGCATTCTTGATTCTCTTGTAAAGCAATCAAGTTTTAGTAAAGCATCTTCTCTGGTGTCCAATAAACAAATTGTGCAACAAAGCCAACAAACATCTTCTGTCATTCCCATCAAGACACCAGACAATAAAATTTTAGCAAATGCACATGTTACTTCTGATGAGCTAGTGATCATTCCATCAGAGGATGTTATATTAGATATTGAAATGCATCCATTCAAGTCATTTTTCTTGGGCAGAATAATTGGAGGAATGGAAAATCAAGATAAAACAGATGTACAGAACGGCAAGATTCCACAAAACACAGCAATATCATGTTTAGTGAATAAAGACGGTAACAGAATTAGAGAAATTCTCATTAAAAATTATCGTCAAAAGGAAAGAGTAAACGAGATAATAAATACAGTAACATGGTCATTTTCCAGAATGATTGAGAATTCTCAAAAGTGATATCATGGACAAGATAATTGTATTAGATTTTGGTTCGCAGTATAGTCATCTCATTTGTAGAAGAATTAGAGAATTTTCAGTCTACTCTGAACTTGTTCCATATAACATCTCATTAGAAGAGTTAAAGAAAATGAATCCAACGGGAATCGTATTCAGTGGAGGACCTGCAAGTGTATACAACAAGGATTCACCACAACCAACAAATGGAATATTTGAGATAGGACTTCCCGTGCTTGGCATTTGTTACGGTCATCAATTAATTGTGAACAAATTTGGAGGTAAGGTTAAGCGTTCTCACAAAGAATATGGGTCTTCATTGCTTAACATAGATAACAACTCTGATCTGCTTGCGGGCATGGGTCAATCAACAAGAGCATGGATGAGTCATGGCGATGCTGCAGAAAGCTTGCCGGAAGGATTCAAAGTAATAGGACATACCGAGAATTCTTTTGCAGCTGCAATTGCAAATAAGCAAAAAATGGTATATGGCATTCAATTTCATCCAGAAGTAGTTCATACTGAGAATGGAATTCAGGTTCTCAAGAATTTTGTTCTAGACATATGTAAAGCAAAACAAGATTGGACATTGGAGAATTTTATAGAATCAACAGTATCAGATATTTCAAAAATTGACGGTGATGTGTTATGTGGAATAAGTGGTGGAGTTGATTCTACAGTAGCGGCAGTGTTGATTCAAAAGGCGATAGGAAACAGACTCAAGTGTGTTTTTGTAGACAACGGTCTTTTGCGAATGAATGAAGAAGAAGAAGTAAAAAACATGTTTGGAAATAATTTTGGGATGAATTTTACAGCAATAAATGCAAAAGAGAGATTTCTTACAAGACTCAAAGGAATAACAGATCCCGAACAGAAACGAATGATTGTTGGAGAGGAATTTGTTAAAGTGTTTACAGAATTTGCTGAAAAGAATGGCCCATTCAAATGGCTAGGACAGGGTACACTCTATCCAGATGTAATAGAAAGCGGAGTTTCAAAAGGCCCAGCAGCTGTAATCAAAACTCATCATAATGTTGGCGGATTACCATCATGGCTTAACCTACAAGTATTGGAACCTCTTAGGTTTCTTTACAAAGACGAAGTAAGAAAAGTAGGTAAAATCCTAGGTATTCCTGATAAACTTCTTAATCGACATCCATTTCCAGGACCTGGTCTTGCAGTAAGAATAATGGGAGAAGTAACTCCAGAAAAATTACAAATTGCAAAACAGGCAAGCAAAATTGTTGAAAATGAGCTTGAATCATCAGGATGGTACCATAAAGTTTGGCAGGCTTATGCAGCAGTAGGAGATGATAGAGCAGTAGGAGTAGTAGGAGATGAACGAAAATACGGCCATGTCGTTCTTGTTAGAATAGTTGATTCTATCGATGCCATGACTGCAGATTGGACAAGATTGCCATCTGATATACTTGAAAGAATCAGTAATAGAATTACAAATGAAGTAGATGATGTAGCTTGGGTTAGCTATGTAATTTCAAGCAAGCCACCAGCAACAATAGAGCCACAATAAAAATAGTCTAAATCTAGTTAGTTTAGAAAAATCTATTTTAAAAGAAATTTTTAAAAATTAGAGTTTATGGGACCACGTTTATTCTGGCGGTCGGTGGGTTCTGGTCCTGAATTACAGTAACCTTCACTGTGCTGCTATCTGAACCAAATTGGTTGGTTACTGTGAGTTTGAATTCTAGTACTTTCTGTTGGCCATAGTCAACAGATGGTGAATAGAATGCTGGATGAGCAGTGCCACTCAATATGATAGTGACTGGGTCACCGCTAATTTGTACCCACTTGAATTTGATGTTGTCACCAGTACTGGCGCTTCCATCTAATACAACTCTACTGTTTGGTGAGACTGTTTGATCTGGACCTGCATTAGCAACTGGTGGTTGTCCAGCTACTGGGAGGTTATTGACCTTTACAGTGACAGAGCATGATGGGATGTCAACCATGTTATCAGATACGTCTAGTGTGAATTGAAGTGTACCAGTTGAGCCAGTTGGAGTTGGTGCTACAAATGTTGGGCTCATATCAGTGCTGGAAGATAGTTTTACTGGTTGTCCAGAAACTTGTCTCCAGTAGTAAGAGATAGTATCACCGCTTGGATTTGCAACTGATACTGGCAATCTTACTAGAGAATTGGAATTAACAGAAATATCTTGACATGCTACGGTTGGATCTTGGTGAGTGCTCTTAACGGTGACTTTGGTCATGGCAGCTGCTTTTCCTCCGTGTCCATCATCAGCAGTAAATACAAACAACATGGTTGTAGTTTTGCCTGGTGCTACTGAAGGTGCAGTGAATGATGAGCTATCAGTATTAGTTGAGGATAATTGTATACTTGGACCAGAATATTGGCCCCATGCTAATGTCAATGGATCATTGTCTTGATCTGTTGCAACACCCTTGAGAGATACCATAGAACCCTCATCAACAACTTGATCTGGGTTTACTGTAACAACTGGAGGATGATTAACGTGTAAGACTACAATATTGAATGTAGTAGTATCCTTTAGTCCATATCCATCGTCTACAGTTAATGATAATTTCAATGACTTTACCTCATTTGCAGGAACTGGAGGAGAAACAAATGATATTACAGGAGCAGTAGAAGTTGGGGAAAATGTTATTGCATCACCGGAAACTTGACCCCATTGGTATGTCAGTTTCTTGCCAACATCAGGAGTTGTTGACTTGAGACCAGAAAGTGTAACCTTTGTGTTTTCGTATACTACGATGCTATTTGCAAGTGAACCTTGTAGGAAATATTGACTTAGTGTACCTGATCTTGCAACATCAGTTGTATAGAATTTAGCACAGTAAATGTGATCTGTACCTTGAAATTGTTGAATACATTGTTGAAGGAATTGTGATGCACTGCCACTGTTTGGTGAACTAGTTTGGGCATTTGCAGATATTGTTGGTAATACTGCAGCGAAGATCATTGCAGCTAGTATAGCAACAAAAAATTTGTAATTCAACTTGTCAGTTCTAAATTTTAGATTATTAAAAAACCTTTCTCTTAATTTGTTGCATTATCCAGATCAGTTTTTTGATCTAAAAACACGGTTTGATGTGATAATTTCATCAATTTTACACAAATAATTGAAGGCTCAGGTGCTATTAGTCCTAACAAACGACAAAACTTGGTCCATTGTTGGTGGAACTCCAATGGAATTTCCAACATAGAGAGATGCCGCCGCATTTGCAAATTCTAGTCTTTCAGGGGAATCAAGATTTGCAAGATACCCAAGCATATTTGCAGCATCCCAGACATCTCCGGCACCTGTTACAAATTTGGGTTGAACTGGGAAAGATTTGACATATTCCACATCCTGCCCATTTGACCAGTATGATCCTGTAGAAGTATGAAGATCAATTGGTATCGAATGTATCCTAGATAGTTCAAGCACAAGATTCCTAGTCTCTTTTTCTCCAGAGATTGTCTCCAAGCCTGACTGTGCTAGAAGAAGATTGCATTCATTCTCATTCATACACAAGGAATCAAGGTAACTTGCAATTTTTGGTAGCGATTCTTTGAATTCTTCAGTTCTTGTCTGAATGTCAGCTGGATCTAAAAAATGAAAAGCCGATGGAGACTTTGAAAATACAAACTGCGATAACTCTGTTCCTTTTTTATTGCTTGCCCAGTTTGTTACAATGACTGCATCAGCATTTGTTAACATATCTTGTTCTTGTGTTCCAAGTTTTTCAGGTCCAAAGTCTTCATTATCACCTAGATCAGAAATCATCATGTTTACAATGTTACCAGCATTGTTGAATTCAAGCGATGTTGTTCTTCCTGGCTTTCCATCAATTATGGATAGGGAGACTTTGTCAAATGACGAAAAAGTTTCTTTGATTATATGAGATCCAGTCTTGTCTGCAATTGTTATCAATGATGCTGGACAGCCAAGTCTTGCTAGAGCATAAGCAACATTTGTTGCATTACCACCTTTTAGATCTGTTTGTGGTATTCCCCGAATACTTCCACCCAATTTACTTTTTTCTAAAATTTGTTTGTAGAGATCATCTAAATTTTGAATCTTGATGATTCTGTCAAGAAAAAAATCATTTAGAACAACAATTGAATTTAGTTTTAGATTTTCTAACTTTTCTAACATGAAAAGGCTTAGCCCATTGGAGGACCTCTTCCGCCGCCACCTCGGCCGCCGGATGAGGCAATAACATCATCAATTCTGAGTATCATGCATGCTGCTTCAGTTGCTGATTTTATTATCTGCTCTTTTACTGCAACTGGTTCTATGATATCAATGGAGAACATGTCTGCGACTCTAGTGTTTCTTGCATCAATGCCTGTCCACTTTCTTCCTTGGCTATGTTTTGCACGAAGTGTGACCATAGTATTGATTGGATCCATTCCAGCATTCTCAGCAATGGTTAATGGAATGACTTCAAGTGCTTCAGCATATTTTTTAATTGCAAGTTGTTCTCTTCCTTCAAATTTATCTGCCCATTCCTTTAGGTTAGAAGCTATGAATTCTTCTGGGGCTCCACCTCCAGCCACGACTGCTGGTTTTTCTATTACATCTTTTACAACCATCAAGGAATCATGCATTGATCTATCAACTTCGTCCACGACTCTTTGAGATCCTCCTCTAAGCAATAATGTAATGGCCTTTGGATTCTTACAACCTTCAATGAAGACCCACTTGTCTGTCTCTACTTTTCTCTGTTCTACGAGTTCTGCTAAACCCAAGTCCTTTGGAACCATATCATCAATATTGCTACTAATTCTGCCTCCGGTTGCTTTGGCAAGTTTTGTCATATCGCTTTCTTTTACTCTTCGAACTGAAAGTATGCCTTGTTTAGCTAGATAATGCTGTGCAATGTCATCGATGCCTTTTTGACAGATTAGCACATTTGCGCCAATTTGATGAATCTTGTCTACCATAGATTTGAGCATTCTATTTTCTTCTTCAAGGAACATCTGCATTTGAGTAGGGTCGCTGATTCTGATTTCTGCGCTCATCTCTGTTTTTTCAATTTCTAGAGCTGAATTCAGTAATGCAATCTTTGCCTTTTCTATTTTAGTAGGCATTCCACTGTGGACAACTTCCTTGTCAAGCACTATACCTTTGATAAATTGAGTACCTCTAATAGAACCACCTGCTTTCTTTTCCACTTTGATATTATCAAGATCCACTCTATGTCCTTCTGCTTCCTTTTCTACAACCTGCAATATGGAATCAACTTTCCAGCACATTGGGATCCTAAGCTTAGAATTCCACGTGGACAAGTTGTCGCGG
>JADMIO011319486.1_pt1 | contig 105255 bp, 101 predicted proteins | sample 8958161 | NCBI WGS metagenome assembly JADMIO01 (sample SAMN16585339, study PRJNA669376) | soil metagenome | isolation source: Crop rotation soil | place: USA: Cullars Rotation, Alabama | collected 2011 | reverse complement strand
ACAACTTGTCCACGTGGAATTCTAAGCTTAGGATCCCAATGTGCTGGAAAGATGCTGTGGGAATACTCCAAATGGTAAGCCATTTCCAAATTAGCTTTCTTGATTCGGCCTTTTTCTCTTTGCTGTATATGTCGCTCGCTGAGCTCTGTCCTAGTCTTTGGACTTTTCTTGCCTTCACGCAAGTCGTGGTGTGGGCGACGCTCCTGATTTGCGGGTGCCTCATTCTTACCCATGGATCTTGGTCCCTACGAAAAATACTGTCGGCGGCCGCGCTTTTCTTAGCTCCTATACTTTTTGCTTCGTTGACCTTTGGAGAGCGGTCGATCACGAGCGGGATTTTTCTTTTTGCGACTTTGCTCTTGATCTGGCTGTTTTGGATTTTTCGTGGCCGTGCCATTCCCAAGACATCTATTTTCTTTGCAAGTTTTCTTTTATTTTTGGCGGCGGGAATGAAACAGGAGATTGTGCCAACGGCAATCTTTCTCGCGGGCGTTTTCTTTTTTCTATACCGTAGCCCCAAAATTATTTTTTTAGCGGCGGCGCTTTTTGTGATTTGGCTAGGCGTGGATCGAAACCTAAATCAGAATGCTCCTAAAGACTGGCGGGCGATTTATCTCGCGGCAAACCTTGCGCCACATACAGCTTATTTCATGACAAACGATATTCTGCCTGAGCTCACGATCGGCGAGCTATTTCCTTTTGAAGACACTTATTTACTTTCCAAAATGGTGGGCACCAACGAATACGGGATCCCCATCTTTAGTTTCCTGCGAGAAAATATTGCTTCTGAAAATATGGGCGGGGTGATTCGGGGCCTCACTAAGCTTGCGCTACAGCATCCCTATTTTTTCCTAAAGAACCGATTTCACACTGCGCTCTACCGGTTTCATTTGAAATTTCCTGAGATCTACAAGATTGAGCTGCATACCATTGGTGTAACCGAGCTGCGGATGTTGCGGGACGCTGGATTTGCGCTGCCAATAGGGGGTCACGGGAATTTGCCCCTTCCTTGGCTTTTTCATTTCGTGCAGGATTTCCTAAGCTTTCCGAATCTCGCCGTCATACTGAGCGTGCTGGGAATTTTTTTGTGGAGGCGTGCGCCCGGCATGTCGCTCTTGAGCGTTTCGCTCCTTGCCCAGTCTGCGATTTGTTTTTTGCTTGTGCCGGGCGGGTTTGGCTTTTATTGGACAGCCCAAGTTTTTTGGGGCACGGCTTTGCCTTTTCTCGCGTTCGCCGAAGCGAGATCTAAAAATCTATAAGCTGGCCCACTTGATTGTGTTTTTGACGAGGAATCGACTGTCACTCCAAGGAGTTAGGCAAATTTACCTAGAATTCCGTAAGATTGGGTCCTTTTACCTGCAGAATCTCACTAAAAAATTTTGGAGCCTTTGAAAGGAAAGAGATTCTTAATTAGTGAACCGAGAGAATAAAAACTTTACCGCCCAAAAAACACAATCAAGTAGGCCAGTACTAAAAATCTAAGTCCAACCCAGCGCTAAATTTTTTCAGCCTTTCGTTATAAAACTGGCCGCGTGGATCGTGGCCGTTGAGGTAGGCGAGGGACAAGCGAATGGGCGGAGCGCCAGTCGTTCCCACCAGCGCAAGGCCCGCCACCAAATTATAAGTAGTGCCTTCTTCTTCTCCTTTTACTCGAAGATCTGCGCCAAGGTAGGGGTGCAAAGAATTCCAGTTCCAAGGAAAAATGGCGTAGGCCCCGATCTGCGCCGAGTGGCGCGGGAGCACTGGAACCGTATGCACAAGGAAATGATAGCCGAGGTAAGCCCGAACGAAGGAAATTTGGCGGGCCACGCGCAAGCTCAAGGTTTCTCTAGTATAGACGATGCGGCTACGTAGGCCGTAGAGACCATCACTCAAGTGAGCAGAAATATGGGTATAGCGAAGCTGGTAGAGCCAGAGCCCACGCATCGCTTCGCCGTAAATGCCAATCAATCCGTCGCTAGATTGCAGTGGAAATTTGCTCCCTTCTCGTTTCATGTCGAAATAAGCGGTTGCTTCGATTCCGGTGTGAAAAATGGTTTCTTCGTCGTGGAACTGGCCCTTCCAACCGGCGACCGAGCGGTAAGCGCCTATGTCCCCTTCGATAGAACCTCGGCTATTCTTGCGTAGCCCGAGCTTTAGGTCGCGAGGATCAGAGAGTAAGCTGCGAAAAGGGCGGCCGCGCGGGAGCGCGACCCAGCCTTCATTTTGGGGCGCGGCCTGCAAAAATCCCGGCGGAAATAAATCACCGCCTTCGTCGCCATGCGAAATATTTGGGAGCAGTGCAAAAAAGAAAAGGCAGAAGACGAAATGTTTCATCCAATTAGGATGTAAGAAAGCCTTTGCAGCTGCAAGCGTCTCTCATATAGTGAGTGAAAATTATGAAGGAGTCCAAATTGAAAACCATACTTTTTTTGTCCCTCGTACTCTTGCCTACCTATAGTTTTGCTGAACCCGCACCGGGCGCGAAAATTGGCTTGATTCATATGCAGGAAGCCATCCAGTCCGTGGCCGAAGGGAAAAAGGCCCAAGCCACTCTGAAAAAGGAATGGGAGGACAAACAAAAAAAGCTCCAGGCGGAAGGCAAGAAGGTCCAAGAAGCCATGGAAAGCTTACGTAAGCAAGCCATGGTGATGGACGAAAAATCTCGCGGCGAAAAGGAGATGGCGATCCAAAAGCAGGTAGAGAATTTTCGTCAGATGGAACAATCCGCTCAGCAGGAATTCCAGAAGAAAGACCAGGAAATCTCTGAGCCCATCATCAAAAAGATCCGCACTCTTGTGGCTGCCATCGCGAAAGAAAAAGGCTACGCGCTTGTGATCGACGGCAACGAGGGCAATGTGATTTATTCTCTCGACCAAGACAATATCACCGGCGAAGTGATCAAGCGTTATGACAAAAAATAAGATTCGGCTCGGAGATCTTTTCTCCGACTTGGATCTTGTGGGCGACCACTCTGCCTGCCAAAATCTCGAAGTGAGCCGCTTGCAAGCGGTGGAACTAGCGAAGGCGGGTGACCTCGCCTTCGTCGCCCAAGACTCCTACCTCAAAGACCTTCCCGCTTCTAAAGCCAGTGCTTTCGTCGTCTCGCAATCCCTTTGGGAAAAGGCGACGGCGCTGAAGCCAGAGGGCGCCGTTTTTCTGCGCAGCAAGGACGCGATGCTAGCGTTCGCGAAAGTGAGCGGGCGTTTTTCTACAGAGGAGAAGGCAGCGCCAGGCGTTCATCCTAGTGCGGCTGTGCACCCCGATGCCCAGCTCGGAAAAAATGTGAGCGTTGGCGCCCACGCCGTGGTGGCGCAGGGAGCGCGCGTAGGCGATGACTCGATTCTTTATCCTTCTACGTATGTGGGAGAGCGCGCAGAGCTGGGAAAGGGAGTCGTACTTTTTCCAGGAGCCGTTGTTTACCAGGACTCGATTCTTGGGGATCGTGTGCGAGTCCATTCGAATTCAGTGATTGGCGCGGATGGTTTTGGTTATGTGCAGGAAAAAACAGGCCGAGGCGTGCGCCATGTGAAGATTCATCATACGGGTCGAGTGCGCATTGGGAACGATGTCGAGATCGGCGCGGGATCTTCCATCGACCGGGGCACATTAGGGGAGACGGTCCTAGGCAATGGTTGTATCATCGATAACCAAGTGCAGATCGGCCACAATTGCCAGCTCGGCGAGGGCGTGATTGTCTGTGGCAATACGGGGATCGCGGGGAGCGTGAAGCTAGAAAATTTTGCGGTAGTTGGAGGCATGGTGGGGATTAGCAATAAAGTGGTGATAGGAGCAGGCGCGATCGTCACGGCTTTTTCCGCTGTCTCCCGCTCTGTTCCTCCAGGCCAAGTGCATGGTGGAGTGCCAAGTCATCCTTGGAAGGAGACTTTAAAACTGCGCGCGTTGGTGAATCGTCTGCCTGAGCTTTTTGAAGTGAGGAAAAAAGAACAATGAGCCATGAACTAAAAAAATTCGGTCCCTACGACCATCGTCAGGTGATGAATTTCCTGCCTCACCGCTTTCCTTTTCTTTTCGTGGACAAAATCGAAGAGATGTTCGTGCCCATCGACGAAAAAGGAATTTTTCATCAAGTGGGCACCACCATCACCGGGATCAAGAACGCCACGATCAACGAACCCTATTTTGCAGGCCATTTTCCAGGCATGCCCATCACTCCGGGCGTGATCATGATCGAGACGATGGCGCAGGTCGCGAGCTTTGCCGTGCTTCCTTGGGTGAAGATGGACAACGACATGAGAATTCTCAGTAAGTTTGCTTTACGCCTGGCGGGCGTAGACGCCACTCGTTTTCGCCGGCCGGTGGTGCCCGGAGATTCCGTCAGGGTTAAGACCACAGTCATCAAGCACAAGGGGCCTATCTGGGTTTTCGAGTGCACCGCGACCGTGGATGGCCAGCTAGCAGTAGAGAGTGAAATTTTAGCGAGCGTAGACGTAGGAGACAGCGCATGATTCATCCCTCGGCTTATATTCATCCTAAAGCGCAAATTGGCGAAGGCACGGAAGTGGGCCCTTTCGCGGTGATCGGTGAGCATGTGAAGCTCGGCAAACGTTGCCGCATCCTGAACCACGCCTGCGTTGAGGGACATACTACTCTCGGCGACGAAAACGAGGTCGGTTCCTTCTCCGTGATTGGAGGAAAGCCCCAAGACTTAAAATATAAAGGCGAGCCAACGCGGCTAGAAGTAGGGAACCGCAATCTCTTCCGGGAAAACGTGACAGTGAATACGGGCACAGTCACCGGAGGAGGCCTCACCAAGATCGGCGACGATTGTTTGATCATGGCCTACTGCCATATTGCGCACGATTGCAATATCGCTAACCACGTGGTGATGGCGAACTATACGGGCCTTTCTGGCCACGTGACTCTCGAGGACTGGGTGATTCTCTCAGGCATGTGCGGGATTTCGCAATTTGCACGGATCGGCAAGCATGCTTTTGTGGGCGGCATGACGGGCGTGAGAAAAGACGTGGCTCCGTATGGGATTATTGTCGGAGATCCGAGTGAAGTGCGCGGAGTGAACCGCGTGGGACTCAAACGCCGCGGATTCGAAGGCGAGCGTATGGAATCCGTGCTGGAGATTTACAAGATTTATTTTGAGAGCAAGCTCGAGAAGGAACAAGCGTTGGCTGAGATCGAAAAACGATTTAGCGGCCAACCCGATGTGCAATACTTCGTGGATTTCGTGCGCACGAGCAAGAACGGAATCAGCCGCTAGGAGCCCGGGATGAAACCCATCAATGCGATCGTGGTAGGGTTTGGACATCTAGGTTCCTTCCACGCGCAGAAATACAGAGCGCTGGAAAAAGAAGGGGTGAATCTCGTGGCCCTTGTCGATCCGCGTGGGGATGAGCTCGCTGCCAAACGAGACAAATCCGCTCCGGACGTGCCGATTTTTACTTCCATCGATTCCTATTTCGCCGCTTCGAGGCAAGGGCAGGTCCCAAAAGCGGATATTGCTTCGATCGCCTCCACGACAGACCAACATGTGATCTTAGGCCTTGAGCTCCTAGAGGCAGGAGTTCATCTCCTCGTCGAGAAACCCTTAGCTTCTTCTTCTGAGGAAGGAGCGCGGCTCGTGAAACTCGCCGCCGAAAAAAATCTTGTGCTGGCGACCGGTCAAGTGGAGCGGCACCGAGCGGTGGAAGCCTACCGCGGGATGAAAGGCCACCCTTATTTTATTGAGTGCCATCGATTGAGTCCATTTCCCGCGCGCAGCACCGATATCGACGTGATCTTCGATCTTATGATTCATGATATCGATCTTATGCTAGCGATGGTGAATAGCCCGCTCAAGGACATCAACGCCTCAGGATTTCCTGTGCTCACGCCCCAGATTGATATCGCGAACTGCCGTTTTGAATTTGAAAATGGCTGCGTGGCGAACCTAACTTCCTCGCGCATCTCGATCACTCGCACACGAAAATTCCGCATGTTTTGCAGCGACTCGTATCTCTCCATGGACCTCGGCGCCGGCACGTTTGAACGCTATATGAAAGACCCCAAAGAAGAGGATCTTGCAAAAGCCATTTCCCACGAGAGCGGAACCCTGCGCGTAGAAGATGCGCTTCTCGAAGAAGTGCGAGATTTTGTGCTGGCTGTGCGGGACCATAGGGCACCCCTCGTTTCGGGCAGCGACGGTCTGCGCGCGATCGAAGTGGCGGAGCTTGTGGTGAAAGACATAAAGGATCGCCTCACGCGATTGCCCGCGGGGGGCCCGTGAAGGTATTGGTCGTGGCGGGAGAAGCCTCGGCCGACTTGCATGCGGGTCATCTACTGGCCCGATTTGGAAAAAAAGAAAAAATCGAGCTCGTGGGTATCGGAGGCGATCACTTAAAAAAACTTGGCCTTCAGCCGCTCCGCACTCCTGCGGAAATGGCGGTGGTGGGTCTCACGGAAGCAGTTAAAAAAATTCCGCAAACCCTCCGCTTGCTTGGCGAGCTCGCTCGGATGGCTGAGAAAGAAAAACCGGACTTTGCGCTGCTCCTAGATCTTCCCGATTTCAACCTACGATTGGCTCCGCGTTTAAAAAAGCTCGGTATCCCTGTCGTCTATTTCATCAGCCCTCAGGTATGGGCTTGGCGCTCGGGACGAGTGAATGCGATGGCCGAATGCCTCGATCTTTTGCTCACGATCTTGCCGTTTGAAAAACCATGGTACGACGAGCATGCTCCGAAAAAGCTGAGGGTAGAATACGTGGGCCATCCGGTGCTCGAGGAAATTCCCGATCTGCCCTATGCGCCCGAAACGAATCATCTCGCGATTTTGCCTGGTAGCCGCGAATCGGAATGGAAGAGCCTAGCGGGCCCTATGCTAGGCGCGGCCGCTATCCTTCACCGAGAAAATCCTGCGCTATATTTTTCTCTGCCTTTGGCTGATACACTCAGGAGCTCCGCGCTGGTGAAGGAAATACTTTCTCCCGAAGGGGAGCACGGAGAAGCCATTCGCTCCTTGGGCCCAGCGCTTCGGATTTTGCACGCTCCCGCTCACGAGATTCTGCGCAAATCCCGCGCGGCTTGGATCGCGTCCGGCACAGCCACGCTCGAGGCGGGCATTGTCGGGATTCCGATGGTGGTGGCCTATAAAGTCTCTGCTCTTTCGGCGTTTCTTTTTCGGCATTTCATTGGGTATGAAGGCCCGATCGCGATGGTGAATTTAATCCATGCGGGGCTGGGATCCTCTGCGAGGGTGGTGCCTGAGGTGCTGCAGGATGATCTAAATTCCGAGAATTTGGCGAAGGCAATGAGGGAAATCGTAGCAGAGCCGAGGTGGGCCGTCCTAAGAGATCGCCTCGCGCAGACGAGAAAAATCCTGAGCGGGCCAGGGCTCCCCCTCGACAATGCAGTGGCCTCACTGCAGAGATTTCTCGGGGAGCAAAAATGTTAGCCTCTCTCCGGGCATGGGCCTATCGCAAGGGCCTTCTCTCATCGACTGCGCTTCCAAGCTTCGTCGTGAGCGTGGGAAATATCAGCATGGGCGGCACCGGCAAGTCACCGTTTGTGATGGAGCTCGCGCGCTGGGCGGTGGAGCAAAAAATTCGTGTCGCGGTTTTATCTCGTGGCTATAAACGAAGGGCAAAACGCGCGTGGGTGCTTGGCCCGCACGCGGCGTTGCCTTCGGCCCACGAGATTGGCGACGAGCCGTGGATGATTAAGCAGCGCGTGCCAGACATTTCTTTGTTAGTGCACAGAAACCGAGCTCGTGTGGCTCTGGATCATTGGGACGAGCTAGGCTCACCCGAGCTGGTGATTCTCGACGACGGATTTCAGCATTGGCAGGCCCGGCGCGACCGTGATGTGGTGATGCTAGATGCGGGGGAATCCATCGATCAAAAAAGCCTCCCATTTGGGCGGCTGCGAGAGCAAGCGAAAGCATTGCACCGAGCGAGCCTAGTCGTGATCACACGCACCGAATCGGTGAGCCCCTCGGATTTGGAGAAATTAAAGAAGCGAATCCAAAAAATCGTGAAAGAACCAAGGCAGGCGCCCTGGCAAGCGGAACGAAATCGTGCCACCGCACCTGTGATCGCTGGCCGATACGTTTTTGACTCCTTCCTCGATTTCAAAGGAAAAGTTGTGCCGCGGCCTGAAAAGAAAAAATTTCTTCTCCTCACAGGCATCGCAAAGCCCATTGGCTTGCGCAATCAAGCCCAAGAGCTTGGCCTAAATCTCGAGGAAGAAATTTTTTTCCCCGACCATCATACCTTAAGCGCGGAACAGGAAAAGCAGATCGAGCGTGTGCTTGGCGACCGAATGCTTCTCGTGAGTGAGAAGGATTGGGCGCGCTGGCAAGAATTTCTCTCCATTCTCTCCGGTTACGTGATTCGCGTCAGGTATGAGTGGGCGCCTGGAGACCAAACGATTCTGGAGAGTTTTTTTCGGGAGGTCAAACAGTGTTCTACCTCGCGCTAGTATTGCTGAAGCTCATCGGCTTTTTTTTCCAGCTTTTTCCTCGTCGCGTTTTTCTCTTTCTGGGCCGTCGCCTCGGGGATTTAATGCACTCTTTAAAGTTCCGGCGAAAAGTGGCTGAGGATAATCTGCAGATCGCTTTTCCTGAGTGGGACGAGCCGAAGAAAAAAGAGTTTCTGGCGCGATTTTACCAAAACCTCGGTGTGCTTTTTCTAGAGCTCCTTTGTTCATTCTATAAATTTGAGCGGCTTCTCGACATCTCGAGAGTGGAAGGCGGAGAGAACCTCAAGAATGCATTGGCGCAGGGAAAAGGGGTTTTTGTGATGACGGCCCATCTCGGAAACTGGGAGCTCCTTTGCATATCCGGCTCTAAATTATTCGGCGCGGGTGTGACGATCGCCACCAAAGAGCTCAAGCCCTCTTGGTTTCACCGTGTGGTTGTCGTCACGCGAGGGCTCCTCGGCGTAAAAATGGCCTGCGAACCAAAAACCATGCAGGGAATCTTAAAGGCTCTCAAAAATAAAGAGCTGGTCGGTTTTGTGATGGACCAATACGCGGGGGCTCCCGTCGGCGCGCGAGTCCCGTTCTTCGGCAAACCAGTAGGAAGCCACACGGCGCTTGCGATCTTGGCAAAACGTACCGATGTGCCAGTGGTTCCTGCTATCGCCTACCGGGATTCGAACGGTGGCTATGTGCTGCGCTATGAACCAGTCATTCCACTCGTTTCGGACCCAGACCCTGACCGTGCCATTCTTCTCAATACCGCGAACTATGTGCGCCACACGGAAGGGTGGGTGAGGGAGTTTCCCGAGCAGTGGATGTGGATACACCGACGTTGGAAAGGAGATCTTGCCCCATTGCCTCCAAATTCACCGGGCGAGATGTTAAGATCTTAATATGAGAAACCGCGTTCTGATTTTGATAGTAAGTTTTTGCACTCTTACCTTTGCTTGCTCTAATTTGCCCAATCATACGGCGCCGAGCGAAAAAGAATTCGGCATTCCCGATGATTTAGCCAAAAAATTTGAATCTAAATCCGAGAGCGCGCCTGCACCTGAGCCAGTGGTCGTAGCAAAAGAAGAAGAGCCAAAGGCCACAGAGATTCCCGTTGTTCCCACGCAAAAGGGCGGAAAAAAATCGAAGGCCAAAGCGAAAGTTGAGCCGCCCAAGCCGAAGGTCACAAAAACCGCGAAGGTAGAAGCGCTTCCTAACCGCTGGTCGATGACTCCCTTTTTCAAAGTAGGAGAGCATTACTCTTTCGACATCACTTATTTCGGAGCCACGGCTGGAATCATGGAGATGGATATCTTGCCTAATGTGACCGTGAACGGCCGCGATTGTTATCACGTGCAGGCCCGCGCACGAACAGCGCCTGTCTTTGATCTTTTTTATCGACTGAACGACGTAGCCGAATCTTATCTCGATTCTTCTGCGCTACTTTCGCACAAGTTTTCGCTCAAGCTCGACGAAAGCCTCCAGCAACGAGAGGTGCTTGAGCTCTACGACCAAAAAGCCAAGAAAGTTTATTTTTGGAGCAAGCTCGATCATAAGAAGAAAGGTAAAAGCCAAGAGCAGTTTGAAAGCCCCATTTCCGAGTTCACGCAAGACTCCATTTCCGCGTTTTATTACTTACGCACGCTCCCCCTCGAGGTCGGCAAAGTTTATCCCTTCCCGCTTGTCTTGAACGGTCGCCTCACGAATGTGCAAGTCACGGTGGTGAGGAAAGAAGAGCTAAACACCAAGATTGGCACATTCCCCACGATCGTAGTGAAGCCCGAAGCAGTGATTGAAGGGGTGCTTAAGTCCGCCGGAGACAGCTTCATCTGGATTAGCGACGATGCAGAGAGAAGAATCCTCAAAATTGACGCCAAGATTAAGGTCGGCAAGGTAATCGGCTACCTAAGGGAACACAATTATAATGGACCGACCAAGGCAAAAAATTGAGCGCATCCTTGTCGTCCATACGGCATTTCTCGGCGACCTAATCCTCACAGCTCCCTTTTTCGAAGGATTACGAAAAATTTTTCCGCACGCGGAAATTCTTTTCGTGACCAATAAAGTAGGAACTGCTCTCTTTGATCCAAATCCATGGAACTTGAAATTCGAGCTCTTCGACAAACGCGGCGCGGACTCAGGCCCCCTCGGCTTATGGCGAAAAATAAAAAAACTCCGAGCCTTTCGGCCCCAGCTCACATTTTGCCTTCATCGCTCTTATCGTAGCGCTCTGCTCGCGAGAGGAGCCGGCGCGCCAGTGTGGGGATTTTTCGAGGGCAGCGCCTCCTTCCTATTCGAGCACCGTGTTCACCGCGAGGGCCACTCCTTTGAGGCCCAAAAAAACTTGGCGCTACTCCATGCGTATCTCTCTGGCCAAGGCGAAGCTCTGGAGCTGTCAGTCTTTCCAAAAGTTGAGTATACGCAAAAACATGCGGAGAAAGCACAGGCGATGCTGAAGGGCCGGGGCGGGTTCGTTGCTTTAGTGCCCAGCTCTGTTTGGGCCACGAAACGCTGGCCCGCAGAGAAATTTGGCGAGCTCGCGATCCTCTTTGCTAAGAAAAAGAGTATGTCCTCGGTGCTTGTCGGAGGGCATGACGGCATGGATGCTGCGATCGCGAAACAAGTGGAAGATTATTTTCTCAAGCATTGCAGCCCCGATATCCGCGGCCTTGCGCCTCTGAATCTCGCGGGCAAAACGGATTTGGGTGTGCTGAAGGCGGTGCTCGCAAAAGCAAAGTTGGTGGTCTCGAACGACAGCGCGCCCCTACATATGGCAATAGCGGTAGGCGCGCCGGTGCACGGCATCTATGGGCCCACGACTCGCGAGATTGGTTTTTTTCCATTGGCTCCAGAGGGAAAAAGCGGAGTGTCCGAAATCGTAGGCTTGGAGTGCCGGCCTTGCGGATTGCATGGCCATAAGGCTTGCCCTCTAGGCCATTTTCGCTGCATGCTCGAGCTAAGCGCTCAAACCGTTTTTGCAGAGGCCGTTACACTATGCCCATAGCGATGGAGACGATCGAAGACTTGCGCGACCGTTTAACCGGCCCGCTGCATATCCTCGTGGTCATGATCTCCAATTCTTGGGGTGGGCTCGAGCAAACCGCTTTGGCCGACGTGCGCATGCTCATGCAGAATGGCTTCAAAATAAGCTTACTCGTGCGTGAGGGCAGCCCAATCGATCGCACTGTGCAAATGGAATCGCCCCAGATTCGTCTTCTCTATTGTCCGAATCGGGTGCGCAATTATTTCGACGGCGGCATGTGGCGCCAGGTTCGCTATTTGATCGACCACGAGCATGTGAATCTCATCCACTGCCACCAGACCACGATTCTGGGCGCGATTGTTCCGGCGCTAATGGCAAGGCCGCATGTGGCGCTCGTCGTGAGCCGGCATATTTTGAATTCACATAATAAAAAAGATCCGCTGCATGCGATCCTCTACCGCCGAGTGGATTATATGCTCGTGCTCTCGCAGACAATGCGAAAAAATCTAGCCGCTACCTTTCCGCTGCCTGAGAAAAAGCTTCGTATCGTGAACCTTGCGATCGACCTCGATCGCTTCAATCCTAATTTGGTAGACCGGCAGGAAATGCGTGAGCAATGGAAAATTCCCAAAGAGGCATTCCTCGTGGGCGTCGTAGGCCGCCTCGATCCAATGAAAGGCCAAGACTTGCTCGTCAAAGCCCTCGCGCAAGTGCGCAAAACCTACCGAGATGTGTATGTGGTGATGGTCGGGAATGAAACTCCTGGCCTCAACGGAGAATATATTAAAGAGCTCAAAGATGGCATCCAGCAGCTTCATCTCACGGAGTATATCCACGTGGAGAAGGCGCACGAAAACGTGGCTCCTGTGATGGCTGCTCTCGATCTTTTTGTGATGCCATCCTGGTCAGAGGCGTTTGGACTGGTTGCGCTCGAGGCCATGGCAATGGGAGTGCCCTGCATACTCGCCCGCGGCGGCAGCGCGGAGGAAGTGGCGATCGCTTCGGGTGCGGAATTGGTTCGTCCCCGCGACGCTTACGACTTGGCCAGAAAAATTATTTATCTCCATAACAGCCCAGAGATCAGGGACGAGATGAAAAAACGGGGCCGTGAATTTGTGGGAGAGAATCACGCAAGAGCGGTGCGCTTGTTTAAAACGTTGGAAGTATACGCTCGATGTTATCGAAGAAGAATTTCAGGGGAGTGACGATGAGACTTTTTCTATTTTTATTTTTTTTCGTAACAAATGTGCACGCGCTCGAGCCTCCGATCTATACACCTTCCGAGGGATTAGAATACGAGCCAAATAAAGTATGGCTCGCGCCGCCCCTGTCCGCGGTGGTCGGTTTTGGGACAGGCCATTTGGTACAAAACCAATTCGACTCAAAAGGCTATCTTGCCGTCGCGCTGGATTCGCTCGGCTGGTTATTGGTCCTGACTCACCTCGGCAATTGCGATGATAGCTGCCATGACACTAGAAATATAGGCTGGGGGATTCTAGCCGGCTCTCATCTGGCGCAGACGGTGGACACCTCAATTTGGGCTTATAATTATTACGATAAAAGGGGAGCGAGGGCCTTCCTTTTGCCTACGAAAAAGGGGCTTACTTTTATGGCAAGCTATTCCTTCTAGGCTCATACACAAATTGAGTCCGTCAACTTTGTTCTCCTTGTGCCTCCCCAAAGTCCCCGATATACCCATCCCCATCATCAATCGAGATTCTGGGGAGATTCTATGAAACGTTTTGTTATCGCATTAGCGGCTTTTTTAGCATTTGCCTGCCAAGGCCATAAACCGAATGAGTTTGCCTCAAAGCCCGATGTAACAGCGCCAAAAAATATCCAAGATTCGTTCTCGCCAGTCTTCCTCGAAAAAATGGATTCCATAATTCCGATCAATAATGCCTTGATCAGGATTGAGCGCAGCTCGCTCGAAAAAGAATTTCTCCTGCAGGTGGGTGCAATCCCTCAGCCCCAAATTCCTCTGGGTCATTCCTTGCGCTCGAGGATCGTGAGCTTCCGCCAGTGGAACGACAGGGTATATCTCCTAGAAGCAACCCAAGGTCACGCGATCACGCACGAGCTTCCGCAGAATTTAGTGCTCGCCTCGTTCCCGATCGTGAGCCAAACCGACAGTGAGCTAACCTTCGACTTTAATCTTGGCATGACCGAGATTTTTGCCGCGAGTGATTGGAAAGCCTCTGACGACGAAGGCGGCTCCTACAACCCCGAATATAAGTCCGTGAAGACAAAGAATAGCTTTCTCAAGAAAGTGGAGTTCGTCGACAACAAGCTCTATATCGAGCAAGTCGCGAGCACCGAAGAGATGAAAGATAATTCCGTGGTCACTGTGCCGACGGAGATCCGCTACTATCTTTCTCCCTACGCCCCGAGCGAAGGATTTCAGCCTACTGTTTCAAAGGGATTTGAGCGCATGGGATTCTTTGAAGTCGCTCCGCTTTATGATGACAAGGGCGACATAGTGATCCGCGCCTCAAAATTCGATATCCGAAAGCCCATTCTATACGCGATTTCGAGTAATACTCCGCCCGAGTTTCGCCAAGCCATTAAAGATGGCGTGCTCTATTACAATAAAATTTTGGGCGAAGGAAAAGTGCAGATCATTGATGCTCCTGAAGGCCTGACTGCACCCGATTTGCGATACAATATCATCCAGTGGGTCACCTGGGACAAAGGCTTCGGCGCTTATGCCGACGCCCAGATGGATCCTCGCACGGGGGAAACTCTCCATGCTCAAGTGTATCTCGCGAGCGTATTCGCGGCTCAAGGAAAGAAAGCGGCTCGCCGGATCTTGGCACGCCTCCAGACGGGAGGGCTTGAGACCCCTCGACCTGGTCTTACCCTTCGGGGCTTTGGCGACTTAGCTCCTTGCCAGATGTTGAATGCGGGAGAGCTACAAGCTTCCTTGAGCCAACTTCTCACCACAGACCCAGCGGACGAAGCGGTGCTTCGCGCGGCTCAGGATTATGTTCGGGAGGTCGTGACTCACGAAGTGGGACATACCCTCGGACTTCGCCACAATTTTGCGGGCAGTCTCGTGAATGCAGACGTGAGCGCTTCGAAAAAAGCATTTAATGATTATTTGACGAAGAAAGAAGAGCCGGTGATGTCGGTCTCGAGCTCAGTCATGGACTACCTAACCTTCGACGACTCCGTGATCACAGGCCACCAAATCGCGACTCAGCCTAAAGCCCTCGACTACGACGACCGCGCAATGAAGACTCTTTATCTCGGCGCTCAGTTCCCTAACTCTGATATACCGCTCTTTTGCACGGATACTCTGGCGGGCGGAGCTTACGCGGATTGCTTGCGCTTCGACCAAGGCGCGAATCTCGTTGCGAGTCAGGACTTCGCTGCTAAACAATCGGGCTTGTCCATGGCCGATTCCGTATTCGAAAATTTCTTGACGCAAAAAGAATTGATCGACCAAGGAAAAATGAACGAGTTCACGTTCAGCGCCGCGGCTTATGCCCAATCTTTGCTCTCTCCCCGAGAGGAAATCTTGAACTCTCTTCTCACCAGCACCCGTTTCTTAAAAGTGGACCGCAGCTTTCCGAGCTCCGGTGATGTGTTCGAGCGAGAAAGACAAGATGGGTATAAAGCCCTCGTTCGCGAGCAGTTCTTTCGTGCAGGCGGGCTAAGCACCGTGCTGGCAAGCGTTGGTCCGGCGGATATTCAGCGCGAGCGCGATCGCTTTTTTGGGCTTCTCGAACGACGTGGAGCGAGCGAAGGTTTGTCTTCTGCAGAATTGGCTTCGTTGAGAATCCTCGCCGACAAAGTATTCCAGCAATTTCCAGACGTGGTGCTCGAGGCCGATCTAAAGCTGGTCAATAGCGTGAGCGAGTCGAAGCCATACCGCGATCTCGAGCTTTCGGATGATCTGGCTACGATCTTAGGAGCAAAAGCGGAGGCCGTGATCTTTGCGACAGCTCCCGGAGCTACGATCCAAGCCGAGATTGAATTGCCCATAGAAAGCGGGACCAAAAAAATTCAAGTGACCTTACCGAAGTTTTCTGTGAAGCAAGAGCTTCGTCTCGAGGCAGCCAGACTTTTGCGTGGCAGCCGCGGAGAATCCCCGATCTGGGCGCTCTATGAAAGAGGACGCCTCTTTGAGCGCCTCAAAAAACAAATGGACGATTCACTGACGGTACCGAGCGAGAAATTGCCGGCAGGAAAATTGCCTGCGCCAGTCGCGAGATGGTTGCTGGAGAATCGGAAAGTGCTCGCGGCGCTTGTAGAATAAAATTTATGAGGAAGAGTAATTCAGATTTCAGACCAGTTTCCTGAAATTTTGGACGACTCCTCATTCTTTTTCTAAATACTTCCGCACTTACTCACAAAATCGAAATGCACCCTGTTATTAGGCTCTTTTCATAGTCTTTCTGCTACCAAGCCTGGGCCAAAGGAGCAGGGTTTTCATGGGTAAAACCATAGAAGCTAAGTGCTGAGCCTGTCAATACCGGGCGCCAGGTATTGCCGCAAAATTTTAGAATTTTACAAGCAATTCCGAAACGTTACTGTGAACTACCGTCTTCGCTTTTTCATACTTTTCAGCGCGCTTTTCCTGGCGGATGCCCATGGCGCGAATGTCTATGCTCCTACGCTTCCTAGCGGTCCGGAATGCTTTGGCAGTTTCTCTCAGTTTTCTATTTCGGATCCTTTTCTTAGTTTGTCTAAATCCTTGAAGAACCCGTCTCAGGAACTAATCAATTACCGATGGTTGAGTCAGCGATTTTCCGAGAATGACCCTCTAGTTTCTTTCTTTCGCCAAGCTATGCAAGTCGCTCCCGAACATAGGAAAGAACTTCTTGAGATCGTGAAGAATAGTCCTATTCACAAAGATGCTAAGGACTTCCTTTCGGTTGCCCTCTACGACAAAGATCTTTGGAAAAAATACTATTACGATATTGCCTACAATGTTTTCGATCCGTATATGGGAAGCCATGAAGTATGGCTGGAGCTTTTGGAAAGGATGCCTGCGGAGATACGCGCGCAATGTGAAAAAGAAATTGCGACCGGTTACGCTGCGGCCAGTAAGGCAAGTCAAACGAAAAACCATTTTACAATGTACAAAACAGCAGGAAAGCGAAGGGGAATGGATGCCTTTATCCGTCTCACGGAAACATCCGCAGAAAATGTGGATACTTTAGTAAAACAAGGAATGAGCCCAAAGGAAGCCTATTTTTCGGAAATGAAACGCCTAAATGCGAAGTATTTCGCAGGAACCGAGAGAGGTAACTACGATTTCGAACTCATCCTCGAAGCTGCTCGTCGGGTGCAAAAAATGCTTGTCAAAAATAAAATGCCCGATGAAATCGGAGAAACCGTTTTAGCTGGGAGTTTCACCAATGGAAAAGCAGTGGTGGGTGAGTCCGATATCGATTTCTTTTCCCCGAATCTGAACAACTTTTTTAGAGAAAAATTGGCCAAGAATGAAATCACGAATGAGCAAATTCTCGCTTACAGAGAGGCCAATATTAAATATGTCAAAAGCATGAAAGACGATCTAGAGGATTTCGCAAAGGAAAAATGGGGGAAGGGCGAAATCGAAGAGCCTCCACGCGATATCATCGGCCCAAAGGAGAGCGCCCGATTGAACACTTTTCAAATTTATGTCTACCCAGACCATATTGACCTGGCGGTTTTTCCTAGAGCAAACCCGGAGGAAATGGTACCCAAGCCCGCGATTTACCGCCTCGAATAGGGTATCTACTTAGTTGTTTGCAGGAGAATCGGAATTTGCTCGCGGTTTTGGTGGAGTAGTAAGAGCCGCTAAATCAGCTGCCACTTCGGGTCGGTACAAAGAATGAAATAAATGTCCGACCACTGTTTTAATGTATCATTTTCTTTTTTGGCTGTTTGTTCTAGCGCATCAAGAATTTTGCTGTCTGGATCGAGCGCTGGATGGAAGAGGTGATAGGCCGCGACTAGGGATTTTGCCTCTGGTTTCTCCGTTTTTCCCTTAGGGAAAATTTTGGACAAAGCAATATTCATCGTTGACGTGGAATTTATAAGCGCGCTACAGGCCCGTCGCATATACGCTTGCCTCAACAAATTGGGGGTGGCGACCATAGGAAGAGAGGCCGCCCCCTTGCCGTTAGGACATGCGCTATGAGGGTCCGTCAATCCGTCGGGGCCCGCATTGATTCGAACTTGTTCATAGGAGTCGCAGGGACCTCCCCAAATGGTGGCTCGCTCAAAGATAAACTTTTTGGTGATCTCCGCCGCTTCTGGCCCAAAAATATCCATCAAAATGGACTCAATAAAAAATCTATCACCTAGCCTGGGTGTCACAGTCATCGCATGGACTGGTGGGCTTGCGGGCGACATTGGCTTCTGGTCACGCATTCTCAAAACAATCACTGTGCTAAGACCTGTTAGAAACACAAAAGCAAAGAAGAAATATTTACGCTTCATCTTCGATATTTCTGCCCGGCTCAATCGTTGAGCTCAAGCGATTATTCTCCACTTTGACTAAAGCGGCCGCTCTCGGCACGATCCTCGGCACTCCCAGCATCTCCGACAAGGTGGAAGAAATATTATTTATCGTGATTACCTTATTGGGAAGCGTAGGGATGGGGGCCGCATTTCCAAGAGTTCCAGCGGGATAAATGCCACCAGTTTTTCGGCCGACTAAGACATTTCCGAGCACCATTGGCTCAGGAATGATCCCCGAAAAAAGAGAAGTCACATACGCCGAGCTATTATGGCTTAGGCCTGCCCCAAGATCGGTGGGGTAACGATCAAATTCTGTCGCATACTGCACCACAGTCTCGTCAAAAAGCGTTCCGCTGCTGTTTTTTGCGGGAGCAGCTTTGAGTTTGTCGATTAATTCCAAAAGGCAAGAGCTGAAGCCACGGTAAAACATAGAGCAGCCAACTATGTTTGCAATCCATCCCGTGCCATGACCGTCGCTAGCCATCTCGGTTTCGAATTTTCCATACGGCTCCCGCTTCGCGCTTAATCTTGTTGTATTGCTCTGCTCATCCCACTGGGCTTCGATATCTTGAAGAGCGTAAAAATGAGGCAGAGTTAAATTTGTGAGTGTATAGCCGCGTTCTTTTGGGGGTGCTAAGAGTAGCGTGCTGGTCAGGCCTTCCAGAAGGGCGAATTCGGCTATGGCAAAGTGTTGCGCCATGGATTGCGCGCGAGCACTGTGAAACATCCTACGAATATCTGATTCGCAAAAAATCCTTCCGAAAAAATGATGAGCTGCCACTCCTTCTATGGCGGAGACTTTTCCCGGCATATCGAAGGGAAATTTTATCCCGGGAATCAGCTCGTCTGTGACTCCCAGAACTGGAGTCAAATCCATGGATCTGTGAAAAAGATCGTCGTATTTTTTAACCAGCGGAGCAAAAGCGTCCTGAAAATTACGCATACCGCTTCGCAATTCTTCTTCGACTTTCCGGCGTTCATTATAAAGAATTTCCGCTCCAGGATTATTGCTCAGGCTATAGGCACGAAGCACTCCCACCGCATTCTCCACTTCAGAGGATGGGGATCGGCTGTCTCTTTCTCCTTGCCGCAGAAAAGGCTCGAGAAGGAACGCTACATAATCAGGATCCTCGGGTGGAATTTCGACTACGCAAATGCCTGATGCCGATTTGAAGGCTCTATTCGCAGGAGAATTCCCCACGCTGATGGCGGGGATAAGCGCACGGGACGCGTCTGCCACGAGACCATTGATGCTTAGGTCTCCCGGAACCGGGCAAACTTGACGAGCGCAATTAATGGGATGCGCTTCATTCCCTAAATTTCCGCCGCGGATCATGAGCATATTGGCCATCAGCTCTGCCATCGGCCGGGATCCGCCTCCGGCGCGAGCCACCTCATACTGCCAGAGATGAGGCATATTTATTCCGTTCACTTTTACATCTGAATAGTAGCCACCGATTAAATGAGGCGCGGACGGATCGATTTTTTGAAAACGATTATAGATGCCTACACACGGTAAAAATGCATCGCTGTCGGAGGGTCGCAACGGATGATCAAACAAATAACGAGCCGGTGCTCCGTAAATATTAAATTGCACAAAATTTCTAGGAGACCCACCGTTGCTTCGGGACTGGCTATCGCGAATGATTCCGCGAACCATATTTTGAATTAGCGATCTTGCAGGATTAAACAATAGAGAAGACGCGCCGAATAGCCCTGCGCCCGCGATAAATCTCCGGCGGGATATTCGGCTCATGGTGAGGCTCCATAGTCGCTCAAGGAATAGAATTTAGAGCGTAATATTTCTTCCACCAATTTTTTTAAGCTTTGGTGATTTCGCAGATGTAGGCCGAGTTGAATGACAAAATCTTGGTATACTTTTGTCGCAGGATCGGTTTCGGAGAGGGGAGGCTGGGAAAAATCTCCCAGCTCCACATCGATGCCAGTCATGAAATGGAAATATCTTTTGGCCGCGCAGATATAGAGATCGTCTTGTCTGGCAATTTCTGCGCCCAATTCTGTCAAACCATTAATGTCCTTGTTGATGAGGGCACCGAGGTAGTTACGGAAAAATAATTTTCCCTTAGGCGCGTGAAGGTAAAACTTATCATTTTCGGGGGGGACCCCATTGTTGTCGGGCAAAGTGGCTTTCAATTGTGCCAGCACTCGTGGAGAAAAAACATCGCCCTCTATCCCAGCAGTACGAAGCTCCTCAAAGTTTCGTAGAGTGCCTGCGAAGGGATCCATAGTGGAGTGGCACTGCATGCATTCCGCTTTTTTACGGAAAGGTAAGTAAGACTCAGGCTCCACATTTTTTTTCACGTCTTCCAGCCTAGCAACGGGAAGAGTTCGGCATAAGAGATCAGAAAAGACTGCCTTAGACCAAGAACGATGCATATTGAGCCCACCGTCGCTCGGCATAGAGCCATTTTGAGTTGTGTTCATTAAGACATAGGGAATGGTGCCGAGAATTCCTGCCCCAATGCTATCGGTTGCATCAAAATCTAATTCTGTTTTTGTCCAGGGTTCCTCTACACGAATTGGATTCTGGCCCTTTTCCATCGCGCGAATTCCCTCTAGCTGACCGAAGGAAATCAATTTTGGATTCCAAGGGCGAAAGGCTCCTTTCTTACCGGTTGCCCACTTAAAATCATTGAGTCCTAAGTATTTCCCGGGCCCATCAAGTTCCGCGATGAATTTTTCCTTTTCGCGAGAGTAGCGGATGCCACGGAAGGAATAGGGGCGGGTGACAATGTCCGAATACTTCTGTTCTTTAGCGAATAAGTTATACGTTAGGTGATAACCAGGCTCGTTGACATCAAAGAGATTTACGGAGGGAGTTTCTGTCTCTTGCCGGATCAACTCTTTTGCGGGAAACCAAGTCATGTGGAAGGACTGGAAGGTGCGAAGTACGGCAGCTGCCCTTTTTTTCCATTCAGCCACTGAAGCGAACGTCCCTTTCTCATTTAAATCAGCTTCACTTAAAATTTTTAGGCATGCATCCGTCGCTTTTAGCTGCCCTGAGCTTATTTTTTCCAAAATTGGATCCGTTGCTGATGGGCGAGCTCTCACGAATTGAGAATAACAACGGTAAAAAATTTCTTTCTCAGTAAGTACGGAAGCGCTTGCGGAATGAGCCGTAAACGCCGCCGCGACTAGCAGAGGAATCGCAAAATCAGTAATCATCATCCTCCAGATAGCGGACAAATTTCTGGGTTGATTGAATTTTGATGATAGCAGCCGATATTGCTCGTAACAATCACCTCTCATTCTAAGAACTTGCGAGTAGGACTCAGGAGAGAAGGGAAAACCTGTTTAGTATCCCCCTCGCCGCAGGGATAGCTCTCGGACCTAAAAAATGGGGGCAAAATCGCGCCCAAAAACATCATGCAAGGGGCCTAATTTGCGCTCAAACCCCATTTAAGGGCCCTCCGTCTCTCCACTAAATCTAAGCGCCGATTCTGCCCCGCATTCTCCGCCGTAATCCTTTGATTTCCTTACCTTCCTATGATTAAACCGTAGGGCCTCATTCTCCCGCTAAAAAAGCCCTAATTTCAGGGATTTTTCTCGCGAAAGATAAAGGCAAATCTAAATTGAAAGGTGGATTTTTAACTTAATGCCAAACACTCAAACTAATAACCCAAAAACCAAGAAGACCGCAGGGTCTATCGTGGGCAATAAATGGCTCACGGAGTTCGCAGACATCACTGTTGATGAAAACGACCTCGAGAAAATTGATGCCGCTGACGAGCCGAAAGGCCTCTCGGGCGAGCTCTCCTTCAAGGAAATCTTTGAAGGCTCCCAAACCACGAATGCCGTACAAGAAGGCGAAGTGGTGAACGGCGCCGTGATCGCCGTGAACGATGATTATGTGACCGTGGACATCGGCTACAAGATGGAAGGCCTCGTGCCCCTCTCCGAGTTCCGCAACGCCGAAGGCAAAATCGCCGTTAATCCTGGCGACCATATCGTGGTCTACCTCGAGAAAATGGAGAACGAAAACGGCGTGATGATCCTCTCGCGCGATAAAGCCGAGATCATCAAAGCCTGGGATTCCATCGCCGAAGCTTGCGAGCGCGACGAAGTGATCTCCGGAACCGTTATCCAAAAAGTAAAAGGCGGCCTGGCCGTCGATATCGGCGTGAAGGCGTTCTTGCCTGGCTCGCAGATCGACATTCGCCCTGTGCGCAACCTTGATAAATATCTAGGTAAGAAGTTGAATTTTAAAGTTATTAAGTTCAACAAAAAGCGTGGGAACATTGTTCTCAGCCGTAAAGCCCTGCTCCTTAAAGAGCGTGAGAAGCTGCGCGTTGAGACCCTCGAGCAATTGCAAGAAGGCATGGTCGTACAAGGCGTGGTGAAGAATATCACCGACTACGGAGCCTTCATCGACCTCGGCGGTATGGACGGACTCCTCCACATCACAGACATGAGCTGGGGTCGCATCAAGCACCCAAGCGAGTTGTTCCAAGTGGGCGACGAAGTGACCGTGAAAGTGCTCAAGTACGACAAAGAGAAAGAGCGTGTGTCTCTTGGTCTCAAGCAAGTACAAGACAATCCTTGGGACAAAGTGCCCGAGAAATACCATGTTGGCGACAAAGTCTCCGGCAAGGTGGTTTCGATCAAGGATTACGGCGCATTCGTGGAATTGGAAGACGGCGTAGAAGGCCTGATCCACGTTTCCGAAATGAGCTGGACCAACAAGGTGAAACACCCAAGCAAAGTCTTGAATCCCGGAGATTCCGTGGATTGCCAAGTGCTCGATATCGACACCAAGAACCGTCGTATCAGTCTCGGCTTGAAGCAGCTTGAGTCCAATCCTTGGGACCTCCTCGAGCAGAAATTCCCGATCGGATCCACGGTTGAAGGTGAAGTGAAAAACGTCACCGACTTCGGCGTATTCGTCGACATCGGCGAAGGCATCGACGGCTTGATCCACATCTCCGACCTCTCGTGGTCGAAGAAAGTGAACCATCCTTCGGAAGCGTTCAACAAGGGCGATAAAGTTCGAGCGATTGTGCTCTCGATCGATAAAGAGACGGAGAAATTCTCCCTCGGTATCAAGCAACTCGAGCGCGATCCTTGGGAAAATATCCGCACTCGCTACAAGATCGGCCAAATGATCGAAGGTAAAGTCACCAAAATCGCAGATTTCGGTGCTTTCCTTGAGCTCGAAGAAGGCCTCGAAGGTCTCGTGCACATCTCCGAACTCTCCTCCGACCAGGTAGAGAAGGTAGGCGACGTGGCCAAGATCGGTGAGACGATGAAAGCAGAAATTCTTTCGATCGATCCTCGCGAGCGTAAAATTGGCTTGAGCGTGAAAGCTCTCTTAAAGAGCGAAGAGCGCGCGAATATCGAAGGTTACGGGCAGGCGAAATCCAGCTCGAATACCTTGGGTGACGTGCTCGGCTCGAAGCTCAAGGGCTTGAAAGGCGACAAAGAGTAATCTTTTTGTATCCAAAGAGACGAAAAGGCTCTTCCTCCGGGAAGGGCCTTTTTTTTGTTCTATTTCCGCCCTAAGCTTTGAACATGTCCGACTGGAATAAATACAACGAATCCCAATCGCTGCAGCCTCCACGGCCACGCCTTGTGAAAACTCTCGACCGATTTTTTGCGAATCGTGCTGGCCACGCGCTAGATCTTGGCTGCGGAAGTGGCCGGGATATGAATGAGCTTCTCAACCGCGGCTGGACTGTGGATGGCCAAGATGGAGACAAAAGCTCCTTAGAAGCGGCTGAAAAATTACTTCTCTCTCACCGGGATCGTGTGCGATGGATACACTCCTCGTTCGAAGCTCTGGCATTGCCCGAAGCTCATTACGACTTGATCAATGCCAGCTATTCTTTACCATTCTGCCGACGAGAATCGTTTCCGGAACTGTGGAAAAAAACGACAGCTGCACTTAAGCCAGGAGGAATTCTTACCTGTGAGCTTTTTGGAATGAATGATTCTTGGTTTGCTGAAAGCGTCGACCCTGGCGAGCGCACATTTCTATCGCTCGAGGAAGTGAATGCTCTCTTAGCTCCCCTCCAGACGGAGTCTCTCAAAGAGGAAGAATTTGATGGACCTGCCTTTGGGCGACCTCTCAAGCATTGGCATCTTTTCTATTGCATCGCGCGTCGGACTGTCGTCGCCTAATTTTTTTCCCCATTAGCAAGATCCTTACGCTAAGCTTAGCCACATGAAAAAGAATCCTCTCGTCTTATTGTTGGCCATCTCCGCTGTCTTCTTCGTCGTATTTCTTCTCTTCGTCTACTTCGCTGTAGGAAGTATTTCGAAAGACAAATCTTTGCTCGCGCGCGGGGGCACAAATATAGGTGTCGTGAAAATTTCTGGCGTCATCATGGAATCCCAGAATGCACTGCGCGACCTTAAAGAAATGGAAGAGGATAGCAGCGTAAAGGCGATCATTCTCCGGATCAATAGCCCTGGCGGCGCGGTTGGCCCGAGCCAAGAGATCCATGATGCTGTGATTCGGGTGCGCAAAACCAAACCCGTGGTCGCAAGCTTTGAAACAGTGGCGGCTTCTGGCGGATTTTATATTGCAGTGGCGGCCGATAAAATCGTTTCGAATCCCGGCACTTTAACTGGTTCGATCGGCGTGATTATGGACTTCGCGAATCTCGGTGAGCTCTATAAATGGGCGAAGGTCGAGCGATATAACCTCAAGAGCGGAAAATTTAAGGACGCGGGCAATGAAACCCGGCCTATGTCGGCGGAAGAACGCGAGCTCATGCAAGGCTTGATCGACAATGTCTACCAACAATTCCTCCAGGCCGTCGCTGAGGGAAGAAAATTACCGGTCGAAAAAGTGAAGCCCTATGCGGATGGGCGCGTTTTGTCCGGAGACCAGGCCTTTCATCTAGGATTCGTGGATAAGCTCGGCGGCATGGACGTAGCTATGGATACTGTCAAAGAATTGGCAAAAATTGGAGCCAAACAGAAGGTGAATCTTGTCTATCCTGAGCCGAAACGAAAATCCTTACTCGAAATGCTAGGTCAGGGGGCTGCTGAAGGATTCGCGCATGGGTTGGTGAATGCCTTGGGAGTCTCTTCGATCGAAGAGATCCGCGCGCCTCACCAAGTAAAGTCCCTCTATTTTTATTAAAGGGTAAAATGCTTCTTTGGATTTTTTTCCTGCCCTCCTTGGTGCTCGCCGGAGACCAGAGCGTGATGGGTGCGCTCAACTCAGTTTCCGCCGAAGCATCTAAAGAATATTCTAGTCTCGTGACCGAAGCCGAACAGGTCGGATGGGTGAGGGCTAGGCTCGCTTGGATCGCGCTGGAGAGACTGCGAGGCCAGGAGTCGGATGCGCTAAAAGTATTTGTAGGGTGCCGGACATACTGCGCAAAGCATGCGCCGGCGGGGGAGTGGAACGCGGTGAAAGCGTGGGGCTGCGCTAAAATTGGGCAAAAAAAAAGAGAGGCAGATGTTTGCCTCTCTCTTGGTACTTCTGGCGAAATTCCTACCAAAAATACTAAGGCCCAAAAATCCCCACATTAATCGCGAAAATCCGTTCTCGCTGATGGCTGATCCTTGGGCCCCTGAAGAAACCTAAGAACTAGTGTTTCTTAGCTTTTTTCTTCGTTGCTTTTTTCTTGGTAGCTTTTTTCTTCGTTGCTTTTTTCTTAGCAGCCATTTTTATCTCCTTGTTACCGTTCGAACGATTGCTTTCCAACATCCCAACCACTGGCACAATCTACTTTTCGAATCTGAGTCTGTGCGAAACTCAATGCAACCGTTCAAGTAAAAGTATAAGCAAACCACTTCGCTGTGCAAATAAAAAAATCATTTTGTGAAAAAAAACTTGTCTTAGGTTCGAACGAGCGTGATTCGAACTGCGATCACGCGAGAAAAAGAGAAAAAAAATTCCGCGCGAGTGCTTCAAGTGAGTTGGATCATCTCTCGCACAGTTTCTCCTATGAGTTTTTGCAAAATACAGAGCGGAATTTTCGTTGGTGTACAGTTCTTTTCGGTAGAAATTGAGTGCGTTCACACCCGTCGACTGCCTTTTTTCCAAATTTTAGGCTGTAGCGCAGTTCAATCGATGGAAATGCGAGAAAGAGTCGCCGCTGCGCTCGAATCTTCCGGATTTCGCCTGCCTGCGAGGCGATTTACTATCCGATTACATCCAAATCTCCCTCATTTTCCGGTCGAATCACTCGATTTAGCTCTCGCACTGTCTCTTCTTTGCTCTTGCGATATGATTCCTAAGCAAAAACTGCACCGTATTTTAGTCATGGGCTCACTCGGGCTAGATGGAGAAATACGACCCATACATGCTGCAGGACTCATTCCGACAATCATTGAAGCGTATGAAGGAGCCATTTTACCCTTCGATGACACGGAATTTTTGCCTCCTAGTGCCCTTGAAAGGGGCGGAGGATTCAATTCTCTCAAATCCTTGGTGGAATTTTTGCGAAGCGATCAGGAAAAGGGGCCTCGCAAACAAAAAGAGAAAAGAGAAGGAGCGCTTTCCTCTCCTCCTGAGATTCCCGCTCATTCCGTGGCGAAACGAGCGCTTGAGATCGCAGCCGCAGGCTCTCATCATTTACTTTTTTTAGGAGACGATGCCGTGAGCGAGAAATTAGCGCTCTTTCTTCATGCACTCTTGCCTCCCGCTCCTGCTCTGCAACGTGGTGAAATCTCGACGATTCACCAGTTTTTTCGCCGCCCGAGTGCTGGAGAGCGTCCCTTTTACGATTTTCGCGCGCTTCCAGAGGAAAGATTGCCCTACCGAAAACTTTCTCTCAGCCTAGCTCACCGAGGGATTCTGTTTTTGCCGGAGGAAGCTTGGCGCCAAAAGGAATTTTTTCCTCACTTAGACAACGCCTTGGTCGATCGATCTGTAAGCGCAGCCTATTCGGGCCTTTCGCTTCGTTTTCCCGCTGAATTCATTGCCGTGGGCTCTCAAGGCTATTGTTTATGTGGAGCAAAGACCGCTCGCGCGAAGACCTGCCAATGCCTCAAGCGTGCTGGACACAATCGTTTTCTCTGGAAGAGAGACTTTGCCCGTCGCTTTGATCTAAGACTTGCGCTCTCGGGTGGGGGAGAGAGCGATCTCACTCCGTTCGAAACGAGGTGGGAGCGAGTGAACCGAGCAAGGGCTCGCGCGGAAGATAGGAGAGTATTGAACGGACAACTAAAAGAAGCAGATATATTCTCGCTGCCTTGGAGCCAGGGTGCGCTGGCTCTTTGGCGCTCGGAAAAAAAATTGGGGCCAGAAAGCATCGCTTTGGCCAGGGTTGGAGTGACGATCTGCGATTTGAGAGAGGGACAAGATGTTTCAGAGCAGGATCTGCTCGAGGCTAGGTATTTTCGATACGAATGGGCGGATAGTTTAGGGTTGAGCGTCTAAAACGGGCCGAAGCTCTTGGCCTTCCCCTTGATTGAACTCGATCGCGATACCAAAACTACGCTCTCCGTAACCGGTATCCACTTCTTCCACTCGAATCACTTTTCCTTCGACAGCAGAAACCACCTGTCCATTTTCTTTTTGAAAAAGCTCTACTCTGAGTTCGGTAAAGAGCGGAAATTTCATGTTGGTCACGAATTTTAAGCCGCCCACGCTGATATTTTTGGGTTCTACCCGCAGCGGACTTTCATCCTTCATTGTTTGCGGGAGCTCCAGGGCGAAAATCCAAGGCACCTGGGCGAAGGGAATACGTGGGTGACGGCGCTGAATCGGATAGCTCATACTTTGACTATATCATAGAGCATGGGTTAAAACGCCCCCATGGAATTGCCTACACGAAAAAAGCAGACCTTGCGTCCGACTCTTTTACCCAAGGATTTTCTAACTACTGTCTCGAAACTCTTTAAGAAACAGTTCGGGACGGAAACAAAAGGGTCTGACTTTTTAGTATACGGAAGTTTGTATCCGGATGAAGTGATCCTCTGCCTCTCTTTGACTCACGCCAAATCATTGCGGGCCGCCTCGATGCATATCTCTGCGGACGTTGCGAAGGAAACCTCTGAAAACCCGGAAAAAGTTACGGAACAATTGAAGTCCATGGTGGATGTGGCCGCTTCATGGTTCGCGCAAAGCCTTCAGGGCGGTAAAGGTCTCGATTCCGTTCTAGCTGAGCTTGCCGATATGGATCCCGCTTGGCAGCCTTTCGACTGGGAAGGTCAGAAATTACACGTAAAACTCAATAAGAATAATTATGCGCTTGAGCGAGCGGCCAATGATTTTTTGAAAAAGGCCGGCTTTGAAGAAGAAGATGGCGAAGACCTCCTCGAAGACGACGAATCCTCTGATCCGGATCATTTGCATTAATTCTGTTTACCGTGCGCAGATGTGAACAAAAGTACACTTTCGCTTCTTGTATGGCGCGTCACTTACTGCGATCCTCTTTATATATGCGATGGATTGCATTTATTTTTCTTCTGACTTCTTGCGCGGCCCAAATAAAAGTCAATACTCCCACGGTCGGAGCGATTTCGCCCGAAAGCTTAGGCTCTTTTGGCTCCTTCGAACTGGGGGGAGGTTATACTGAGACTAGTGGCACGGAAATTACGAGTGACGCTTCTCTGTATGCGCCCGATACCACCACGCCTCAGATCATCCGTTCGGGCCGAATACTTGGCCAAGGGGGCATGGGTCTCTTGCCAGGAGTAGATTTCTACTTTGATCCGCATGCTTGGGCGAATCTGAAGCTGCAGTTGATAGGAAAAAATTTCGGTCAGGCGAAGAAGGGGAATTTTTCGTTCTCGTTGCTCGGCGGATTTGGTTGGAAGGATGATAAAGGCGACGGAAAAAGTTTGGGCTTCACCGATAAACAGATCAGCGTCGCGCCCGATATTACGTACACCCTGAAAGCCACCCAATGGAAAGGGGGCTTTCTCACGGGCTACCGCGTGGCGGATGCGATCCTTTTCTACGGCGGCGCGAATTACCAGTCTCATCATTATAGCGGGACTTTTGATAATTTTTCCGGACGGGACGGAAGCTTTTCCGGCCGCGTGATCACGAAGAGTATCAATCTTGGGGTGGAGTTCAAGCTGGGGACTTCCTTCGTGGTGAGAATGGAAAATGCGTATACGGCGAATTATTTGCCGAAGTATGGCTCGAAGAGCACGGGGAATTTTTTCGGAGTGTATTTGGCGGGAGTCGAGTCGAAGGAGAAGTGACGGGGTCTTTGGCTAAAAACCGCGGCACGGCATCCTGCCTGCGGATTCTTACGCCGCCTGACAAATGCGGATCTGTTGGCCTCTTTTCTTATAGAATTCCGCAAGCGCAAAATTTTTCGGTGCCTTGGAGTGAACGGTGCCGGCTGCTATTAGCTTCCTCGACATTGGTCCCAAATCAATCACGAGGAAAAATAATGAACACCTTTTTATTCACCGTCGCTTTACTCGTCGGCTCTCATGCCGGTAATGCGTACATCCTTCCACTGCCGGGCAGCTTGCCAAGTGGCCAGACTTTTACACGAGAAGGCACCTCGAATCGTGGTTACGAAGGTGCTAAAGAAACCGCGGTAGCGTCCTCAGAGCAAAGTTGCGCTTCTCATTCCGTTCAGCGGCTGAGCGCGTGGAAGTTACTGGGACTCCAGCGCTACCGGTTTCCCGGAAAATGTGTGGTTGTGGGCGGCCAAAAATATTGTCAGCCGGACGATGAAGGCGCTTTCTATACAGTGAGCGCAGTTTTCCGCTGCCGCTGACGGAGATGGGATATTGTAATGCGGTCCAAGACTTTTGTAATCAGGAGCAGTGAGTAGCTAACAAAACAGCTCCCGCTATTTCTCCACTCCCGGGCTAGGTCCGCTAAATTCCGGCTTCACTTTCGGCTTCAAAAAAGGCCGATCGTATAACTTACTTGGCGCAGTCCATTCGCCCGTCAAAGTATCCGCCGCCATGATCCCGAAAATGGAATTCACTTTGGAATCGAGATCGTCAATATAGTGCACGAGCAAGGCTTCCATCGTATGCGGGAGCTTCGGGCTACCGTATTCTAGTTTGCCGTGGTGAGCGAGGATCACGTGCTTGAGTTGAAGCCGGAGCTCGTTCGGAAAATTGGGGATCGCGCTGGATAATTTGTCCACCAATTCGCAGCCCATCACCAAGTGGCCCACGAGCTGGCCTTCTTTGGTGTATTCCGTGCCGCGTTCATAAGCGAGTTCGAAAATTTTGCCGATATCGTGAAAGAGGCCGCCTAAGAGCAAAAGGTCGCGATTCAAAGACGGACCATAATAATTTCGATAGTGACGGGCGAGATAATCGAGGATGCGGCAGACGCTGAGTGAGTGCTCTAAGAGCCCGCCAGCGTATGCGTGGTGCACGGTCTTCGCCGCGGGAGCACGCACGATCCGGCGCTTGAGCTCGGGGTCCTCGAGAGTCGCGAGCGCTAGCTGACGCGCGAAGGGATCTTCTAATGTTTGGAAGAGCGCGACCATATCTGCGTGTAGGCGAGTGACTTCGTAAACAGAGGAGGGGAGAAAGCGATCCATCGGATAGGATCCATCGGGAGCTTTCGCCGCAGCGTCCACCACGATCTGGCGGCGGCCCTGGTAGAGATTTACTTTCCCAGCGACTCGCAAAATATCTTGGGCGCGAACGGACTCGGCGATTTTGGCTGCATTGTCCCAGGCGCGGGCTTCGATTTCTCCCGTTTTATCCATGAGCACGAGGTTCAAGTAATGCTTTCCATTCTTGTCCATATGAAGCTGGATGATCTTCACGAGGAAAGTTCCCTCGAACTCGGTTTTTTCTTTTAGCTCTGAAACGAACGGGGAATAAAGTGTGGTCATCGGGAAAGTCTACCTGAAAGTTCTAAATATAACGAGCGTCTGACGCGCTGTATTCGCATTGACGCTGGCGCTAGTTTGGGGCAAAAAAGGTAATATAAATAAAGGGAGGCCCATGAGAATAGCGATTAACGGTTTCGGTAGGATCGGAAGAAAAGCCATGAGACTTGCGGTAGCCCGCGGTTTAGACGTGGTCGCGATAAATTCTCTTTCGGAAGCTGTGACCGACGCTCACCTCCTAAATTTTGATTCCGTTCACGGGCCTTGGGAACATACCGCCCGGGTGGATGGACATACTCTCATCATCAACGGCCGAAAAGTCCAGATCGCCGAAGAACGCGACCCTGCCAAATTGCCTTGGAAAGATTGGGGCGTGGACGTGGTGCTCGAGTGCACCGGCGCCTTTACCGACCGCGAGCCATCAGCGGCTCACCTGAAGGCGGGAGCAAAAAAAGTGATTATCTCCGCGCCATCTAAGGATGCCGATGCCACGATCGCGATCGGGATCAATGAAAAAATCTACGATCCTTCCAAGCACGACGTAATCTCGAATGCGAGCTGTACGACAAACGCGTTGGCTCCCGTTGCGAAAGTGCTAGATGAGACTTTCGGAATCAAAAAAGGACTGATGACAACCATTCACTCCTATACGAACGACCAAAAAGTGCTCGATCTTCCTCACAAAGACATGCGCCGCGCTCGCGCCGCCGCTCTCAATATGATTCCAACGTCGACGGGAGCCGCGAAAGCGATCGGTCTCGTGCTCCCTCAGCTCAAGGGAAAAATGGATGGCGTATCGATTCGAGTCCCTACTCCCAATGTCTCGCTCGTAGATCTTTCCGTTGTGCTCAATAAGTCGGCGAGCAAAACCGACGTGAATGCTGCTATGAAAAAAGCGGCGGACGGTCCTCTCAAGGGCATCTTGAAATATTCTGATCTTCCACTCGTTTCCAGCGATTTCAACGGCGACACGCACTCTTCGATTTTCGATGCGGATTGCACGATGGTTTCAGACGGAGATCTCGTGAAAGTGCTTTCTTGGTACGACAACGAGAGCGGTTACTCCGCCCGTCTCCTCGATCTTTGCGAGCTAGTGGGCAAGAGCCTATGAGCGGTGGTCGCGTCCGCAGCGTGAAAAGCCTAGAGCTCAAAGGAAAAAAAGTATTACTTCGTCTCGATCTTAATGTGCCGATTTCGGGCGAAGGCGAAAATAAAAAAATCGACGAGGACACCCGCATCCGCGAGGCGTTACCGACCATCCAGCATTGCCTCGCGCAGGGAGCAAAGCTTATCCTTTGCTCGCACCTCGGCCGCCCGGACGGAAAACGAAACGCGAAATATTCCCTAGAGCCCGTGGCGAAACATTTGGCTGAGCTCCTGGACCGCGAAGTATTGCTCTCGGATGAATGCGTCGGGGATGGGGTGCACCAGATGATCCACCACTCGAAAGAGCACCAGATCATTCTCCTCGAAAACCTGCGTTTTTATCCGGAAGAAGAAGCAAACGATCCGGAATTTTCCCGTGAGCTCGCTCGTCTTGCGGATGTTTATGTCACTGACGCCTTCGGCACCGCCCACCGCAAGCATGCATCGACCTATGGAGTTCCTTCCGTGATGACCGAGTGCGCGGCCGGCTTCCTCATCGATAAAGAATTAAAATTCCTCGATAAGCTCATTGAGAGCCCCGCTCATCCTTATGTATTGGTCGCGGGCGGATCGAAAGTGACGGATAAGCTCAAGGCTGTGGATAACTTGCTCAATTACGTGGACCAGGTGGTGATCGGTGGAGCGATGGCCTACGCTTTTTTGGCTGCGCAGAAACTGCCGATTGGTAAGTCGAAGTGCGAGGCCGAGGGCATCGGGGCCGCGGAGCAGATCCTGAACAAAGCGAAAGGCCGCAAAGTCGAGATCCTTTTGCCTGTCGACCATAAAGTGGTTTTTCCCGCGAAAGACCCAAATTTTGAAAACCCGACCGTCGTGGACACGATCCCCGACGATGCCGCCGCCCTCGATATCGGCCCGAAGACGATGGAGAAGTTCACGAAAGCCGTGAGTGGCGCGCGCACGATTTTTTGGAATGGCCCGCTCGGCTTTTTTGAAAAACCTAATTTCAGCGGCGGCTCTCTAGCGATTGCCCGCGCGATCACTGAAGCCAAAGCCGTGAAGGTGGCTGGGGGAGGGGATACTCTAAGTGCCGTGCAAACATTCGAGCTCGGAGATCGCTTCGACCTTCTTAGCACGGGCGGCGGTGCGAGCCTAAAATACCTAGAAGGCCGGGGCTTGCCCGGGATCGACGTTTTGAAGGGGAAATAACCATGCGTAGAAAGCTCATCGCAGGCAATTGGAAGATGTATAAAAATTACGCCGAGGCCAAGGCTTTTGTCGCTGCCGTCGCTCCTGTGTTGTGGGAATTATCAAGCACCGATCTCGTGGTTTTCACCCAAGCCGCGATCTTGCCTCTAATGCGTGCCGAAACGAAACTTGTCACTTCGCTGCACTATGGTCCGCAAAATATTTATTGGGAAGAAAAAGGCGCCTTTACCGGAGAGCTTTCGCCCGCGCTCGCGAAAGAGCTTGGCTGCGAATATGCATTGGCCGGCCATTCTGAGCGCCGGCAATTTTTTGGGGAAAGTTCCGAATCGGCGGCGCGCCGGGCGCTCGCGGCTCATAAATTCGGCATGAAAGCTGTATTTTGCGTCGGAGAAGTGCTCGCTGACCGCGACGGTGGCCGGACTTTCGATGTAATAAGGGACCAATGCGCCCCTCTTTTTCAGCTTTCGCCTCAGGGTCCGAGCGGTTTTTCCTTCGCCTATGAGCCCGTCTGGGCCATTGGTACAGGCCGCACTGCCACCACGGCCCAGGCCCAAGAGGCCCATGCATTCCTGCGTCAAGAAATTAAGCGCCATTGGGGAGAGGCTTTCGCCCAAGAATGCCGATTATTATACGGAGGCAGCGTAAAACCCGAAAATGCCCGCGAACTGATGACTCAAGCAGACGTAGATGGCGTGCTTGTGGGCGGGGCCAGCTTAGATCCAGCTTCTTTTGTGGCAATAGCCAAAGCCGCGATCTAACAGAAAACAGAAACAAAACCGAAAACAGCCAACAAAACCGCGGCCAGCCAACGTCCTACCGCAACGGCGAACGGAATTTTGTAATTTCCCGGTCTTAGTGTTAGTTTCCCGCCATATGTACACATTCATTTTGGTTTGCCATATCCTCATTGCTGTCGCGATCGTGATCGTTGTTCTTCTCCAGTCCGGAAAGGGCGGAGGCTTGGGCGCGGGCTTCGGTGGTGGTGGCGCGAACACCTTATTTGGTAGCTCGGGCGGAAGCAATTTCTTCACGAAGCTCACGATGGGTCTCGCGTTTGCGTTTATGGTGACTTCGCTGACTTTGACAGTGGTTCGAACCAAAGCGATGAAGACTTCGATCTTCGACCAAGGCGGAGCCGCGAAAGCTCCCATCGAGAATTCGGCTCCTGCTCCGACGAATCCTGTGCCTCCCGCCAATAGCGGCGAGGCTCCGACGCCTACCGACGCGCCAAAAAAATAAGCGCTCGAGGCCATTTGCCCTACTGCAATCCTTCCTTCCTCTGCTAGATTGTGGGGCAAGAGACATTTTGCCTTAACGACCCACAAGTGAGATTGCGCTTGGTTTGGAATTTTCTGTTTCGTGTGTTTCGCTTCTTTGCTTCCGTAGAACTAGCGGTATTCCTAATTCTTTCCATTGCTGTCGTTTTGGCCGTGGGCACCGTATACGAATCCAAATATAGCGCTGCGGTCGCGGGCCAGCTTGTCTATCGCTCCCTTTGGATGCAAGGCCTGCTCTGGCTTTTCATTCTCAATCTTGCCGCCGCCGCGATCAGCCGCCTGCCTTGGAAGCGCCACCATATCGGCTTTCTCATCACTCACCTCGGAATTATCATTTTACTCCTTGGCTCTTGGATCACCCAGCGCCGCGGGATCGACGGTGCCCTTGCGCTCGCTCCGAACGAAAAGAGCCGCTTCCTGCGCATGGACGAAAATATGCTTTTCGTTTTCCGCACGGTTTCTGGCCAAGCCTACGATTTGGTGCTCTCCGAGCCTTTGCACTTTGATCTGAGAAAGCCGCTCGAGCGCCCGGAGACATTTCGTTTTCGCGATGGGGGCTCGCCAACAAAAGAAATTCGGGTGCTTCATTATTTTCCGAAATCCATTCGAGAAGTGCGCGCTGAGGACAATGCCGCTACCGGCGTGCCCGCACTCAAATTTTCCCTCTCGGGTTCGCGCGCCACTTTCGATGACTGGCTTTTTCTGCAAAAAGACGTGGGCACGACCCGCGAGATTGGTCCTGCCACGATCAGTTTTGTCGTAGGAAAACCAAACCTCAAGATCATTCCCGAGAAAGCTACGCTCTTTTTGTATTTAGAAAATCATCCCGAGCTGCCGCCGAAGATCGCGGTCGCCACGAAGGGCCAGAAATTTCGGGATCTCGGCCGAGTAGAGGTGGGCAAGACGGTTCCTCTCGGCTGGATGGATTTTGCCCTCAATGTGAGCGAGTACCATCCCCAAGCATCGCCCAAAGCGGAGTATCGGCCTTTTACTGGATCTGTTCCGCAGATGGAAGGTCTTCAGGCGATCGAAGTCGAGCTCGGCCAAGAAAAACTTTGGCTCGAAATCGGAGCCTCCGGGCAAATCGCAGTCGGAGACACTGTGTATTACGTGCAGTTTGCGAAGCGCCAGATCGATCTTGGATTTGATGTGCTCCTGAAAAAATTCCAGGTCGGGTATTATGAGGGGACAACCCGCCCCAAGTCTTATTCGAGCGACGTGGAGGCGATGGGAGAGAATCATCTCATCAGCATGAACGAGCCGATGCAGATGAAGGGGTATACTTTCTACCAGGCGAGCTACGAGATGGACGACGAAGGCCAGCCGCGTGTGTCAGTTCTTTCTGTGAACTACGATCCAGGCCGCTGGATCAAGTACGGCGGCTCGCTCATGATTGTATTTGGTGTGATCTCGATGTTCTATTTTAAGCCGCAGTATAGCGGCACGAGCAAGTGGCTCAAGAAAAAGGAAACGGTATGAAGGTTTTATTATTGCTGGTCACCTCATTTCTTTTTTTATCGCACGCGAACGCGGATACCACTCCGCTAACGAGAGTTTGGAAGGATAAAAAATGGGAGCAGGCCGCGGGCTCGCTGGCCATTCAGGCGGGCGGGCGCGTGAAGCCACTCGATACTTTCGCGCGCGAAGCGATGGAGCTCTTGACGGGTCGTGAGGTTTTTCAAGGCAAGGATAGTCTCGAGCTTTTGTTTTCTTTGGTTTTTGAGCCCCAAGCTTGGCAAGAAATTTCCTTTCTTCAGGTCAGTCATCGGCCCCTAAAAAAAGATCTGGGTCTTGATCCTGAAAAAACTCATTTCACCTCGAAGGAGATCATGCAGTCGGTGCGGCTCATGCCTCTGGTAGGCGAGCTCCAAGCCAAACAAAAAAACCAGGAAAAGCTCGATCCGTATTTCCAAGCATTGCAGCGCCTCGCTAACCAGCTCGGTCTTTTGCAGGAACTGATCAGCGGTCGCGCGCTTCGGTTAATGCCGCCCACCACCGAGCAATATAAAACGTCTGATGCTTGGCAGGGCTTCGAGCAGTTTGAGGATAATCAAAAATTAAAATTTGCTTTGATGGCGGCCAGCTTCACTAGTAGCGACGAAGCAGTGAAGGAAAAGCTCATCGAGTACGTAAATCGCTTCAAGGAGCTCGCGAGGGCAGTGAACCCTGGGCTCTATCCACCCGAGCGTGACCTAAATGTAGAAATGCATTTCAACCGTTTGCGTCCGTTCCGCGTGGCGTGGATCCTCGCGATCATCACGATTCTTCTCTTCACCGTTTCTTTCTATCGCAAAGAAAAGGCCTGGTATGTGGCGGCGATGGGCATGCTTTTTGTCACCTTTGGATTTCAAGTCTACGGCTTTGCCCTTCGCTGCTGGATTTCTGGGCGGCCTCCCGTCACGAATATGTATGAATCGGTGATCTGGGTCGCCTTTGGTTGCATGCTCCTTGGCACCGTGCTCGAGATGATTTACCGGAAGCGGGTAATTGCATTAGGCGCATTGGTCTTCGCGACGATCGCATTGATCATATCGGATTCAGTCTCAGGCGTGCTCGACGACGGAATCCAGCCGCTCGAGCCCGTGCTTCGGAGCAATCTCTGGCTCACGATCCATGTGCTGACCATCACCATGGGTTATGCCTCGTTTTCCTTGTCGATGATTTTGGGAAATTTTGGCTTGGGACAAATTTTGCTCGGGAAGGAATCGCAGGAGTTTGGGCTAAAGCCGCTGTCTTTCTTCGCTTACCGCGCGGTTCAGGTTGGGGTGATTTTGCTCGCAGCGGGCACGATCCTTGGCGGAGTTTGGGCGGATTATTCTTGGGGACGTTTCTGGGGCTGGGATCCTAAGGAGACTTGGGCTTTGATCGCGCTCCTGGGTTACCTCGCTTTGATCCACGCGCGTTTCCGCGGGATGGTTCGTCCCTTTGGATTTCTCGCCGGCTGCGTGAGCGCATTTATGGGCGTATTGATGGCTTGGTATGGAGTGAATTTCGTACTCGGCGCGGGCCTGCACAGTTATGGATTTTCTTCGGGCGGCGTGAGCTATATGGCGACCTATGTGAGCGTGCAGTTGCTAGTCGTAATCTACGCTCTTTTCCTGCATCGCTCCAAGAGCAAAAAATTGGCGTGAATTTACTCTTCGCGATTGCGAGCGTCTTTGATTTGGTTTTTTAAATGATTACTCGTTCGTAATATTTTTACGAGACCAGATCCGAGCGCGGGAATCACTTCAGTGAACCAGGTGCGGCGATCTGGATTCGGAGCGTTAGATTCCAATTTCTCCGTCGACAAAGGCGTTGCAGCACCCTCGTTTGTCGTCGATCTTTCGGGCTCTGAGATTTTTTTTCCCTTAAAGGGTTTTGTTCCTTCGATCACTTTGTGTTTGTACGCAAAATAAAAATTGCCGACAAGAGCAAAGTAACCGCTGGGAAATTCAAACTTTCGTGGTTATAGTACTTGAGCAATCACACTATCTCTACGCGAAGGATTAGCGAATGGCCGAGCATCGCAACGCCCACGAGCAGAAAAAAGAAAAAAAAATTATCTTAGGTAGCTTCGTACTCACGGTCGTCACGATTGTGTTGTTCGGAATTTTCCTGATGCCAGGGCGGGGAGTGGGGTACGCGCCTTCGCAGCCAATTCCCTTTAGTCACTTGCGCCACGCGGGTCTTCGGAAGATCCAATGTCTCTACTGTCACTCCAATGTGGACAAGAGCCCGCACGCAAATATTCCAAGCTCTTCTGTTTGCATGAACTGTCACCGCGTGGTTCTCACTGATTCTCCGTATATTAAACAACTCACCGAAGCCCACGATAGCAACCAGCCGATCCAATGGATCAACGTGCACGTGCTGCCTGACTATGTGTACTTCAACCACCAACGCCACGTGCAAAAGGGCGTTGCCTGCGAGACTTGCCACGGAAATGTGGCTTCAATGGAGAAAGTGCAGCAAGTCAATCCGCTCACAATGGGATGGTGCGTGAATTGCCACAGACAACCGCAGAATCAGGCGCCCCTGAACTGCAATACCTGTCACCGATAAGGGAATCACGGGATGGATAAGACAAAGTTTTGGACAAGTGTAGAGCAAGCCGAAAACCCCACTGAATTCGCCAAGAATATTCCTGGCGAATTCACCTCGAGCCCGATCCGCGAAGGCTTTGAAAAAGACGGAGTCGACCGCCGCGATTTCATGAAAATCATGGGTGCAAGTGCGCTTATGGCGAGTCTTGCGGGCTGTACCCGTCGTCCTGTGCAGAAGATTGTTCCCTATGTGACAAATCCTGAGGAGATCATCCCAGGCTTGCCGAATTTTTATGCATCGGCTGATATGCGCACCGGATATGGCTTGGTGATCCGCACTCGAGAAGGCCGTCCCGTAAAAGCGGACGGAAATGCGGACCATCCAATGAATAAGGGAGGATTTGATGCTCGCGGCCAAGCGATGATCCACGACCTCTACGACCCAGATCGTTTGCGCGCGCCGATGATCGGCGGCTCGGAAGTTTCTTGGGAAGAATTTGATGGGGAAGTGGCCAAGGCATTGTCAGCCAGCAAAGGTAGCACCTGGATTTTGACCGGCACCAATATGAGCCCGACTCTCCGCAGCGTGATCGAGAAAAATGGCTACCGCCATGTTCAGGTCGATGCCGTGCCGATGGACGATGTGCTCGATGGCCAAGGCCAAAGCTATGGCGCGCGAATTTTCCCTCGGTATCGATTTGATAAAGCTGATTTGGTCGTGAGCCTAGAGGCTGACTTCCTCGGCACCTGGGGTTCGTCTCAAGAATACCAAAATCAGTTCGCTTCCAAGCGCCGCTTGGACGGAAATAAAATGTCGATGAATAAGCTCGTTGTGTTTGAAAGCACCATGAGCCTGACGGGCCAGAACGCGGACCAACGATTCTCCACCCATTCTTCGGATACCTTACTCGTAGCTTTGGGCTTGGCTCATGAAGTTGCTCGTCTTGCGGGCCGTTCTACCGACGATCTGAGTGCCTTCAATCCAGGCTCTGTCGCCCAACGCACTGGTTCTTCTTCGGAACCCATCACGGAAGTGGCCAAAGAATTGGTGAAATTTCGTGGCCGCAGCCTCGTCGTGGCCTCTTCTAAGGGCCCACACGGCGTAGCTCTCCAGAATGTGGTGAACTTCATCAACTCCACTCTCGACAATGAGGGTGAGACGATCGATGGAAGCGCCTATCCTTCGTATCAATACCAGGGATCTTACGCTGAGCTCGATAAGCTCCTGAACGCGATTCGTTCTGGCTCGGTGAAGACGCTGATCGTGCAAGGAATTAATCCGGCGTATATTTTCCCCGATTCTTTCGGCGCAAAAGATGCGCTCGGGAAAGTCAGCAACCTTATTTATGTCGGCACGCACTTCGACGAAACCGCGAAAATCGCGAAATTTGTGGCGGCCGAGAGCCATGCATTCGAAGCCTGGGGCGATGTGAGCCCACAAAAAGATCTGTATAGCATCGTGCAGCCCACGATTCGTCCGCTCTGGAAGACAAGGAGCTTGCTTGAGCTTTTGGTTGGCTGGTCGGGAGCCAGCAGCGGGAAAGTCGCGGCTTCCGCTTACGATGCAGTGATTGATACATGGAAAGGGCTCCATTCGCGCTACGGCGTGGGCAAAGGATTCCAGGATTGGTGGGATGATACTTTGATGAGCGGAATCTTCGCTCCGGGCGCATCCGGCCGCGAGGGAAAATCCGCCGCTCGCTCCTATCGCATGGATTCCTTGCGACTTGCGATCAGCTCCACCAAAAATGCCGGACAAAAGGGCAGCGAAGGCGAGTTCACGCTAGTGCTCACCGAGTCCATCGCGATGGGCGACGGCTCTCAAGCCAATAACGTTATTTTGCAAGAATTGCCGGACCCTGTCTCCCGCAATACTTGGGGAAATTACCTCGCAGTTTCGCCGGAGACCGCAAAGCGCATGGGCTGGAACGACGGCGATATCGTGCGCGTTTCCACTGCCGCGACGAGCGTAGAGTTGCCTCTTTACCGCCAGCCAGGAACGCACCCAGGTGTTGTTTCCGCGCATGTTGGTTACGGACGGCAATTCAAAGGCCGAGTCGGAAATTATGTCGGAGTTTCTTTCTCCAATTTCATGGGCTCGAGCGTCGGCAATATTCCTTCTTATTCTGTCGTCGGCGTAAAAGTGGCCAAGACCGGTCGCAATGAAAGCGTTCCTTGCACGCAAGGCCACCATTCTCTCGAGGGTCGTGAGGTAGTGTTCGATACCAGCCTCGAGGAATACCGCGAGAATCCTTCCGCTGGCATTGTAAAAGAAGTTACAGACCCGCCTCCTTCTCTTTGGTCGGGCTTCCAATACCCCGGTTACAAGTGGGGAATGGCGATCGATCTCAGTTCTTGCACGGGTTGCGCGGCTTGCGTGGTGGCATGCTCCGTTGAGAACAATGTGCCCTCTGTGGGCAAGGATCAAGTGCAACATGGCCGTGAGATGCACTGGTTGAGGATCGACCGTTATTACTCGGGCGATATTGAAAATCCTGAAACGCTTATGCAGCCAATGCTCTGCCAGCATTGCGACAATGCTCCTTGTGAAACTGTATGTCCTGTTCTTGCCACAACCCACAGCACTGAGGGCTTGAACCAGATGATCTATAACCGTTGCGTGGGCACGAAATATTGCTCGAACAACTGTCCTTATAAGGTGCGCCGCTTTAACTGGTTCGAGAATAATGCGCCGATGAATGCCGGGATGGAGCACCCTGTGCCCATGAAATTTAATCCCGAGGTCACGCTACGTAGCAGAGGGGTCATGGAAAAATGCACCTTCTGCGTGCAGCGGATCGAAGCTGGGAAGAGCGCAGCCAAGAGCCAAGGCCGCCGCGCGGGTGACGATGATATTCGCACTGCCTGCCAAGATGCTTGCTCGTCCGATGCGATCATTTTCGGTGATCTAAATAATCCTGAAAGCCGGGTAGCGAAGTGGGCGGCTCATAGCCGAGGCTTCAAGACCCTGGAAGAATTGAATACTCGTCCTGCGGTGACCTATCTCACGAAAGTGCGGAATCGTCCTGCGGAGAAGAAGGAAGAAGAAGGTCACCATGCTTAATGTTTGGAGCAAGCAATGACTACGACAACAATGAATGACGGCGTAGGGGTTCAAATGGAAAGGCCAGACCTCGTCACCGGAGGCAAGACCTACGCGCAGATCTCCAATGATATTTGTTTACCTCTCGAGAGCTTTCCCACTCGCAAGTGGGTTATCTCTTTCGGCGTGGCGGCCACCATCCTCGCGATGGGGCTCACCGCTTGGGGAGCGACGATCTGGTACGGCTTGGGCTTGTGGGGGATCCAGAACACCAACGCCTGGGGATCTGACATCATCAACTTCGTATTCTGGATCGGTATCGGTCACGCCGGCACCCTGATTTCCGCTGTACTTTATCTCTTCCGCCAGAACTGGCGCACGGGGATTAACCGTTCCGCGGAAGCCATGACGATCTTCGCCGTAATTTGCGCGTTGATGTATCCCTTAGGTCACACGGGTCGCCCTTGGCTCGCGGCTTATTGGCTTCTCCCTTATCCTAATAATATGGGTCCATTGTGGGTGAACTTCCGTTCGCCTCTCCTCTGGGACGTATTCGCCGTGTCCACTTACTTCACGATCTCGGCCGTGTTCTGGTTTATCGGTTTGATTCCGGATCTTGCAACCGTGCGTGACCGCGCCGTGAACCCAGTCCGCAAAATGATTTACGGAGCTTTGTCCCTCGGTTGGAAGGGAGCGGGCCGGCAGTGGAACCACTACGAGAAAGCTTACGGTTTGCTCGCGGGCCTCTCCGCTCCTCTCGTACTCTCCGTACATACGATCGTATCCTTCGACTTCGCCGTGTCCCTCGTGCCTGGCTGGCATACCACGATCTTCCCGCCTTATTTCGTCATCGGCGCGATCTTTTCCGGTTTCGCGATGGTGGTTACTCTCTTGGTGATCGCGCGTGAAGTGTTCAACCTAAAGAACTACATCACGATCAATCACTTGGAAGCGATGAACAAGATCACGATGTGTACTGGTATGCTCGTGGGCTTGGCTTACGCGACGGAATTCTTCATCGCTTGGTACTCGGGTAACCCCTACGAGAAATTCGTGTTCATGAATCGTGCCTTTGGTCCTTACTACTGGGCGTATTGGACCATGATCACTTGTAACTCGATTATCCCGCAGATTTTCTGGTTTAAGAGATTCCGTCGGAATGTGCCGATGATGTTCTTGGTGAGCGTGTTCGTGAATATCGGGATGTGGTTCGAGCGTTTTGTGATCGTAGTCACGTCCCTCCACCGCGACTTCCTTCCTTCTCGCTGGATGTACTATCTTCCCTCGAAAACCGACTGGATTATCAATATGGGCAGCTTCGGTCTTTTCTTCACTCTCTTTTTGCTCTTCTGCCGATTCTTGCCCGTGGTGGCGATTGCTGAAGTGAAGAGCATGTTGAAGACAGGAGACAAACATGGCCACTAATGCTCATGGCGCTGTAGCCTATTTCAAAAGTACCGGCGAGATCCTCCAAGCGGCGAAACTCGCCACCCAAAAGGGCTTTCGCAATGTCGAGAGCTATACTCCTTTCCCGATTCACGGAATGGAAGATGCTCTCGGACTCAAGCAATCCATCGTGCCATGGGCCACTTTTTTCGGCGGCCTCACTGGATTTTGCGTCGCGCTCCACCTCCAAGTGTGGACCTCCGCTTACGACTGGCCCATCATTGTGGGCGGCAAGCCCATGATCTCGGGTCCCGCGTTCATTCCGATTTTGTTCGAGCTCACGGTTTTGCTGGCTGGTTTGTCGACAGCGGGTTTCATGCTCTTTCTAAATGGATTGCCGAACTTTAATCCGAACCCTTTCGACCCGCGGATCACCGACGATCGTTTTGCCCTCTATATTCCTTTCGAGGGGCAAAAATCAGAGGCTGAGGTCCAAAGTTTCCTGCAAGGTCTGCATGCCGAAAAAGTGACCTTGGTGACGGAGCCTATATGAGAATGAAAACTTTATTAGCCTCTGCAGTTTTGGTGCTGAGCGCTTGCTCGCCCACCACCGAAAAAACTGTGATCCAGTATATGCCCCATATGTCGAATACTCCGGTCCTGAAATCGCAGCGGGGCTACGACGGCTTAGGTAATGGCGCTTCGGTCATGGTGCCGCCCGAGCACACGATCGCGCGCGGCCATCGGCCGTACCGGATTGAAACGGTGGATGAGGCCGCGGCCAAGCTCACAAATCCTTTGCCTCACGACAAAGTTACGATCGCGCGTGGGCAAAAGATCTATAATATTTATTGTATCGCTTGCCACGGCCCTCGTGGCCATGGCGACGGGCCGGTGGTAAATCCCTTTCCTATTCCCAAATCGCTCCAGAGCGAAGACATGCTGAAATGGAAAGACGGTCATATTTTTCACGTGATCACAAAAGGGCAGGGCGTGATGCCTTCCTATGCACAACAGATCCAAGAAGAGGATCGCTGGGCCGTGATCCACTATGTGCGCGTATTGCAACGGGCGGACCATCCAACGGATGAAGACCTGCGTGAGCTCAAGAAGATGTCGTCGAAATAAGGGAGTCCTATGAAGGTGGAACAAAATAAGCTGGAACTGAATCCCTCCACGAACATGATCGTTTACGGCTTAATGGGCCTTGGGGTTCTGAGTTTTTTTGCGGGAATTTTCATGAGTCCCGAAAAAGCTTGGTTCGCTTTTCTCCTCAATAATTTTCTCTTTTTGGGATTGGGTATTGGATCCTTGTTTTTCCTCGTCGTTCACTACCTCGCTTCCGCGGGTTGGAACGTGGCCGTACGCCGTATCACCGAGTCGGTCACTTCTTATGTCTTCATTGGCTCGGTCACCACGATTTTGATTTTGGCCGGTCTTTCTAAAATCTATCCATGGATGAATCTCGAGCACATGATGCACGATCATATCTTGCGCGGGAAAATCGGTTATTTCAGCCCGATCTTTTTTGCGGGGCGAGTGATCTTGTTCTTGGCGATGGTTTGTTTCTTTGCTTGGAAAATGTTGCAGAATTCTATCCAACAAGACCAAGACGGGGGAGTAGAGCTCTGGAATCGTCAAAAACCCTTGGCCGCCTTATTCCTAGTGATTTTTTCTCCCTACTTCGTGCTCTTCTCCGTGGACATGTTGAAGTCCCTCGATCCTCATTGGTTCTCCACTATGTTCGGAGTGTATGTCTTTATCGGTTTCGTGCAAAGCGCGGTAGCTGCCGTGATCATTGTCATCTGCATGCTCCAGCGCCAAGGCCACTTGAAGCTCATCACCGCGGATCACTTCCACGACTTGGGAAAATATCTTTTTGGTTTCTCGATTTTCTGGGCCTATATCGGCGTGAGCCAGTATTTGCTCATCTGGTACGCGAACTTGCCTGAGGAAACCACCTACTATCTCGCGCGCGAAAAACCGGGTTGGCTATGGGTGGATATGCTCGTGCCTGCAATGCGTTTCATATTGCCTTTCTTACTCTTGCTCCCTCGTATGGCCAAGCGCACTCCCGCCTATTTGGAAAAAGTGGCTCTGATCGTTTTCATTGGTGCTTGGTTTGACTTGAATTTATTGGTCATGCCCACGCTTTCTCCCAGTGGATTTACTTTCTCGGTTTGGGACATCGGAATGTTCTTGGGCTTCCTCGGATTCTTTTCTTTCGCGGTACGACGCTTTCTCTCGAAGAATGCGACGATTCCAGTGAAGGATCCTTTCCTCCACGAAACTTTGCACCACCATGTGATGTGAGTTGGTGAAGAAGTCTCTTCTCTTTCTACTTCTATTCACTTCTTTGCTTCCCGTTCCTCGCGCATGCGCCGGGTACGGGAGTTTGTCCCTCGGCAATGACCATTACCAAAGGCATATTTTCGTTTCTTACGGCGTGGACATGACAGCCTACCTGCTATATCGCTCGCTAAAACAAAAACCAAATCGAGCCTTGTGGCTTGCGGCGGGAACTTCTCTCTTTCTTGGATTGGCTTATGCCTTTATCCAAAATAATGGAGACCATACTTATAATATCGGGAACGATATGTTGGCGAATTCCATCGGCATTGCCGGGGCCACGGGCGTGGCCTTCGTGATCAGATTCTAAAGCGTTAGCTCACACTTGATGACGGCGAAGACTTTCTCCTCGGCGTTGACGAGAGTCAGTTCGCTGGGAATTTCCGTGAATGTCGAGTGCACGTATAGGGCGCCCTTGTGGATGACCGCATGATAAATATTGCCAACGCGATCTAACTCAAAGTTATAACCGTCCACGACCTCAGACATTTTTTTGAAATAGGAGCCGCTGAAGGAGGTTCTTTTTTGCTCGATGATAGGGCCCTTGAATTCGCGAGTTTCGAAATTCGCGGATTCCATTTTCATGCTGCCAATATTGCAGGCAAACCATAGGCCCCGTCCGGCGAAAGCGGGATTTCTAGTTGTTTTCTCTTTCTTGGCCATTGCCTCTGAGCCGGAAAGAAGTGCCAACGCGAGCAATAAAAATAGGGTTCTCATAAATGCCTCCGAATTTCCTATCGGTCGACGGTAGATAGACCTTAAGTTCCTAAGCCTCTTTAGAGATTGAATAACTGTCTAAGTTCTGGCGTGTAAGGCCGACGCTGCAGGAGCCGGATAAGGCTCCAGACCAGGCCTGTTAGGCCAACGGCCAAGAAAAACGAGCCGAAGAGGAGGGTAAACACAGCGAAATAACGCCGTTTGGCCCAGTTTACTTCGGAACCAGTCATTCCTGGCGTGAGGGACCAGCACTGCGGCTTTTCCGGAGAATAGACGACAGGCACCGACTTCGGAATGGATGCTTCACTCTCCGTGATCACTTGGTCGTGGCCATTAATCACCTTTCCGTCGGGGGTCGTGAAGCGAAGGTCGAGGATATAATGGCCAGTCCTCTTTTTTCGGAATTTCGTCACTTCCATTTGGCTGAGAATAGAATTCTGGCGAAGGGTTTGGCTGCAAGAATATTGTTCGTAGGAATCAGACAAAAGACCCGCGGCCATCGGCAGGGACAAAAGCAAGCTCACGCCGAGAGCAACTCCGACAAATCCCTTTTGCCCGTCTACATAGTCAAAGGCACCCTTTTTGGCGGCTTCTGGGTCGCGCAATTTCCATTTCGAAAAAATTTCGAGGAAGATCTTTTTCCCTATGTCCGTGCTTGGCACGGGGATTTGGTCACGTCCGCGAAAATAAATCTTCCCGCCAAGGCTAAAGCGCGCTTTCAGAGGCTGATCGAAAGAAATAGAACGCGTTTGGCCCGTCGGATCGCGGAAGAGCACCGCACCTTCATGGAAAGAATACTCTTGCCCGTTTACAGAGAGCTTCGACTGATCCATAGTGTTGGCATAGCACGAGAGGCAAGCATGGCGCGAATCCTATCCTTAGTGGTTCTTCTATTCTTTCGACCCGAACCAGCTTTAGCCGCCGAGTCGCTCCCCCCTGCATTAAATGAAATTGGAGTTTATTCGACGATGGGCGCCCAAGTGCCTCTCGAGGAAGAATTTATGGACGAGGAAGGGAAAACGGTTCGTCTCTCCTCATTTTTTGGCGCACGTGAGCCCGTCGTTTTGATTCTCAATTATTATAGCTGCCCCATGCTTTGCGGAAGGCTTCTGAATGCGGCGCGGGACGGATTGCAGCAGATGAATTGGACGCCCAAGGATCATTACAAGATAGTAACAATTAGTATTGATCCCAAAGAAGACTCTGATCTGGCGATGTCGAAAAAAATTTCTATTTTGGGGTCGCTCAAGGACAAATCTTTTCGTGAGGAGGCTGAGAAAAATTGGCATTTCCTCGTCGGCAAGAAAGGCAGCGAGGCTAGGGTGGCCGGAGCGGTGGGATTTCGTTACAAGTGGATCCCCGAGGAGAAACAATATGCTCACGGCGCAGCAATTTTTTTCCTCACACCGACGGGAAAACTCGCGCGCGTGCTCGAGGGACTCATCTATCCCGCCCGTGACTTGAAGCTCGCCATCCTCGAGGCAAGTGATGGAAAAATCGGCTCTTTTGCTGAAAAACTCATGCTCTTTTGTTATCATTGGGATCCTAAGGAAAAAAAATCCGTGCTGTTGGCCTCGAGGTTGGTAACGATGGGTGGGGCCGTCACCGTGGCTGGGTTTCTTCTCTTTTATGCTTTGTGCTTTTTCCGTAATCGAAGGAAAGGAACCACATGTTCTCTCTCGCCATGAACTTTCTTCCCGCGGCTTCCGTAGCTGCCGAAAAATTTGAATCCTTCTTTACGATTTATCTCTGGATTGGAACTCTTCTTTTCGTAGGCACCTTGGGCATCGGAATCTACTGGGCGATCCGTTACCGCCGTCGCAGCGAGAATGATCAGACTCCGTATATCCCTCACAATTACCTAGTCGAGTTCGCTTCCGTATTTTTCATTTCGGTTTGGGTTGCCGTTTTCTTCGTATGGGGCTGGCAGGACTACTCGGCGATCATCGCCCCCCAAGCAAACGAATACGAAATCAATATTATCGGCCAACAGTGGAATTGGCAGATCCAGTACCAACATGGAAAAAGCTTCACAAACGAGATCTATTTACCTAGAGGCAGACCGATCCGTTTGATCATGACCTCGAAGGACGTTTTGCATTCTTTTTTCATTCCTGAGTTTCGCGTGAAGCAAGACGTAGTGCCCGGTCAGTTTACTTCTCTGCGCTTCGTCTCCACCCAGGCGGGTGAGTACAATATCTACTGCGCTGAGTATTGCGGCACGGCTCACTCGAAGATGATCGGGAAAGTCTTCGTGATGGAGCCCGCGGATTTCGAGAAATGGATCGATGGAGTCTATAAGCCTGAGCATGCGGCGGAAGGCGCGGCACCAGCCCAAGCGCTCTCGATGGCGGAAGCGGGAGCGCAGGTCTATCAGACAAAGACTTGTAATGCTTGCCATTCTGTCGACGGCTCTCGCGTGTATGGGCCGAGCTTCAAAGGGCTCTATGGCTCTCAGGCCGAGATGGAGAACGGCGAAAAAGTTACTGTAGACGAAAATTATATCCGCGAATCCATCATGGATCCGATGAAAAAGCTGGTGAAGGGCTATCCGCCGCAAATGCCGGTATTCCGCGGAATGTTATCCGATGAGGAAGTGAACCAACTCATCGCCTATATGAAAACTGTGAAGTAGTAGAACAAGGACAATAAAATGAGCGCTCAAGCCAATGTAAATTTTTACGAAGCCTCTCATGGTCTGAAGAGTTGGCTCTTTACTCTCGATCACAAACGAATCGGCTTAATGTATTTCTTCACCACGATCCTTTCTCTCTGTGTGGGTGGTGTTTTCGCTTTGCTCGTGCGCGCGGAGCTGATGTTTCCTGGCCAGCAACTTTTTGATGCCAATACTTATAACCGATTGTTCACGCTTCACGGCGCGGTGATGGTGTTCTGGTTCATCATCCCCGCGATCCCCGGCTCCTTAGGAAACTTCTTTTTGCCCTTGATGATTGGAGCCAAAGACGTCGCGTTCCCTCGACTGAACCTCTTGAGCTATTATCTCTTGCTCCTCGGCATGGGGATCAATCTTTACGGAATTCTCTCTGGCCCCGGCGCCGATACAGGTTGGACCTTCTATACGCCTTATTCGATCAATACGGGCGCGCATGTCGTGAGTATGGTCGTGGGCGTATTCTTCATGGGATTCGCGTCGATCTTAACGGGACTAAACTTTATCACGACCGTGCATACCTTGCGTTGCCCGGGCATGACATGGTTCCGTCTTCCACTTTTTGTTTGGGCGATTTACGGCACGAGTATCCTGCAGGTTTTGGCCACTCCCGTGATTGGAATCACGATGATCTTGCTCACACTCGAGCGGGGATTGGGCATTGGATTCTTTGATCCGAAGCTCGGCGGCGATCCGGTGCTCTTCCAGCACTTTTTCTGGTTCTATTCTCACCCTGCCGTATACATCATGGTGCTTCCTGGAATGGGAATTATCTCGGAAGTGATTCCGACGATGTCGAGAAAAACGATCTTTGGTTATCGCGCGATCGCTTTTTCCACTTTGGGGCTTGCTTTGGTGAGTTTCCTTGTGTGGGGACACCACATGTTCACGAGTGGCCAAAGCGTGCTCGCGAACTTCCTCTTCTCTTTGCTCACGATGGCAACCGCCGTGCCTAGCGCGGTGAAGATGTTCAACTGGGTGGCGACTCTCTATAAAGGTTCGATCAATCTAGCCACTCCCATGCTTTATGCGATTGGCTTTCTCTTCACCTTCGGGATCGGCGGTATCACCGGGATTGTGCTCGGCGTGCTTTCCGCAGACATGCATTTCCAAGACACCTATTTCGTGGTCGCACATTTCCATTATGTGATGATGGGCGGCGCCGCGATCGCGTTTTTCGCGGGAATCTTTTACTGGTTCCCCAAGATGTCGGGAAAAATGTACCACGAAGGATTTGGTAAACTTTCCTTCTGGCTCTTCATTTTCGGCTTTAACGTTACCTTCCTTGCCCAATTCGTAGCCGGCAAAAACGGTTTGACCCGCCGTTACCACGACTATGATCCTAAGTTTGCCACTTGGAACTTAATCTCGACGGTCGGATCTTGGTTCATCGCCGCTGGAATTCTTTGCATCATCCTCAATATTCTTTACAGCTTGAAGAAGGGCCAGAAGGCTCCGGCGAATCCTTGGGGCGGCAAAACCCTCGAATGGCTTGCTGAGTCTCCACCAGTTCTAGAGAATTTTGCCAGCACCCCAACCGTTAAAGAAGGCCCGTACGAATACGGCGTAAGGACATAGGAGCAGCAGCATGAGCAGCAGTCACCATCATCTCGATCATGCCCACCACTTCGATAGTGTGGAGCACGAGTTCGCCGCCGGTAAGCTCGGAATGTGGCTTTTCCTCGTCACGGAGGTGATGCTTTTCGGCGTCTTCTTCGCAGGCTACGGAATTTTCCACTACCTTTATCCCGAAATGTTCCGCGAAGCTCACCATGAGCTCAATAAAGTGATGGGAGCAATTAACACCGTGGTGCTGCTCTCGAGCTCGCTCACGATGGCGCTCGCGATCGCGTATATCCAGCGTGATAACGTGAAAATGTCGAAGATCATGCTCGCGATCACGTTTCTCTGCGCTTGCACCTTCCTCGTGATCAAATATTTTGAGTACAAAGTGAAGATTGAGCACGGGCTTCTACCTGGCCACTTTTTTCATCCTCACGATCCTGAGCATTTTAAGTCAACGAACGTGGCCCTATTTTTCTCCTTTTACTTCGTGATGACCGGCACGCACGGGATTCACGTGTTGCTCGGCATGTTTGCCATCGCCTGGATTTATATCCGGATGGGACGAGGAGATTTTAATTCCCGCAAGTTCATGGCCGTGGAGTTCGTGGGACTCTACTGGCATATCGTGGATTTGATTTGGATCTTTTTGTTCCCACTACTTTATCTTGTGGTTTGAGAAAGGGCTGACTATGGAACATAAAAACGACCACGATCACGACAAGCACCACGCCCACCATGTAGTGCCGATGAAAGTGTATTTTATCACGCTGGGCGCGCTGCTCGTGCTCACCGTCGCCACAGTCGGCGCGTCCTATTTTGACTTCGGGAAATTTAATTTCTTCGTGTCGATGGGAATCGCGACCTTAAAGGCGGCCCTGGTAATGGCTTTTTTCATGGGTCTCAAGTGGGACACAAACCTGAATCGCACTTTTATCTTGAGCTCCTTCGCAGCCCTTTCGCTTTTGATTTTTTTCTCCGCGTCTGATCTTTGGACCCGGGAGAAACCCATTCCCGTGCGCGTGGTTTCTACAGCGGGTCCGATGAGCACCGAAGAATTTAATACCATGATGGTTAGCACTCCCGAGCTAGTGGCCAAGGGGCATGAAATTTTCCAAGTGAACTGTGCGGTTTGCCACGGTGCTGAGGGGAAAGGGGACGGAGCCGGCGGCGCTGCCCTGAATCCGAAGCCCAGAAATTTCCACGGTCCGATGAGCGATTGGAAAAATGGCAGCTCTACGAAATCTATGTACGTCACTCTTGCGAACGGAATTCCTAATAGCGGCATGGCGTCTTACAAAGCGTTAGCGCCCGAAGATCGTTTGGCGCTGATTCACTACGTGCATACCTTCACTCCCGAAGTGCAAGCCGCAAGCGCAGGAGACTCTGCATTCGCTAAGGCCATGGCCGATGACGGTGTAGGTGGCGCGGGTGGGGGCGGAGCGAAAGCAGCTCTCCCCATCGATTTCGCGATCGAGAGATCGACGAATTAAACTATATTTTTATCTAAGAGATACGGGTCAGTTTTCTGACCCGTTGTCGTTTCTAGTTCGTGATGAAGGCGCGGCCAGTCAAAAAAACCGCGGCGCCGCGGTTTTTGTAAATAAAACAGAAAAGTCGAGCTTCTATTTGGCCGGTTTATTCTCCGCCGCCTTTTTTCCATCTCCAAGAAACACATCCGCGCCCTTAGAAAAATTGATGGCTAAGAGACAAACTTCCCCCGGAAAACAATAGCCCCCATGAGGGTGTTTCGGTGGGCCGTAGAGATAGGCTCCTTTGGTGACGATAGATTCTGCTTCCCCTTCGGAGAGGAGCTTCATTTTTCCCGTGAGCACAGTGATCCGCTCCTCCGAGCTATGCCAATGTTTGGGGATCGTGTAATTGGGCGGCACTCGGAAATAAATATCCGTATTTCCTTTCGGCCCCGCTTCCGATCTCACCACCGCCGTCTCGCAACCGGGAGGAAAATAATCGTCGCAGTCTCTCCAGACTAGATCTTTGTCGACAGAAGTGACCGTCATGGGCTGCGGTTTTTTGGGTTTCTCAGTGGTGGCGGCTTGGGCTTGGGTCAGGGCAAATAGCAAAATGAAAATGTTCATGCGAAAAGTATAGAGGCGGTAGCATTTATTCACAACATTGTAGAGCTTCTTTGTAGGCAGTGAGCTTGCGAAAGAGTATATCGTCCGGTTCGGTTTCAATAGCGATCACGTTCTTGATGTCTTCCTCGGTAAGAGGAAAGTTTTGCAATACTTGGATAGTAAAGCGCGAATCTTTTTTCGCTTCTTCGAGAATAGTGGAGATTTCTGAGTCGAGTGCTGGATCCTTTTTTATCGCGCAAAACTGATATCCATAACTCGGCAATGTAGATCTCAGCTTGCCTGCTTTTTCCGCGTCGAGGGCTAACTGCAGAAAAAATTCCAGTGGCTTGGGTGCACTAGACTGGTTGTAGTACTTCGCACCGGCTTCGATACCTTGGTAATTATTAAAAACATCCATCGCAGATAACGGCAAGATCTTGCCATTTTGGTCATAGGAGTATTCCGCCCCAGATTCATGCAGATCCATTATCTGCTTTGCGAGGTCTGGTCCCACGTTCGCTGCCGCATAAGCTGATAGTACAAAGTGCAAAATGGCGTTAGCGGGCGTTTGGTCAGAATAGTTTTTACATTGGGTCATGACGTAATCACTAACGTGAATAAAATTTTTTGCGACCGCCATAGCGGTTAGATTGTGAGCGTAGAATAACGACTCGGCCACCGAGCCTGCGTCGGCATATTTCAGGCCGGGCAATTTTAGAAAACCTCCTAACTGGATAATGCTTTCCACTGATTTGCGAAACTCGCTCTTTGCTAGATTTGCCTCACACGAGCTAAATTTTACCAAAGGCATGCGGAAGACTAGTTCCGCTGCAGGTGAGAGTTTGGGCAAAAAGAGCGAGAGAAGCACGAAAAAGAGCGAGCGATGCATATATTGAAGCGTAACAGAGTCGCCACTTTGCAAAAAGACCGCATAGCGGTAGAACTCTTCTATGCCAAAGTCTAGGTACGAAAAATACGCTTGGTTCGTGCTTTTCTACTCGGTAGCGGTGATTCTCTGGGGCGCCTACGTGCGTGCCACTGGTTCGGGCGCGGGCTGCGGCAGTCATTGGCCTCTCTGCAATGGTCAAGTTATCCCACGCGCCGAACGAATCCAAACCGCTATAGAATTTTCGCATCGCTTGAGCTCGGGCGTTTCGCTCCTTTTTGTATTCATTCTTTTTGTTTGGACACTCCTAAAATTTCCCAAAGGCTTCCAGCGCCGAGCTGCGACCTTTGCCTTTATCGCGATCATTCTCGAAGCCCTGGTCGGCGCGATGCTTGTGCTCCTTCGTCTAGTCGAGCACGACAAATCGATTGATCGCGTGATCTCCATCTCACTTCACCTCGGAAATACTTTATTATTGCTCGCGTCCCTCACCATCACGGCGCTCGCTCCGCGGATAAAAATCCCGCATCTCTGGCCCACAGGAAAAACAGAGCGGCGTTGGCTCTCCGCTCTCTTCCTCGGTTTCATGCTGCTCGGAATGTTGGGGGCGATGACGGCATTGGGCGACACTCTTTTTCCGAGCACGAGTTTCCAAGAAGGATTTCGCGGAGATTTCGACGAAAAACGCCACTTTTTGGAACGTCTTCGCATCATCCATCCGCTCTTTGCTGTGGTGTGGTACGGAGCGCTCTGGCTGTATGTGGCAAAAGTGTGGGAGAGTCTGCCGGAATTGTCGCTCCATGGCAAATGGCTCTTGGCTCTAGCCTCCCTAAATTTGATTTTAGGACTCACCAATATCGCCTTGCTCGCGCCGATTTGGATGCAAGCCGTGCATTTATTGGTCGCCGATCTGATCTGGATTACTTTCGTGAGCTTCGCCTTTTCTGCCGCTTCCCGATGGCACTTGGCAGGAATTTCTAGTATTTCTAAAGCTTAATGACACGCATTTCTGCCTATATCAGCTTAACCAAGCCCACGATTGTTTTGCTTTTTGCGATCACTGGCTTGGCTGCGATTTTGAGCGAGGGCTCGCTCCTCGATCAGCCAGGAAAAATGGCGCTAGTCCTCTTGGCTCTCGTGTTCACGGCTGGTTCAGCTAACGCGCTCAATATGTATTTTGACCGCGATATCGATGCCTTGATGGATCGCACGAAAAGGCGCCGTCCCCTTCCGTTACATAAAGTGAAGCCCGAAAGCGCGGCGATCTTCGGTGTCGTGATCGGATTGATCGCGATCGGATATTATTGGTGGTCGTCCGGATGGCTCGCCGCCTTTTTGAGTTTTTTCACGATCGCGTTTTATGTGGGGATTTATACTCTCTGGCTCAAGCGGCGTACGCCAATGAATATCGTGATCGGCGGAGTGGCTGGTTCGACAGCGCCTCTCATAGGCTGGGCCGCGGCTTCGGGCGGAAATCTTTCGCCCTTTGCTTGGGCGCTCTTCGCCGTGGTTTTCCTCTGGACCCCTCCGCATTTTTGGGCGCTCGCGATCGCGATCCAGGATGATTACCGAAGCGCGAAGATCCCGATGCTGCCGGTCACTCACGGCGAACGTCGCACGCGTCTCGAGATCCTTCTCTATACAGCCGTGCTTATCCCGGTCACGCTCTTGCCTTATCTCTTGGGGAAGAACGGAATATTTTATTTAATTTCTGCGCTTACGCTCGGAGCTTTTTATTTCATTCAGACAGTGCGTTTACTTGGGAAGGAAACGCGAAAAGACTCCAAAAAACTTTTCTGGGTTTCGATCCTCTATCTATTTCTGCTGTTTGTGGCCCTCTTCATCGACACGCTCGCCTTTCCTCTAAGTCAGCTGAGCTAAGACCCAGTCAGGATCGTCCAAAGGAATATCGTGACCGGCAGTAGGGTGCCTTCGTTTTTCCACGTTCCATAGCGCTGCAATTTTTTCGCTGCATCGGGGCGACACTAGTTGGTCACCCTCACTATAGAGTAACAGAATTTTCGCTGCGGGTTTTTGGCTTGGGGGCCGAAATTTCATAGCCGCCAAAATTTGCCGAATTCCATTTATGCGAGAGACGGGGCGCGAAACATGGATCGTGGCCCATTCAGCTGCGGTAGACTCCCACAATTCGGGGCGATGAGAGGTCATCGCGAGAATTCTTTTCTCGCGCGCGAGCGGGGACGAAAAAAGAATTTTTACAATCTGAAAATAATTCGAGGGAAGCAGGCGCTCTGAAAAAGAGTTAAGCCCGCGCAGGGAAGTGTTGAGGAGCGTTGCCGAAGAAAAATCCTGGGGGTAGCGATGCATCCAAGCGAGGCCCACCATGGCGCCGAGGGAGATCGCGCAGAGGTGGGAGTCACCTTCACGTTTTGCCAAATATTCCGGGCGTAATCGATCCACCATTTCATCAATCGAGGTGGGGCTGCGTTCGTGAAAGCGCGTGCCGTTTCCGGGTAGGTCGAGAGTCACAACTTTGCGGGAGGGAAACCTAGCGCGGAATTCATTTAAAAATTTCTCCCAATGGCCGGACTCTCGCACGAGCCCGCGAAGAAAGAACCAAGTGCTCGGCTTCATTCGTCAGAGTACCAGCAATCGACGGCGCCTTTCTGCAGCTCTGTGCGTTCCTCTTCTGTCGGAAAGGCCCAAGTGTCGGGTGAGATCACGGCGCGCTGGAAAAAATCGAGGAGCGGGATATGGCGGCGGAGTATGCGCTTGTGACGATGAAGGTGCATGGGATTGAAAATTCCCATGGCGCTAAAAAGCTGGGCGGGGTTTTTTTTGAGCCAAACCCAAGAGCCCATTTCGAGAGTGATTGGGATGAATCGTTTGTCCTTCCCAAATTCTTTTCTTTGCTCTTCATAGAGATAGTCCCAGATATCGCCGCTGATTGTATAGCCTTGCGCGCTCGGCTCCATTCTATACACATGGTTTGGATATGTATTGTCGAGCAAGCTCTTCAGCGCGAAGGCTTCCGCGAGGTCAGGGTAAGGCCTCGTCGAATGCGCATAGGGAAACCAGAGCCTATCCACTGCGCCGTAACCCGAGTGACAATCGAGCGCGATCGAAGCGCGTGACGGGAATACTTCGCGCCTGACAAAATCGCAGAGCGCTTGCGACTCCACTTCCATGGGAGCGCCTCTTTTGCCTTGGTACCAGGGAATATAGGGAGACAATCGCTGGCCGCCAAGAAATGGGATCGCTTCCGGGCTTTCTAGCGGGGAGTTCCGCATGATGTCCACGCGATTGCCATTGTGGCGCGTGAGCAGAAACATGCCGACAGGGTTTACGATCGGCATCAGCACGATCCGGCAGCGCGCGAGGTATTCGTGCACCATGGTGTCCCAGAGAAGTAGCTCAGTCAGAGTCTCAAGAAAAGAAAGCACCACTTGAGTGCCGATCTTTTCTTGCCCGTGCACTCCGCCGACCAACGCCAAAGTTGGCGCGGATGGATCTTTTGAGCCGAGCGCGAGAGTATAAATAGGAAATGTTTCGGCTCCGCAAGGTACCGATGCCACTTGGTCGATCCTCGCATTGTCTTTCAAGTCTTCCAGGAGATTCTCGAGAAAAACCAACTCAGGAAAGCTCAAGTTTTCCTCCACGCAAAGGCAAAGAGCAGCGCGCCCAGCATGAGTAAGCTTGAGACCTGGATCGGGCTTGCAGGCCCAATCCGATCAAAAAGAAATCCGGAGATCGGCGGGCCAATAATTCTCGAAAGCGAGCCGGCGCTTTGGTATACGCCCATGATCAAGCCGCGGTTCTCGAGGGTTGCTCCCTTTGAGACCAAGCTCGAAAGCGAAGGATTCACGAGGCCGTTTCCGACGGCAACTCCAAATAGAAAAAGCGCAAAAATCGCCGCGGTGGGAGAGACCGATGCCCCAAGGAGAGAAAAGCTAAGCGCGCAAAACCCAGCCACCAAAAGGTTTTTTTCGCCAAATTTTTTCGCCAATCGGCCAATTAAGCCGCCTTGGAGGATCACGCCCACAACCCCCATGCCCGCGAGCAGCCAGCCAGCCGAGCGAGCTTCGTAACCAAAACGATTGAGCACAAAAAGCCCGAATGCCACCTCAAGCTGAGTGAAGGCAAGTGTATTGCAGAAGAAAAGAATAATGGGCCGAGCCGTGGTTTTATTCGTAAGCGCAACGGATAGATTCGCCTTCGAAAGCTTGCGGTGGGATTCTGATTTTTTGTCGGGGTCCCGAGATTCTTCGAGCACAAAAAAGGCGAAGAGAAAATTGAGAAATCCTAAGCCCGCGGCCACTAGGATAGGCACGGAAAATCCGTGCACCGAAAGAATGCCTCCCATCGCAGGGCCAAAAATAAATCCAAGTCCAAATCCCGCTCCGATAATTCCCATTCCTTTCGCGCGTTCGGAAGGCTTGGTCACGTCTGCGATATAGGCGGAAGCGGTGGAGATATTCGCCGCGAAGATCCCGGCGAGAAGTCGCGCAAGGAAGAGTATCCAAAAAGACCCTGCCAGGGCGGTAGCCACCATCGAACAAGCGCCCCCGAGGATGGTGAGGAGCAGCACGGGCCGTCTCCCGAAACGATCCGAGAGTGAGCCCCAAAAAGGAGAAAAAATAAATTGAGCAATACTGTACGCGGCCATGAGCCATCCCAGGGCAAAGGCGTTCGCTCCAAATGTGCGCGAATAGTAAGGAAGGATGGGGATGACGACGCCAAACGCTACCAGGTCGAAGAAGACTACAAAGAAAATGGTAAGGAGCGGGCTGCGTTTCATGCGTGGGCATATCCTACTAAATATAGGGGACTTTCGCGAGCAAAGGGTTACCCGCTAGAGTGTGCGACGAGTATGCATGATTTCTCTGTTTGACTCGCCTAGGCGGAACCATTAAAATTTTGGTAAGGTCCAAGATGGACCCTTGTTTTCCCAGACGCAGAGGATTTCTCCATGGACGGATTCAAAAAATCTTCAATTCTATTATGCTGCTTATTCACGCTGAGTGCTTGCGGCACGGCGATATCGTCCCAAAAAGAAAAATCAGGTACTTATTTTACTGGAAATGAAAACAATGGGGACCCAACAGCGCCTTCCGATGGTGGCAGTGGAGACGTCGTCGATGCTGCCGGCTTTTTCGTAAAGATGGTGAATGCCTCTACTTCCTCGGACCCCGTAGTTAAACTCCATGTCGGCAAAAATTCCTCTACGGCTGTTGCCTACGGATCTGGATCCTTTATCCCGACTGATATCGACACGAGCGATGTCTCCACAGAATGCAAAATCTCGGATGGAGCGTCTTATACCGACATGATTTGCGTGATGGAGATCGAAGAGCTCGATTTATTCTTCTCCGACATCACTCTTCAGATTCACGTGCCCAGCGATATGTGTTCCTACCTCAAGCAAACTCCCTACTCTTTTTATGCCTTTGAGCCTGGAAATGGGCCTACCGTTGTTTCTTGGGAAGTGTTGACAGACGGATCGATCACGGATGAAACAAACGCGAGTAATACCGTGCCTCAGTGCTTGTACGACACTACGCTAAACGACGGTATTGGAGCGGACTGCTGCTTGGGATCCTATACCCAGACTATTTTTACGCAGCAAGCCGATGGAACCTTTACGTCAGCTCCTACCACTCATGATTGGACCGGAAAAGCCTCCAATTGCTTGGACGGGCCAGCGATGAATTCCCAGACAAAAGACTCCAAAGGGTTTCCGACTTCCGATATGTTCTTTGTGGAAGGCACAGGAAAGAATTTCACCTATACCATTCCGCATGCCATGGATAGAACCATCGGAAATTCAGCGTATACTAGCAACCTATACGCGGCGAATTTTTATAAGAAGAGCGAGCATGATACCAACCGCCCAAGAGCCATGCGTCTGCCTACTCAGGTAACGACCAGCACAGAAAAATTCACTCCTAACGACGCCTATACTTGGTCCTGCCTTGATCGCGCCGAGGAAGTGGAGCACGTGATTCGTCTCTTTATCCGAGAATGGGACGAAGACCCAATCGCAGCGAACGGGGACCCAGACTCCGGTTTTGGGGGAGCGACCGATGCCAATGGGGATATACTGGACGATCGCAACGATTGGAGAGATATTAGGGCTCATGGAGCCACGGCTTACCCAGCGTCTTATCTCTAAGGGAATTTTCCTGCTCCTGTGTCTTTGCACAGGAGCAGATGCATTTGCGTTGCAAACGTCTCCCAATGCCCTACGAATTGAAGATTCTAAGTCCGGTAATGTGGTGCTCGGCGCCGATCAGGCAGTGGTAGAGCGCGGGGAAATTTATAAAAATATTTTAGTTCTGTGGGGTCACCTCGAAGTGCGTGGCCAGGTCGAAGAAGTTGTATTGCTCTCTGGATCCGTAAAATTTTTCCCTGGCTCTAAGCTCACGAAAAAACTTTTGGTGATAGGTGGAAACTTCGAAATCGCACCGGACACTGATTTTTCCGGAGAGAAAGTTGTATTTGAGGCTCCCGGTCCTTTTTGGAGTCTACTGCAGTCGGCGGGAAATGTTTGGCGTGCCCACTACGAAGGCACCGCCAGGGCATTATCTTATTTGGGGGGCACTCTCCTCGCTTGGATTTTTGGGTTTTTGCTCTTTTATCTTTTCCCAGGCCTCCAGCGTAGCACCGAAGGGAAACTCTGGGCGGAGTGGCCTAGAAATCTATTGGCCGCGCTCTTTGGTATGCTTGCGTCTCCCGTCGTGTTTGCTTTGCTCATCATTTCGATTTTAGGCATCGTGATGATCCCACTTTATTTTCTATTTCTTGTTGCTGCGTTCGCCATTTCCTATGCGGCGGCAGCGTTGTGGACAGGGCATCGAATCTTGCCCCCGAAACGAGGGAAAAAATTTAGTCCGCTCTCTTATCTCCTGGGCATCGTAGTGCTTCAGCTGCTTTGGTATTCTGGCACATTTGTGGGCGTGATTTTGGTCCTATTCCTTTGGACGCTCGGGTGGGGCACCCTCGTGCGCGGAATTAAATCACTGTTCTAGGCAAACCAAAAAGTCTTTCCGTGTTTTCGCGAGTGGCTTTCGCCACGTCCTCGATCGAAAGCATTTTTAGCTCCGCCACTTTTTCCGCTACGAGGCGCGTATGGGCAGGCTGATTTTTTTTTCCTCGATGGGGAATGGGGGCCAGAAATGGAGAATCGGTTTCGACGAGGATCTTGTCCATCGGCACGATATCGCGGGCCACTTCCCGCAGCTCTTCGGCGGTCTTGAAGGTCAAGATGCCGGAGAAAGAGATAAAATATCCCATAGCCAAGCATCCTTCCGCTAAGGCCGGGCCTCCTGTAAAACAATGGATCACTCCGGGCGCTCGGCCAGGGTGGGCGGAGAGAAATGCCTGCGAGTGAGTGCTCAGTAACTGCAAAGTATCAGCGTCGGCCTCACGCGTATGCACCACGACAGGCTTTCCAATCTCTACCGAAAAAGCGAGCTGCGCTTCCAGGGCTTGCCGCTGTACCTCTCGATCAGAGAGGTCATAGTGATAATCGAGCCCTAGCTCGCCGACAGCCACGCAGCGAGGGTGGGGAGCTAGGGACTTAATCTTCGCAAAAATTTCCGGGCTAAAATCCTTAGAGTCATGGGGATGAATTCCGGAAGTAAAATAAATTTGAGGATATTTTTCAGAAAGATCACGCACGCGCTCCAGAGAATCCGCGGCGGCGGCGATCGCGATCACGCGTTCTACGCCCACGGCTTTCGCGTTTGCCAGAAGCTCATCAGTGCTAAGTTCGTAGTCGTAGTCGAGGTGCGCGTGGCTATCGATGAGAGAAACGGACGCCATTCTAGTTCGACAAATATTTTAGCAGGATCTCTAGATCCGCAGGAGAGCGAGCGCCAGTCATCTTGCGCCCGTTGACGATAATCGTCGGAGTGGACTCAAGTTGAATCACTTCTCCCCAGTCCATGTCCTTCTTGAGTTGGTCTTCGACCGCTTTTTGGGACTTGCACGAAGAATAGGCCGACATGTCTAAGCCAGCTTTTTCTGCGAGCTCATCGATCATGGAAGAAGTCAGCTCTTCTTGGTGATCGTAAATCTGGTCGTGGAGCGCGAAAAACTTATCTTGTTTAGCTGCGCAAAGGGCGGCTCTCGAGGCTTGGCAGGAAAGAGCATGACTGCCGTTAGGAGCATGAGGATTGCAGCTTCCGTCGAGGGGAAAATTCCGGAACGTGAGGCGAACTTTGTCGTGGTGCTTGAGCACAAACGGCTTGAAGAACTGCGCCGCCATCCGGCAGGCAGGGCACTGAAAATCGGCAAACTCCACGATATCCATCACCGGAGCCTTGCCTTCGACTGGCACCACTCCCTTGCTCTGAGTGCCACCATACGCTTCTGCTGGGAGAAAAACTTGGGGAGCCTGGTTGAACTCAGCGAGAATGGTGGAGTCACCAGTCTTACTTTCTTCCGTGGACTGTTTGCTCGCGACCGCGCCCACGATGATGAAAATCACCATGCAAACGATGCCCACTACAAAGGAGTTTTGGATCCGGCCTTTTTGGAGCTGCTGCTTCCCAGGTCGCGCCAATTCTAGGTTTGCGGCTAAAGCATTACCCCAGCTTAGATTCAACTGCTTCACGAGCGCAGGCCAAATGCTCAAGTTGACGAGCCAAAGCACGGCGCAACCAGAGCAAAAGCTCATTAGCACAAACTTAGAGATCGAGAACATCACGACCGTCACGACGACAGCGAGAGTGGAGAGGAAAAAGCTTACATACAGAGACTCTAAGCTCTGTTTTTGGTTGCGCATGGCCCAGAAGACGAGGATCAGCTGCGTGAAATAATAGCCCATCGCAATCGCAGCGAGCGGGATCCCGAAGACGTCAGAATAATCAGAGACAGCGACCGCCGCGCATCCTTGTCCCTTGAGGCCCGGGATAATAGAGCAAGATTCGGTGAGGCCAGCTTGGCCTGAGGTATATCTCACGTGGATCGAAAGCAAATAGCCGGAGGCTAAAATACCGACTAAGCACAAACCTAAAATAATATAGAGAAAAGAATTCTTCGACTTCATTGTCACCTCAAGTTGGGAAGAGCTTACCATGCGATCTGGCCCCGGTCATCCCCCGAAGGAGACGAAGGAAAGGATTCGGCCGGCCTTTTCCCGGTCGCGTCGGAAGGAGGGGTAGCGATCCGCCTGCAGCAAAGTGCAGTGGGCCAGAAGATCCAGGGTGAGGTTTGCTTTCATCCTTTCGGCAGATAGTTTTGCCTGGCGCGCATTCTCCCCAGGCAAGTCGAAGAGGAATTTCTTTTTTCCCTCTTCCATGCGAAGAAATTTCGCGAGGCCCGCCTGTTCAGAGCCAGGGAATGCGTCTACGACCTCCGTGCCTACTTCAAAGCTACCTGGCCCAATACATGGCCCGATCGCTGCCAAATATTTCACTCCTGGCGCGCGGGTCTTGGTAAAAAAATCTGCTAAGCTCTTTTCCACGATTTTTTTTGCGGTGCCACGCCAACCAGCATGTATGGCGATGGCCGCGAGGGGAACGCCGTCGAGCAGGGCCACTCCGAGCACAGGCGTGCAGTCCGCCGAATAAACTCCGACGCGAAGGCCGGGAGTCATTGTGGCGAGCGCGTCCGCGTCTCGGGCGCGTTTTTCCAAGGCTGATACCCAAATGAGAGAGTCGCCGTGCACTTGTTTGGCGGTGGCCGTTCGAGCTTCGAGCTCTGTCCGATCTTCTTCAGAAAGGATTTTTGTGGTGAAACCGTGCTCGAGGCTTGGAATCCCTGTGAGAAGGTCAGATTTGCTTATTGCTTCCATGGCTCCAGCACTTTCATAATTTCCGCGAGCTCTGAGGGAAGCTCGCTGTTAAATTGCATTCGCTCTCCGCTGCGCGGGTGGGTAAATCCTAAATGGGCCGCGTGGAGAAACTGGCGCCCTTTCTCCTCGAGCGCGCTCACGAGAGGCACCGCGGTCGGAATTTTTTTGTGAAGCACACGCTGACTTTCTTCTCGTCTTTGGCGCGCGCTCCTCACGGCATTGCCGTATAGGGCATCTCCCACTAGGGGGTGAGCCGCAGCGGAAAAGTGCACGCGGATCTGGTGCGTGCGGCCCGTAAACAGCTCCGCCTCAAAAAGCGAAACAGCGCCTGCGAAATGGGATAGTCGACGATAGCGCGTGAGCGCCTTGCGTCCGCCCTCCACGATCGCCATTCTCTTTCTTTCTTTGGGATCGCGGCCGATAGGGCCGGACCATTCGCCTTCTGCCGGCATTTTTCCATAAGCCAGCCCCAAATACCGACGGCTGATACTGTGGTCCTTGAATTGTTGTCCTAGCGCTTGGTGAGCCTCGTCGGTCTTCGTCACAAGTAAAATTCCGGAGGTATTGCGGTCAATCCTATGCACGATTCCCGGTCGCAATTCTCCCGCTATTCCCGCTCCCGCTGAGAGCTCGGAGCCAAAATGATGAAGAAGCGCATTCACGAGCGTGCCGTCGCTATGTCCCACTGCTGGGTGCACCACCAGGCCCGCGGGCTTCTCGATCACAGCGAGATCTTTGTCTTGAAAAAGCACTGTAAGGGGAATCTCTTCCGCTTTGATTTGGGTGGAGCGAGGAGCGGGGAGAAAAATCTTTAGCACGTCGCCTGCCGCAAGCGGATGGTTCGACTTAATGGGTTTGCCGTTCAGCTGCACAAATTCTTCGCCAATAAGCTTTTGGATCCTGGCTCGCGAAAGATCGCAATGTCGGGCGAGAAAGGTATCGGCGCGAGGTTGGTCTTCCTCGCAAAGAATCTCGCTCCAAGCACCGGGGGATAGGATCGTCATGGGGCGAAGATTACCCGATTCGGGTTAGGGGCGCAAAGCAAGTTTTATGGGGTCGCGGGCCGTTTGGTGCGCAGGAATGTCATGTAGGAATTCGCCGCTTTTTCGTGGTCCATCTTGAGGGCCTTCGCATATTGGATCACGAATCCACGCACAAACACATTGGCGGGAAGGCGGGCAAAATCATCTTCCTCAAGAGCCGCTAAATAATTTTTACTGATTTTGAGAAGATCAATGATCTCTTCGATGGACACTTTTTTGTATTCCCGCACCGACCGGAGAAAGGCTCCCGAAACGTTTTCGCATTTTTTGATCCGCTCATCGAGCTCTGGATTGGCCTCGTGGGTATGCGAGATTTGGTAAGAGCGCGCCGCACTCGCGCTTGCGCCGAGATTTTGCAAGGCGGATAGGCGCTCGATCGGAGAAGGCTCGTGCTTGGCTACAGCAAGGCCAGGAGAAGCGGAAGGCTGGGGAGCAGGGGCCGATCGCAATGTTTGGGCCTTTCGAAAGGGATCTTCCTCGAACTGAAAGGCATCAGGGTCCGAAGTGTCGTAGTTGCTGCGGGCGAACGCGGCCACCGCGTGATTGCCCTTGTGGTAGGAGCTATAGACGTCGTCAGAGGAGATGATCCCGTGAGCTTCGTCGTATTTCCGGCGTTTATCGGAGTCCGATAGGATGGAATAGGCCTCCTCAATTTCGTCGAGGATCTTTTTGGACTCGTCTTTGTCGAAGAGTGAATAGGCGGCGAGGGAGTCGCGGTTATAGGCGTTCTTCGCGCGGATATAAGCAGTTCGGATCACCTCTGGGTTCGCATTGAAGCTCACGTCGAGCACTTCGTAATAACTTTGTTTGCCGTCTCTGCCCATTAAAGTCCCATTTCCTCACGCTTGAGTTTGTCCGCTTGCTCCGCAACGATATGGCCCACCATTCGCTGGATGCAAGGCACGAGCGGGCTTGAGGGAAACTCAATCGAGAGGGGTTTCTTTTTTCTCACCGACTGCCAAACGGCGCTGTCGTATTCGAGGTGACCCAAATAATCCAAATTGAATCCGAAATATTTTTTGCAGACATTGCGGATCCCATACCCGACTTCGCTGTCGGTTTCCGTCCTCGCCTGATTCACGATGAGCTTCATATCGAATCGGTTGATCGAATTTCTGACCTTCGCGCCCACATCAGGATGGCGCTCTTCTAGAGCGCGAATTAAATCTGCGGGCGTGCGGATCCCAAGCTCAGTCTTTTGGTCGATCGTGGCATCCACAAGAGAGCGCGCATCGTACTGGTACTCAATATTCTTGAGCTTGCGGTAAAACGCGCTTTTGATGAAGCGATAAGCGTTTTCAATGCTAGTAGGCTCAGGCAGCACGACGAGAATGCCAACGTCCGCAGCTAGGAAAAAATCTAAAGTATTATAGGAAGTGCCTGCGCCGAGATCGAGGAGGATATAATCAGCGGGAATCTGACGGAGCTTATTCAATAACTTTTGTTTTTGGGCGTGGGGAAGATTCGCCACGTTGAGAGAGTCCGAGGCGCCGCTGATCAAGGAAAGATTGGGCACAGGAGTAGGGATGCAAAGCTCTTGAAGATTTTTAATGTCGGGAGAAAAAAGATCCGTCAGAGTTTTCGTGCCTTGGTCCATTCCGACACAAGTGTGGAGATTTGCGCCGCCCAAGTCGAGGTCCACTAACACGACAGAAGCCCCCGCTTTCGCGAGCGTGATGGCGCAATTTGCTGTCACTAACGTTTTGCCGACGCCGCCTTTTCCGCCGCCAACGGCCCAGATTTGGCGAAGGCCACTATCACCAGGGCCATTCGTAGCTTCAGGCTTATTCAGGGGATCGCTCGATTCGAAGAGGACATCATTTTCCGCAGTATTATTCATGGGTTTTTCCTAAACCACTCCTAATATAAGTATCTGGATACTAACGCCTAAAGTCAACCAGAAATCAGGTAGTTTTTTCGTCGGACATTCGTTTTTGGAAACTCCCTGTTTACAGAATTTTTAGAAAAATTTTTTCGGCCGCTGACTCGGTGCCTTATAAAAATGACCCAAGGGTCGGTTTGACACCGAGCGCAGTGGGCCCTTTCTAAGTAGTGATTTTCGTTCTTTTCTCCTGCGGAATGCGCCTTGCACTAGGAGGGGCGGATTAAGGGGGTCCCGTCATTGTGGGGCACGTCCGCGGAGCAAGCGGACAAGTAAAAGAGTAGGGAGAATTTTATGAGAACTGTTTCAGCGTTTTTTCTATCACTTCTTTTTTTGCTTTTCGCCATCGACGTGGCCTTAGCTTCTTCTATGTTTTAGAGCTCGCCGCTAGCCAAAAATTTTCACCCAGGCCATCATTACGGTTAGGGGAATTTCTATGAAATGGAATTGGCGGCAGTTATCGCAGGAGCTATTGCAGATTCGTCTGCCGAGCACTGTGCCCTCCTTGCGCCACCGCAGCGACCTTCACCTAGCCCGGAAATTTTTCCACATGAGCGGGGCCCTCACTTTTCTTATTCCTTATCTTTTTTTGGGTTTTTCCAAGGATCAGATGGCGGCCATCCTCGGAGCTTGCCTCGCGGGATCCATGTCACTGGAATATTCGCGTTCAAAATTTGAATGGGTGAATGCCATCACGGTGCGAGTGCTTGGCCCGATCATGAGGGACACAGAAGTAAACCAGATTAGTGGAATTCCTTTCTATTTGGCTTCTTGTTTATTCGCGTTTCTCATCTTTCCCCAACACATCGCCGTGCTATCGATCCTCTATCTGGCTTTTGGGGACCCAAGCTCCTCCTTTTTTGGGGTGCTTTATGGACGCAATAAGATCTTTCCGAATAAGAGCCTACAGGGCACTTTAGGGGGCTTTGGCGTTTGCGCTATTGCGACATTTCTCTATTTGGGCTGGCAGGGCCTGGCTCCCGAGATTCGTTTGCTCCTCGCGATCCTAGGTGGTTTTGCGGGTAGTATTGCGGAGCTTCTGCCTCTCAATATCGACGATAATTTCGCGATTCCTGTCTTTAGTGGTGCCCTCATGGCCCTGGCCTTCTGGTGCGCCCAGCTCCCCATGCTGAGCTAAGCGTACAGACGCTGTCCAAGTGTGAAAATATTGGTCAGTCCTCCCCCCTACAAAATTCATACACCCGTGATAAGTTATCGATATTTAAGCGTTAATTTGACCTAAACGGTACCGGGCCTAGGCCTTGCATAGATAGGGGTGAGGAACCCGTTCGATGAATGCCAGAGCCTTCAAAATTAGCCTGACCACCGCTTCTCTCCTGGGAAGCCTGTTCATGGCCTATTCGGCCTCTGGAAGCGTGGCCCGCCCTGAATGGGATGAAGTGGCTTCCTGCCGGGCTGATTATATCCAAAGCATGCAGCAAACTGCGCGAACGTCTCAAGCTAGCCACAAAAGAGGAAGGCTTGCGCGGGCAGCCCTAAATATCAAGATGCGAATTTTTGCTAAATTTCGCCCTGATAATCACCTCAAGAATTATTCCGCTGAAGAGGCTGCCCTTAAAAAAACGTTTTTTTCCGATCTTTTTAACAAGGATCTTTCGCGCGACATGCGCGGTCGATACCAAGAAGTGGTTGCGCCTTACGAGGCTAAGATAAACTCGCCTTATCGCCAGGCCCAAGTTTGGGAACGCGCAAAGGACAACGAGAATCGCCACAATATGGCTAGCTGGACCGCCAAGGAAGTGCTGGACCGCAAGCTAAAGGATCTCTTCCGAAACGCGGATCATTCCTCGAGCGCCATGCAAGTGATCAGCGCTGTGCGCACCGTGACTGGCGGAAATCCCGACGATTTTAACCAACAGCCCTTGGGGAGCTCTGGTTCTTCTGGTGCCCCTGCTAAGCGAGGGAAGCCTCTCACCCAAGAGCAAAAAATCGCGCTCGCGCACCAGTTGCCGCCTCCTCCACCCGAAGAGAAAATTCCCACGAAGCTCAAGACCCGGATCAACGTGATCCAGAAAAAAGGCTCGCTCTATTTTACGAATCCCATCGTGATCACCGAGATGAATCTCGATATGACCGATACGGACAAGCTAACATTCAAGTTGGCCAAGGATTTCCGCGCGCTGAAAATGCGCTCAAACGCGGAGTACGGAATTCGCCGCAAAATTTTGAAGTTCAACCTGAATAAGACCATCACAGATCGAATCTCGCTCGATCTAGATACCCACCGCTATACTGGTTCTGAAAAATCGCCGTCAGGCAAGAATAGCCAAGAGTCGGCTCGTCTCAATTATTCTGTAAGCTTCTAACCGGTGCTGGCGCGCTATTTGGGATCCGTGCGCACGATCTCAATCACTTCTAATTCTTTCTTTTTTCCCACGATATATTCGAGCTCAATGATATTTTTTCCCTCTTGGAGCTGAATATAATTCGTCGTGATTTTTTTATCCTCGGGGAGGGGAAAGAAGAGCACATTTTCCTTCGTGGACCGGTTCCGGCCAGAGATTTGGGCGGGAGCTCTGCCCTTAGCAAAACAAAGATCCACATTTAGGCGCACCATCGCGGCGTCGGTGGGAAATTTCGATCCACCTCGAAGAGGCAAGCAGCCGACGCGAAGGAACTGGGCTGTTTCGGGTCTGGGTATAGCGGAAGAGGCGAGGGAGCGGGCAGCGGCCGAAGCGCTTGGTTCGAGCTCCCGAGTGATTGTCTTTGGAGTTTCGGCCGTGACGGGAACGCTCGGCACGTTCTTGTGGAAGAGCCCGAGCGAATACAGAAAAAAGGCGAAAATCACCGCAAAAACCGCTATGTCGATTTTCTTTGTCTGTGTATCTTTCTGTTTCAAAGACAAGGAAGCCTCCAGTGGTCTTTTCGGTCGGGAGGCGTGGGTACTGAAGAAATGTACGCGGCAAAAATTGATTTACTGTTCGAATCCGCTCTGTTTTTAGCGGCGATGGGCTTTAGCCTTAGCGTGTACGTGCTCGCGCGCGGCGTGGGTAACAAACTAAATATGTCTTATGCGGCCCTGACCTTGGCGATCAGCGTGTGGGCCTTTTCTTTTTTCGTCGCCAACGTGTTGGAGTGGAGACTTTTCGAAAGCGTGCATATCCTCAGCACACTCTTTCTTTCTCCGTTGAGCCTGCTATTTTTGAATATGCTTTTGCGGCCGGAGGGCTGGGTCTTTCAGCTGCTTCTGCGTACTTCGTTTGCCAGCACTCTCCTCCTTGTGCCCCCCGTTACTTTCGGCCTCGATCGCGAGCACTGGATCCGGGATCTTAGTTACTATTCTCCGTCGCTCATCGTGATTGCAAACCTCTACCTCTTGCTCTCGGAAACCATCGGCTCGGTCAAGCCGCGAGGAGGTTGGGGGGACATCGCCAATTTTTCTTCTCTCGAAATGCGCCAGACGCTGAAGCGCCGCAATTTTTGGCTATATCTCGGCGGAGTATTTGTCACCCTCTTATGCGTGATGGATCGGGTGCCCTGGATGGGCCGCACGCTTCCAGCGATTGGAAATTTGCTGCTCGCGATTTATTTTTATTTCATCAAGGACGCCGTGCTTCACCAGTCGCTAGTGAGCTCTCGGAGGATTTTGGGACGTCTCCTCAGTAACTCGGCGGCGGCGCTTCTCGCGGTTTTCGTATTTTTGCTGATCACCACTTGGGTAAGGAGCAACAATACCCTCTATTTGATCAACGCTTTCTTCGCGGCGTTTATCACCGTGGTTAGCCTCGATCCCGTGCGCAGCCTCACTAAGTTTATTTTCCAGAATTTTCTTTTTCAGGAAGCCGCGCGGATCGATGGCTATATCAAAGACGCGAGCAAGGAAGTGACAGGCGCATTTCACGCTCTAGCCATCGCCGAAGCCACAGATAGATTTTTGCGTCGGGCCCTCGAAGAAAAAATGCTTGCCTTCTACGCCATCGATGCGGAGGGTAAGCAGTTCCGGAAAATATTTGATGCCACTCCCGCTAGCTCGCTGCCTGATTATTTGCCAGCGACTTTCCCTCTTTTGCAGCGCTGGAAAAAAAATCGCACTTGGATCCCCGCGCTGGAAACCGAGCTCGAGAAAGAAGTGCAACGCGAAGCCTTGCCAAACCGGCTCGCGATCACGCAGTTGCACCTCGAAGCTTTGCGTTCGCTCCAATCTACGATTGCTTTTCCCTTGGTCCACAACAAATCAGTGCTTGGATTCGCCACGATTCACCTCACTGAGCCACCGGATCGTTGGGATGAAAGCTGGGGGGCTTTGCCCTTGCTTGCTCCCTATTTCGAGCGGGCGGCCGAAGCCCTCCACGAGCTCGATATTTATGCGCGTCTACGCGAGCGCGACCGTTTGGCGACGGTCGGTGAAATGGCGGCGGGATTGGCCCACGAAATCCGCAACCCACTCGGAGCGATCAAGGGAGCGGCGCAAGTGCTCGAGCCCAAGCCGGGAGACCCACAGGAGCCGTTTCTGCGAATTATCGTCGAAGAAGTGGATCGCCTAAATGGGGTAGTGACGCAGTTTTTAAATTATGCCAAGCCCTTCAAGGGAGAGCCCGTATGGACAAATCTTGTCGAGCTTATTTCGCAGTCAGTGCAAAGATTTGAGGCAAAGCTGAAGGGAAAAGGGATCCAGCTCCATTGCCAATGGCCCGCTCAAATGCCCGCCGTATTATGTCAGCCGGGCTTAATCGATTCTGTGCTTACGAATTTGCTGCTCAACGCGGAGCGAGCGCTGCTGAGCGACAAATCTAGCCAAAAAGACCCTTACATTTCGGTCCGTTTAGCACATACTATACGCGAGTCTGGACAGCTAGAAGTGCACCTAAGCGTAGAGGATAATGGTCCTGGAATGACGCCGGAAATTTTGGATAAAGTGTTTATCCCATTTTTTACGCAGTCACCTCAGGGCACGGGCCTGGGGCTTTCGATTTGCCAGAAAATCGCCGAAGCCCATGGCGGGTGGATGGAAGCATCGAGCGTGCCCGGGGAGGGCACCCTGATGACACTTCGTTTTGCGGCGGAAGGAAGAGAGCATGTTAGAAAACCAGATTGAGGACGGCAGAATCCTTGTCCTCGACGACGAAAGAAATATCGTTACGGTAGTGAAGGCTATCCTCGAAAAGCGAGGCCTGACGGCCGACGGTTTCACCAACGGCCGTGAAGCGCTCGATGCTCTTCGCAAAGGCCACTACGACGCCGCGATCACAGATTTATACATGCCCGATATCGACGGAATGGCTTTTCTCGCAGAAGTGAAGCGGCTCTATCCTGGTCTTCCCGTCGTGATGATCACCGCGTTTGGCACTGTCGATTCCGCCGTGGATGCGATCAAAAAAGGCGCCTTCGATTATGTGACCAAGCCCTTTGAGCAGTCCGAGATTGTGTCTGTGATCCAAAAAGCGATCAATACTTCGCGCTTAAATCGCCTAGAGCTTGACCAAGCATCCACCGATCCTGAGCAGGGATACGGCCCGCTTCTGCGCGGGCGCTCGGTGTCCATGCAAAAGCTCCAGTCCACCTTGCAAAAAGTGGCGGCGTCTCCGAGCACAGTGCTCATCACGGGTGAAACGGGAGCGGGCAAAGAATTTCTCGCCGAAGAGCTGCACCAGAAGTCGGACCGCTCTTTTCAGCCGCTGATGAAACTCAATTGCGCGGCGGTTTCATCCCTCGCTTTAGAAGCGGAGCTTTTTGGCGGCACAAAACCGGGCCGCCTCGAGCTCGCGGATCGCGGCACTCTCTTCATCGACGAAATCTCCGAGATGAGCTCCGAGTGCCAAACCCGTCTCTTAGATTTTCTCGAGACAGGCGTGCTCGAGCATCCCCTCACGGGCGAAAAGAAGAAATGCGACGTGCGAATCCTCGCCGCCTCTCACGTAGACCTCGCGCGCGAAGTAAAAGAAGCTCGTTTTCGCGAAGACCTTCTCTACAAAATCAGCGTGGTACCCATAGCTCTACCTACCTTGCGAGAGCGCAAGGACGACTTGCCCGAGATTGTGACGTTTTTTCTAAAGCGTCTTAACCAGAAGCTGCATAAGAATTTCAAGTCCGTCGAGCCGCCTTGTCTTGAAGTTTTTGCGTCTGTCTCCTGGCCAGGAAATCTTCGCCAGCTCGAGCATGCGCTGGAAAGAATGATGCTCCTTTCTGACGGAGAAATCCTCCGTGCAAAAGATATTCCTGCCGATCTTCGCTCGGAAATGGACTTGTCTTCGCACCAAGAAGCCACGAGCTTTCGCGATATCGTGAGGAAACAAACGCAAAATTTGGAAAAAGATTTGATCGAAAAAGCGTTGGAAGAGATGGACGGAAATATCACCCGCACTGCGGAGCATTTAGGGATCTCTCGCAAGGGCCTTCAGATTAAAATGAAAGAACTTGGCATAAAATAGGATTCAAAATGGCAAAGGCACAGCGTTCGGAACTCGAATGGAAATTAGCGCAGATGTTTTTGGTCGGAGTTCCCGGCACAGAGCTCTCGCGCAGCTCGGAAGAATTTTATCGTGACTACCAACCAGGCGGGATGCTCTATTTCGCCAAGAACTACGATAATAATCCGGCGCTACTCCAGGAATTTTCGCAGAGAATTCAGGGCACGCGGGACCCTGACCGCAACTTGCCTCTCTTCATTTCCGTGGACCACGAAGGCGGGAAAGTGCAGCGCTTTCTCCGGCCATTCACTCACTTTCCAGAGCCGGTAAAAATCGGAGAGATCGCCTCTCCGCGACTCGCCTTTCTCGTCGCGGAAGTGATGGCAAAAGAATTACGAGCCGTCGGCATTAATTTAGATTTCCACCCGCTGTGCGATATCCACACGCGGCCATCTAACCCGATCATCGGTCGTCGCGCGTTTGGCATGGATGACGAGATCGTCTCCCGCATGGCGAGCGCAATGGTGCGCGGTTTTGTTGCGAACCGAATGGTTTCCTGCGTGAAGCATTATCCTGGCCACGGCGACACGACTGTCGATTCCCATTTTGATTTGCCAATGGTGGACGTGCCCTGGGACGAGCTCATGCAGCGAGAGCTCAAGCCTTTTGTGCGCACGATTCGTAGCCGCGTGGACATGATCATGACCGCGCATATGCTGAACAAATCTCTAGACCAAAAATATCCTTCTACTCTTTCCTACGAAACCATCACGAATGGCCTCCGGAAAGAGCTTAGATATAATCGGCTCGTGATCACGGACGATATGCAGATGGACGCCGTTGCGAAACATTTTGGCGAGGAAGAGATGATCGCCCTCGCGATCGGCGCTGGCTGCGATATTCTCTTGTACCGGGACGAAGAGGTAGGCCGCCGGGCGATGGACACGGCTTTTCGTTTCCTCGCCGAGGGTAAGATCGCGGCCGATCAGGTAGAGGCCGCTTATGCACGAATCAAAGAAGTAAAGGATCGCGTGCTCCTTCCCTACGAGGCGCCTGCCCCTGAGGACCTGCGAGTGATCGGCTGCGAGGCCCATCATGAAGTGCTCAAAATGGTCCTAGAAAAACGCAAGCCCGCAGGCCCCGATACTTTTATAGATTAGATTATATCGCTCAAGAGCCTTGTAGAGCGCTTGTCTCCGGGGAATTGACTCCTTTTCCCGCTTGACGGGTCGCGCCGCTCTCGGTTAGCAATTATGTAGGGGAGAAAATATGCAGCAAACAATTCCAGTAGTGGACCTCAAGGACTACCAAGGTTCGCCAGGCGCTAAGCAAAATTTTGTGCAGGTCATGGGTGACTCCCTCAAGGAAATGGGTTTTTTTGCGCTTCAGAACCACGGCGTCGATTATCGTCTGATCGAAAAAGCGTATAAACTTTCGGAAGCCTTTTTTGATTTGTCTGTCTCCCAGAAAAAATCCTACGAAGAATTGGCCTTGAACGGCCAGCGTGGCTATACGAGCTTTGGCCGCGAGCACGCCAAAGATCACAAAGCGCCCGACCTAAAAGAATTCTGGCATGTTGGCAGAGAGTTGGCCCGAAGCCACGAACGATTCGCGGAATACCCCAAAAATATTTGGCCTACCGAGATCCCCGAATTCAAGGAAGTGATGCTCGAGCTTTTTCGCCAGCTGGACACTTGCTCCATGCAGCTTTTAGAGGCGTGCTCTTTATATATCGGGGAAAACGTTGATTTTCTTCCTAGCCTCGCGCGAGACGGCAATACGATTCTCCGGATCATCAATTACCCAGAAATTCCCCAGGATAGAGATCCGCAGAGCATCCGTGCGGGCGCGCACGAAGACATCAATTTTATCACTCTTTTGTGTGAGGCGACCGCGGGCGGTCTCGAGCTCAAGAAAAAAGATGGCACTTGGCTGCCGATCCACGCGCTGAAAGGCCAAATCATCGTGGACACGGGCGATATGCTGCAGAATCTTACGAATGGTCTTCTCAAAAGTACCACCCATCGCGTGGTGAACCCAGACAATAGCCGCGAGCGCCGTCTTTCGATGCCCTTCTTTGTGCACCCAAGGTCCGAAGTGGATCTCAGTCCTCTCCCTCGTTCTATCGCAAAAACAGGAGCGGAGAAGTATCCCCGCATTTCCGCTGGCGATTACTTAGACCAAAGGCTCCGAGAGATCGGTCTCAACGCGAAAAAGTAGCGCTATTTCTCGACGATAAGACCCTTGTTTTTTGGTGGCTGATTCTCGAGCATGTAAATTCTTCACGAACGCGTCAAATATTTTTTGCAAAGCGCTATTCCAGTTTGACGTCCCGAGTTGCAATCTGCTAGAAGCCTAGCATGAAGAAAAGCATAAGCTTTATTCTAGCGATGAGTGTAATAATTACAGGGCTCTTGCTCCTCCAAGGCCCACGCCAAAAGGTGTCTGATCCTGCTGCGTCTAGCTCTGCGCAAAACGCAAAAACTACTTCCTCTCTTCCTGCTCGCAAGCCTCTCCTCCAAGCCGGGATGAGCCTTCCCGCTGCCATCCAAGTTGAGGCTGAAGCTATGGATCATTTACAGGCCCAGCCCGCATTGCAAGAGCAAGAGCTTGCGCAAATCGCGCAAAATTTAAAGGCGAGCGATGGACCAATTTTGGTTGGCCTCGCGCTCGACACGAAAAAAACACATAGTGAGCGTTTTCTCGCGGCTTACCTTTTGGGCCAGCGCTCCGCTGATTTTCTCAAAGAGCTTGTGCAAATCGCAGCTTCTAAGAATTCGTTATTAGCCGAACAACCCGCGCCACATACGGCGGCCCTCAAAAACAAAGTATTTGAGGTGTCACTGCGGGTAGAAGCCCTCAAGGGCATGGATCGCGAAAACGCTCGCCGTGGGGCAGAGCTCGCGGCGGCATTCAAAGACATTCAATCGCAGAGCCAGAACATCACGGTGCAAAGGCTCGCGCGGATTGGTGAGGTCGGGGCAATGAACAATATGCCACTGGTAGAAAAGTACCAGGAGGCGAAATTACAGGCGGTGGTTAAATGAAGTACGTAATTTTAATGGCGGGAATATTAGCAGCAACAGCATCGGCGCAAGCGGCGCAGTGCTTGGATGAAAAAGTGGTGAGCTCCGTAAAAGAGATCATCAGCTTGGAAGGTGAAAACTGGGACAAAGAAGATCTCTGCGACCCAAGCACCAATACTTATAAAACCTTAGAGATGCTCTCTCTCATCAAGCAGATCTCCTTTGCGGATCGCCAGATCAAGATGGGCCCTTTCGACCAACAGATCTTGCCTAAAGATTTCTGGGGCTATTTCCAGGAGCACGTTTCCTATATCGTAAACGAAGACGAGTGCCGCAAAGGCGTGGTGGCTTTCGTATATGGTGCTTGGAAGGACCGTGTGGTTCACCTCTGCCCTTATTTCTACGAAGATTCTTTCAATATTTACGAACGCGCTGAGACCGTATTGCACGAAGCTCGTCACTTTGAAGGCTTCGGCCACGTGACTTGTGTGCGCAAGGGCCCTCGTACTGGCCAAGCCGGTGCTTGCGATAATAATATCCAAGAAAAAGGCTCTTATGCTGTGACTGTAGAGTCCTTGGCGAAGATGGGCTTCCTCGCGGAAGGCCTCGCGGATCCTGTGCGCGCTCAGCTCAAGAACTCTTCGCTTGTTTACGACGAAGCTTTCAACGAGCCGATCTTGCCAGAAGGATTCCTTTCTTCGTACATGATCACCCAAGCAAAAGATAAAGGTCTCCTCTTCGACGGAACTCGTCTGTTAGAGGTTCCTGCTATCACGAACGCTAAGATCATCAGCCGCACGTCGGCATTGGCAGCGTTTCCATTGGATAAGACGGATGCATATACAGTGAATGCTTACTCGGCGGCGCTGGATCATCTGCCTGCCCAAGGTAGCTTCTCCCTCGGCTATAATAAGAAGCCGATCATGGAGCGCCCTGAAGTGGTGGACATCTTGAATGGTGACACGATCTCCGGAAGCTTGAACGTGACGGAGTTCGACGGTCGTCTCGTGAAAGATCAGTCTGCAGAATACACCAATATTAAGCTTCCTTTCCGGGCCAAGCAATTGCTCCAGTCCTCCGAGATTGGCGCAGATGTAGAAGACTCCGTGTTCTTGCTCAGCGAAGAAAACGAGCTCTACCAGTTGCAACTCTTAGGAAACAAGGAGAGCAAGCTCGAGAAAGTGCCTAATATCCTTGGCGACCTTCAAAAGATCCTAAAGATCAGCGACAAGACTTTCGCCTTGAATAAAGACGGCGAGCTCGTTGGTAAATTGGGAGAAGCATGGTTGCCAGTGCAGGCCCTTCAAGGCATTCGTCTAGACCAAGCTAGCCGTCCATTCTATTGGACGGAATACTTCGCGGACGAAGGATTGGTTAAGAAGCCGCAATAATAATATCATTGCCACCAACCGCAGGCCCAAGGAGAAATCCTTGGGCTTTTTTTATATGGTGAGGAATTCCTTGTGGGTGCCAAACACCTCGCGAAGGCCATCGCTCACTTCGCCAAGAGACGCGTTGTTTTTCACGGCGAGCAAGATAAAGGGAAGCACATTCTCATTCCCTTTCGCGGCTGTCTGCAATCGGCGCAAGGCTTCTTTCGTTTTCTGGTTGTCCCGCTCTTTTTTGAATTTTTTCAATTTCTTTACTTGTTTGTCTTCCATCGCCTGATTGATCTTCATGAGGTCGGGCGCTTCGCCGTCGTCGGTGGAGAAACAGTTCACGCCTACCTGCAGCTGCTCGGCACTGTCCATTTGCAATTGAGTGCGGTACGCAGCTTCTTGGATCTCTTTCTGGATATAACCCGACTCGATGCAAGCAATCATGCCGCCGCGATCTTTGATTTCCTGGAGATACCATCGCGCTTTTTCTTCGAGCTCTTTTCCGAGGCTCTCTACGAAATATGCGCCTCCAAGCGGATCAGCCACGTCCGCGGCGCCTGACTCGAAAGCGAGGATCTGCTGGGTGCGAAGCGCGAGGCGCGCGCTTTTTTCTGTTGGGAGCGAGAGGGCTTCGTCGAATCCGTTGGTGTGAAGGGATTGAGCGCCACCCAGTACCGCGCCTAACGCTTGGAGGGTGACTCGGATGAGATTATTTTCCGGTTGCTGGGCGGTGAGCATCGACCCAGCGGTTTGGGCGTGAAAGCGTAGCTTCATGGAGTTTGCGTCTTTGGCTCCGTATTTTTCTTTAAGGGTCTCGGCCCAGATTTTCCTGGCCACTCGGTATTTAGCTACCTCTTCAAAAAGATGGTTATGGGCATTGAAAAAGAAGCTAAGTCGAGGCGCAAAGCTGTCGATTGTGAGGCCCGCAGAGAGAGCAGCATCTACATACGTAAAGCCATTCGCAAGCGTAAACGCGATCTCTTGAGCGGCGGTCGAGCCTGCTTCGCGGATATGGTAGCCGGAGATCGAGATGGGATTCCATTTCGGCACAAAATCGCGGCAATAGGCGAAAAGGTCGGTGATCACGCGAAGGGATGCTTTGGGTGGATAAATATATGTTCCGCGCGCGATATATTCTTTGAGGAGATCATTTTGGATCGTGCCTGATATTTTTTTGAGGTCCGCGCCTTGTTCCTCGGCCACCGCGATATAGAGCGATAACAAGATCGACGCGGTGGAATTGATTGTCATCGACGTGGTGACTTTTGCGAGGTCGATGCCTTTGAAGAGGATGCGCATGTCCGCGATGGAGTCGATGGCAACGCCCACGCGGCCCACCTCGCCGGTGGACATTCCATGGTCAGAGTCATAGCCCATTTGGGTGGGTAGGTCGAAAGCCACGCTGAGGCCCGTCGTGCCTTGGCTCAATAAATAGCGGTAGCGTTTGTTTGATTCCTCGGCGCTGCCAAAGCCTGCGTACTGGCGCATGGTCCAGAGCTTTCCGCGGTACATATCGGGGTGCACGCCGCGGAGATAAGGAAAGCTGCCCGGAGCTTGGCCATCTGTGCCGGAATAGGATGTTTTAAGCTCGATGCCGGAGGGTGTGCGCGAGTTGGCTTTCGAGAGATCCCTCATTCATCCGCCGCCGCGAAAGAGATCAGCACCGTGCCAGACTCTAATCGATCGCCTGTTTTCACGTGCACTTTCGCCACGCGCGCCCGTGCGGGAGCAAGGAGGAGATTTTCCATCTTCATGGCTTCGACCACAACCAACGCTTGGCCGCCCTCGACGATTTCTCCCTCTTTCACTTTCACGTCGAGCACCTTGCCAGGCATCGTGAGCTTCAAAGGCTTCGCGGCGCCGCCCGCAGCTGCGCTTCCTTCGCTGAGGTCTTGCGCATCGATCTCGATCGATCCGCCGGGCCAGGATAAATATTTTTTATTGCGCACAGAATAGACCCAGAATACATCGCGGCGATTGCCTCGGGTCCAATGCACACGAGAGGTTTGATGATCCACGCTCGTGATCTCGGTCTTGGCTTCTAGCTCGGTCTTCCCGACTTGAAATTTTTGCGAGCCAGTTTTCACTACTTCGTAGTTTGTGCCGTCCGCTGGGGTATAGGATTTATCGGACATTATTCATCCTCCACCACCCAGCGGCTTCTTGTTTTCCGGGCGCATCTTTTTCGGTGGAAGCGATTAGCGCGAACAAGGCCAAAAGTTCTTCTTGGCTTTCGATCCCGGGAGGTAGCGCTTTTTTATCCGTGAGCGTTTCCTCCTGCGCGATAAAACCGGTGGTATAGTCGCCTTCTTGAAAAACCGCGTTGGCGAGCGTGCGACGCAGAAAGCTCAAATTGGTTAGGCAGCCAGCAACGGCGGTCTCGGACAAGGCGCGCGACATCCGGCTCAAGGTCTCGGGACGGGCGCGTCCCCAAGCGCAGAGCTTCGCGATCATTGGGTCATACTCGAGCGGAATTTCGTTCCCGGCGTGCATGGCAGCGTCTACACGAATGAACGGGCCGCCAGGAAAAATAATTTCTTTCAGCGGGCCAGGGGCGGGAAGGAAATTAAAAGGATTCTCGGCATAGAGGCGGCACTCGATCGCAGCGCCTCGGTCTTCTAAATCTTTCTGCGCGAAGGAAAGGGGATGTCCACCAGCGATGAGGATTTGCTCTCGCACGATGTCGATGCCGGTGATCATCTCCGTCACAGGATGCTCGACCTGGATGCGAGTGTTCATCTCCAGGAAGTAAAAATTTCGGTCTCCGTCCATCACAAATTCCATGGTGCCGGCGTTGGTATAACCAATACGCTTCGCTCCTTGCACCGCCACGGCGAAAAGTTTCTCGCGGATATCATCGTGGCCGGCGAGGAAAGGGGAGGGGGCTTCTTCGATCACCTTTTGGTGACGGCGCTGCACGGAGCATTCGCGCTCGAAGAGATGGCAGACATTGCCTTTTTCGTCAGCGAGGATCTGCACTTCAATATGGTGAGGGTTCTTCGCGAATTTCTCGAGGAATACAGACGGATCGTTGAAATAGTTCGAAGCTTCTCGCTGCACCATCTCGAAATAGGTCTCGAGCTCTTTCATGGAATTGGCGACTCGCATGCCTTTGCCGCCACCGCCGGATGCGGCTTTTAAGATCACGGGAAAACCAATTTCTCCCGCGAGTTTTTTGGCTTCTGCTAAATCTTTCAGCGCGCCTTCGCTTCCGGGCATGATTGGCACACCTGCCGCTTTCATTGCAGCGCGGGCGCGGAGCTTCTCACCCATGAGGTCCATCGCCTCGGGAGTGGGGCCGATGAATTTGATGCCCGCCTTTTTACAAGAGCGAGCGAATTCGGCGTTCTCCGAGAGAAATCCGAACCCAGGGTGAAGCGCATCGGCTCCAGTGGCCTTGGCTGCTGCCAAGATTTTTTCAGCCACGAGATAAGATTTTTTGGCTTCGCTCTCGCCGATATAGACGGCTTCGTCCGCTAACAATGTGGGCGGAGAGTTCTTGTCGGCGTCGGAGTAGACAGCTACGGTTTTTAATCCGAGCTCCTTTGCCGCACGGATCACACGCAGGGCGATCTCACCGCGGTTCGCAACCAAGATTTTTTGGAAAGGAAACTTCATAGCGGAATATTCCCGTGTTTGCGGGCGGGTCTTGTCTCGCGCTTATTGCGGCAAGCTTCGAGGGCAGCGCAGAGCTTACGGCGCGTGTCTTTGGGATGGATCACTTCGTCCACATAGCCGAGGCCGGCGGCGCGGTAAGGATTGGCAAACTTGTCGCGATATTCTTCCACCAGCGATGGTGCCTTGCCTGGATCTTTTAAAATCTTCTCGCGGTGGAGAATATTGATCGCGCCCTCGGGGCCCATCACGGCGATTTCGGCGTTGGGGTAAGCAAAATTAAAATCGGCGCGGATATGTTTCGACGCCATCACGTCGTAGGCCCCGCCGTACGCTTTACGCGTGATCAACGTGATCTTCGGCACAGTAGCTTCGGCGAAAGCATAGAGAAGCTTTGCTCCGTGAGTGATAATCCCGCCAAATTCTTGGTCGGTGCCGGGCAAGAAGCCGGGCACGTCGACGAGAGTGAGGAGCGGAATATTGAAGGAATCGCAGAAACGCACGAAGCGGGCGCCTTTTCGGGAAGAATCGATATTGAGGCAACCTGCGAGATGCATCGGCTGGTTCGCGACTATGCCAACGGTTTGGCCCTGGAGACGGGCGAATCCCACCACGATATTCTGAGCCCAACCGCTATGCACTTCGTAGAAAGAATTTTCGTCCACGACATCTTCAATGAGAGTCTTCATGTCGTAGGGTTTTTGGGACTCATTTGGCAGAAGATCGAAAATGCGGTTCGTATCTCGGTCGGCAGGCTCGGCCCCAGCAAAAAGCGGAGCTAGCTCGGCATTATTTAGGGGAAGATAAGAAATTAATTTTCGCACCTGGCGAATCGCGGCCCTATCGTCGGCGGCCACAAAATGGGCCACGCCGCTCGTCTCGGAATGAGTCGAGGCTCCGCCGAGATCTTCTTTGGTCACTTCTTCATGGGTGACAGTCTTAATCACGTCTGGGCCGGTCACAAACATGAAACTGGTTTTTTCCACCATATAAATAAAATCTGTGATCGCCGGGGAGTAAACCGCGCCACCTGCGCAAGGACCCATCACGACTGAGATCTGGGGAACCACGCCAGAGGCTTGCACATTCCGCCAAAAAATTTCCGCGTAACCGCCGAGCGCTTCCACTCCTTCTTGGATCCGTGCTCCACCGGAATCGTTGAGGCCCACGACAGGCGCACCATTTTTCAGCGCGAGGTCCATCAATTTACAAATCTTCGCGGCGTGAGCGCCGGAGAGGGAACCGCCAAACACGGTGAAATCCTGAGAAAAGGAATAAATAATTCTTCCACCCACTTTGCCGTAGCCCGTGACCACGCCGTCTCCTAGGGGCCGGGATTCTTCGAGACCAAAGTCTTCGCAGCGGTGAGTGACAAATCGGTCGAGCTCTTGGAAAGTGCCGGGATCGAACAAGAGCTCGATCCTTTCGCGCGCGGAAAGTTTTCCCGCTTTGTGTTGTTTCGCGACTCGTTCTTCGCCTGCCGGAAATTCGCTCTGAGCGAGCTTTGTTTCAAGCGTTTTTAGGGCTTCGGATTTGTTCTTCGACATGGGGAAAAAGATATGCGAAAGGCTCGTCGAAAGGAAGTTCGGGTGCAGCGCTAAATAGCGGAAAAATAGAGATTTTTCGCTGTCTCAATATTGCTCTGCGGTAAAAAGCCCGTTATTTCCGGGATTTAGCTCCGTTCGACCGCTTAAGGTCTTGTCCTAAGGTACCGATAAGATTGGTGAGGAACTATGAACCCCGGAGTTTTACTCATCCTATTTCTATTTTGCTTTTCTGCGAGGGCAGAAGTTGATCCCTCGGGCAAAATCATTGGCTGCGATCCAGGATTCGGCGAAGTGGCGGGCATAGTAGAACGTCGCTCTCCCGAGCGTCTTGTGGCCGATTTAGTGAATGGAACGGAAGAATTAGCCAGAACCGGCACCATAAAAATGAAAGATTTATTTCCGCGGAGCCAAATGATCCCAGGGGGAACATTCGCGGGAGAATTACCCGTGATCGGAAAATCTGAGGTGACTCGCTTTAAGAGAGCCTTTTCCGACTATACTTCGGCTCTAGCGAAGGTGAATCCCGACTTTGAAAGAAATCAGACAGAGTTTCTACATTGGCTTAGTAAGAAACCAAAAAGTAGCGGTCCCTTTCCTGAGCTAAAAGTGACAGTAGTTGAAGCAGCGCGGAAACAGGACAAGACTTTGGCCGATTTTTTTTCGAACAGCTATGTGGAATTTCTCGAAGACCAAAAATACCAAGAGACTTTATTAGATTGGGCGAAAAGATCCGCGTCTCGTCCAGTGGTGGAGCATTACAAGGCCCTACGTAGCACTTCAATTGGAAGAATATTCGGCCCAGGCGGCAAAGCGATAGTGTTGGGAGCAGGCTTTTCGGTTGGTTACGGTGTATTGAACGCGGTAAGTGTCGGTGTGACCGACTATGCTAGAAGGCAATTCTTTGTCGACGATAAAGTCATTAAAGACACAGCCGCGCATATTGCAGAAAACTTGACGAACTATGTAGCCACGAGTTTCGAGGGCGGGAAGATAAAATACGAAGAATCGCGGTTGGCACTTGTGAGCACAGTGACTAGCATCCAAGACTTAGAGTTTAAGCCCGACGCGGACCGTGAGCTTTCGAGCGCGACGTTGGAAAATGTCCAGTTTACCGCGTCCGCACAGCTAAAAAAGTTCTCTAAGATTCTTGACCTCAACGACAAAGATCGTCAGAAAAAAACTGCGGAAATTCTAAAAAACATGACTTCTGCCATGAGGGATGCAGAAGACAATTACACCAAACGCCGCGCGGAAAGGGAGGATCTAAAAGAGCGGATCGCTGGGCGTGGAACACCTCCGACGGGCCAAGAGCGAAAATACCTAGAAGACTTAGCTGAATCCATGCAAGATTCGGAGAATGATATCGCAGAACAACTCGCGAGTTGGCGGGTATACCAGATGAGTATTCCCGACGAGAAAAGCATCGCGGATATCAACAAGATTTATGGCCGGGTTTACACGAATTTTATGCTCTTCAAAAATATCGATGTTTATCGTCGCGCGCTCGCGCGTGAGCTGACTGTATATACCACCAAATTGGAAAGTATCGCGAAGTAACTAGTCCCGTATAACTTCCGGATTCAGCGGATAATAAATCACCGGCTTCACGCCCTTAGGCGGAGAGGCGAAACGCAATCCTGCTAATTCTCGCTTTAGGCATTTGGAGAGGTCCTTGTCTTTTTCTAAGCCTTGGTCGAGGTGTACGTGCTCCACTTTGCCGTTGGATTGCAGACGGAGAGTGAGCAGCATTTCACCAGGAGGGCTCGCTTTTTTCTTAGCGTGAAAGCAAGAAGTGATTTTTCCCATACTTTTATAAATGGTGCTCTTCACGTTGCATTCGCCCCAGGCTTCAGAAAGCGCAGGATCGTTGAGACAACTCGCGGTGCTAGCGGATGGAGCATCATCTTCGGTCTCAGGACTAGAGGCACATGCTGTGAGAGCGAGAAAAAGAAAAAACCACAATTTCATTGGGAGAGCTCCTGGATGGAAGTACTTGAACAGGATACCACGCGAGAGAAAAAGGGCCACCTGCTACCGGAGATCGCCCTCGACTAGGATCGCTCGCACGGGAGAGGCATCCGCTCCCACAATCGGAAGCGGGAGAGCGATTAGAGTGTAAATCCCTGGCTTCACCTGAGCGAGGCTCAAGCCTTCCAGCACGGCTAGGTCTCGCGCGAAGAGAGCTTGGTGGCTTTCAAGCGCCTTTGAGTCCACGGGATCCACGGAGGGGGTGTCAATCCCGACGAGAAATACTCCTTGGTCCGCGAGAAAGTGCAAGAGCTCGGGGGAGCAAGAATTGAAGTCTCCGTTCCATTGGTTAGGGTTCGGAAAAGAATCGGTGCGAAAGAGGATTCTCTTAGCCTGGACCTTATCCGAGAAATCTTGGGGAAGGATCCGCTTGCCGCGCGCGATTTTCACATCGATCACTTGGCATTCGCCGAGGTAGCGTTCCAGTGGACGAGCCTCGACGCCTTTTCCCTGCGCGTGATAGTGGCTGCTAGAGTCCGCATGCGCGCCGAGATGGAGAGTCGCGTTGATCGAGGAGAGCGCGAGGTGATTTTGGGGGAAGTCCATGCTCACGGAGCGGGTGAATGGCATGTCGCCAGGAAAAACAGCTAACTTTGGCGAGATCGGCGGCGTGATGTCGATAATCTTCATGAGCGCGCGATCACTTTGAACTCAACAGCGATCGGCGTGGGCAGCGCGCCCACTTCCATCGTGGTGCGAGTCGCTTGCACGTCGGAAAAATGTTCGGCGTAGACTTTATTGAAGATCGGAAAGTCTTTTTTCATGTTCGTGAGGAAGACCTGCACGTCGATCACTTTATCGAGGGACGAGCCAGCCGCTTCGAGGATCGCTTTCACATTCGCGATCACAGAGCGGGTTTGCACTTCCACGTCGTAGGCGGTGATATTTCCTTGGCTGTCGAGAGTGACTCCCGGAATTTCTTTTTTGCCTTTCGCGCGCGGCCCTACGCCCGAGAGGAAAAGGAGGTCTCCTTCTCGTCTTGCGTGAGGGTAGGCACCTACAGGATCCGGGGCGCCAGGAGCTTGGATCAAAGAAGCATTAGAGTGGTCCCCTAAGTGAAGGCTTTTCACTTCCTGGGTTGGGGTGAGGCTCACGACTGTTGCGCCTGTGCCGTGCACGGCTTGGTAGTCATATACTTTCCCCGAGAAATGATTGCTCTCCCCGGTGATGCCGTTCAGCCACCAGACGCCTTTGAAGCCCATATCCCCATTGGCTTCGCGGCCAAAATCGCGGGCGACCTGAGCAACGTCCTCGAGTCGGCCTTCGCCTAGCAGCTCACAGATCTTGCGATTCCATTCGTCGTCTTTCGCGGAGGAAATATGATCCTCTTTCGGATCGATATCGTGGATGAAAAATCGGTTCGAGAGCGAGGAGACTAATACCACGATCGCTTTTTTACCGGAACGTTCGAGCGCGCGAAGCCCCGCGCGGCCTAGATCGATTGTCTCATTTTTCTCCGCGTACATATTGCAGGAAACCATAGCGGCCGGGATTTTATTGCCGGGGTTCAATAGTTTTTGCGCCACGATCGTGCCGGTATCGATCGGAAATCCGCGGTAATTCACGAGCATCGTGTGATGGCCAATCTTTTTCACTTCGTCCGCGTAGATTTTGGGAAATTCTGGATCGACCTTGAATTTGTAAGGCATGGATCCAAGCTCATGGAAGTTTTGGTCCACATGCACCCATTCGGGATTCGGATCGGCCTGGAAGGTATAACCCAAGACCGAAAGCCATTGCGTGGAGTAATAGAGAATGAGGTCGGCCTCGGAGGATTCCACTTCCTTACGGAGGGAATCGTAGGCAGTGCGGAGCTTTTGCCAGCCCGGAGATTTTTCGGGAGCGAGGAGCATTTGAGGAAGACCCGGTACGAGGATTGCTTTGAGGATCATGCTTGGGCTCCCTTCGTTTCTGCATTCCACTCCACAACGGCATTACCCGTGCCGATCACGGAGCCGTAGCCATGAACCACAGCTGGGTAGGTAGGAGTGCCGAGAGCAGAAAGCATCCAAGCGAGTGCGCCGGCCTTTACTTCCGCGCTCGCCATATCGATAAACTCGGGCAAAACAGCGAGGAGTTCTTTCGCGCGGCCTTCTCGCATTAGCTTCAGGATCTGCATGTCCCAGAGGTATTGGCCGTGGTGGTAAATATGTTCTTTGCTCATGTCCTCGGGGATTTCGGCTTCCGTCGTAAAATGGCGGTGGGACATCGAGTTCGAAGCGAGGAGCACGGCGCGGCGGCCTGTCTTCTCGATCGCTTCGCGTGTGGATTGGCCGAGGATCATCATCTGTTCTTGGCCGACTTCGTTGGAAAAATAGTAAGGCGAATTATTAGAAGAGATCGACACGATCGGAATATCCCAGGCGGGATTCATCAGGTGGAGCGAAATGATGGTGCCGTAGTCGATGCGGAAATCGGGGTTCTTCATCACTTTCGTGAGAAGGCCGTTTTTCTTGCCGGTCTCAGCGATCGCGAGCGAAAGCTCCACGTCCACTTTGAGGTCGTATTTATAGCGAAATAGATGAGGAAAAATCGGATCGACGGAGAGTCCCTTGAAGCGGTCTACTCCCAGCACGTGGTGGCCAACGACTGTCATCCAATGGGGCGAATGCACGAGCAGCACATCGGGTTTCAGCGCTAAAATGCTTTTCCGGCAGCGTTCATAGGCCCAGCGGAGATTTTCCCAGCCGCATTCCGAGCGTGGCTCGTTTTGGGGAGGATTTTCTCCGTAGACTAAGTGCGGGGGGTGCGGAGACAAGACTCCAGCGACAATCTTTCCTTTCATCACTCGATCCTTACTCCGGTGGCGTCGAACCAAAGGGTTTTGACAGGTTTTTTGATCATGGCCACTTCAGATTTAGGCCGTCCCTCGTCTTTGGCGTAGTGACGAGCTTCGGCGGCGCTGAGCTCTTTCCAAAAAAGTTTTCCTTGGGTAACCGCATTCATTTGGGCGGAATCTTTTGGAATAGTAAAAGCGTGATCACCAAATTCTACGCGCACAAGCGTTGGTCCTTCTTTGAGCGTCATCCAGCAGCCCATTTCTTGGCATACTTTCGTGATTTTGGATTTAATGACAATTTCTTTCCCTTGGAGGGAATCGATTTCTTTTACGGCTTCCGTAAGTGTTTTCGGCGCGTCTTTCGAAGTGATTCCTTGGCCGTAATCTTTGGCTTGGGCGGAAAAGGAGACTATTGCGAGGAGAAAAAATGCCTTCATAAATATTCCTTTCAAAGTTTGATAGAAACCGTTTTTACTTCCGTGAAAAATTCTCGGGAGTGATCCCCACCTTCGCGGCCGAGCCCGGAATGCTTCATCCCCCCAAAAGGCATCGCCAGATCCCGCTGCATCCAGGTATTGACCCAAACCGTGCCCACTTCGAGGGATTGGGCCACGCGGTGGGCGCGGCTCACGTCTTTTGTCCATACCGTGGCGGAAAGGCCGTATTCGGTTCCGTTCAGGAGATCGATCGCTTGTTTTTCATTCTTAAAAGTAGAGATCGCCACAACCGGACCGAAAATTTCTTCCTGCATCACGCGGCAAGTAGGAGAAAGCCCCGTGATCACCGTCGGTTCAAGAAAATATCCGTTATTAAAAGGCGAGTCGAGCTCTGGGATTTTTCCGCCCAAAGCGATTGTGCCGCCTTCTTCCTGTGCGAGCCGGATATACGCCATCACTTTCTCGCGGTGATCTTTGGAGACAAGCGGACCCATCTGGATTTCTTTGTCCTCAGGATTCCCCGAACGAATCAGGCTCGCCGTACGCACGAATTTTTCGACAAAAAGATGGTACGCACTCTCCTCCACAAAAATCCGCGAGGAGCACAGGCAGATCTCTCCTTGGTTCTGGAAAGAGGAGCGCACCGTTTGAATGGCGGCGTCGGCTACGTCGGCATCGTTAAAAACAAGGGCCGCATTTTTTCCGCCGAGCTCGAGGCTAGTCTTCTTAAAGCGCGGGATAGAGCTTTCGAGGATTTTTCTTCCCGTTGAAGTGCCTCCCGTAAATGATAGTAAGGGCACATCCGGGTGAGCGGCAAGGGCCGCTCCCGCCTTTGCGCCGTAGCCAAACAAAATATTCACCACGCCGTGGGGAAGCCCTGCTTCGTTCAAGATTTCTCCCAGCATATAGGCCGTCATGGGGGTGAGCTCGGAGGGTTTGCAGATCACCGTATTGCCATACGCGATCGCCGGCGCGATTTTCCATGTGAGCAAATATAACGGCAAATTCCAAGGGGAGATGAGGCCTGCAATGCCGACAGGAGCATGGTAGGTATAGTGAATCGCTCCCGAAGAGGTTCGGGCCATATCGGACTGGTGCAAGATCTTGGTGGCGAAATAACGAAAATTATAAACCGCGCGTGGAATTTCCATTTCGCGTGCGAGGGCCACAGGCTTTCCTTGGTCGCGGCTCTCTGCCATGGCAAATTCGCCCAAGGATTTTTCCAAACGATCCGCGATCGAGAGCAAAACTTGGGATCTTTGCTCGGGAGTGCGTCGGCTCCACCAAGGGAAAATTTCTTTTGCGGCCGCTACTGCGAGCTCTACATCTCGCTCGTCGGAATCGGGCACTAACGAATAAACCTTGCCAGTCGCGGGCTCGAAATTTTCGAGGTATTTGCCGCCGACCGGAGCCGTTTCTTTTCCGCCGATATAATTTCCGATTTTATTCATGCGGCATAAACTCCTTATAATCGAAATTCCAGCGGTCGCGGTCTGGGTCCCAATCATCCCAAGGTTGGATCGCGGCGATTTTTGGCCGCAAATTGGGAGGGATGCATTCGTCCACGATAAAGGCTTTCTGACGCTCCAAAGGATAGGGATTGCGGAACTCAAATCCTAGTACGCCAAGCGCGAATCTTGCCACATACCAAGAAGCCCGCATATTCCAGCCATGCGCGACTTTCACCACCACACCCAGTCCATTGGGATAATCGGGGTGCTCAATCGCAAGGCCGAGCAATCCATCGGCCCCTTCCTTAGCGATCACTTTTCCGCCGCAGGATTTCATGATCGTAGAATCGAGCCGGTTGAAGCCGCCCACCAAATCGGGATGACGGATCATCGCCTCCCAAATCCAATCCTCATTTTTACGCGTGACGAGGTTTGCGTAGAGCCTGGCCATCTCGACGGTAGTCATAGAGATGGTGGGCAAGCCACAACCGTCCTTCGCCACCACTTTGGGCTCCCAGTCCCGGCCGAGGACTCCCTTCACTTCTTCCAGATAAGCACGAAAAAATTCGTGGTGAGGCCAGACATAGCCCACGCGTGACCAGCCTTTTTGTTTACAGCCACGCAAGATCGCGGCGTGTTCACCCGAGCAAGAATGATAGAGGCGGCGCGGCCGTCGGCGCTGTTGCCCAAATTGCATCAGCGGAAGCGCGAGGGGCGTTTGCATCAAGCCAAGCTCGCTTTCGGAAAGGATCGAGGAGACAGTCCGGATATGCTCGGTGTCTCCGTTATGGGAGGAAACTGCGATGGCTTTTTGTTCCCAGGTTAAGTCCTCTAGCTCTTTGGTGAAGACCTTCACCATATTGGGCTTCATCATCGATCGGCCGTAGCAAAGCACATCTCCGCCGTAGGCATGAATTAATTTGGAGCCCGATACCCAGGCGATGGAGCCGTGAATAGTGCATTCCGCCACACCGTTGCGGCGGTAGTCCACGAGAGGAACCCACTGGTTCTGCGAATACTCATGATCGGCCATGCCTCACACTATGGCAGGGGAGCGACAGAGTCAAAAAAAAAGGCCAATTCTAAGAGCCTTTCGGCGCCTAGAATTGGCGGCTTTGGTATCGCTTAATTCACGATATGGAATGGCGCTTTCACGTCTTCTCTTTGGTAGAAGAAAACGCGTTGGCCCACAGGGGTTTTCTCTTGGTTTCCGGGAGAGAACACTTCATGGGTGGTCCAGTTCCCCACATAGGATCTTTGCACATTGCCACCGATGCGGCGGCGGAAATCATAGGGAAGCTCCACTTTCGGATCCGAAAACATTCCAGTCTTATTTTGGATTGCGGCAGTGGTGGCGTCTCCAATTTCTTGGCAATGCTCAAAGGTAGGAGCCACGCAATAATTCACGGCTAAGCCTTCTTTGGCCATTTGCAGATTCACGAGCATTCCCTTCGTGTGGACGAAAGCCAAGGGCCGACCGTGGGAGTCGCAAGGGTCTGCCGAAAATTCAAGATTCACAAGGGTACCCACGGGCAGAAGTTCTTGGGCCCGGGCTGCCGCGCGCTCGCCCCATACGCCTTGGCTCTTGCCATTGAAATGGGTTTCGGGGGTGTCCATGCCAAGAAGACGAATGGAATAAGTGCCGCTCGTTGTGCGCACGTGAACAGTATCACCATCTACGCCGCCTTCCACTGTGCCAGAAGATTCTATGGGCTTTCCGGGTGAGCATTTGCTCATGGCTTCTAGGTTATATTCTGAGGCGAAAGCAGTGGCGGACAAGGACATCAGGATCAAAGATAAAAATTTCATAGAACCCTCCGTTGATTGACTTGAACTGATGGTCCTAGATCAACGGCTACTTAGATAGTAATTTTCAATTACGTTTTGATTTTGACGCTTGCCGCTCGGAATAAAAAAGAGATGTCGGAAAAAATTATTTGCTTAGCTCGAGGCGCAATGTCTACCGTTCGCGAACTTTACCCGTGCGCGATTTTTTCCATAAATGCCCGCATGGAGCGCTTCACGTCGTCGTTGTCGTGATTGTTAAAATCAAACCACAGCATCAAACGATCCTCAGGATGAAAGCGTTTCTGAAGCTCGTCTTTGATCTTAGCCGAATCTCCCCAAAGGGCATTATTCACGGCGTTCTTAATCTTTTCCGGATCAAGAGTGCCTTCCACGGCTTTCCAATAATTTTCCAAAGCATTCTTCGCTTTTTCTTCAGCGCGCGCGGAATTTTCGTCGTGGAAGACAAGCACGGTTCGTGGCATTCGTGAGCGAGTCCAGGTGCCTCCTGACGGATGAAACGCTTTCTGCATCGCTTGGTGGGTGGCTTCGATCTGCGGGGCTGGCGTGATCGAGAGATTAAAAACTCCGCAGGGGAAAAAAGTGTTTGCGTAGATTTGAGTCTCAAGGTCGTGGCAGCCAATTGTGAGGCGCAAATTGTCGAGAGGAGCATCGAAGGGAATCACGCCTACATAGTCAAAATTCCAAAAGGGAGGAATTTCGATTCTTTCCTCAGAGCTGCCGTGGGCAGCGGTTACTTTTTCCCAGTCGGCATCCGTGCGGAAATCTTTGCGTGTGAGAGTTTTAGGACGAATCTCTTTCGCCGCGAACACATCCCCACGGATCGCGCGCAGAAAAATCTCGGTGCATTCCTGGAAAACTTTCCCTCTCAGCACAGGCCATGCCGCTTGCTCGGTGGCGTTGCGGGGTCGCACTCCATAGGGGGTATTCGAAAAAGGGAAGCGCCCAGAGGCAAAGCCAAGATCCAGCTTCCGCTTTTCCGTAGTGTTCATCCCATGAAAAGTGAGAAACGTGCGCACGGCTTCGGCGTGGGCGAGTGGGCCGCCGTTACACTGGATATTGCGGATCGCGGAGCCAACACTCATTTTTTTGGTTTTCGCGAACAAGATATGCGCAAGCTGGAGGATGTCGGTATTCAACCCAATCTCGCCCGTGAAGTGTGGGATCACGGCGCCCGGATTTCGTTTCTGCACCTGACAGGAAAGATGAGTCTCCGCGACCCACGCCGTGCCGATGCCTAACTCGTCGGCGAGCAGGGCCTGCGAGAAAAAATTCTCGAACATTTTTCGCTCCGAAGGCATATAGCCATCGACTTCGGTCTGGCAGATAGAGAAAAAAACATCAAATTGCATCAGTAACCGCTCCCCACTTCGGAGCGCACCGACCAAAGCTCAGGGAAAAATCGGAGAGGCGCGCGCGTGGCGAGGAAGCTATGGCCCGAGCTGCCGCCTGTGCCGGTTTTCATTCCGATCGTGCGGGCTACCATCAGCATATGCACTGAGCGCCACACAGCGAATTTCTCGTCGAAGTCGAGCATGGTTTCGAAGAGCAATACCCAGTGGTAATTTTCTTTCGGATTTTCGTAGATCGTTTTGATCGTGGCGAGAAGTTCCTTATTCTCTACCCAAGGTTTCCTTACGTCGCGCTTTAGCAGCTCAGGCGGCACGCTATAACCGGCATTGGCGAGCGCGAACACAAACTCATCATAGACCGAAGGCTGTTTCTGGATAGCTGCGAGTTCCGCTTGTTTTTCCGGTTCTTTCTCGAAAAATTTGAGGAAAAAGTCCTCACGAATTCCATAGCTAAACTCGATCATACGGAACTGGATCGACTGAAAACCCGAAGCCGGCCGGAGCTTGTCACGAAAGCCCGCAAATTCCACGGGCGTGAGGGTATTCAGAAGATTGATCTGCTTCACCATCAAGTCCATCACGCCCACGAGGCGGCGGAATTTTTTCAAAGCCTTCGAAACCATGCCGTCGTGAAAGTCTTGGATGAGGCCCGCCGTTTCGTGACGCATCTCTTTGAACCAAAGCTCGGCCGCTTGGTGGATGATGATGAAAAACATTTCGTCATGGTGAGGCGGATCAGAAAGCTCTTTTTGCAGGCTGAGGAGCTCCGGCACCTTTAAGTAGGAATTATAATTGAGCTCTTTCAACACGAGATTTTCGTAGTTCGACATCGAAAATTCCCTTTTGCTTTGCTAGAGTGCCCGCATGCCTCTATCCCCAACGGAGCTGAAGAAGCTCGCGGACCAACTCTATAACGCACGCGTCCAGCGCGTGCCCTGTAAGCCCCTCACGGAGGCCTCAAACTTAACTTTAGAGGACGCTTATTCGATTTCCGACCTTAACCTCAAGAAGAGGCTCGAGCAAGAAAAGGCCCGCCTGATTGGCAAGAAAATCGGCCTCACCTCGCGCGCCGTACAAAAACAGCTCAGTGTGCACGAGCCTGACTTTGGTTATCTCACGAGCGACATGAATATTCCCCTCGGCGAAACCGTGGAGACCAGTACGCTCTTGGCCCCCAGAGTGGAAGGGGAAGTGGCTTTTGTGCTGAAGAAGGACCTAGCTGGCCCCGGAATCACGGCGGCCCAAGTGATCCAGGCCACGGATTTTGTGCTTCCTTGCATCGAGATCATCGATTCCCGCGTGGCGGACTGGAAGATTAAGATCCAAGATACGGTGGCGGACAATGCCTCCTCTGCGCTTTTGGTATTGGGAGCAAAGCCGACGCGTCTTTCCAGCCTCGATCTACGCCAAGCCGGAATGGCTCTAAGGATCAACGGAGAAGTGATGTCCACCGGATCGGGAGCGGCCTGTTTAGACCATCCGGTAAACGCCGTGGCTTGGCTAGCGAATAGACTTGGCCGGCTCGGCACAAGTCTGCGAGCAGGCGAGGTCATTCTTTCCGGCGCATTTGGGCCCGTAGTGCCCGTGCAAGGGGGCGAGCACGTGGAAGTGAGCATCGCGGGGCTCGGTTCGGTATTTTGTTTTTTTGGGAGCCGAGGATGAACTTAAAAACGATCGTAGACAAGCTCTATGCGGCGGAAACTAACGCTACCGAAGTAAAGCGATTCACCGCGAGCCTTTCGAATTTTACGATGGAGCAAGGCTATGAGGTGCAGGAGCTCTTGCTCGCGCTTCACCGCCAGTCTGGCGCGAAATTAGTTGGATGGAAGATGGGCATGACTTCCAAGCCTAAGATGCTGCAAATGGGAATCAGCGCGCCTATTCGCGGATTTTTGACGGATCGAATGCAGATCGCGGACGGAGGCGAGATTTCTCTAGCGGAAAGGATCCATCCGAAGATCGAGCCCGAGATCGCGTTTATTCTTGGCCGAGAGCTCAGTGGACAGCCTTCCTTGCTGGAAGCATTGTCTGCAGTGAGCGCTGTCACCTGCGCGCTTGAAGTGATCGATTCGCGCTATGAAAATTTTGATTTCCAGTTACCCGATGTGGTGGCCGATAATTGTTCCTCTTCCGCGTTCGTTTTGGGCTCGAAGTTAGTATCACCCCGAAATTTTTCCATGGAAAATTTGGGAATCACACTCGAGTGCAATGGCCGGCCGGTGCAGTTTGGCTCTTCCGCCGCAATCTTAGGCCATCCGGCTCGCTCACTCGTGGAGCTCGTGAAACTTCTTGATAAAGAAGGAGCATCTCTCCCGCCGGGCGCGATTGTGCTGGCGGGCGGAGCTACGGCTGCGCATCCACTTGCTGACGGTGACTGGATCCGAGCGAGCGTGGAAGGGCTCGGCGCCGTGGAATGCCGCGCGAGCAGGAGTCCAAAATGATCTCCATTTTCATCGCGATCTTTGCTTGGCAGGTCACGGCCCAGGCTAGCCCTATCGACGGTGTTTGGCGCCAAGAATGCCGATCAAAGATCATGAGAGAGGAAAATATCGAAGGGGAGAAAGCTATTCTCTCGGAAAACGCTTTCGAGGATTATCTTTGTTCAGAGCCCTCGTATGTGATCCTGAACGAAGGCACGATTGTGCTCGGCTCTGAGCTGCCTTCTCCGGCGGGCGCGCAGGAAATTGATTTTACGTTTAAATCAGTTTCGATTGTCCTCTACTCTGAGCCCTACGTACGCCACTTTAATCAAGCGTCGATGTGCGGTCTCACGAATTGGATCGCGGGCGAGCCTCGGGAAATCACGGGTCTTGGCTGCACTTTTTTCGGGCCTCGTATCAAAGTTCCTTCCCGAGGGGACCAGCGATTTGGCATCTTTCGGCTAGTGAATGAGGATTATTTATTTTTTGGCGCCTTGAGCCCGGACCAAGATGCGAGCACTCCAGCCCGTCGGCCAAAAGTATATGATCCGTTCGCGTATCGGCGAGTGATACAGACTCCGCGTTCGCTCAAGAATGAATTTCTATCCCGGGATTTATTTTAATCTTTTCTTTGCTGAACCGGATCACCCAGTCTATCGACAAGAATTGGGAGAGCTTTCGGTTCAGCCTTAGTAAGCTAATGCGAAGGCTTTCTAAGTTCTGGTACTCCGACTTTTTTCCGAGGAGGGAGAGGAGCCTGTCCGGAGAGACTTCTTTTTCTTTGCCCAAGATCGCAAGTACATCCCAACCTTGAGGGCTCTTCGCGAAAGAAAGCCCTTTTTTACCGAAATGCAGGCTTTTGTTTTTGGCCTCGAGGCGAATGGCGACTCCAGCTGGAACGTCGAGTATAGTGCCCCATTTTTTGGTGAGCATGCGCCGGCTGCGGTGGTCTAGGGACTGCACATGAAATAGAAACTGTTTTTGGATTTCCGTGGATCCCTGATCTCCTCGCCTTATCAGCTCGAGCGCCAATAATCGGATTATGCCAAAGAGGGGCATGCGCCTTGTCCAGGCGAATACATCGGAGAAACCAAGAGCTTTTTCTGGTTCTCTCGCCATTTGCAGCAGAATGGATTCGTAGTGGTCAAATTCGTTGAGCTCGTTTTTGTCGATATACTCCAAGATCAATTGCCGCGAAAAATCATCGCGTGATTCCAGAGCTACCTCTAGAAGATCAATGAGGCAGAGGCGAAGGTCCATGGCTTGGAGGTGCTTTGTTTTGCTGAGGTGAAGGAATCTAGGCCAAGTGGCGGCGAGCCCGAAGAGGCGCACTTCAGCCAGCAGAAGCGCATGAAAGCATTCGATCATGACCTGGGCATCAGCGTCGGATACGCCGAGGCATTGTTGGTAGAGAGTGGTCACCTCGGTTTCGCGGCCAAAGGATGCGAGGAGGCGGAGCTTTTGGCAGCGCACTTGGAAGTGTAGGGGGTCGCCCTTCGCCAAAAGTTTTAGCACTATTTCTATCTCAGAAAAAGACTCTGCAATCCGCCCTTGGAGCTCGTAGGATTTGGAGAGGACCACTCTTGTCTTTGCTTGAGAGGCCGCTGATAGTTTTTCGCGAGAGAGCGAAAACTCGGACTCGAGCCACTCCACGGCGAGAGCGAAGAGGCCCATATCTTCGTGGAGGTAAGCCGCGAAAACTAGATCGGAGAGCGGGCCAACGTGAGGGCCATATTCGTCGAGGCATTTTTGAAGAGCGGAAATGGCTTCGGCGTAGGCCCCTCGGTGAAGAAGGCTCGTGGCTTTTTTATGTGCGACGGACCTAGCGTTGCTCACTGCCAGCCTCCGGGGCGAGGGCGGGGGCCGCCACCATAAAAGCCTACATAGCGCGGGCCTACTTTTGGGTTGAGCAAGAACTCGCAGAGAGGTTGGGGAGGCGAACCATCCTTTGGCTCCAGGATTGTCTCACTTAAAGTGCGCAAACGACTTTTCAGAAATTCTACTCTTTTTGGGTCGCTTGGATTGAGCAAGCGATCTTCAATTCGTTGGAACACTGCCCCCCATTTTAGGATGGGGCGATCCGAGAGGGGAATGCCGTCTTCCACTTCACCACAGTGATTTTCTAGAAATCCAAGAGTTCTTTTCACTTCAGTTACCACAGCGGGATACATGGAGGGAAAGGATGGTAGCCAGCGGTTGATGGCCTCTGCGCATTTTCCAGGTGCGCCAATCGTAGGGGAATCAATTCCAAGATCGGACATGATTTTATCCTCAAAACGGAAGGCACGCTCTGCGGCCATCGCATATTTCAAGGCGGGGTCATTCATGGCGCATCGGATTTCGTCTTGGTTATTTGGTTTCTTGAAAAAAGTAGAGTAATGCCCGTCTTCCAACGAAAACATTGTCTTATCAAAAATGATGGAGATTCCGGTTTCCCAGGTGGAGAGTTCAGTCATTTGAGCGGCAAATACTAGTTGATCGTAAGACATCGCGAACTCATGCGAGATCATACGCAAAAGCTGAGTCTCGTTGAGCTCTTCCCTCAGTAGGATGAAAAGGCTGGTATTTTCTTTGGTGGAAAATGCTTCCACCGGCATAGCACCTGATTCAGAAACAAGGAAAAATATTTTCTTTTGTCTTTGAGCAGGGGAGTCCCCGGGAAACACGGTGCTTCGCATGTTGGTAAATACAATTTTTTGAGTTGCGCTCATCGGTTGGCCCGCGCAGATTTTTTTGATTTCTTTTGCAGCGTCTTTGCTCACCCCAAGATAGTAAGGAATATATTTGGCGTCGTCGGAGGTGAGAAAACAGAAACTCTTTTTGCCGGTATCGGTCTGAATGATCTTTGTGACGAGGTTATCGACAAGACCTTGTGTCTGGGTCTCCGGGATTAAACGGAAGCGGGCTGGAAATAAAGTTATGTAATCTAGGAAATCGTTGCCATCTTTTTTGCCAATCTCGCGGAAGAGCTTAATGAGCGCGGCTTCGTCCGCGGACTTGTTGCCTGATTGAAGCATGCGAATCGGAGCGCTGTCGATCACTTTTTCGCTGAGGAGGGGAGTGGAAGTGGGCTGACGGCCGGCTCGTTCAGGGCTGGTGCAGTTCACTAGCAACACCGTTGCGGCTAGTATTAAGATTTCTCTATTGGCTTTCATTCAAATCACCCCTCTTAGATTCTAAAATAGATCTTGGGTTATCTCCCGAAACTTTCGTTTGCTCTTTGCCTGACCGAAGTGAATTGCTGCCATTAAATAAACTATGTTTTTACACGGCTCCGGCTCGAATCTTCTATGTGTCTTGCCGATGCGCCAAAGGTGAAGAAAAAAGACCAAGGTAATATCGCGCTTTTTCTTTGTTTGGGGCTCGCCGTGCTAGCGATTGGCTCCGGCTTTTATCTCCTTTTCTCTTCTTTGGGCAGCTCCGAAAAAAGCAAAGACCCCAAAGTGACTTTTGAGGACCTAAAACGCGAGGCCGAGCAGGCTTTTGCGAATCCCGTTTCTGTGGACGCTAGCCTAGAGCGGAACTCCAATTCGTTCGCTTGCCTCTATAGCGGCAGCGCGGATTGCACGGGAAAAGGAGGCACATTCCTATTTTACCCCGAAGCAAATTCCCAACCCATAAGCCAGTTGCTTGTTGACGGCGGCTTGAGCCGCGACGGAGCTTCGTGCCGCGGGTTTCCGAGCGAGTTTTGCCCGTTCCGCGTGGAATCGACTTGGACTCCCGTTTGCAAATCAAATTCTTGCGAAGATACAAAAAGCTTTCGAATTAAAATAAAAGTAGTTTATAACACGGGCCCAAAAAATGAGTATGAGTGGCAACAAGAGAAGCTTGTTTCTCCTACGTTGCATCTTTCCCAGGCCGCGGCTTGCCAACGGGAAGGAAAGGTTTGGGCTGAAACGGAATGTATTTCTACAGAGCAAGCTGCCCGGAGAAATATTGCGAGCGATGCAGTGGCTCCTCCGTCAAATGTGGTAGCTCCGGAAGGAATGGATGAAGCTGCCTTGCGCAGGCAAGAGCAGGAAACGGGCGGAGCTCCGAAAAATCTCAATCCGGCCGACTTGATTTGTCCAGAGCTAATTAATCTGGAAGGGCGGGATTGGAACGTCGAGCGAATCGCTCCGGGTCGTGCTCAAGTGCGGCTTGCCGCTACCAATGGTTGCCCGGGGGCAGAAGACCTATTTACCTTTGAGTGCCGTGGAAAATTTCCCGCCGCTTTTGAGCGAGAAGGCCAGTGGACTCAGGTTGATGTGCTGCAGGCTCCCTCTTGTGACGGCAGCGGAAACCCTCCTGAGATGCCTACACGCCAGTAAGGCATTGAATTCACAACGCTTTATTACGCAGACGGCCTCGGAGAATCAGCAAAAAATCCTTTAATTTCCAAGACTTTCCAGCCGATAAGCTTGGTGGAGGAATTTATGGAAGCGCAAAAGATTTTATTTCTGCTTTTCGCCTTTGTGCTTTGCACGGCCGCAGCACCAAAGGATAGCGGTTACTCGAAAGTGCCTCAGAAGCGGGAAGGCAAAGGCTCAAACCAAGATTTGCGTGAAGTGCGCGAAGACGCGGTGAAGCCCGAGGAAGTTTACAAGCACGGCGTGCAAGAATTCTCGATCATCGCGAGTGATACCGGATTTTTTCCCACGAAGGTGATCGTGAGAAAAAACATTCCAGTGCGTCTTATGCTCACGAGCGCTTCGACCACCGCTTACTGCTTTATGCTCGACGAGTTCAATGTGCGTAAAGGCGTGCCTTTCCAAGAAGTGGTGGAAGTAAGATTCCTCCCTACGAAGGCAAGCACTTATCGCTTCTATTGCCCGAAACAAGAAATTGAAGGCACGATCGTAGTGCGGGATTAGGACTAATTCGTGGGTGTTTTTACCAACAGCATAGCCACCTTCCTGGCGCCAATTAAGCACTATCTCGACGACGAATCAGTCTCCGAGGTATTGATCAATGGGCCGAAGGAAATTTGGGTGGAACGCAAAGGCAAGCTCGTGCAAGTGCCCGAAGGATTCCACGACGAAGGCGCTTTACAAGCGGCTGTCCGCAATATCGCGCAATCCGTAGGCCGACGAATCGATGCGGAAAATCTGGTGCTCGACGCCCGCCTGCCAGACGGCTCCCGTATCCACGCCGTGCTTCCTCCCTCCGCGCGTAAGGGGACCACGATGGCGATCCGTAAATTTGCCAAAGCCGCGGATCTTACTTTCGACATCATGATCAAGTACGGCACACTTTCTCCTGCAGGCGCGGAATTTCTTGCGATGTGTGTGGCGCTTGGAAAAAATATGATCGTTTCCGGCGGCACAGGCTCTGGTAAAACCACAGTGCTGAATTTATTGGGTGGTCTCCTCCCTGCGCACGAGCGTTTGATGGTGGTGGAAGACGCGTCTGAATTGCAAATCAAAGCGCCGCACGTAGTTTGTTTCGAGACCAAGCCAGCGAACGTGGAAGGCAAGGGCGGTCTCACGATCCGCGATCTCGTGCGCTCTGCGATGCGGCTTCGCCCCGACCGAATCATTGTGGGTGAGGTACGCGGCCCCGAAGCTCTCGACCTCATCACAGTCATGAACACAGGCCACGGCGGTTCCATGGGTACAACCCACGCAAACACTCCGATGGATGCGCTTGTGCGCCTAGAGACTCTCGCCATGATGGGAGACACAACCATTCCGATCGCCGCACTTCGCCGCCAAATCGCGGGCGCCGTGCATCTCGTAGTGCAAGCGAAGCGTCTCCATGACGGATCAAGAAAAATTTCGCATATCTCTGAAGTGCTGGGAGTGGACGAGCACGGGACCTATAAAGTGCAAGACATTTTTAAATTCGTGCAGACCGGGATCGAGCCCGACGGAAAAATTTTAGGTGCGATGCAACCTTGCGGAAATCTTCCTACCTTTTTCGAAGAGTTTGCGGTGAACGGTCATCCTTTTCCGAAAGAAAAATTTTATAAGGAAGGAGCGGTGCCTTCGCAAGCTCCCGCCACTAATACCACCACAAATTTGTCGCAGTATAGTCCTGCCCAAATCCAAGCGCTCCAAGCCGCCGCCACAAAAGCAGGCATGACCTTAGAGCAATACCATAAAGCTTTGGTGCTACAGCGCCAACGACAAGCCGCTCAAAAAGCAGCGTCCAAAAAATCGGGCGGAGAGGCCGCCTAGCGCACGGGTGGAATTCTGCCTCGGAAGAGGCACCTGTCTGCCACCGCCTACTCTATTAAGTCTATTTAATCTTCCGTTTACCATGGCACTTTGTTTGCATTTTCGAAGCGCGTCCAAAATTTTTTATAAGGAGATTCTATGAGACAAGAAAGAAATAGTTCTAGCCGCCGCTCACAACCCCAAAGAGGTTCTTCTTCCGCTCGAAAAACTAGCGCAAGCGGTCGAGCGTCGTCTTCTAGCTCTAGCCGCGGCAAAAGCACGCAACGCGCTCGCGATGCCCAAGGACATTTCACCAGCGGCCGTGAGTCTTCTCGTGAGATGCGAAGCAGTGGCATGAGCTCACGCTCTGGATCTCGAGACCGGGAGGACACCTATTCCTCGCGCCAGTTCCGTCCCATGGAAAGAGAAGAAGACGATCGTCGCTGGAACAGCTCGTCGCCCCAATACCGCGATCGCGATTCGGAAGACCGCCTCGACGACCGCCGCTACTCGCGGGGACAAAGCCAAGGCCAAAATAACCAAGGCTACGACGACTATCGTTATTCCGACCGCAACCAAAATGTATATTCCCGCGGTAATGAATCCGAAGACAGCGATATGGCTTATGGCCGTGACGTGGAAGACTATGACGATGAAGAAGAAGATCGCTTTGCTGCTGGTCGCAGCAGCGGTGGCTATGCTGAGGAACAAGAAGACGACGACGAAATGGAGGAACGAGGAATGGATCGAACCTCTGACCGCGACTATAACCGCCAGTCTTTTGGCCAAAATAGCCGAGGTCGCGATCGCCAATCCGGTTCTGAGAACAATCGCTCCCAGGGCCGCTGGGGCAATTCTCGAAATTACTAATGCCTGAGATCAAAGCGGGTGGGGAGAAATCCTAACCCGCTTTTCTTTTTGCTTGCGCCAGCTCCTGGAGCTCCCACGCGTTTGGGACTGCGTAGTAGGCCGCCGTATTGTCGAAGAAGACCCAGGCCTTCGAAGTCTTTGCTGCGATTATTTCATTCGCCAATTTGTGGAGATAATTTCTGGGGTAGCGACTCCAGTAGGTGACAGGACTGCCGTGCAAACGGAAATACTCTAGAAAACGATGCTCGAATAAATTTTCAGGATCGAGGCAAGGCTCAGGATCCGCGTTGACCTTACTAATTCCATACTTGCGGAAAATTTCAGCCGCGATGGGAGAAACCCAGGATCCATGCCTAGGCTCGCAAGCCACCGGCACATTGCTAAGAAGCCGAATTTTTCCAAAAAAATCCTCGGCAGTATTTTTTTCGAAAGACAATTGGGGTGGCAACTGCACGAGAAGCACACCCATTTTCACGCCGAGCTCTAGGATTGGACTCAGCACTTCTTGTAGCGCACCAAGCTCTACTCGCAATTTCTGTTGGTGAGTAAATTCCTTCGTTAACTTCACCGAAAAACGAAAATTTTCAGGAACGGACTGCGCCCAGCGCTGGTAGGTCGCTGCCTTGTGGTGGCGATAAAAAGAGGTGTTGATCTCTACCGCTGAAAAAGTGCGGGAATATCGCTCAAGATGGGACAAGTCATTAAGCGGGAAAAAATCCAGATTATGGCGAGAGATATTCCAACCCGCGGTCCCGATATAGATTTGGTCTAGTGCAGGCGCCATAGCACAAATCATTATGCATAAGGCTTGCCAGCGTTTTAATGGCCGATCGAGATCCCAACGCTGTTTCGGCGAGGGTCCGAGCCGCTCGTGGCTTTATCCACATTTCGTAGGCAAGATTCGTAGCCCGAATCTCCCTGGCTCACGACCATGCCCGTCGAATCCTTGCACATGGTGGTAGCTTTGATTTTGGGATTGTTCTTCGTGGACACATTTTTTTCGACCGTTTGCGGGTTTTGGTAAAGCAAATGCTCAGCGCTGGTGGTGTCGTCCGCGGGATGCTCCACGGTGGGCGGCTTTAAATTGATCTTCTTTTTGGTCGGGTGAGGGGCGGCAATAGCGAGAGTAGAGAGAAAAAAAAGCGCGAGAAATTTCATACAATGACTCCTAAATAGTTTCATTTTTAATCGATTCTTCCAAAGCCTGACGAATTTTTTGAAAATACCCTAAGGGATATTTTTGGTCGAATTCTTCCAAAAAGCGCAGCATGTCGAATACTTCTCCAAGCTCATAAAGCTTATGGCAAAGATCATGAGCGACAATAAAAAGCGCAGAAAGAGGACTGATCTTGGTGTGGTTCAAGTGATGCGGAAATCCCGAGCCGTCGGGAAGCTCGTGGTGTTGGGCGATGATGAATTCTACGTCTCCTGGATAATCCGCCATTTGCTTGGAGAGATCCGCAGCCATCAGCGGATGCTTGGTATATTCGAGGATCTCGGTTTCAGTCAGGCCCATTTTTTGAAGGTCAGCTAAGCTATTCGCTTTCGACCATTCCGACTTTTTCAACGCCATATCGTGCATAAGAGCCGCGAGCGAAATTTTATAGTGGGTATTTTGGGAGTCCCAGGACATCAAAGTAGAGATCTTTCCCGCGATATAGCAGAGGGCGATACTATGCCACGCGAGAAAATTTTCCTGGTTGTTGAGGAGCACCCGGTAGAGCTCTTTGAGCCTTGGATTTTTTTGGATGGAATGGGCGGCTAGGTCGATCGTGAGCTTCATCACCTGTTGGGCCTCGGGCGTGATCCCGAAAACTTGGATGGAGTTATATACCGCCTCGTGCACTTTCGTGGACATGTCCACCGCGCTTTCGAGGGAGAAGGACTGATTATCCCCCGTCATCGATCCCGACAGAGTGGCTGCCATGGATCGAAGGTATTCAAGGAAGCTCTCTTTCGGCACAAAGAGCGAGCTCAGCCCTTTGCCTGCGAAATGGGCATATTTTCCAGAGTCAAAAGCATCTCCCTGCTGGATTACTTTTACAAATTTCGACTCGGACAAACGAACATACACATCGAACGAAAAAGTATTTCCCGCCAGCAGCAATGTATCGAGACGCACTTTGCAGAATTTGTCGTCTTTAGGAGTATTGTCTTTGGAGGCAATCCGAACAAGTTCGATAAAATTCTGGATCACCAGCGGCTTCACTAACACAAATTCACCGACCACATTATTGGGCCGGATATTGCCATTCACGGAGGCGAGGCGGATCACTGGGATCTTGTCTTTCCTAGCTTGAGCGATCGCGGGAGAGAGCTCGTCTTCTTTGTCGATCACGAGCACTGTGATATCGGATTTCGATTTCAACACCTCCATCGCCTCTTCATCGGAGGTTGCCGGCTCGACTTTCAGGCTCAGTGTGCTTTCGATCGCGATCGACAATATATCGAGCAGCACTTCATCTTGGGTGTATAAAACGATCTTCATGCGCCATTCCCATTCGGCGAGATTATTTTCTGCAAGGCTTCGAATAAGCCCGTGGTCATCTCAATCTCGCGCACCACGCCTCGATTCACTAAATTGATCCGCAGGTCCCGGTTGAGCCCGCAGACATACAGATGCTTCCCTTTATCGCGAATAGACGACTGTAATTTTACCAGAAAAACAAAGGCTTCGGGCGCAAGATCCTCGAGGCCCGAAAGATTTAAAATGACGAACTTCGCCGTGGATTGTGTCGTCTCTCGCTGGCATTTGATGAACGTGTCTACGTCCTTGCCGCTGCCAATGCCTATAAACGAAACCACAAGCACATGCTTTTTATTGTTCAGGAAATAGTGAAATTTACTCGCTGCCTGGCTCATGGGTTTCCACCAGTATAGCTATTTTTACGCGGCTTGTTTAATCGAGTTTTTTACACGCTACAGGGGCTCGGGCGCGAGCTTATTTCGTTTTTCTCCAGATGCTTTCACTCTTCAAATAGAGCCAAGCTCCGATCCAGCTTCCGGTGGCATCCGCGAGCCAATCAAAAAAATCGCAAGTGCGAGGAGGCACGAAATATTGGTGGATCTCGTCGCTCCCGGCGTAGAGCACAGCGATCACCCAAGCGAGCCAAAAGCGCTTGCGATGGTGGGCTCCGGGTATGGCGTGAGCCAGGAGAAACGCGAGGCCTGAGTATTCGAGGAGGTGCAATACCTTGTCGACATTCGGGATGCCCTCGGGCAAATGCACGTCGGGCTGCGCGCTGAGGCGAAAGATCAGCGCCATATAGCCTAGGACTAAGAGCCAGCTAAATACGCGGTAGGATTTTGTCTCCCAGTATTTCATACAGGAAGTTCAGTGGAATCTGAAAGCGGCAAGCTCGCTTGTTCGCGCACTTCAGCGAGCACATTAAATTTGTTTTGAAATTTGTCGAGGCGCTTATTGCTCTCTTCGTAGGAGCCAGCTGCGTTTTTGAGGTGCTTGCCGAGCACGGCGTAGTCGTCACGGAATTTGCCGAGGTCTCCTTCGATGCGCTTTAAATCCTGCAAAATATGCTTAGCGTGCTCTTGCACTCGCATGCCTCTAAGGCCCATCACAATCACTTGGAGGTAGGCATAGAGAGAGTTGGGAGAAACGGGAATTACTTTTCGCTCGAGAAGATACGCATAGAGCGATCCATCTTCGGCGATCAGATCGTCGCGGATAATCGTTTCGTAATAGATGTTCTCGGCCGGGATATACATCAAGGCAAAGTCGAAGGTTTTTTCGTCAGGCAAAATATATTTTTTTGCGATTGAATCCGCGTGTTTTTTGAGCGCGGCCACGAATACTTTTTTTTCTTTTTTCTTCAGCTCAAGTTGGTCGTCGGGCATTTGCACAAGGCGCACGAAACTCTCGAGCGGGAATTTCGAGTCAACCGAAACAGACGCTTCCCCTAAATGAATCACGGCATCGACAGTCTCGCCCGTCCTGAAAGTATGCTGCATTTTATAGTGGCCGGGAGGAAGGATCTGGCGGAGTAAGTCCTCGAGAAAAAACTCTCCCATCGAGCCGCGCAGCTTAGGATTTTTTAGAATGTCTTTGAGCTCCTGAAGACCTTGGCCCACGTCGAAGATTTTTTTGCTCGATTCCTCTAGGTTACCTAGTTTTCTCTGCAAATCACCGATCACTCGGGCGGCATTGTCGAGGCGCTGTCCCACGCTCTCTTGGGTGCCTTGGAGAGTCGTCGAAGTTTCCTTCATACGCGTGCTGAGTTGCTGGGTAAGGTTCGACATTTGCTCCACGCTCTGGCGGGTGCTGTCCCCCAAAGATCTCGCGATTTCTTCTCTCATGGCCGTGAGCTGCTGCTGCATTTGGCTTTGCATCTGCTGCTGGAGGAGGAGGTATTCCGGGCTTTGCTGAGGTTTTTTGAGGAAAAAATAAACTAGGGCGCTTTCCAGCACAGTGGGATCCGAAGCTTGGAATTCACGTGACTTGAAGTCGC
>JADMIO012970812.1_pt1 | contig 105256 bp, 62 predicted proteins | sample 8958161 | NCBI WGS metagenome assembly JADMIO01 (sample SAMN16585339, study PRJNA669376) | soil metagenome | isolation source: Crop rotation soil | place: USA: Cullars Rotation, Alabama | collected 2011 | reverse complement strand
CTGGGACCACGGTCCCACTCGTATCGTCGGTCTGATTATTAGTCTGGGACCACGGTCCCACTCGTATCGTCGGTCTGATTATTAGTCTGGGACCACGGTCCCACTCGTATCGTCGGTCTGATTATTAGTCTGGGACCACGATCCCACTCGTGTTGTCGGTCTGATTATCGGTCTGGGACCACGGTCCCACTTGTATTGTCGATCAGACTATCAGCGTGAGACTACGATTCCATCAATGCCTGTCAAGGGCAAGTATTGACATTCGTCGTAACCTGTAGAACGGAGTAACCTCGGTGTGCGGTTGTATGCCTGCTGTGGATTGCTGCTGTGTCCTGCTTATCCACAACATTTTGCGCACGGTTATGTGGACAAAATACCTGGTTACCCAGGCCGTGCCGGCACGTTAACCGGGCTGCATCCGATGCAAGTGTGTCGCTGTCGACGAGCTCGCGAGCTCGGACATGAGGTTGCCCCGTATTCAGTGTCGCTGATTTGTATTGTCTGAAGTTGCTTTTACGTTAAGTTGATGCAGATCAATTAATACGATACCTGCGTCATAATTGATTATTTGACGTGGTTTGATGGCCTCCACGCACGTTGTGATATGTAGATGATAATCATTATCACTTTACGGGTCCTTTCCGGTGATCCGACAGGTTACGGGGCGGCGACCTCGCGGGTTTTCGCTATTTATGAAAATTTTCCGGTTTAAGGCGTTTCCGTTCTTCTTCGTCATAACTTAATGTTTTTATTTAAAATACCCTCTGAAAAGAAAGGAAACGACAGGTGCTGAAAGCGAGCTTTTTGGCCTCTGTCGTTTCCTTTCTCTGTTTTTGTCCGTGGAATGAACAATGGAAGTCCGAGCTCATCGCTAATAACTTCGTATAGCATACATTATACGAAGTTATATTCGATGCGGCCGATCTAGCAGAAAGTCAAAAGCCTCCGACCGGAGGCTTTTAACTTCTGTCACCTAGGTTACGCCCCGCCCTGCCACTCATCGCAGTACTGTTGTAATTCATTAAGCATTCTGCCGACATGGAAGCCATCACAAACGGCATGATGAACCTGAATCGCCAGCGGCATCAGCACCTTGTCGCCTTGCGTATAATATTTGCCCATGGTGAAAACGGGGGCGAAGAAGTTGTCCATATTGGCCACGTTTAAATCAAAACTGGTGAAACTCACCCAGGGATTGGCTGAGACGAAAAACATATTCTCAATAAACCCTTTAGGGAAATAGGCCAGGTTTTCACCGTAACACGCCACATCTTGCGAATATATGTGTAGAAACTGCCGGAAATCGTCGTGGTATTCACTCCAGAGCGATGAAAACGTTTCAGTTTGCTCATGGAAAACGGTGTAACAAGGGTGAACACTATCCCATATCACCAGCTCACCGTCTTTCATTGCCATACGAAATTCCGGATGAGCATTCATCAGGCGGGCAAGAATGTGAATAAAGGCCGGATAAAACTTGTGCTTATTTTTCTTTACGGTCTTTAAAAAGGCCGTAATATCCAGCTGAACGGTCTGGTTATAGGTACATTGAGCAACTGACTGAAATGCCTCAAAATGTTCTTTACGATGCCATTGGGATATATCAACGGTGGTATATCCAGTGATTTTTTTCTCCATTTTAGCTTCCTTAGCTCCTGAAAATCTCGATAACTCAAAAAATACGCCCGGTAGTGATCTTATTTCATTATGGTGAAAGTTGGAACCTCTTACGTGCCGATCAGATTAAAACGAAAGGCCCAGTCTTTCGACTGAGCCTTTCGTTTTATTTGACCATGTTGGTATGATTTAAATTAATACGACTCACTATAGGGTCAGTGCGGCCGCGACTTCAAGTCACGTGAATTCCAAGCTTCGGATCCCACTGTGCTGGAAAGAACTTTACGAAATTCCTATCATGCAAGTACTCAATAAGGTTCAACTCGTGGTTTCCGAGCAAGAAAGTGAATTGATTGGGTTTTGTATGCCGAAGCTCAGAAAGAGTTTCGATAACGTCGAAAGCGAATGGCATCCCGTTTAGGTAATCACCGACAAAAACCGTGTGCTGCGAAACCTGTTCGAGAAGCAGGAGCATGCGGCGCAGTTTCTCGACGTCACCATGGATGTCGCCCACAATCGCGACTGTCTTCATTCAGTGCACCACTCGAAGGGCGCAGACGCGTACTCAATTCTATTTGCTCCCAACACCCGCAAAGCAAGTTCAGACGCCATTGGAAAGCGGTCGTAATAGCTTACTGCAAGAGCTTCGAGAGTGCCGAAAGGATTCCTCGGCAGTTCGCCGAGATAGTCGCGAAGTAAATTCGTTAGAACATCAAGGCGCGAAGCAGTCGCTGTATCACGACGCAACGCGGCGACGATACGCTTGTCCTGCAACACCTCTGCGACTGGTGCTATACCGAAACAAGGCCTACCGAGCTCGAAGCACTGAAGGTAAAGCGCGGTTCGTAGAAGAAAAATCACGACGTTGGTTAGCGACTCAAGGCGAGAGTCATCTTGGACTTCGGAAGAGTCAAGAATCGCACACGCGGCCGCAATTCCACTCCTCATTCGTCCGACATCTGGTGGCTGCCAGGCATCCAAGATATCTTTGAGAATACCGTTGGAATCTTTGAGGAGATGCCCTTCCAATCGCAAATGGAGTACGAAGAGGCTTCCAGCCTCCGCCATTCGCAGCAATTTCTTGGTCTCATATACCGTTATAGAAAGATTGTCACGCAAAACACTCTTCTGGACTGGGCCGAGCGCAAGCACGTCAATATCCGAGTGGGGAGTGGCGTCGCCTCGGGCCACGCTGCCGTATAGCATGATCTCGGAGTAGTGACGCAGAATGCCGAGGTCCTCAAACTTCGGTCGTTCAGGTTTCCAGCTAGCTTGCATTTCGCCCGGGCTTATGTGACTCCTATCAACAAATATCGACTTTCGCTTAGTGAAGTTTAGACCAACCGAGCCTCGGTGTCATTCGCGGGCTCGGAACAGCGCGATACATCTTAGAAGGCCTCGCGTCAACATTTGTTGTGTTTCGTGCGGCACTGAGTTGAGATATGCATACCCTGAAAGAGATTCTCATCCGCTGTTTTTACCATCGTGCGTTTACATGTTTACTTCTCAAATGAGTATTAACGAACCTCGCATCCCGATGGCTTCGTTCTCACCTGCCACCTCGTAGGATCTGCCATGCTACGCCAGTAGTGTCCCAACGTTAGTCGAATAGGATCAGTTGTTTGCAAGAAGTAGTTAGTTGCGTTTCGCATTCTGTTAATGAAAGAGCCTGTAAAATCGAGGTTTTCTCGAATAATGTAACACTCAAGATCTGGAGAATTGTGTAGAGACTGCCCTCGAGGTGCAACTCCTTTTTGACAATGGCTACGAGAACGTAAACCGAGATGGCAATCCAGATTTGAGTCTTCAAGGCATTCATCGAAGTGCCGTAAAACTTTTTGATGCGCAGGTGTTGTTTGATCCATTTGAAGAACAACTCGACTTGCCAACGGCTGCGATACAGTTGCGCGATCGTCAGTGGTGGCAAGCTGAAGTTGTTGGTCAGAAAGACGAGTCGTCGCTTCTTCTCCGCATCGAAGTAACGAATGCGGCGCAGTTTCTCGGGATAGCCTTTGCGGGGCACGGGGTTGACGAGCGCAACGATCTGATCGCAGATCACGCCGGTAGTTCTGTCTGTCGGCTGGGAATAGAGTCGCTTGAAATCGAAGCGCTTTTTGGCGCGGATCACAAAGAAGGCGGAAGCGAGCTGCAATTTGTATAAGCGCGCGAAGTCGAGATAACCGCGATCCATGACATAAAAAGCGCCGGCTTCGAAAATAAGCTGAACGAGAATGTTGACCTCGTGAACTTTGCCATCTGTAATGATCACAACAGTTGGAATGTTGCCGTGCAGGTCGAGCAAAGTATGGAGCTTGACGGCTCCCTTGTGCTGGCGAAACTTGGCCCAGGGAAAAAGCGCCAGGCACAAATCGATCGTAGTGGCATCGAGCGCGTAAACCGCCTGGGCCAAGGCGACGCCGAAGTTGTCGTCCATATAGAGTGCTCGGGCGCGCCGGATCAGCACTTGGGCGAAGTCGGCGTAGATGCGCCAATCGCGCACCGAGTTCGCATGGGCCAAGGTGTTGCGCGAGACTTGGCCGCGAATGCCGAGATGTAGAGCTTGGTTTGTTGTGCGCGCAGGCAAGCTTCGATGTCGCGCAGGCTCTCGCGATAAGTTAGTTGCGCGAAAGCCATGCAAAGAAACTGATCCCAACAAGAGAAGCTTTTGAGTTTGAAGTCGCCTTGATAGCCCCGCACGCACCGGCGAAATGCTTTGATGGGAAGAAAGTCCATTAGTTGTGCAAAGATCGATTTGCCAGAATTCATCAAGCCTCCGCCGCCGCAAAAGTTGCGGAAGCATCGGCTGTGCTGGTTTTGAATTCAAATCGATCCCCCTGCGCATCGGACTTAACCTTCTCAATTTCAATAAGCTACGGGCAATAACCTGAAAAACGTTGGGACACTACTGATGCTACGCGAAGAAACTGGCCACAAACTGTTCTATAAGGACGGTCGTCTGATAAGACTGGATTATGTTCTTCCTGAAGCCAGCCGCGCCTGGTGATGCGCGGGAACATAATCATTGGATGAAGCCGATCGCAAAACGTGAAAAGAAGCGAGGGCTTCGAGCGATACGTGGTAAAGTGGCGCCCGCTCCTGGCGGCTGCAACCGGAAAGGAGCAACCGGATGACAATCCGAAAACGCGGAACACGTTATTACTACGATTTCATGATCCGCAGACAGAGATACAGAGGGGCATTACCCGAGGCGCGCACAAAGGCGCAAGCAGAGCGAGCCGAGACAAAAATCAAGACTATGGTCTATGAGCGAAAGTACGGCAAAGTTTCGGCAAGCATACCGTTCGCCGAGTTCGTGCACAGCGTGTACTTACCCTGGGCCAAGGCAAACAAACGTTCTGGGGGTGACGACGAACGTCATGCGAAAGTTTACTGTCGTCACTTCGGGAATAAGAGTTTGAGCGAAATCGATTACCAGATGATCCAGGAGTTCAAAGTCGAACGGATGAAGTCAATCACTCGCCACGGCAGAGTGCGAAAACCGGCATCGGTGAACCGGGAGCTCGCGATTCTATCTGGCATTTTCAGGATGGCGGTTGACTACGATGAGATAACGGACAACCCGTGCCGGAAAGTGCAAAAGCTACCGGAAAACAATCAGAGAACCAGGCATTTGTCTTTCGAAGAGGAAGACAGATTGTTTGAGAAGCTGACCGGGAATCGGGAGTATCTGAGGTCGATCGTTACTGTGGCTATCTACGCAGGACCACGCCGCGGAGAGTTGTTAAAACTTCGATGGTCGGACGTGGACTTCGCTCTAAACATCATAAATTTCAAGCAGACAAAGACCAACAAGGATCGCTCTGTACCAATGGAGCCTATCGTACGGTCAGTCCTGTTGGATCTGCGCGAAGTTGCTGGTGATTTGGAGTATGTCTTTGTGAATCCTGATACGGGAACGCGATATACCGAGGTCAAGAGATCCTTCGCCTCAGCATGTCGCGAAGCCGGAATTTTCGATTTCACGTTTCACGATCTACGCCATACATTCGGCACTCGTTTAGCCGATGCCGGCGTTGATGTGGTGAAGATCAAAGAGTTGATGGGACACGCCTCGATTGTGACGACGATGCGTTACATTCACGCGACCGATCAAGGCAAGCGTGGAGCGATTGTGGTGTTGTCAGAGTACCGGCAAACAGCATTGTCGCAAGTTTGTCACAAGCAAACAGCGCCAGTCTCTTCCATCCGCTTTAACTAGTTGAAATGATTGGTGGAGCCGAGGGGGATCGAACCCCTGACCTCATGACTGCCAGTCATGCGCTCTCCCAGCTGAGCTACGGCCCCATTGCGTGAAGCGACTAGTCGTAAGTGACTGATGCAGACTAGCCTAGCGTTTCTTATTCAGTCAAGCAACAAGGTCTTATTTGGATGCAATTGTTAGCTTGTGTGCCTACAGTGCGCCAAAGTCGAAAAGAGTCATTTCAGCCTTAATTCCGCTGCTTTGCTGATGTGCACGCGCAAGCCTTTGCTACAGATCAGGAAAGTTACGAAAGATCTGCGGTTTCTAATCCAGCCAAGGCACGCCTGATCTGTTCAGCGTTCGGCGACTGGAGTCTCTCATAAATCTTGAGCGACTCTTCCAGCAGACGTCTTGCCTCGTATTTATCACCAGTTTCTTCGGCGAGTAGTCCGTGTTGGTGGAGAACACTGGCGATGCCCCGTTGGTTGTCCACTTGTCTATATATCGTCAGGCTCTCCTCGTAGAGCCGCCGCGCCTCTTCAAGTTCGTGACGATCCTTTGCGAGCATGCCGAGTTGACGCAGCGTGCTCGCCACCCCGGTTTGGTTGCCAAGCTCCCTCTCAGTAACCAGACTCTCGTTGAAGTAGCGTTGTGCTTCATCAAGGTCGCCTTGTTGTTGCGCCAGGACGCCCAATTGATTCAGCGTATTCACAGCGCCAAGCCCGGCCCCAAGCTCCTGATTAATCTGCAGGCTCTGCTCGTAGAGCCTACGCGCTTCATCAAGTTCACCCAGGTCCTGGGCCGAGACCCCTAATCGATTCAGAGTGGCCGCGACGCCCCGCTGGTCCTCAAGTTTCCGGTAAATCTCGAGGCTCTCGTTGAGGTAGCGACGCGCGTCATTGGCTTCGCCCTGTTCCTGGGCCAGGAAGCCCAACTCACTTAACGTAAACGCGACGCCGCTCTGATCGTCAAGCTTCCTATTAATCTCCAGGCTCTCCTCGTAGAGGCCACGCGCAGCATCAAGCTGTCCGCGAACCTCCAACAGAGCAGCGACGCTCAGAGAAAAGTGCGCGATCTCTTTCTCGTCTCCTATCGAACGGGCTGCTGTCAACGTTCGCTGCGCGAGCTGTAACGCTTCGTCCAAATATCCGCGTACCACCAGGAAGCCACTTAAGGGACGAGTCAAGATGTAAGCCATCATCATGACACTCTTCCAATTGCTCCTTTGGAAGGCTGTGTCGACCGCCGCGAGTAAATTGTCTTTCTCCAGGTCCAACGCGTCGTAGTTTTTAGGATTTAGCGCGGCATGGCTTTCGACGTAACGGCTAAAGTATTCTACGAAGCGACGATTAAAATCGTCGGCTCTCTTATCTTTTGAAAGTCGTGCACGGGCGAGATCTCGAGTCAATCCTGACAAGATGAGACGGCGACTGTCAGCCAAATTCTCAATAAAGGAAAGCGCGACCGCTTGTTTTATTGCTTCGTTCAACCGTCCTGAATCGTCGGCGAAGCCAGCCACCTCAGCCAACGCCTCACGTTCAGCGCTTGGAATGAAAAGTGAAAGCGCCAGCACGAGCGCGCGCCCGTCTTCACTGAACTGGGGAAGATCGAAGGCACGGTCGAAGAGAGTTAAGACGACATCACCGCTACCCTGAATCAATTCATTCATGACAGCGTAGGGATCCTTGCGTAGAGCTACCTGCGTTACCAGCAATTGCATCACTAAAGGGATCCCCGACGCTGCTCGATAGATACGTTGGCGTATTGTTCTGTCAAAGAGTTGAGGGTTACTGGACTGCTCGCTCAAACGCTTCAACAACTCCTCCCCCTCGTCTTCTGATAGGGCCGTAATCGGGATGTTTCGAGCTTTGTCGACCAATTCTCGTGACGTGATAAGCGCCGCACATCCCGTTTGTTCCAGCCATAACCGGATGCCATCTTTCTCATCGGTTGCGATTGTCTCGTAATTATCTATCACCACGAGTGCGGGATTTCTTTCGAGAAGAGAAGTGACGGCCGTCGCCTTTTTCTCTAAGTCGAGCCTCGTCACATCGGACTCTCCAAGTTGAATAGTGATGTCGTCCAGGAGAGTGCCGAGTCCAAAATTGGGGCGACCGTCCGCACTTGACCACACTATTCGGCCCCCGTAGGCAGATCTCAACTGGCGCGCAGTCTCCGCCGCGATGGTAGTCTTGCCGATGCCTCCCATACCTCTAAGGACGATCATTCCCCTTCTATCGGGCGCGAGAACTTCTTTTAGCGATTCGACGGAGTCACGGCCATCTGAATCCCGTCGTGCCACGAAGCCGGCGAGTGGCGCACGTGGAATCGGGGATCTGCGGGCGCGCGCACGCATTAGCTGTAAATCCCCCGCAATGCGACGCACTCCCTCAACGATGTTGGCGAATGCTTCGTCAGGTACGCTCCACTCGCTCACAGGCATTCCGTTGTCGGGTAACACCTGAAGTTGACTGAAAAGAGTGTCGTGCCAATTAGACGGCGTGAGAATGACTGGGACCACGCGCACATCTCCTGATGAGCGCCGTTCCATAGCAAGGCTCCATTCACTTGTGGAGTACGCCGATGCCAGGTAAGCCGGACTAACAAGCAGTAAAATGATTTGGGCGCTCTCCACCTCGCGTTTGATTGCAGTTCCCCAGTCTTGGCCCGCTCGGAAGAGTTCATCATCAACGACAAAATTTGCCAACAAACCTTGCTCAACTAATTCCTCAAGATATTTGAGGAGCCGATCGCGATATTGTTTATCGGGTGTAGCGTACGAAATGAACACGCGGACCCCGCCTTCAGCCGGGCTAACGGGTTCTGCTGAGGGCTGCGGCCGCGGAAGTTCTTCACCCGTAATTTGGTGCCATAGTGAGCGAAAGCCTTCCTCAAATCCTCCCGGCCCACTAAAGTCTATGGCTGTGCGGTTGAAAAAGATCGGCTCGATCTCTCCAACTTTTATGGGAATCAGCCAGTCGAGCTGGCCCATTGGCTCGGGGCGCAAAGACTCCGCCAGCGTCAGATCTGAAGTGTTGGACGTGGCCCAACCAATCTTACGGCTCACAGCAAAGTCCGCTTCTATTTTTTCCCAATGGGCATAGGGAGAAGACTCAAGTGACGCAGCCACGAGCCTGAGACTCTTTCCTTGCAAGTACTGCCGCTCAAGCCGCTCAAGAAGATGCTTCGCCCACTCCTCGGTGGCGGCCTCATACAGAAGCATACAGTCATAGTCAAAGCGCGGGCGGATCGTGATGATGTCGCCCAACGCCGTTCGTATATTGATCTCACCGTAGCCGACCTCTACACGCTGCGTTTCATCCGGCAGCAGGCTTAACTGCCGCACCAGCCGTCGTTCCCCCGTCACCCACGACACCTCGATGAGTAACCGGTACGTGTCCGGAACTTCGATCTGTTCCGTGGATGGACCGGGTGGATAGCTAAATTCGAGGAGCATGGGTAACGCGCCTGCGTTGCTCGCTTCCTCCGCAACAGCGGGCGCGGAGTTGACAGAGTTCCGAAGTTCAGCCGTGTCGTTCTTAAGCAGTCGCACGCCGACGTTAACGCGCGAAATTTTTGTTGCGGTAACTTCGCTGAGCCAGTCCTCACTCACGCCCTGGCTCGGCATCGCAGTTAACACCGGGCCAATCCCTGTTTGCATGCCGACAACTACCGAAAGCCGGCGCGCAGCTTCCGTCTCTCGCGCCTTCTCGGGAAGCGAAGGCAATGCGCGACTGGCCCAACGTGCGAGACCGGCGCGTCTACCGGCTCGTACCTCATTCAGCACAGCATGCAAACGTTCCTCAATGAGCCCCGAATTGGATCCTCGACTAAGTCCCAACCAGGTCAATTCTTCCTGTAGCCGCAAGGCAAACGGCGCACTGACATGAAATGCCTCGAGCACCTGCCACGCACGTTGCAAAAGTTCCTGATCGGCGGCCAGATCGCCGCGCAACAGTTCAAGCGTTTCAGACTCAAACTCCAGTGCCAGCGGAGTCTGCGATTGGACCAATGGGCTAAACCAAAGATCGGCTTCAGCTCCTGGTTCTACACCGGGAAAAAGGTTGAGCCGGTAGGCGCGCACCAACTCCGGTTCAACCCGCGCCGCCAGCGACGCCGCCAGCGCGAGCTTGTAGGCTTCCGGACTTTCTTTCGCAAAGGCATCAACGATTAGGCGGGCGTCTTCGGCTTTCATATCACTTTGGCACCGAAAGAATTTTTACGCAGGCTGTTAACGCTCGCCGCTGTGGTGCTGCGATCCCACGGCACGATACTCATCAATCTCGTCAACGAGCGCGGCCAGCGTGATGACTTGTATGGTACTAACGCAATCAGTGGACAATGTGCGCGGACGATTACGTCCGCGAAGGCCACCCACTCATCTTCATCGGCCCAGTCTGATGCAAACATTGGCTGGCGGATGCCGAGGTCGGACAGAATCACTACCGGCACACCCGGCTGCGGCGGTTGATAAGCTGGCCACGGCCTTGGCCCAGCACCGGCGCCACGACCCGGACTGCCGATGAAGCGCAGCACCTCGACTTTATCTGAGCCGACGACATTTCGTATTTCCTTAAGCAGCCACGCCTGGTCCCTGACAAACGGCATCATCGCCTGGCTCTTGTCGAGCAATAACTGAACTCCTCGACCGAGGGTAAGTGAAAGCAACGTGGGAAGACGTTCCACGTTCTCGCCGTTCGCAAGAACTTCTGTGACACCTTCGATATCCAACAGTCCTTGGTCATCCCAGGTCGACAAGGCTGCACTTAGAATCCCGCGTGTCCATTGCGGCATTAACAATGGAATTAACGGCGGCGTTGCGATTGGTCGATCTTCCTGCGGAGGCAGCGGCTGAACCTCGGGAATCCATGTTTCCCTTTGGCCTGTAGTTTTGTTCAGTTCGATCGCAACGACCTTACGTTTGCCTGTCTCCACCTCCTTCTCCGGTGTGGCTGCGTTCGCGACCTCAGGTGCAGAACTTGCTGTTTCGGTCCCGATTTCGGGCGGCGCGATTGGCGCGTCGTTCGTGACAGCAGACTCCTGGCGCACGCCCATTTTTCCGGCGTCGACGGCATCCAAATTAAAACCGAGCATCTCGGCAGCGAGCTTCAGTGCGGCCGGGTCTGATATTCCCAACTCACTGATCGCACGCGCGAGATCACCAAGAAAAATGGTTGGACTCTTTCGTCTCATCTGCTAAGCCGGGGTCTGTCGTTTCCAAAGCGTCGCCGCGGAGACAATCTTCCATTCGTCTTCCTTAGTCGGATTAAGGTTGAGATCAAAACAGGCACGCACCGTATCCAGATATTCCGCCGTGCTTGGCAAGCTTTGCGCGGAAGCTGCCGTGCCACCGCTGGAGAGAGACGAGGCCGAAGCATCCGCGGCGAGTTTTAGGACGCGCCGCGCGATCGCACTGTAGATGTTCGACGTGTCGGCCCCATAGTGTTCCTCTGCGATCCTAATGAGTAGCTGTTCATCCGGAGGATCAAGCTCCAGTACTACACAGCGGCGCATAAAAGCCGTAGGCAGCATGCGCTCGTCGTTCGTTGTGATGAACAACAGGAGTGGCCGCTTCGCCTTTACCGTAGTACCGGTCTCTCTAACTGTGAACTCGAATGATCCGAGTGGTACGAGCAAGTTGTTGGGGACGTCAGGATCGGCCTTATCGATCTCGTCGAGCAGCATGACCGCGCCCGAGTCTTTCGGTCCGACACCGGGATCTTCAACCGGGTTTTCAATTTGTAATGTTCCTGGCGTGCCGCGACGTCGGGCGCTGTCTGGGTCGAACGCCCACCAGAGCTTTCCGGGTTCGATGTAGTACGCCGCTTCCTCTTTGAGACGGTCAGCCTGTGCATCGCTCAAGCGACGCAGCGCGTCGAAGTTCCATAGCAAATCACGCGCTTGCGTTCGCGAGGTAATAACCTGTTCGTAGTAACGCCACTTCATTCGCCGCGCCACGTTGCGCGCCAGCGAAGATTTACCGGAACCTGATGGACCACGCACGAGCATCGGGCGGCCAGTAGCCAAAGCTACGTTCACCGCCAACTCGATCTTGTCGTTGTAGACATAAACCAGGCCGTCGCGTCGATCGCCGGCCTGCACATTCGGACCTTGATCTTCTTCACCTTCCGTGCCGTCTGTTCCTGTGTCCGCCGCTTCGGCAGCGTTCGTGTCCGCTTTCGGCCAGCGCACTTGCTTCTTCGGCTCTTCATCACCCATGGTGAAATATTTCTGATAGTCCATCGTTAAATCTCCTGCCGTCTCTAGGTCGCTCGTTGCAATTCGCTTCTTCTAACACCGATTAGATCAGAAAACTTTGCATCCATACCCGGAGTCAGTTCGGGCTTCAGCCAAAGAATTTTCCAGTCCTGCAACTCGAGCAACTTGAACGCTTGATTCTCACCAAGCATGAAAAAAGTGAATGCGTCCAGGCGCTGGCGCAACATACTGAGAACATCCTCGTCGAAATCTTTCGGTACGAGGACAAACATCGGTTCCCGCGCCTCGAGAAGTCGCAACCGCCGTTCTATCTCTGCTGCGCTGGGTTTCTCATCTTCCTCAAAACCCAATTGCAGTTGCTTCAGTATCTCGTCGACGAGGAAGTCCACCTTGTTGGCAAGACTCACCTCCTGCCAGCCAGCTGGTAAGGTGACGGTGGCGACGATCGGTTCTTTGTCAACGGAGGCACGGCGGATGTAATTTTTCCCCGTGAACGGATACATGACGCCGTTTACCTTTACGGCTCTCTGGCGCCGAGGCCTGGTATTCATCCGCGGTAACTCCAAGACTGCGTCCGGATCAACCCAGAAAGGCGATAAGAGATTGAGAACCTGCACAAGCTTTTTTCCGCTACCGGGAATGTTGTCGGCAAGAAACTGAAGAACGTCCACCGTCTGGTCCAGATCGGCGCTAAGGAGCTCACGCGCAAGCTGGACACCGTAACTCTCGTCGGAACGCCAGAGTAAGCGCTTTCCGAGGATGTTGGCTGCCTGTAGCACTGGCCCTCGCTCAATCTGCGACAACTCGAAAAGCAGTTTGCCGACGGCTCTCTCGATCTTTCTGAGCGGCGCCCGGTATTCTGCGGCCTCTTTCAAGGGCTTCAGCGTTTCGAGAACCTGTTCGACAATTTCATCAACGCTTCCAGTCGCAGCCTGGATAGCGCCGAGTTCCAAGGGGGCGAAATCCCCTTCTGCGAGCGTGGCGGCCGTAACAGGCGGGATGAGAACGGGAACCAAGATGAACCTGTCATCGATTTCTCGGCGATACCCAAGATTTGTGGTTTCTTTTAGAACCCAGGGCGAATCAAGCGCATTTTCTGACAGAAGCGCTACCGCGCCCTGGCACAAACCAATCCACGTGTTCAGTTCCTTGCGCCATGGGTTATTCGCATGCAAACGCTTCCTATCCAGCAAGACTTCGAAGTCCTTATCGAGGGCCGTGTAAAGCCGGGCAAGAAGCTGGCGTGCCGTCGGATCTTTCGCACTGTGGCTGATGAAGATAGAAGGTTTATACATCGGGAGCTGGTGCTTGAGTAAGCAGAGCCCAAAAGAAACCATGCCGATGCTGAACAAATGCCCGGCAGCGGTGGAGGTCCAGAGCGACGCATTATACCGCAAAGAATCCTGGAAGAAGCGTTGGGTATGCCTGAAGCAATCAGGCCTTACCTAAGTCAAAACCTTGACTCATCATTGTATTTTCGCCTAATCTTCGCCTGCCTCATAGGCAAAGTTAATCCGTGCATCCCAAAGGTCCGTCCACCTGAGGACCAGCACCTTCCTCAGGAAGAAATGTGCCACGATCAGGGAAACTTTCGGGCGGTGGCAAACCGTGCTCTGAGCTGTAGTTGCCTTTAGTTGCTCTGAAAGAGCTTCACACCGTATCAAAGCCTGCTCGTCCAGACTGGATCATTGCATAATGAAGGTGAACTTGCTCAAGCCGTCACTATCCCGTGGGGGACTCCTCCATCAGCGACGAAAAGTATTTCAGACAAGACTCCTGCTGTCGCTGACCGTTATAGCTTATACCTTCCTCAATTCTCGCATCGCGAATAAATGGGAGATTGTTGTTGTCACTCTCGCCTACGCCATCTTCCATGTGATGTTCGGCCTCTTCGGCGTTAACACTCTCAAACTAAAGCGAGTTCGCTTCGTTCGAGCGCTGGCGGACGTTATTTTGATCTCGTTCGTAACTTATTACACGGGCGGGAGAGACAGTTCATGGTTCATTTTCTATGCACTACCAATCATGTCAGTCTCTCGCTATTTCGGAATCAAGGGGAGTTTGCTGTTGGCTTTCATCGCAGCAAGCATCTACTCCTGGATATATCTCAGCACTGGACAGATTGATGGAGCAAACCTTGCCAGTATGGGGTTGCGGTTTGCTCTATTCTTTGCGATCGCGGCCGCAGCCAGGGATCTCTCGAAGATCCGTGAGTTGGATGAATTACAGCCAATAGAGTTCTTCAAAGAAATCGATTCGTTGGCGCGACATCCTCCATCCGCCTATCGGCGAATTCTGGAGCGTGCTCTGCAATTGACAAATTCCGAAATGGGCCAGGTTTTTCTCAGAACGGATGTGCCAGCGGTCGTGACCAGCGGAATTCCAGGAGACGACAATTGGTTAAATGGAATTGATCGAATGTTGGCGGCGAGAACCCGTGGGGCTACACGTTCTTGCCGCGCTCACATAAAACCCAGCAGCTTAGAGGGCTTCCTAAAAAATTCGCCTGAGCCTCCGAGACAGAGTCCTCGATCGGTTCTGATGGTGCCAATCATGATGGGGAAACAACCATCTGGTGTGATAGCGGTTTACTCAAACCGCAGATTTCACTACGGCGAACGAGAGCAGAACATGCTGGAGAGCCTTGGCCCAGCCGTTGCCATTGTGCTTAAGCATATTCAGTTGAGAGAGTTATTTCATAATGTCGCTACGCAACTCAGTACACTCGATGATCTAGAAAAACTCTTCACCCAAGTCGTTGATTTGGTGGTTCTGCATTGTAAGGCAGAAGAGGCTGCACTGTTTATCACTGAGGGTTTGAGTAGCAAACCACAAGATCAGAAAGACAAATCTGGTTCAACTAAAATAGATAAGCCGAAGCGCATCCTCAAGAGAGTCGCGGTTGCAGGTGCGACAGATGAATTGACAGAACGTTTACGCGCCAAAGAAGTGAGCTATGAGGACGAAAAGAATGTCGGCGGACAACTCTTTCCTAAAGAACCACTGAACATAGACTTCGGACTCCGAGATGTTTCTACCGATGCTTACGCCCTCTTACTTAAATCAGGGGCCATCCGGAATCAGATTGCGGCCCCCCTGTTCATTGGCGGGGAACGTTTGGGTGTTCTCCGCGCACTGAATAGCGAAAAGGGAACATTCTCTGATGAAGATTTTGAGCTTTTGCGGGAGATAGCCAGTCAGGTAACGGCAGCTATTCAGAATGCGCGTAAGTTAGGACGTTATGAGGAATTGGTTAAGCACTCCCCCGATCCCATCATCGTTCTAAATGAGCATAGTCGAATCAAAGAGTTCAACAAGGCATGTGAAGAGATCTGGCGAGTAAGTGCCGAAAAGGCCATCGGCGACAGAGTCGAGGAGTATTACGAGTCATGGGAACATGCCAAGAATATTGGAGAGGATCTGAAAAATGCGCCGAACGAAAGGCTCCGCAATTATGAGGCGTTCATAAAGGACGTGGACGGCAACATCATATCGATCAGTTTGTCGGCATCTATTCTGCGAGATAAGAACGGGAAATTTGAAGGAAGTATCGGCGTTTTCAAAGATTTGCGGCCCACGCAGCTTCTTCTGGACAAGGTACGAGCTGCGGAAACACTGGCAGTGCTGGGCAGAATCGCGCGTATCGCCGGCCACCAAATTAAGAACCAGATGTGGATTGTAACGGGTTACATGGATAAGCTCGTTGAAAAAAGAGTGCCGCAAGATCAACTTGAGAGAGTGTATGAAGCTACGAGAATAGCAGCTTTGACATCAGTCGAGACCTTAGAAAAGACTCTTTTATCCGCCAATCTTCGCCGCCCTGAACAGAAATTAATGTTTGTTCAGAAGTTCTTCGAAAACATACAAGAGAGAATGGCACTCATTGCCCAGGAAAATAGTATTGAGTTTCAAGTCGAGTTGCCGAAAGAAAATTACGCGGTGATTGCGGATATAGACCAAATGGAGTTGGTCTTGTGGAATCTCTATCACAATTCGATTGACGCGATAGCTACGCTGAGAAAAACCGATCCGACATTGAAAGGTCGAATCATGGTTGCAACCCGGGTCATGGATAGCCAACTGCATTTACTGTGGCATGACAATGGAATAGGAATTCCTAATGATGAGATCGAAAATGTTTTTGAAGCCTTCTTCACCAAGGGGAAGCCATATGGCACAGGACTAGGACTTTTTCTGTCGAAAAATGTAATAGAAGGTCACGGTGGCGCGCTCACCGCTACCTCAGATCACCACGCCGGAACCTGCTTTCGAATTAGCCTGCCCCTCACCGAAACTAAAATAGAACAAGGAGACACAGCATAATGGCCCATCGCCCCTTCAACTTACACTTTCAAAATGACCCGCGATCTCCCCATCAATTGAGAAACTTGCGCATTATCGAATTTGAATTGAAAGATTCCCGCTTACGTCGCTCACGAAGTAAAGCAGAATTGAAAGAGTTGGTAGATGGAATTCGATGCCAGCGACTCAGGATTCTCGTGGTCGACGACATGCCTGGCGTTGGAGAAATCATGAAGGATTGGTTGGCAAATGAGTTCGGGGCCGAAGTTAAAGTTGTTGAGTCCGGACGGGCCGCAATCGATGACGTTAATCAGAACTCCTATAACTGCATCTTTCTAGACCTCATGATGGAGGAGATGGATGGAGTCGACACCTTTTTAGAACTAAAGGACTGTATCACCAGGGAATGCGTGATTATGATGTCGGCTGACCCTGACTGCCCGGAATGGGAGAAGGCGGTGAGACTGGGATTCAGCCCTATTCCAAAACCAATTAATAAGCGGAAGGAAGATATAGCCGACATTCTTGTCGGTTGTCAGGATCGGACCTCATGAAAAAACAAATCCTCATCGTTGACGACGAAGAAGAAGTTCGCACTCGCGTAACAATGGCTTTTTTGGGACTGGAGTTTGTTGTGTGGCAAGCCGGTTCAGTGGAAGAAGCTATTATCCAACTACATGCCCACCCGGAAATCCAATTAATTCTTCTGGACCTGGAGTTTAAGTTTACAAATGGCAATCCATTCCTGACGACCGACGGCACCAAGGTTCTCGAACACATCCGACCTAACGCTGACCGTTACCGGGTAATCGTTTTGACGGCCCACGAAGAGTATCTAAATCACAACGAAGCTCGGTCCTATGGCGTCTTTAGCTACATGCCGAAGAGTGTCAGCAAGTCTGACGAATCCCTGATCTTCGAAGTCGAGCGGGCTTTCTGGGATCTTGAACGAAGCGCATTGAGCCATAAGCTAGAGAAGCATTTCGATATACAACGAACAATCGCCGCCGATGTTTCGAGCGAGGCAACGCTGAATTTTCGGCTCATGGAGACGCTCGAGCTGGTTTGTAAGTCGGCTTTGGAGATTGTTCGTGGTTACACCTGCCATATTCGTTTACTAGATCTGACCAATGGCGATTTTGTTCTCGCCGCTGCTTGCGGTCCATTCGCAAACGTTCGGGAAATCTTCCAGGAACGAACAGCGATTAGTGATGTATTTTCCGGCCGTGTTGCTGAGTCGGGCGAAGAGGAAAACATCGGAAAGTTGCGAGAGAACAAAGATTTTCTTCAAATGGAGGAAAGAAGGCTGCGAAAGAAAGACGCCGGCTCCGAGATCGAAAAATACTTTGCTCATGTCCGCTCAGCTTATATCGTTCCGATATCGACAAGGATCTTCGAAAACAGGGTTGACGCTGTTCTCAACATCAGCAGCACTGTTGAAGATTATTTCACCCCCGAGCGCTGCGACGTTGTGAACGAATTCAGAATTCAGGCGGAGATTGCCATTACAAAAGTATGGCTACGCATAAGAAAAGAAGAGGCGCAAAAAGACTACAGTTATACCAGTGAATTGCTGGTCAAAATCAGTGAACAACTGCGCAAGGAAAATGATCTTCAAAAGGTATACGAAATTGTTGCCTCAGGCATAGCAGACATTGTTAATCCCGAGTTGATTTCGATCTTCCGACAAGATCCACCGACCAACACGCTGGTACACGTTTTTGACTCCCGCGGTGACACCAGGGATCCAGATATCAGAGAGGTGTTTGAGTCAGAAGAAAGTCTAACTGGGAAGGTCTTCGCGACGGGCGAATCTATTAGACTTCCATGCGCCGAAAACCCCATAAGCCCCACGGAAGATCCTCGATATGATTCTTCGCACGAGCAAGTAAATCGCCAAAGAATTCCCAGTCAAAAAATTGACCATTACCTTGCTGTTCCAGTGAAGTTCGGTAAAAGCACTATTGGTGTTATCAGAGCAGTCAACAAGAAATCCGGTTACTACTCAAGATACATGGCCGGAGACGCATCTGTAAGCTGTCTATTGGAACGCGGGTTCAGCAAGGATTGTCAACATGCTCTGGAGACCATTGGGAGTCATCTGGGAGTTGCAGAACTCTTCAACCGGAAAATCAATCAACTGCAAATTCTCACTCACGTTGCAAGAACTATAAGTTCGGATACGGAAGCGGATATAGGCAGAATGTTAGCTTACGTGGTCCGGAAGGCTGCCGAAGTGACGCATGCGGAAATTTGCATGCTATTTCTAAAAGAAGTTGACCAAGACCAAATCAGCCTTCGAGAGTGTTATGGGATGCCAATGATCGAAGGCGCCTCATATCAATTGGGTGTCGGCAAAACCGGGAAAGTTGCGAGCGATGGTGAATCAATTCTGGAGAGTCAAGCGGATCCTCATTACAGCGGGAAGTTCGATGAATTCGTGACGCAATATTTGCGACCGAATCAAGACGGCAATAGAGTGATTAAATCATTCATGGCGGTGCCTATCAGTATTGTGGAACGAAGGAAGACCGATCAACCGGGCCAGGGTCTGCCTCGCAGTCTCTACAAATCCAATGGCGAAGCGTTTGAAGACGAGCGTGAAATATTCAGTGCAGATCCTAGCTCAGAACGAATCATTGGAGTGCTGAAGGTCTTCAATAAAACTTACGGAGCGGGTGAATTTGACGATGACGATCTAAGTATTCTCGCCACGTTTGCAAGCCAGATCGGAGTTGTCTTCGCGTTCGCGGACCGAGGCGCAGCCCTGTCAGATCTGGCGGAAGGAGTCTGCCATGAAATACGAAACAAGATCGGCACTATCAAACAGAACCTTGGCTTAGTGAAAGAGGGTCTATCCACTGACCTTACAGACAACAAAACCCTCGCAGAATCAACGAACCGCATACAGGCCGCCGCTAATGAGGCGAGCGAGTTCACCAATATGGTGCTTGGCTTTGCTATCGGGCACTTTCAACGCCCTCAGCGGTTGGACATCAATCCTTTGATAAATGAAGCCCTGAACCAAATAAAACCAAATTACCAAATCTTAACAGAAGAAAATGACCTCACAACAATCGAAGATTACTGCCCGGAGCAGGTAATTTGCAGCGTATTTCGAACACCATTTATCCATATTATTCAGAACATCGTTTCAAACGCTTACGAAGCAATGAATAAGACGAACGCCGGAACCCTAACGATCTCGACTTCTCTCAACCCCTCAAAGAGCGCAGTCTTAATAAAGATTTCTGATACAGGCCGGGGAATAAGTCCAGAGGATCTCCCGAATATTTACAAGTCCAGGTTTTATCGAAGGCCGGGAGGTAATGGTCTGGGCCTTTGGCTTGTCAGGCGCTTTTTGCCTCAAATGGACGGCATCATCTCCGTCGAAAGCACCGTTAACGTTGGGACAACCTTTACCATTCAAATGCCGATAGTAACTGTCGAGACTTCCTAAAGGAATAGAATGACCGACGGAATAATCAAAATACTGCTCGTCGAAGATTATGAGAAGGAACGAGCGACATTCCGAGATATCTTGAACCGTCCGGAGTACTTGTTTACAGAGGCTGAAAGAGGTGAAGAAGCATTATTACTCTTGGAACGAGAAAGCTTCGACCTCCTCATTGTAGATATCGGACTGCCCGGAATGAATGGGTTGGAGTTTATTCGGCAAGCTCAACGGCGAGACCTAACGTCGGCTCCTGCAATAGTGATCACAGGTGAGCCGAAACCGGCCCATCAGAAAGAAGCCCGGGATTTAGGCGTTCTCCATTACTTTGTCAAGGATGACTTCATAAACTCGGATTTTAGAAAAGCCGTTGTCGAAGCCGTAACCAAGAGGACCACTGGATGAGTAGAAAGCAACGAGTTTTGGTGGTCGAAGACGATCCGCTTTCGCTGGCCACCATTAAAGACATTTTGGCTGGGCTTGACTACAACATTATCGAGGCAAGTTCCGGTGAAATGGCTCTTAAGGAGATCCGTCGCACCGCTCCGGATGTCATCCTCTTGGATCTCAAGCTACCGGGAATAGAAGGATTTGAAACCTTGCGCAGAGCGCGGAAGATTAGAAGGAACTTATGTCCGGTTATCATCTTGACTGGATACAATGATAGTCACTTGAGCTTTGCTGCCGGGAAATTGGCAGTGTTTGATTACCTGATTAAAGATGACCTGGATATAGGTAAGTTAAAGGACACAGTTATTAGGGCGGCAAATAGAGACGGTCATTTTCTGAGTTCACCTATCGCTTGTTACCGACATAATAGGCTTGGTTGTTTCGAGGATCTGGCGCCTCAGGAAAACCTCGTCTTCGTGGGAATGCCATTTAACATGGTCGATATCTTTGAGCACGCCATAGAACCAATAATCACGACGCTTAATTTGAAGTGTTACCGAGCTGACCAGGATAAGAGTCCCGGTGATATAGCGTGCAAGATCAGTTATGTCCTCCAGTCATGCAGAGTTGCTATTATGGAAATCTCCGACATGAACCCTAACGTGTGTTTTGAGGTTGGCCTAGCCTACGGTTATGGCGTACCAGTCATTCTTTTGCGAAAAACAGGCAGCATCGTTCCTACAGATTTGGCAGGAATTCTTTGCCTCGAATATTACGACATTAACTCTCTCAGAGCTGAGCTGTCCGCTCACCTGAAAGCTGTCTTGAGATCGAAATAGGCAATCGTATGTCGAAGAAGCCAAGCATACTCGTCATTGACGACCGCGAAGAGTGGCTTGAGACTGTAAAGAGCATCTTGGAGTTTTCTTATGACTTAACTCTGTGCCTCGACCCCGTAGATGCCCTGGAGTTATTAGAATCGCACGAATACGCGATGGTTATCATCGACAGGCAATTACCAGGAACTTCCGGAGTCGAGGTGCTGAAGAAAATGCGAGTGCTCAAACCTGGTTTACCTGCGATCATGCTCACTGGTTTTGCCGATGTCGAGTCAGCCGTCGAAAGCATGAAAACGGGAGCGTCCGATTATCTTTCAAAGACCACGGACGACCTGCCTACAAAGCTACGCTTCAAAGTTGCTGAAATTTTAGAAAATGCCGCAAGCGACGCGGAAACAATCGCCATCCGCAATTTAATCACCAAAGGTGAAAGCGCTGAATTGGAATTCAAGGCCTCGACCCGCTGGGATACGAGAAGCCACCGGATCAATAAAGAGCTTGAAAAGGTCGTGGTCAAGACTGTCGCAGCTTTTTTGAATTCCACTCATGGCGGCATTCTTCTCCTCGGAGTCGACGACAACGGCTCGGTCGTCGGATTAAAGGGCGATTACTCAACTCTCGGGAAGAAACAGAACCGGGATGGTTATGAACATCTCCTGATGACCTTGTTGACCGATGCGTTTGGAACGGATTGTAGCGCCTTCATCTCTCTCTCGTTTCATAGAATTGGCGAGGAGGATATCTGCCAGGTTTCAGTAACACCGGCGACCCGGGCGATGTTCGTGGAAGACGACAGGGCTGAACATTTTTACATTCGTGCCGGTAACTCTACCAGGCTACTCTCAACTAGAGAGGCGATTGAGTACTGTAATAATCGCTGGCCGCGCACATAACCCCATCAACAACCTACCGGTATAACAAATAGTTTACCTCGCGATCACTCGAGCAACGGCGGTTCCAACCATCGATCACACAACTGATCACGTGTTGACGTTCACAACTCAACTCGGCCAGTATTCACGCCGTATGCGCAAAGGTTTAACGACGGCGGTGGTTGTGGTGCTCGTCGCGATTAGTCCGAGCGTCGCTCAAACGACGAACGGCGATGTAAATCTCAGCCGGTTGGCGGAGGCCGTCAGGGCGATCGATGACGATCAACTGTCGCGCGCAGAGGAAACGCTCAATGCCGTGCTCGCGACTGCGCCACATGATGCGGATGCACTGAATCTGCTCGGTGTCGTGCGGGCGAAACAGAATCGCCCCGCGGAAGCGGAACGACTTTTTCGACGCGCTCTCTCCAGTGTGCCGTCACACATCGGTGCTCACATCAATCTCGCTGAGCTCTTGTTGAGTAATAACAAACCGGCGGAAGCGCTGCCGCTGCTGCTTCGCGCCCACAAGCTGGCGCCCGAACGCGCTGAAATCAATTTGAATCTCGCCACCATTTTTGACGGGCAAAAAAACTACGAACAGGCATATCAATATCTGCGCCTCGTGCCACGCGAAGCCTTCACTGACAACTACTTCCTCCTGATGCTGAGATCGTTAACCGCGCTCAAACGAACTGAAGACGTGAAGCCTCTTGCCGAGGAATTTCGCCAATCAAATTCCGCTGCGCCGGAAACACAAGCCGAGTTTGCGTTACTACTCGCAAAGAGTGGTCTCAACGAAGAGGCTCTTAGCATCCTTCAAGCTGCTCGACAAACCGCACCCGAATCGTTTCCATTGCTCTACGGACTCGGCGTCGTCACTGCCGCGCTGAAACAATACGATAAGGCCGAAGAACATTTGACTGCCGCACTCGCGATCAAACCTGATGACGTGGCGACGCTTCGTGCACTCGCGAGAGTAGCGCGCGCGAATGGCAACCTCGAGAAAGCGCTCTCTCACCTCGTCGCAGCGCGCCGCGTCGCTCCGAATTCAGCCGCGGTGTTGTACGACTTCGGCGTCACGGCGTTGCGGATGGATCTGGTCCTCGATGCGCTGCCCGTGTTCGAGCGTCTGCACCGCGAGTACCCGCGCGAACCTGCTTATCTGTACGCGCTCGCAGCGACACATTGGACCAAGGGCGAAGTCGTTGAGACAACGCGCTTGATGAACAACTACGTTGCGCTGCAACCGCGTGATCCTTCCGGCTTGTACTTGCTTGGTGCGGCATTGCTTCGCCAGGATCGAATTCCGGAAGCCCAGTCGGTGCTGCAACGCAGTCTCAGTCTCAAAGCGGATCCTGATACGGAGTATTTGCTTGGAGTGAGTTTCGAGAAAGCGAACAACCGCGTCGCAGCTCTCAACACTTTTCGGCGTGTAGTGCAGTCGCGTCCTAACCACGCCGCGGCGCACGCGGCGCTCGGAGCCGCATATCGCGAAGCGGGAAACTTTGCGGACGCTCGTGCGGAGCTCGAACAGGCCGTTCAGCTTGATCCCGACGACTTGCGCGCGAATTATCAACTCGGGCTGGTCTATGCCAAACTAGGAGATCAAGAGTCCGCAAAGAAAATGTTCGACCGCGCGGACGATTTACGTAAGCGTCAGCGTGATCAGGAGCGCGTGATACTCAAGTTGATTGACGCGCCACAACCTTAAGGTACGTTTCTCTACAAGATTTGCAAGATTTTTCAAGATGCCGGATGAACCCTCTCCTACTGAGCGACGCGCTCAACTGATTCTGCAGGAACTTCTGCGCACCGGTAAGGTCGCCGTCCTGCCACTCGCTAAACGCCTGAAAGTCTCACCTGCGACAATCCGCCGCGACCTCGGCGAGCTGGAGCAACGCGGCCTGCTGCGCCGCAGTCACGGCGGTGCGGTTCCCGTTCAGCCGTTGCTTTATGAACCGTTTCGTCACGTCTCTTACTACCACGAGCAGGAGCGGCAGCGCAGCGCAGAAAAACGTCGCATCGGTCTCGTCGCCTCTGAATTAATTAGCGATGGAGACATCCTTGCGATCGGCGCCGGAACCACAGCGACGCAGGTTGCACGCAGCGTCTGTCTGCACAAAGGAATTACTGTTTTGACGAATGCTGTAAACGTGGCGATGGAGCTGAGTCACCGCGATGATCTGAAGGTTATCGTCACAGGCGGATTCCTGAGTGGCGACTGGTTCGCTCTCGTTGGTCCTGCTGCAATCGAAAGCGTCGGGGAGATCTTCGTAGACAAGGTATTCATCGGCGTGGACGGGATCGACGTCGAACATGGTCTAACTACAAACTATCCCGATCAGGCGACGATTCATCGGGCCATGATGCGCCAGGCGCGACGGAAAATCGTCGTTGCCGACCATCGAAAAATCGGAGCGGTCGGTACTGCTTTGATCTCCCCGCTCGACGACGTACACGTTCTGATCACCGACAAGGGCGTGTCAGACGAAGCTATCGCGCCTTTCATCGCGAGAGGAATCGAAGTGCACCGCGCTTAATGACCTTGGATCATGGGCCAACCTTCCGCGTCCCAGCGAATTGATGCAATCCGCAGTGTTGAGACACCATGCCACTCCGTATCGTAAGCGTGATAGACGAGCCGGTCACCGTCTTTCTCCTGCAGGATCGAACAGTGGCCCGGACCGGCCCACCGCCCTGCGCCTGCGATCACTAGTGTTCCGCCACCTTCCATCATAGGCTTGCCGCTTCGATCGATGTATGGACCAATGATGCGTTGCGCACGGCCAACACGAATGTTGTAAGTACTGTCTTTTCCACGGCAACAGAAGTCGAAAGAAACGAAGAGATAGTAGTAGTTGTTTTTCCGAATGATGTTTGGGGCTTCGATCGCGCCCGGTAATTCTGAGGCTCTTGGACGGCTGGCCAACGAGTAGAGAGTTTTATCTTCGGAGGAAAGCCGGCCCGTCGCATGTTCAAGCTTCCGGAGTTTTATGCCGCTCCAAAAACTGCCGAATGCCAGCCACGGCTGGTCCTGCTCGTCAAACACTACGTTCGGATCGATCGCGTTCCAGTCGTCGGAGACATTTGAGCTTAAGACCTTCCCCTGGTCCATCCACCTGTACTTGTCACTAGCTGGATCGAGAGTTTGATTCGTTGCGAGGCCGATGCTCGAGCGATTGCTGCCGAATGTCGAAACTGAATAGTAAAGGTGGTACGTGCCGTTGAAGTAAGACACGTCCGGAGCCCACAAGCCTCTGAGACCCGGCACGTCCTTTACGGCCCATTCCGGAAGATGAGCGAACACGTCACCGCAAAGGCGCCAGTGGACCAGGTCTTTCGAACATCTGATCGCAATGCCCGCGCGTGTCGAAAACAGGTAATACGTGTCTCCATCCTTGATGATGCTTGGATCGTGAACCTGGCGGATATCGCCCTCGAGTTGTGGCTGTTGCCAGGGCAGCACGATCGTGATGACCAGACCGAGAGTTAACAGTAAGCGCGTCATAAGGCCGAGACAGTCTTATACAGGATTTTTTGGATTAAACCGGATTTCAGGTTTACGGTGAAATTAGTCACACTTCGTTAATTAATTCTTGACTTCATGTTCATTTGTAGTGTAAATGAACAAACCCCTAATCGATTCGGGAAGTTTTACACACAAGCCAGTCTGATTGGAACACTGCAACGTTCGCCCAGCAATTGCTGGCGTGTGTGCGATCTGAGTCTTCATTAATTGCCGTCTAAATCAAAATCGCTGCTCGTGTGTCTGTACCTCGGAGGTCGAAATGAGAGCTTCTAATTTGGCTATCGCTGGATTGCTCGTGCTCATGTTGGTGGCTGTTTCCCCGGTCTTCGCCCAAAGCGATCGCGGCGGAATAACTGGAAGAGTAACTGATCAGGCTGGTGCTGTCGTTCCCGATGCAAAGGTCACGGCTTTGAACGTCGAAACCGGTGAGGCTCGCGAGGGACGCACGAACGGCGAAGGAAACTACACCATCCCACAATTGCCGGCCGTTGTTTACACCATCAAGGTCGAAGCCACCGGCTTCAAGACCACGTCAGTTGAAGGTATCAAAGTCGCGGTGCAGGTGATCCGTACTGTAGACGTCAAACTCGAAGTCGGCGAGATGGTCAGCAACGTCACGGTTTCGAGTGATGCTACTCCCGTACTGCAAACGGAAAACCCGGCGAGCCAGCTCAACGTCAGCGAGCGCCAAGTGCGCGAACTGCCGTTATTGGTTGCGGCTGAAAGCGGCGGCCGCTCGCCCCTGTCGTTCATCTTCCTTGACAGCAGCGTGGTCTCAAATGATCGGACACCGACGGGCGCAACCTCGGGCAGCACCGGCACGAACGCAACTAACTTCCGCATCAACGGCGGTCAGGGTCTCGGCGCGGACATACTTATTGACGGCGCCCAAACGCGTCGCGGTGAGAACGGCACGTTCTTCTCCGAAGTCGCGCCGGGTCCGAACGCGTTCCAGGAGTTTACGCTCTCGACGAGCAGCTACTCGGCCGAGTTTGGCAATTCTTCGGGCGGCGTCGTGAACTTCACGATCAAGACCGGCAGCAACGACTTCCACGGCGAAGCTTATCTTTTCCACATCAACGATGCGCTGAACGCAAACATCGATCGCAACCGGATTCTCGGTCTCGATAAGCCACTCGATCGGCAGTTTGATTATGGCTTCAGTGTCGGCGGCCCGGTTTACCTGCCGCACTTCGGCGAGGGTGGACCAACAGTCTGGAGCGGCAAGAACAAAACATTTTTCTTTTTTAACTACGGCGGTTACCGAACGTCGCAGTCGGAAACAGTTCAGGTGACTGTTCCGTCGTTGAGGATGCGCAACGGCGATTTCGGTGAACTACTGACTGACCCGTACGTGCTTGGCTTCTTCGGCGGCCCGGTCCAAATCTTCGATCCGTCTCAACCCGCGGGAACACGCACACCCATTCCGGGTAACCGGCTGGATTTGTATCAAGGCGGCGCTCGAATCTCTGCGATTGGTAAAAACTTCGTCGATCTATTTCCGCTCCCGAACACGACCGGTCCGAACGGCTCAACGGTCTTTCGCAACTATCTCGCTTCCAGCCAGGCGACCGCACGAACAAACTACTATGTAACCAAGATCACGCAGAACGTGACCGATCGACAGACGCTCAATTTCAGTTACACATTTCGAAAGTTGCCCAGCGTCAAAGGCGGCTTCCCGCGTTTCCCCGAGCCTTTCGTGCAGCAGGGGGTTTGGAACCAGATCTTCAAGTCGTACTACGCGCGCCTGCAACACGACTGGACGGCAACACCAACTTTCATCAACCACTTCAACGCCGGTTTCTCGCGCTCAGACGTGCAGAACCGGAACTTCACGCGCGGCATTCCAGTCAGCACGCTCGGACTTCGTCCCAACGCAACGCAGAACTTCGGCCTGCCGCTGATTGGTTTTCCGGGATACGGCGACGCTGTCGGCTCAACGGATCCGCGAGCTTATCAGCCCGGGGGATCGACGTTCTTCGACAACAGAGTTCGCGATAATTCGGAGCACCTCAGTGACGTGGCCACTCTCCTAAAGGGGCGGCATACGATGAAATTCGGCGGTGAGGTGCGCATACAGCAATTGAATAACGCCGCGCACTTCGATATCGGCGGCAACTTCAACTTCCGCAGCAACCAGACCGGCAATACGAGCGACTTCAACCAGGGTTGGCCCATCGCCAGTCTCATCACCGGCAGACCGGAGTTTTCGTTCAACAGCAATCAGACAATCGATCCCGCGCTGCGATTCTTTTCAGATGGATTCTTCGCCCAGGACGACATCAAGGTCACGCCGAAACTGACCGTGAACGTTGGTATCAGGTACGACTACGGCCGGCCCCGCGAAGAGGCGCGCGGCTTCCTGCGTGGCTTTGATCCTGATACCGCGAACCCGGCTGCAGGCGGACGGGCCGGAGCCATCGTCGGCGCAATCGGGCAGGGTGGACTTCAAGCGGCCAACTTCGGTCTCGTCAAACCCGACCGCACTAATTTTGGACCACGCCTCGGCTTTGCGTATTCGATAAACGACAAGACGGTCGTGCGCGGAGGCTATGGCATCTACTACGCTCCCGTTATTTATAACGACTTCGGCAACACCGGCGTGCTCGGGTACAGTCCGGGATCAGTCAACATTAATGGCGGTCTCGATGCGTTTATCACGCTCGACAATTACCCGTCGGTGCCGCAAGCCAATCCGAACGATCAGGCGGTGGGCCAACTGGACCGCACGGATCTCGACTTCTTCGATAAGAATTTCAAGACCGGACGCACGGTCCAATACAGTCTCGACATACAGCGTCAGTTGCCGCACCAGTTTGCTGTTCAAGTCAGTTACATCGGCAGCAAGGGCACGCGCCTGCGCTCGAATTTCGATCCGATCAATAAGGTGCCGCTCAACGCGCTCAAGCTCGGCTTGCCTTTATTGTCAAAGCAGCTCGCCGACGTGACGCCGGTCGAACGCGCATTCGCGGCGAGTGTGGGAGTTCCGTTGGCTGCGAGTCCTAACGCGGTGTATCCGGGCTTCGGTATTCAGGGAGGCGCTTTTGCCGGTACGGTTGCGCAGTCGCTCCGGCCGTTTCCGCAGTACGGCATCATCAACAACCGTCTCGAGAGTCAGGGACAGAGTTTTTATAACGCCGGGAAAGTTGATCTCACGCGTCGCTTCGCGAACGGAATACAGGGAGGACTGTCGTACACGTTTGCGAAGTTGATCACCGATGCCGGTGAAGACATCTTCGGCGATTCGCCGTTGAACGGAGTGATCCAGAATCCGTTCGATCGCAGACCGCTGCGTTCCGTATCGCCCAATATTCCGCCGCACTCGCTTGTCTTTAACTACATAATCGAGCTGCCTTTCGGCAAAGGACACCGATATCTGAATCAGGGCGGATTAGTTGATCGTGTGTTCGGCGGGTTCCAGGTAACGGGCATTCACAGATATCGAAGTGGTCCGGCGCTGACGCCGTTTGTCGCGGGAGGACAGCGAGACTTCCTTCAGCTTGCGGGTTATCTTGGCAACCTCCGGCCCAACCTCACGGGCGAGCCGTTCTACACGGACATTCCGGCGGGTGGAACTGACTATCGTTATCTCAACCCGGCGGCCTTTGCACGGCCGCTCGATTTCCGCGGTGCGCCTGCATTCTCGCTCGATGGTGGTGCGACAGTGAATCCCGCGTACGTTGCTTATTACTCAGACCCGTCGCGGTTCTTCGGCAACGCCGCGCCGACCTACGGCAGTCTGCGCGCGCAGCCTTTCTTCACCGAGGATTTCAGTCTCATGAAGAAGACAAAGATCACTGAGACGACTTACCTCGAGATACGTGCTGAATTCTTCAACCTTTTCAATCGTGGGCGCTTCGGGCTGCCGAATCTCAACGTTGACGATATAAACTTCGGCATCTCGGCGCGCAACGCCGATATCTTCCAGCCACGTCGCATTCAAGTCGGCGGGAGGTTCGTCTTCTAATCAAATATGGCCACAAAAAGGCACAAAAAGCACAAATGAAGAAAGGCATCAAAAAATCCTTCTTGTGCTTTTTGTGCCTTTTTGTGGCCTCTGTTCAAGCTCAACAAGCAAAGCAGATTGTTGACGACGGCCTGGCTGCGTTCGACCGCGGTGACACCACCGCCGCCCGCGCGGCCTTTGAGAAGGCCCTCACTCTCAAAACGGATGAAGTGACGGCCCACACATACCTCGGCATCATCGCGGACCGTGCCGGAGATTTGAAAGAAGCCGAACGACATTTCGCAGCGGCCGTTAAAGCTGATCCAAACCGCGCCTCGTCACGAAACAACTACGGAGCGATCCTCATGCGAACGGGAAGGGCGGCGCTTGCTGCTGCTGAGTTCGAGAAGTCGCTCAAGCTCGATCCCGATCAGCCAAACGCATTAGCCAATCTCGCGCAGATCCGATTTGCCGCTGACGATCTGCACGCGTCTGCGGAGTTGTTCAAACGTGCGTTTACGATCAAGCCGGACGTCGAAGTTGCTCGCGCGCTCACTGTGATTGCGTTACGTCTTAAGGACGTTCAGTCAGCGTCAACTTATTACCAGAAATACAGCGCGGCTTTGGCTGCGGAAAGCGGAACGTCCGCGCACGTTCCTGCAGCGCGTGCCGAACTTGGCGCTGCGCTTTTTGAAGCCGGACTGTTGCAGGAAGCTGAAGCTGAGTTGAGCGCAGCGGTCAGTTTCAATCCTGCTGATACTGATTCAGTCGTGCGACTCGCGCGGGTTTATCTCGCGCGCAAGGACATACCCGCCGCCGGTCGTACACTCGAAGCGTCGGTCGCGCGCGGAAACGATCCGGCAGATGTTTATGCGCTGCTGGCCGAGGTCTACGAACAAAGCGGTCACGTTGAAAACGCGATCCCTGCCATGCGTCTCGCTATTCAGCGCGATCCTCAATCTGAACGGATTCGTTTCGCGTACGCGGTCTTGTTGACGAATACCAACGCGCCTGCTGCGGCTGTTATTCGCCTTCAGGAGTCCTTACAAGAATTTCCTTCGTCGTCACGTCTCTGGTTCGCACTCGGATTTGCCAACTTCAAGCTCGACAAAAACGAAGAGGCTGAGCGCGCCTTGAGAAAGGCTATCGAACTCGATCCGAAGTTCGCGCCCGCGTTTGCTTACCTCGGATTGATTCGTGCCAGAACGGGCGCGTACGGTGAGGCAATCTCGCTTTACGAAAGCGCCTTAAAGGCTGACGCGAAACTCGCGGTGGTCCATTACATGATTGCCGATTCGATGCTGAAGCAGATGAATGCTGACGCGCGCGTGATCGAAACGCATCTCAGGCAGTCAGTCGAGATGGATCCGACGTTCATGCCGGCGCGTCTCTCACTCGGCAAGCTTTTCATGCGTGCGCAGCGATGGGCCGAGGCGGCTGCAGAATTCGAGCAGGTCATCAAGCTCGACCCAAACGTGCCCGACGGCTATTACCAACTCGGGCTCGCGTACGGACGATTGAAACGTTCGGCAGAAGCACAATCCGCGATGGCTACCTTCAAGAGCCTGAACGACGCACAGAAAAAGCGTGAAGACGAAGAGTTGCGCGAGGTCGTGAAGAGATTAAGCAACGTGCGTTTTTGAGTAGAGTTTTAGACAGGATTACAGGATTAGACAAGATTTACATATCAATCCTGAAAATCTTGTACATCCTGTAAACGACTTATGAAGAGACGCGAATTCCTATATGGCATGGGCGCCGTGAGCACCGGCATCTTGATTGAGCGCGGTCTGCCGCAATCGTCGCGTGCCGCCGATTCGCGTATCGAAGTTCTGCTTGGCGAAGAGATCGGGACGATTAGTCCAAACATCTACGGCCACTTCGCCGAACACCTCGGCGGTGTTGTCTACGATGGCATCTGGGTCGGAGAAAACTCAAAAGTCCCAAACACCGGCGGCATCCGCACCGCACTCGTTGACGCGTTGAAACGAATCAACGCGCCGGTCATCCGTTGGCCCGGCGGCTGCTTCGCAGACAGTTACGATTGGCGCGACGGCATCGGACCGCGTGCTCGACGTCCGCGACGAACAAACTTCTGGGCTGATGCACCCGAGTGGCCCAAGAGTGTTACCGCTGGTCCATGGAAGTTTGAAACCAACCACTTCGGCACAAACGAGTTTCTCAGCTTCTGCAGGCTTGCGGGCGCGGAGGGTTATCTCGCGGCGAACGTCCGCGGGCTGGGTGCGCAGCAGTTTTACGAATGGATCGAGTACTGCAATTCTCCCCCGGGCTCAACGACCGCTGCCGAACAACGCGCGAGTGGTGACATGCCAAGTCGCGATCCGTTTCGCGTGCAATTCTGGGGCGTCGGCAATGAGTCGTGGGGTTGCGGCGGAAACCTCACACCCGAAGAGTACGCGGCTGAGTACAGACGCTTTACCGCCGCGGTTCCTCGTTACGGCGTGGGCCTGAACTTCATTGCGTCCGGCGCAAACGTCGACGATTTTAATTGGACCCGCGGGTTCTTTTCGAAGACTGCCGAAAAAAATCGCGGACTGTTTGGCGGCATCTTCGGGTGGGGACTCCATCACTACGCCTGGAACCTCGGGATGGGCAAAACGAACGACTGGTTCGCCGCCAAAGGCGACGCGCTCAAGTTCAACGACGCGGAGTATTACGAACTACTGCGCGAAGCCGATCGAATGGAGTCGCTCATCAATCAACACTGGACCATCATGGGTGAGTACGATCGTCAGCATCGCGTGAAGCTCGTGGTCGACGAGTGGGGCGCATGGTACAAACCCGGCTCGGAAGTCGATCCAACACATTTGCTCGGCCAGCAATCAACGATGCGCGATGCGATGTTGGCCGGTCTCACGCTTGACACGTTCAATCGCCACGCGGACAAGGTCGGGATGGCCAACTGCGCGCAGCTTATCAATTGCCTGCACTCACTCTTCCTGGCCCACGAAGACAAGTTCATCACGACGCCGACGTTTCACGTGTTTGAGATGTTTATGCCGCACATGGGCGGCCGCGCGGTGCGTGCGGTTTTTAGTGCGCCGGAAGTGCATTACACGCGCGTCGACCAGCCCGCGGAATTCTGGGGCTTGTCAGGTTCAGCATCGATCAATGGGAAACAATTGACGCTGACGGTCACGAACCCGCACCTCAGCGAGCCACGCGAGACTGAGATCGTAGTGCGCGGCGCGCGTGCGGCAACCGCTCAAGCTGTGGTGCTGGCAACGCCTGACGTTCACGCGCATAACACATTCGCGGATCCAAAGGCGGTGCAACCGCGCAACGAGCCGGTCACTGTCAACGCCGGCGCGATCTCTTATCGCTTCGCGCCCGCGTCTGTAACTCGCTTGCAAGTCTCACTGGAGTGAGGTGGAGACGTAATTTGAATTTCTTCGAAACTATGTACTGGGAAGAGCGTTGGCATCCACTACGCGAGGAGTGGGTCATCGTTGCCGCTCACAGGCAAAACCGCCCGTGGAGCGGTGAGACGATCCAACACAACGAAGAGGCGCTGCCGGAATACGTGGCCGATTGCTACCTGTGTCCCGGGAACCTCCGCGTCAGCGGCGCGCGTAACGACAACTACACCAGCACTTTCGTTTTTGACAACGATCATCCGTGCGTGGGCTTCGATGCGCCGCAGACACTTCAGGAACCGTCGGGCATTTATCGCAATCGACCGGCAACCGGAGTCGCGCGCGTGGTTTGTTACAGCCCAAATCACAGTCTCGCACTGGCGGAGCTCGAGCACGACGCGATCGAGAACCTGCTCGGCGTGTGGCAGGAACAGTATCGTGAGCTCACCGCGCTCGACGAAATCAAGCACGTGCTCATCTTTGAAAATAAAGGCGAGGCGGTTGGGGTTTCGAATCCGCATCCGCACTGCCAGATCTATGCGACAAACTTTGTCTTCAAGACGATTGAGACCGAAGCGCGCGCGAACCAACGTCATCTCGCTGAAACCGGACGCGTGCTTTTTCAGGACGTGATTCGCGCGGAGAAAGAAGACGGGCGTCGCATCATCTGCGAGAACGAGTCGGCCATCGCGTTTATTCCGTACTTTGCGCGCTACGCTTACGAGGTTTTCATCGCGCCCAAAGCGACGCACGCGAGTCTTGCCACACTCGCCGATGACGAGCGCCGCGAGTTCGCTGCCTTGCTGAAACAGGTGCTCGTAAAGTTCGACAATCTCTGGCAGATGCCGTTCCCATACGTCATGCCGTTACATCAAGCGCCGACTGACGGCGGCGACTATTCGGCGTTCCATTTTCATATCGAGTTTCATCCTCCGCTGCGCCGGCCGAACCTGCTGAAATACCTGGCCGGACCGGAAATCGGCGGCGGCAACTTTCTCTCCGACACTGCGCCCGAAGAGAAAGCAGCTGAACTTCGCGCGCAATCGGACCAGCACTACAAGCACGTTGCGCAGGAGCAAGTATGAGTAGCAGGTCGGCTGTTCAGAGTTCAACCTTTAGGTCGCCCGGTGAGGTTCTCGGCGATCACCCGGACAAGCTAAAGCTTGAACTCTGAACTTGCGGCAGAAGGCTGAAGGAAATGAGCAGCAATCATTCCGAGATAGCGGATCTGCTTGGTCCAATCAGGCGCATTCATGAACGAGTCCGTGATGCCGTGGTCGCGCAGTGCGAACGCGCCGCGCTCGAGGAACTTTCCGACGTCGCCGATGACGAATCGAAGGGTGACACGATCTATGCGATCGATCGTGTCAGTGAAGAGCTGCTAGTCGAGTTGTTTGCAAAGGAGATCGCTTCGCACGCGCCGATCGTGCTGATTGCGGAAGGGATCGCGGATGGACAGCTCGTGTTGCCGGTTGGCGCAAGCGAGAGTGACGCGGTGTGGCGTGTGATTGTCGATCCAATCGACGGCACACGCGGGCTGATGTACCAGAAGCGGAGCGCGTGGGTTTTGACCGGCGTCGCGCGAAACCGCGGCGCGTGTACAAACCTCGGCGACATACAGCTTGCCGTCCAAACGGAAATACCGCTCGTGAAGCAACATCTTTGCGATGCTCTTTGGGCCATGCCCGGCGAGGGCGCGCACGCCGAAAGATTCAACCGTCTGACGGAGGAACGGCAAGCACTGCCTCTGCGGCCATCGCGCGCGACAACTATCAAGCACGGCTTTGCAATGATCGCGCGTTTCTTTCCCGGTGTGCGTGACGAGCTTGCGGCAATTGATGAAGAGATCGTGCTTGGTGCGCTCGGGCCGGTCGAGCCCGGCAAGGCACACTGTTTTGAAGATCAATACCTGTCTTCAGGCGGGCAGCTTTACGAGTTGATGATGGGACACGATCGGTTTGTGGCTGATCTTCGATCTTTGACTGAGTCGCTGATGGAACAACGCGGACTGGCGCTCGGCATCTGTTGTCATCCATACGACATCTGCACGGAATTGATCGCGCGAGAAGCTGGTGTGATCGTGACCGACGAGCGCGGTGGACGTCTTCGCGCACTTCTGCACGTCGATCCGGATGTCTCGTGGGCCGGCTACGCGAATGATTGGATCCGCCGGCAGATCGAGCCGCTGTTGCATAAGGCGCTCAAAGAACGTGGGTTGATCGATTAATTGTGCACAGAGTCGACGCATGGGTTACGAAATCGTTCGCGGCAATGCGCAAGGTCTAAGTGACGTTTCGAAGTTTCTCGAGACGTTGAGCACGCTTGGGGATCATGCGCTGCCGCAGTTGAGAACGTTTTTCGATCCCGAGGCAGAGTTCACGATCGCGCGCGCGCCGGGCCGGCTCGATGTGATGGGCGGTATCGCCGACTATTCAGGTTCGCTCGTGCTCGAGTTACCCATCGCGGAAGCCACTCTGGTGGCGCTGCAAAAAGATGAGGCGCGGCGGATCAGCGTCATCAGCCTCGTTGAAGAGGAAACGCGAGCGTTGAGTTTCGAGATGCCCTTGTCGGACTTCGAGCGTGACGGTGCGCCGATCGAGTACGACGAGGCTCGTGCATATTTCGGCGCGGACGCGACGCACGCGTGGGCAGCTTACGTAGCAGGTGTCTTTCTGGTTCTCGCGCGCGAACGCGGGACTCGCTTCAGCAACGGAGCTCGTCTACTGATCTCGTCGCGCGTGCCTGAAGGTAAAGGCGTCAGTTCGTCGGCGGCGTTGGAAGTGGCGACGATGAGCGCTGTCGCCGCGGCGTTCAACATTGAAATCAGACCACGAGAGATCGCGCTGCTGTGCCAGCGACTCGAGAACCTGGTTGTCGGCGCACCGTGCGGGGTGATGGATCAGATGACGTCGGCTTGCGGTGAAGCGCATCAACTACTCTCGCTCGTCTGCCAGCCGGCGGAATTGCTCGGATCGATCAAGCTGCCTGGCGACTTGGCCGTGTGGGGATTGGATTCCGGGACGCGCCATTCTATCGGCGGCGGTGATTACGGTTCAGTACGAGCCGGAGCGTTCATGGGTTATAGGATCATCGCGGAGCTAGACAGATCAAACGCGGATCAGCGTTGGCGTGGCTACCTGGCGAATGTCGAGCCGCAGGAGTTTGAAGAGAAGTTTGCGCGGCATTTGCCCGTTGAGATGCTCGGCGCGGAATTTCTCGGGCAATATGGAAACACGAGCGATACCGTAACGACAATTGAGCGAGACCGCACTTACGCGATCCGTGCACCAACGATGCATCCGATCTACGAGAGCGCGCGTGTCAAACAATTTGCGGAGTTGCTGCAACGACGAGGCAGCTTGAGCCAGGACGAAAAGATCACATTGGGTGAACTGATGTACGAATCGCACGCAAGCTATTCAGCGTGCAGACTCGGTTCCCCGCCCACTGACTTGTTAGTCGAGCTCGTTAAAGCGACGGGAGTCGAGGGTGGACTTTTCGGTGCGAAGATCACGGGCGGTGGCAGCGGTGGAACAGTCGCTGTCCTCGGCGATCGCGAGGCGGAGACGGCGGTAAGAAGCGTCGCCGAGCGCTATGCGGCATTGATAGGATACGAGCCATACATCTTCAGCGGCTCGTCGCCGGGCAGCGCGGCTTTCGGGCATTTGAGCGTCCGAATGTCGAAATCATGAACAGAATTCACATGACCAGAAACCTATGTCAATTCTGATCACCGGCGGGGCGGGTTACATCGGCAGCGTCACGACTGAATTGCTGCGTGCGCGCGGCGAAACAGTCGTCGTGCTCGACAACCTGTCGCGCGGGTATCGCGACGCGGTTGGGCCTGCGATCCCTTTTTATGAAGGCGACGTGGGTAATCGTGAGCTCGTGAAGAGCATAGTTCGCGAGCACGCTGTCGATGCGTGCATTCACTTCGCGGCCTTTGCCTACGTCGGCGAGTCAGTTAATCAACCCGCTCTGTATTACGAAAACAACGTCGCACAAGGCATTCACCTGCTTGGCGCGCTGGTAGAAAGCGGTGTGCGACGATTTGTCTTCTCATCAACTTGCGCGACGTACGGCGAACCGCAACGCATTCCGATCTCTGAAGATCACCCGCAACTGCCGGCCAACCCGTATGGCTGGTCCAAGCTCTTTCTCGAGCGCATTATGAACGACTACGATCGCAGTTACGGATTGCGGTTTGTCGCTCTGCGTTACTTCAACGCCGCTGGCGCAACGCGCGAACGGGGTGAACGGCACGATCCGGAAACGCACCTGATCCCGCTCGTGCTGCAAGCGGCACAAGGCAAAACAAATCACGTCACAGTTTTCGGCAACGATTATCCGACGAACGACGGCACGTGCGTGCGCGACTATATTCACGTCAGCGATCTCGCGGACGCACACGCACTCGCGCTTGATTACCTGCGCGCCGGCAATCCGTCCACCGCGATCAATCTCGGTAATGGCCACGGCTACTCGGTGCTGGAAGTAATCGAGTCAGCGCGAACAGTAACGGGTCGAGAGATTCCGATCGATATGCAGGGACGGCGCGCGGGCGATCCGTCGCACCTCGTCGCCGATGCCGCGAAAGCACGCGCTGTGCTTGGCTGGCAACCACAGCATCCGGATCTCGCGGCGATCATCGGCTCAGCATGGGAATGGCATTCGCGGCAAAGTTTCGCCACAGTCAAAATCTAACGGAGAACCGCATGAAAAAATTCACTCTTATTGCACTGCTCGTCGGCTGCCTGATGATATTGGCGGCATCCTGTACGCCAAAGTCTGGTCCAACAAACAGTGCCGGCAGCACGGGGGGCAACTTACGGCTGGCATTCGTCACAAACAACTCATCGGATTTCTGGACTATCGCCCGCAAAGGCACGGAGAAAGCCGATGCCGAGTTCGATGACGTCACCGTGGAATTTCGTCTGCCGGCCGACGGAACAGCGGCCGAACAAAAACGCATGATTGACGATTTGCTGGCGAAAGGTGTTGACGGCATGGCCGTCAGTCCGGTCGATCCGGAAAACCAGACGCAGGCTCTGAATGAAACGGCTAAGCATGCGCTGGTCGTCACGCAGGATTCAGACGCTCCTAAAAGCGATCGCGCCTTCTATGTCGGGACTGACAACGTCGCTGCGGGACGCGTCGCCGGTGGACTGATTAAAGAAGTGCTGCCGCAGGGTGGCAAGATCATGCTCTTCGTGGGCAAGCTCGACGCACGCAATGCGCAGGAACGTTTGCAAGGAATTCGCGAAGCGTTGCAGGGCTCGAACATTCAAATTCTCGACGTCAGAACTGACGATACCGATCGCGTGCGGGCCAAGTCGAATGTGTCAGACACGCTCGTGAAATATCCGGACGTGGTCGGGCTTGTCGGTCTTTGGAGTTACAACGGTCCCGCGATCCTGAGCGCGGTTCAGGATGCAAACAAGACGGGCGCGGTGAAGATAGTCGCGTTCGATGAAGAAGACAATACGCTCAACGGCGTGAAGCAGGGAGCGATATACGCCACCGTCGTGCAGCAACCATTTGAGTTTGGTTACCAGGCGATCAAGATGATGCGGCAGTATTTGAAAGGCGACAAATCGTCCGTTCCCGCAAGCAAGCAGGTATTTGTGCCGACGCTCGTTATCAAGCAGGACAACGTTGACGACTTCATGAAGAAGATCAATCAACTGCGCGGGCGTTAAGGCTCTTCTCTGTGCAGAAAGGTTTTAAGTCAATGACACAAGGTAATTACACGCCACAGCCCGAGCATAAATTCACATTCGGGCTGTGGACGGTGGGAAATCGCGGGCGCGATCCCTTTGGCGACGCCGTTCGTCCGACACTGACTCCGGTTGATGCAGTGCGAATGCTGAGCGAGATCGGCGCTTACGGCGTCAATTTTCATGATAACGATCTCGTACCGATCGATGCTTCGCCACAACAGCGCGATCAGATCGTGAGCGAGTTTCGCCGCGCTTGTGAGGAGAACAAAATCGCGGTGCCGATGGCCACCGTGAATCTCTTCTACGATCCTGTATTCCGCGATGGCGCATTCACTGCAAACGACAAGTCTGTTCGTGATTACGCCTTGCAGAAAACGATGCGCGCCATGGATCTCGGTGCAGAGTGTGGGGCAAAGATCTTCGTGCTGTGGGGTGGACGTGAAGGAGTGGAGACGGACGGCTGTCGCCGGCCCGACGAGGCGGTGAAGCGACTCAGAGAAGCGCTCAATTACCTGTGTGAGTATTCGCTGGACCAGAAATACGATTACAAGCTGGCACTCGAAGCCAAGCCCAACGAGCCGCGTGCCGACATCTACATGCCGACGACGGGTGCATACCTCGGGCTGATTGCGACACTGGACCACCCGGAAATGGTTGGCGTAAATCCGGAGGTCGCGCACGAACACATGGCAGGGCTAAACATGACGCATTCGGTGGCACAGGCATGGGAAGCCGGTAAGCTCTTTCACATCGATCTCAACGATCAGATACCTGGTCGCTACGATCAGGATCTGCGCTTTGGGTCGGCTAATCCGAAGGCTGCGTTCTGGCTCGTAAAGTTTTTGGAGGACGTTGGTTACGGTGGGCCACGCCACTTCGACGCGCACGCATATCGCACGGAAGATTACGAAGGCGTGAAGGAATTTGCGCGCGGCTGCATGCGGACGTATCTCGTCCTGAAAGAAAAGGGTGAACAATGGAATAGCGATCCGGAGATCAAGTCGCTGCTCGGTGAGATTGCGGAGACAAGTGGTGAGGGGCGACGGGCGAAGTTCAGTTCGCAGGCTGCGAGTGAGTTGCTTTCGATGAATTTCGATCGCGGCGGGTTAGCTGCGCGTGGGCTGAATTACGAACGGCTCGATCAATTGACGATGGATGTTCTGCTTGGGGTTAGATGATGCTCAAAAAATTTCTCACGCAGCGGCGCAACGGCGCAACGCTGAAGGTTGGCTTTCTGCTTTTCCTTTGCGCCGTTGCGCCGCTGCGTGAGAAAACCTCTGTAAACGCGCAAACCGCCGATCGCATACAACGCGAGGCCGACGAGTTTCGCCTCGAAGACGTGCGACTGCTCGACGGGCCTTTCAAAAACGCGATGATGCGCGACGCCGCGTATCTCCTCCGACTCGATCCGGATCGCCTGCTGAGCGGCTTTCGAAAAGAAGCCGGGCTCCAACCGAAAGCTGAAGCTTACGGCGGCTGGGAGGCGATGACGATTGCCGGTCATTCGCTGGGCCACTATCTGTCCGCGTGCGCCCTGATGTTTGCCTCAACCGGCGACACTCGCTTTCGCGATCGAGTGAACTACATCGTCGACGAACTCGAAGCCTGCCAGCGCGCCAACGGCAACGGCTACGTCGCCGCTATCCCAAACGGCAAAAAAATCTTCCAGGAAGTTTCCGCCGGAGACATTCGCGTAAAACCCTTCGATCTGAACGGCGGCTGGGTTCCGTGGTACACGTTACACAAACTCTTCGCCGGCCTGCTCGACGTCAACCGTTACGCTCAAAACACTAAAGCTCTCAGCATCGCGGTGAAGCTGGCCGATTGGGCTGACTCAACTGTCGCAAATCTTTCAGAAGAACAGTTTCAGACGATGCTCGGCTGCGAGCATGGCGGCATGAACGAAGTGCTCGCCGAGCTTTATGCGCGCACGGGCAACGAGAAGTATCTGAAACTCTCGCGACGCTTTCATCACAAAGCCGTGCTCGAGCCGCTGGCGCGCCGCGAAGATCATTTGCAGGGTCTTCACGCCAACACGCAGATCCCTAAACTGATCGGACTCGCACGGCGCTACGAGTTGACCGGCGACGCGTCCGACAAAACCGCAGCCGAATTTTTCTGGCAGCGCGTGGTCCATCACCACACTTATGTGAACGGCGGCAACAGCGACGGCGAACGCTTTGGCGCGCCGGACAAGCTCAACAACCGGCTCAGCGAAAATACTTCGGAGACATGTAACACGTACAACATGCTCAAGCTGACGCGCCATTTGTTCGAATGGCACGCCGCTGTTGATTACGCCGACTACTACGAGCGCGCGCTTTATAACCACATCCTCGCCTCGCAGGATCCCAACGACGGCATGGTCTGTTATTACGTGCCGATGAAAGCCGGCTCGCAAAAAGAGTATTCAAAGCCGTTCGACAGCTTCTGGTGTTGTGTCGGGACCGGGATGGAAAACCACGCGAAGTACGGCGAAGCGATCTACTTTCATAACAACGACGCGCTTTGGGTCAATCTTTTTATTCCTTCGGAAGTGACGTGGCGCGAGAAACGAGTGACGCTGCGACAGGAAACTCGTTATCCCGAAGCTGAGAAAGTAAGTTTCACGGTGAAGGCTGCGCGGCCCGTCAAATTTGCTTTGCGACTGCGATATCCGGGCTGGGCCAACGGAGTTGTTCTTGCAGTCAATGGCCAGCCGCAAAGCGTCAGCGCGAAGCCCGGCAGCTTCATCGAGATCAAGCGCACGTGGAAAACCGGTGACCGCGTTGAGCTGACGATTCCAATGTCGCTGCGACTGGAAGCGATGCCTGACAATCCGCACCGCGTCGCCGTCTTCTATGGTCCAACGTTGCTGGCAGGCGAGCTGGGCGCTGAAGAGCAGTCAAATGGCGTGAGCCTGATTCCGGCTTTGATCACGAGCGATAGCGAACCGTCAAAGTGGATGAAGCCTGTTTCCGAACGTCCGGTAACGTTTCGTACGGCAAGCATTGGCAAACCCGAGGATGTCACGCTGTATCCGTTCTACGCGATGCACCATAAACGTTACGCGGTCTATTGGGACTTGCTGACTGCCGAGCAGTGGGTTGAGCGCGAGGCGAATTACCGGAAAGAGTTGGAGCGCCTGAAACGTCTCGAAGCATTGACGATCGATTTCGTGCAGCCGGGTGAAACTGAAGTCGAACGTGCTCACAACATGCAGGGCGACAAGACGGAGACTGGTGAGCATTCGGGACGCAAGTGGCGACACGCGAGAGACGGCGGCTGGTTGTCGTTTGATCTTAAAGTCATGCCGGATCGTCCGTTGTCGTTGGTTGCCTCTTACTGGGGTGGGGAAACAGGTCCGCGAAAGTTCGACATCCTCGTCGATGGGACGAAGATCGGCTCGCAATCACTTCAGAACGACAGGCCGGGCGAGTTCTTCGACGTGACTTACGCGATTCCTGAAGAGCTCACGCGCGGCAAAAACAAGATCACCATTCGATTCGAAGCGCAGCCCGCCAATACTGCGGGCGGGTTTTATGGCGTTCGATTGATCAGAAATGAATGAATCTTTCTCACGCAGCGGCGCAACGGCGCAGTGCCGAATGGTGTCGTAAATTGAAACTTACATCTGCGGTTCTTTGCGTATCTTTGCGTTCTCTGCGTTAAGGGCTATTTCAACGCAGAGGTCGCAGAGGTCCGCAGAGAATCATTACCCAGCGCCGGCTTTCGTCGCGTCGTTGCGCCGCCGCGTGAGAAATCTTTAACTTTGAACTTAAGAAAGGGTCTTCGTTGATGTCGTCATTGCGAAAATTCGTCCAGGTATTCATCACGATCATCATTCTCGCGCTCACGATCGCGGCGCAAGAGAAATGGTCGGAGCAGCAGGCACGTGACTGGTACGCGAAACAGCCGTGGCTCGTCGGTAGCAACTACAATCCCGCCAGCGCGATCAACCAACTCGAGATGTGGCAGGCCGGCTCGTTCGATCCCAAACGCATCGATCTGGAGCTCGGCTGGGCCGAAGGTCTCGGCATGAATACCATGCGCGTCTTTCTTCATGACCTGCTGTGGCAACAGGATGCGGAAGGCTTCAAACGTCGCCTCGATCAATTCCTGACGATTGCGGCGAAGCACAAGATCAAACCGATGTTTGTGCTCTTCGACTCGGTTTGGGATCCCGATGCGAAGCTCGGTAAACAGCGTGCGCCGCGACCGGGCGTTCACAACTCCGGCTGGGTGCAGAGCCCGAATCGCACGACACTTCAAGACTCGGCCGCGTATCCGCACCTCGAAGCGTACGTGAAAGGCGTTGTCGGCGCCTTCGCGCGTGATCAGCGGATCCTCGCGTGGGACATCTGGAATGAACCTGACAACGAGAACCACGGAAGCTACAACCAGCTCGAGCCGAAGAACAAAGTGGAACTCGTGATTGCACTGCTGCCGCGCGCGTTCGCGTGGGCACGTGAAGCGAAGGCTGAGCAACCGCTGACTTCGGGCGTTTGGAAAGGCGATTATTCCGCGCCCGAAAAGCTGACGCCGATGGAGCATCTCCAGATTGATCTCTCAGACGTGGTTACGTTTCACAGTTACGACTCGCCCACAGAACTCGAAAAGCGCATCAACTGGCTGAAGCAATACAACCGTCCGCTGATTTGCACGGAATACATGGCGCGCGGCAACGGCAGTTTCTTCTTCGGCAGTTTGCCGATCGGGAAAATTCACAACGTCGGAATGATCAATTGGGGATTCGCGCAGGGTAAAACGCAAACTAACCTGCCGTGGGATTCGTGGCAGCATCCGTACACCGATCGCGAGCCGTCGATCTGGTTCCACGAAGTCTTTCGCAACGACGGCACACCGTACATGGTCGAGGAGGTTGAGTTCATTCGACGCATGACGGGTAAGACCAAAGCTCAGGTCAAACGCGCGGGTCAGTAGTCGAACTTGGGTCGGGAGAGTTTGCAAAATGAACGCAGATCTTCGCAAAACAATCAGAGTTGTTAGTTGGCTAATTGCGATCGCGCTCATTCAGGGGCAGATCGCGTTCGCGCAAACGCGGAGCATCACTGTGCAGGTCGATAAGCCTGGCGCCGCGGTTCCGAAAACGCTCTTTGGTCTTTTCTTCGAAGACATCAACTTCGGCGCTGACGGCGGTCTTTACCCTGAACGCGTAAAGAATCGTTCATTCGAATTTCCAAACCCGATGATGGGCTGGAAACAGTTGGACCGCGGCGATACGAAGGGAAGCCTTCAGGTTTACGATCGAGGCTCAGTCAACGACGTTCCAAACTCTCATTACTTACGAATCAAATCTTCCGGCGCCGGTAAAGGTTTTGGTCTCACAAACGAAGGCTTTCGCGGCGTCGGGGTTCAGAAAGGCGCTGAGTACACGTTTTCGATAAAAGCACGAAGAGTCGATGGCCCACCGTTGACGCTGCGTGTTGAAGTTGAAGACGGCAATCGCATCGTCGGTGAGACGCAAGTCGCCGGTTTTACCAACACTTGGAAGACTTACACCGCGACGTTGCGGCCTTCGGATACAAGCAGCAAGGCGCACCTCAATCTTCTACTTCAGGGCGACGGTGCTGTCGATATCGATCTCGTTTCGCTGTATCCAAAAGACACCTGGCAGAACCGCCCGAACGGCTTGCGCGCCGATTTGGTAAAACTCTTGAAAGAAATGAAGCCGGGGTTCCTGCGTTTTCCCGGCGGCTGCATCGTCGAAGGCAGATACCTGGACCAGCGTTACCAGTGGAAGACCACGATCGGCGATCTCGACGAACGCCGTCTCATCATCAATCGCTGGAACACGGAGTTTAATTGGCGATCGACGCCTGATTACTACCAATCGTTTGGTCTCGGCTATTACGAATATTTCCAATTGAGCGAAGACATCGGCGCGGAGCCGTTGCCGATTCTCAACTGCGGTATGGCTTGCCAGTTCAACTCGGCCGAACTCGCGCCACTCGAAGACATCGATCACTACATTCAGGACGCGATCGATCTGATCGAATTCGCGAACGCGCCCGTCAACACTCAGTGGGGTCGCAAACGCGCGGCGATGGGCCACCCCAAGCCGTTCAACTTGAAGATGATCGGTGTTGGAAATGAACAGTGGGGACCGCAGTATGTCGAACGGTACGAAGCGTTCGCGAGAGTTTTAAAGCAGAAGTATCCAAACATTCAGCTCGTGACGAGCGCTGGCCCTTCGCCGGAGGGAGACCGGTTCGATTTCCTGTGGCAAAAGATGCGCGAGCTGAAGGCGGACCTGATTGACGAGCATTACTACATGGCGCCGCAGTGGTTTCGCGAGAATTCTGCTCGTTATGACAATTATCCGCGGACTGGTCCGAAGGTCTTCGCGGGTGAATACGCGGCGCAGAGCGTCGGCATTGCCAGTCCTGACAATCGAAATAATTGGGAGTGTGCGCTTTCGGAAGCTGCATTCATCACGGGGCTGGAACGCAATTCTGATGTGGTGCGGATGTCGTCTTATGCGCCGCTGTTCGGACACGTCGATGCGTGGCAGTGGACGCCAAACATGATCTGGTTTGACAACCTGCGCTCGTACGGCACGCCGAATTATTACGTGCAAAAGCTGTTCAGTGTGAATAAAGGGACGAGGAAGTTAATGGTTTCGGTGGATGGTTCGCCGAAGAACGGGCAAGGTGAACTCTACACAAGCGCATCGCTCGATGAAGGCACTGGCGAAGTGATCGTCAAGCTCGTTAACACCGGCTCAGGCTCGAAGGAGACGCGTATCAATCTGGCAGGTGCGCAGAGAATCGGGCGCGCGGGAACGGCGTTCGTATTGCAGACCGAAGAGTTGAAGGGTGAGAACAGCTTGGACCACCCGACGAAGATCGCGCCTGTTGAACGCGTGTTGCCGCTTTCGGGTGCTGAGTTTTCCTACACGCTACTGCCGCGTTCGTTCACAGTGCTCCGCATTCCTTCAAGGTGAGCAAGATTTCTCCCGCAAAGGCGCAAAGGCGCAAAGAAGAAAGCCGCTTGGAGCCCGGCAGGCTTTGCGCCTTTGCGCCTTTGCGGGAGAAATCTTTTTCTTTTTTGTGCGTCGCGGTGCTTCTTGCGGCGCAAGTCGCAAGTGTCGCTGCGCAAACAGCTTCGATCACTGTGGATGCAGGCAAGGTTGAAAACCGCATCAGCCCACTTCTATACGGCCAGTTTCTCGAGTTCATGTTCGAGGGCATCAAGGGTGGCCTGCACGCGGAGCTGCTTCGCAATCGCAGCTTCGAAGAATCCCCAAACGTTATCGGTCTTTCCCGCAACTGGGATCGTTATCCGGATGATCGAAACGACGACTATGCACTCTCGTTTGTATGGGACGATCAGTCTGCCTATCCACCGCAACGAAAAACCGAAACGAAGGAACACTCGTTGCGCGTTCGCGCCGGCGACGGGGTGATTCCACGCCACGGAATCTATCAAGCGCGCGTTCCCATCCGCGCCGGTGTCGAGTATCGAGGTTACGTCTGGGCCAGGACGACGGACTACGACGGGCGCATGACGCTCGCGCTGGAGTCGGATGTAAACCTCGGCGAGACTTACGCTGCTGCTGACGCCAACATCACTAAAGGCGACTGGCGTAAGTATGAGTTCACGTTGAAGCCGGTCCGCAGTGATCCGCTTGCACGTTTCGCGATCTTGTTTCCCGGCAAAGGTACGGTTTGGATCGATCAGGCGTCGTTGATGCCCGGCGACGCGGCGCCCGGTGGTGTGCGTCGCGACGTTTTCGAAAAGATCAAACAACTCAATCCCGCCTTCATTCGTTGGCCTGGCGGCAACGTCGCGCAGGACTATCGTTGGTTGTGGGGTGTCGGGCCGCGTGACCAGCGCGTCACGTGGACCAATCTGGCGTGGAAGAATGAGCCCGAGCCGAGCGACTTCGGCACCGATGAGTTTGTAGCGTTCGCGCGCGCGGCCGGCGCTGAACCGTCGATCACGGTGAACGTCGAAGGCGGCGGTGCGACAGTCGAGGAAGCGGCGGCGTGGGTCGAATACTGTAATGGACCGGCGACGTCGAAGTATGGTGCGATGCGCGCCGCTAACGGGCACCCCGCGCCGTTTGCCGTGAAGTTTTGGGAAGTCGGAAACGAGATCTGGGGCGACTGGGTGCGTGGACATTCAGACGCCGAGACGTATGCACACAACTACAACCGTTATGCGAAAGCGATGCGCGCCGTCGATCCGTCGATCAAGTTGATCGCGGTCGGTGATAACAACATGAACTGGAATCGCACGGTGCTTCGTGCGGCTGGCGAGAACATTGATTACCTTGCGATTCATCATTATTACGGGCGGCATGAGGCGGGTAACGATCCGTTGAAGTTGATTGCGCGCCCGCTCTTTCTCGAGCGTTTTTATCACGAGGTCGGACAGTTACTAAGTGAGCTTAAATTGGAGGGCCGCGTTAAGCTGTCGATCAATGAGTGGGGACTCGATCTTCCAACCGAGCGGCAATATTCGATGGAGGCGGCGCTTTACGGTGCGCGACTGATGAACGTCTTCGAACGGTCGGGCGAGCTTGTCGAAATGAGCGCTGTTTCCGATCTGGTTAATGGCTGGCCCGGAGGAATTATTCAGGCGGGGCGGCATGGCGTGTTCGTGACGCCGATCTATCTCGTGAACCAGCTTTACAACACTCATCGCGGTGACGTGCGACTAGGAACGACCGTTAACAGTCCGTACCTGGACGTCACAGCCAGCCGTAGCCGTAACACGATCTTTATCAAGGCAGTTAACATAAACCCAACGAACTCGTTAACAACGACTATTTCGGTACGCGGATTAACGCCGATTGGATCAGGAACGATAGAAACACTCGGCAATCCGGGATCCGTTATCGAAACCAGATCAACACGGATCGAAACTCAATTCACCGTAACACTCCCGAAAAAATCCGTGTCCATCATCTCTTTCAAAGTCCGTTAAGGTTCGTTGACTCGCAGGTAACGATCGATTGCCGGAGCCAGAATCACCTGTACCTTTCCACTCGGCCACCGCACCTCAATGCTTCGCACCGCTTTCGCGTTCCCTAACCCAACCACGATCCGCGGATCGTTTGACGACAAGTAACTCCCCGCAGTCCCCGCATCAAAGATCTGCTTCTTCCCTGTGGCGTCCGTCACCGTCACGCGCGCACCGATTCCACTTCGATTCGACTTCGTTCCAGACAGTGCGATGCCGATCCAATGATGCGCTGTTCCGGCGTTACGTAGAATGACCGGAGCATCGTCGAGGACACTAACGACTGCATCAATCTGTCCATCATTGTTCAGATCGCCAAACGCGGCCCCTCGCGCTACAACCGGCGCATTGAACGCCGGACCTGCCGTCGCTGAAACATTCACGAATCCTTTGCCGGTGTTGGTCATGAGAAGCAACGGCTGTTTGTATTTGAGATAAGCCGTCGACTTCTCCACTGTGTCCAGCACATGACTCTGGGCCACGAACAGATCGCGAAACCCATCGTTATCGACATCGACGAATCGCGCGCCCCAGCCTGCGTTCAGCAGCGTGATCTGCCCGACGCCGGTGGTGTTCGTAACATATGTAAAACTAAAATCGCCGTTATTGCGATACAAAGCATACTTCTCGTTCGAGAGAGTCGTGATAAAGACATCGACGTAGCCATCGTTGTCGAAATCCCCGGTGTCAATACCCATGCCGGCGAAGGTCCGCCCGTCTTCGTCGTAAGCGGCACCCGATATGACGGCGATATCTTCGAACGTGCCGTCGCCTTTGTTTCGGTAGAGCGATTGGCGCACGCTGTCGTTCGCGACAAAGACGTCGGTCCAGCCGTCGTTATTGAAATCAGCGAAAGCGATCCCAAGGCCTTTGCCCGCAGGATCGGCGATGCCGGCTGTTTTGCTTACGTCTTCGAACGATCCATCGCTACGCTGATGCAGAAGAATGTTAGCCGCGCCTTTGAAATTATCCGGATGGCAGTAGGCGCGTAGCACCGAGGTTGGGCCACCGCAAAACATCGAGCCGTTTTCGAAATCCCACTCCATGTAGCGCGCGATGAACAGATCGAGACGGCCGTCGTGATCGTAGTCGAACCATCCTGCGCTGGTGGACCAGCCTTCGCCCGTCTTCGGAAGTTTATTGCTGCTGTCGCTGAACGTTCCGTCACCGTTGTTGTGATAAAGGCGATCCGCTTTGTAGCCACTGACGAAGAGATCGACGAAGCCATCGTTGTCGTAGTCTGCGGCCGCGACGCCCATGCTGTAACCTACACCTTTGAGTCCGGCGCGTTCGGTGACGTCTTTGAACGTTCCGTCTGCCTTCTGCTGAAAAAGGCGATTCCAGTATTTCGGCTCGCCCTTGTCAGGAAAATCCTGTTTTGACATCGGCTGTTTCAAGGCCGCGCCGTTGGTGAAGAAGAGGTCCATGCGGCCGTCGTTGTCGAAGTCGAAGATCGCAACGCCGCCTCCCATTGTTTCCAGCAAATACTTGCCTGTTGTTTTCGCGGCCGCATGAACGAAGTTGACGCCAGACTGGGCGGTGACGTTCGTGAATGTCACAGGCGAACGCGCTTGCGGTCCAGGTGGCGGCGGAGTTTTTGGTAAATCAGGAGTTGAGTATGAACGGCCAGTGCGCTCCGGTGAGGGTGTTGGCGAAGGCTGCTGGCCCGATGCGTGAACAGTTAGACAAACGAGAAACAGGACAAGCGAAGCAGGTCGGTTAAGGCGATGCATTCCGACGGCAATTAAGCCACAAAAATACCGGGAATGCACAAAAGCGTAGTGGCAGGTAGTGATGACCTAACTTGAAAATTCCTCTGCGGTTCTCTGCGTTCTTTGCGTTCTCTGCGTTAAAAAGGCGATTAAACGCCGAGGTCGCAGAGGTACGCAAAGAATCGCAGAGAAATTTTTCAAACCAGGTCACTGGACTTATTGGGTTAACCAGAGTTGCTTTAACTGCTCTTCATCGCCATTGAACCGATCGCGGTCACAGAGACCAATCCCCGCAACGTTGTGCGGCTGCGGACCAGCGGCTCCATCCGTGTATTGCCACATCGTCCACGTCGGCCAATTCGCAGGGACCACCGCGGTGGGTCCGTATTGGGCCAGCCAGAACCAACACTGAGCGAGAACATCGTCCTTATTACTTCCGAGCAATTGCTTGATGAAATGGCCGGAATATAGTCCGGGGAAACGACCGGTTTGCTCGTTGACGTGAGTAACAAATGCTCGCGCTTCTTCCAGCGTCATGCTCGGACCCGTCGGGTTCGGCTCGAAATCGAGGACGAGCAACGTGTCCTCGAACGAGTCGACAACATCCAGAAAATGCTGCGCTTGTTTCAGACCATCGCTGCCGGTCGCAAAGTGGTAAGCCCCAAACATGAGTCCGGCGTCATTGGCTTTGGTCCGGTTGGTTTTGAATTTCGGATCGTTTCCAGACTGCCCCTGCGTGGCTTTTTGAATAACTCCGAGAATGCCATCGGCTTTAGCTTTCACGAGATTCACGTTTCCGTTGTGGTGAGAGAGGTCTACTACTGCATTCAGAATGTCCGGCATGTGTTGTTCCTTTCGATTACGCAGACACACTTCGATTTACAAACACAAAAGTGTCCGCGGGAGTCATCTGGGCGAAGTGCGCCCTACAACTGTTAGTGAGATTTGCAGTCAATTCATTTCACTGCGATGTTTTGGCGGATGATTAGCGGTTTCGAACGTTCCACGTGTGTGGGGTGTGGAAGACGCCGTGGACGGGCTTGCCGCGCGCAACGTTGATTACGCCCGCGCGCTTGTAGTCAATATAGTCGTTGAAGGAGCCGTTGCGGCTTCTGATCGCCACCTCGACGTTGTAGGCGGCTTCTCCCAAAGAAATCTCCGGGCACGAGAACTCCACCACGCCCGCGCCCGGCTTCAGATCGAGCTCTTCCGTATCCGTCGAAAGATGAGTGTGAAGATTCCCAAACACAGAGTAGAAATAGACGTCCATGATTACGTCTTCGAGGTCGCTTTGTACCGTATATTCGACAGTCATCCGAAACGGATTGCCCGTCGAAAAGGTCATCGTCTTCTGACCTGCCGTATCAAGGAAAGAGACGGACTTGATCGTGGCGGCAGTACCACCGCTACTACTACGAGATCCATTAGTAGTCTCAGCCGGTGGGAGCGCAAGGCGAAGCTGCTCATACTCGGCAATGACCTTCTTCGGCGGTCCACTCGTAACAACCTTTCCGTGATCGAGCAACAACGCGCGATCGCACAGACTCTCCACCGCGCTCAGGTTGTGCGAAACAAACACGATAGTCTTGCCGGCTTCCTTCAACTCGGTTACGCGGTTGATGCACTTCGCCTGGAAATTCGCATCGCCCACGGCGAGCACTTCGTCGAGCAGGAGAATGTCAGCCTCGAGGTGCGCCGCAATTGCAAACCCCAAACGCAAATACATTCCGGTGGAATATCGTTTCACCGGCATATCGATGAACGGCTTGACGCCCGCAAAATCAACGATGCTCGGCAGCTTTCGCGTGATCTCAGCGCGTCGCATCCCGAGCAGCGAACCGTTCAGATAAACATTCTCGCGTCCTGTTAAGTCGGGATGAAATCCAGACGCGACTTCGATGAGAGCTGACAACTTTCCGTCGAGAATGATCTCGCCACGAGTGGGGCGAGTGATATTGTAAAGAAGCTTGAGGATCGTGCTCTTGCCGGCTCCGTTATGACCAATGATACCGAGAGCTTCACCACGCGCGACCGTAAAGCTCACGTCATTGACGGCCCAGAAGTCATTAGTGCGGCCCGACGGCAGCAGCCTGCGCAAGCGAGAGTCTCCATTCTCAGACTCACGATAGACGCGATACCGCTTTGACACGTGATCGAAATTGATCGCGGGTAATTCTGTTGACTGATCCGCTCTGTTCACTAAGTCGGTTGAAAGAAGTTGACGGTCTTGCTCTGCGAGCCGTTTGACGACGGTTCGCTCTGCGGAGCTCGCGGATGTGCGATGAACTCCTTCAGCTCACCGGCGAGTGCGCGAACATGCGGTTCGCGCAACAGCGTTTCGTGCGTGCCGGAAATCATACGAACATCAACGCCGCCTCGCGCCAGCCGGCTCCAACCCAAATCTTTACTCGAGATGCGGTTCCGCGGCTGCTTGATCACTCGCAGGACCAACACGCGTCCCCCATAAGTCTTAGGCGCAAACTCTGGTCCAGGAAAGTAAACACGGTGCAGCACACTCTCAGGCGAGCGGCGATTGGACACCACTTTGCGCCACTGCGAGTTGATGAAATTGATCTTTCCCTTTGCAGGAAGACGAAGCCAGAACCGGAGCCGCCTGACGTAGTGCTCCACGTACCAAAAATAATTGTACGTGTTCTCCATCACAAACGTGTCGAGCACGCCGAGCAGCGAGACCGTTTCGCCCTGCTCCTGTAAACGGCAGGCCATCTCGTACGCGATATGTGCGCCACGACACATGCCGATCAGTTGATATGGTCCGTGCGGTTGTTCGGCCTGCAGTGCCTGCAGATACTCGGCGGCAACGTTCTCAACGACAAACTGGCTGTGCTCGCTCTCTGCGTCTTCAGGATACTGAGCCTGAAGACCAAAAGCCGTTTGCTCCTGGCCCAGCGCGCGCGCCAGCGAAACGTAGCCGAGGGCATTCACGTTTGGCGCGGAAACACAGAACAACGGCTTCTGCGAATTCCCGGCTTGAATCTGAACGAGCGTGGGCCATGCCTGCGGCTGATTGTCGTTCGACAACATACCGGCCAAACCGGCAATCGTTGCCGTTTGGAACAATGTCATTAAAGGAATCTTTTGTCCGAGTTCCTTGTCGATCTCATTGACGAGCTTTACGGCCAAAAGCGAATACCCGCCGAGATCGAAGAAGTTATCATGCAGTCCAACTCGTTCCACACCGAGCACTTTGATCCAGGCAGCAGCGAGTTTGCGTTCGACTTCGGTTTCCGGTGCGACAAAGACGTTGTCTTTTGAACTCAGCTCGTCGATATTCGGCAGCGCGTCGCGATCGATCTTGCCGTTTTCAGTGAGCGGCAATTGCTCGACTATGCCGATGAACGACGGCACCATGTATTCAGGAAGTTTTTCATTTAAAAACTTCTTGAGATCTTCGCTGCGTGCCGTTTTGCCGGCGGCCGGTACGACGAAAGCAGCCAGTCGTTTCTCGCCAAGTTTTGACGTCTGGGTTGTGACTACGCAGTCCTGAACGAAGTGATGCTGTGATAGCGCGAGTTCGATTTCACCCAACTCAATTCGGTAGCCGCGAATCTTGACCTGCTGGTCCAAACGTCCGAGAAACTCGATCGAGCCATCGTTACGATACCTGACCTGATCGCCAGTCCGGTAAAGTCGTTCGCCGGGTTCGCGAGCGAATGGATTGGGCACAAACTTTTCAGCGGTTGCATCAGCGGCGTCTAAGTATCCACGCGCCAAACCGTCGCCACCAATGAACAGCTCACCCGCGACTCCGACGGGCACAAGCTGCATATCGCTGCTCAACACGTAAACTTCGGTGTTTGCCACCGGCTTGCCGATGGGCACGGTATGACCGAGGCTGTTCTCATTCACTCTCTCGCAGCACGTGAAGGTCGTGTTTTCTGTTGGACCATAACCGTTGATTACCTGGCATCCCGCCAGCTTTCGCGCCGCAGACTCAACATGCGGAACAGACAAAATGTCGCCACCGGCGAGAAGTTGCCGCACACCTTGTAACTTCTCCAATTCACTATCAACCATCTGATGAAACAATCCGGCAGTTAACCAGACGGTTGTAACTTCATGTCGCTGTATCGTGTCGCCGAGATTCGCGAGCGACTCGATGCCGGGCGCCGTCACCACAAGCCGTGCGCCGTTCAGCAGCGCGCCCCAGATCTCGAATGTGGCGGCGTCGAACGTTACCGGGGCGAATTGCAAAAAGACTTCATCACTTGCGAACCGCGCGTAATTGGTTTCCTTAACGAGTCGCACCACATTCCGGTGCGTGACGCTCACACCCTTCGGCTTTCCGGTCGAACCTGACGTGTAGATTACATACGCGAGATTCTCAGGTGCGCTGGTGCTGACGGGATTCTGCTCGCCTTCCGACCTCCAATCGCCGGACTCGCCGTCGAGTGCAATTACACGGGCCTGAGACGGCGGCAACTGATCGAGCAGATGTTCTTGCGTCAATATGATCCTGGCATTAGTTTGCTCGACCATGAACGCAAGACGCTCGCGCGGATAAGACGGATCGAGCGGCAAATACGCGCCGCCCGCTTTCAAGATCGCCAGCAGCCCCACAATCATCTCGACTGAACGATCGAGCGCAAGACCAACGATCACTTCAGGCCCGACGCCCTGTTTCTTCAGATGATGGGCCAGCTGGTTGGCTCGCTTGTTCAGCGCGTCATACGTGAGCCGCTGATCGTTGAATACGAGCGCGACGGCATCGGGACTGCGGCGCACCTGCTCCTCGAAGAATTCCGGAATGCATTGCTCTCGCGGATACGAAGTCTCCGTGTTGTTCCAGTCGAGCAGTATTTGCTGCTGCTCTTGCGCGCCAAGTAGTGGCAACCTCGCGACCGATGCATCGGGAGTTGCAGTAACGCTCACGAGCAAATTCTCGAAATGATTTTTCAAGCGCTCGATCGTTGACGACTCGAAAAGATCGGCGTTGTACTCCAACCAACCTGACAGACCATTCGCAGTGTCTGACACCAGCAAGGTCAAATCGAATTTCGCGGTTCGAACCTCTGTCGGGATTCTTCTGACGGTCAGGTTGTGAAGATCGGCGGCTGCGCGCGGCGCGTTTTGCAAGCCGAACATGACTTGAAACACTGGGGTTTGACTGACGTCGCGCGCGGGGTTCAGTTCTTCGACAAGCTTTTCGAACGGCAGATCCTGATGCGCATAGGCACTCACCGCCACTTCTTTCACGCGACCAACCAGTTCGCGGAAGGTGGGATTGCCTGAAAGATCAGTCCGCAGCGCCAGCGAGTTAACAAAGAACCCGATTAATGGCTCGGTTTCGATCCGGTTGCGTCCGGCGATCGGTGAGCCGACCACGATGTCCTGCTCACCCGTGTAGCGAAACAGCAACACGTTGAAAGCTGCAAGCAACGTCATGTACAACGTTGCGCCTTCAGAGTTGCTCAGCTTCTTCAGCTTGTCTGTCAGATCTGCGGGCAGAGTGAAACTAAGATGCCCGCCGCGATGCGTTCGAAGTTTTGGACGAACGTGGTCTGTCGGTAGATTCAGTTTCGCCGCGCCAGCGAGCTGTGAAGTCCAGTAAGCGACCTGCTCTTTGAGCGCGTCGCCCTGCAACCAGTTGCGCTGCCACTTCGCGAAATCCGAATACTGAATCGGCAATTCCGGCGGTTCAGCAGCGCCTTCGCTCGTGAACGCTTTATAAGAACTCGACAACTCGTGCGTGAAAATACTGACGGACCATGCATCGCTGATGATGTGGTGCATCGTCACGAGCAACACGTGATCGTCGCCGGCCAGTTTCAACAGCGACGCGCGCATCGGATAATCGTTCGAGAGATCAAAAGGCCGCTCAGCAACCGTCGTCATCAAACGCTTTAATTCGAGTTCGGCTTTATCTTCCGCGAACGTGGTCAAATCGAGAATCTCAAAAGTCGCCGTCGCTATTGGCGACACGAATTGAAAAGGCTCGCCGTCAACCGCTACAAACTTTGTGCGCAACGTCTCGTGTCGCGCGATAATCGCGTCGATACTTTTTTGTAGCGCTGCAACGTTCAGCTCGCCGGACAATCGCAGTGCGAACGGCAAGTTGTAGGACGGATTTTCCGGCTCGAGCTGCGTGAGAAACCACAGCCGCTCCTGAGCGAAAGAGAGCGGTACCCTCTTCGGCTCTGAAGCCTGTCGCTGGAGCAGATCGGCGAGGAGCTTTCGCTTCTCTTCTAACGACAGCCCGTCCTTATGTTTGATCTGACCGTTCATATCTCTCGGTCGGCGTCCGCTAACACCTGATAAAGCAGAGAATCAATTTCGGCTTCCGATAACTGGTCTATCTCTTTCGGCAACACTGCTGGCTTGATGCTCGCAGATTTTGAGATTGGCACCTCAACGTCGGGGTAGGTTCGTCGTTGTTGTTCTAGACCTTGAGCTAGCTTAGAAACTGTAGGCGATTCGAATACGCTACGCAACGGCAAGTCAACGCCCAGCCGCTCCCGCACCCTCGATATTACCTGAGTCGCCAGCAATGAATGCCCACCAATCTGGAAAAAATTGTCGTGGATACCGACGCGTTCCAGCCGCAGCACCTCGGCCCAGATCTCCGCCAAACTTGTCTCAGTTGGCGTCCGCGGCGCTTCGAAGGTAGTGCCGGCGACGCGACGGTTGCTAACCTCGAGACGGCTAATCGCCAGCCGGTCGATCTTTCCGTTCGCAGTTAGCGGCACTTCCTTCAGCTCGGTGATAGACCACGGAATCATGTGTTCAGGTAGCCGCTGTGCAAGAAAACTGCGTAGCATCGGTAACAAATCTCGCGCCGGTTCGGCGTGCGAGGGGCTGTTCGCAAAGGTCCGCCAGTTTGGCTCGCGGCGGCCGGTGACTGCTCGAGGGGCGTCTTCGAGATAAACGCCGTGACGCTTCAGCAGCACATCGAAAGTGTCGAGGACGCCCGCTTCAGACCAGGTTATTTCCACTGTGTAAGGGAACTCCTTTTCGAGCGCCCATAAATCTTCAGGTTCCACCCCATTTACGCCCGTGTCGGTCTGAAGTTTACGAAATTCGGCGATAGTCATGTTTGCAGGGCTGCCGGCGAGCAGTTCCATTCGCTTGAGCGGGGAGGAAAGCCGCGCGTTGGGTACGCCCTTGATGCTCAGCAGGTCTGGTTCGGAATTGCTGAGAAGATCGCGAAGATCATCGACAGTGCTTACATCCATGGCCCATTGTAGGTGTCGGGGGCCTTTCGTACTCACCTTGTTCTGCGATGCATAATTATGGCCCAGGTGCAGCACAACATCATAGCGAAATCTTGTAAGCTCGTTTTCGTGACGGCCGCGCTTCAACTGAATCTCCACCCGGCCGATTTCCGGTAAAACTTGCTGCAATGTGCGGAAAAACGCCGCGTCGATGACAAGTTCTTTTTCGAGGGCGAGCTGCTTATCCACCGCGTTCTGAACGTCTTTAATGATTTGCTCGGCTGGAGCGTTAAAGATTTGCGTGTCGGTATGAAGCAGTCGCAGCAAAGGAAGCGAGCGAATGTCGCCGAGGAAAATCGATGCGTCCGGAGTTGCGACCTCAACGATGTTTCGCAGAACTCGGACCAGATATTCGATGTCCGGGAAGTACTGCACGACTGAGTTTAGAATGACGACGTCAAACTTCTCTGGGCCAAGGTTAGTGAGATTGTCGGCAGTTCGTTGCACGAGTTTGACGTTATCGAACTCGCCTGGCCCAAACTGTTGCTCCAGATAACGAAGCGCATTGCTCGAGACGTCGGTTCCGCAGTAAAGCGCGCAATGCGGCGCGACCGGAAACAGAATCAGGCCGGTGCCGCAGCCGATTTCCAGAACGTTTCGCGGATTGAGAGCCAGGATTCTTTCGGTAACACCCCCGACCCACTCGCGCATTTCCGCTTCGGGGATAGGCTGGCCGGTATAGCTGCTGTTCCAGCCAATCGTGTTGAAGCGCGGGTCTGATACTGAATTCTTCTCGCGGTATGTTTCCTCCCAAACGTTCTGCCACTGGTCCAGGCGGTGAGCCTCGCCATTTTTATCCGCCGCACTATCCAAAACAACATGGGCGATGATGCGGTTATCGCTCAGACCATCGCCGTGCAGGACCACGACGGACTCGCGTACCTCGGGATGTTCGTTGATAGCCGTTTCAATCTCACCCAGCTCGATGCGATAGCCGCGCACCTTCACCTGCTGATCGAGGCGACCGACGTATTGCAGGTTTCCGTCTTCGAGATATCGCGCCAGGTCGCCCGTGCGGTACAAACGCGTGCCCGCTGCACCAAAGGGATTCGCAATGAATCTTTCGGCGGTGAGTTCTGGCCGGTTCAAGTAGCCGCGCGCCAAGCCTTCGCCACCGAGGTACAACTCGCCCGGAACCCCGATCGGCACCGGTTGCAGCGCGTAGTCCAGCAGGTAGACCTGTGTGTTTGCGATAGGACGTCCAATCGTCGCTGCTCCGCTCGGCGACCGCAGCGCTACTGTGCTGTAGGTCGTGTCTTCTGATGGACCGTACAAATCGTAGACGCGTTCGATCGTCTTTTGTTCGTAGAGTTGCTGCACGAGCGACTGTGGCAATGGCTCACCCGCCAAGTTCACTACGCGCACACTCTTCGGAATTCCTTTCAGCCGCAGCAACTCCGCGATAGCAGACGGTACTGTGTTGATGAGCGTGAGCTCCGTCGGCCACTGACCGTTCGCAAGCTGCAACGCATCCGCAGCGATCACGACTGTGCCGCCGACACTCAGCGGCAGAAACAGCTCATACACCGACAGGTCAAAACAAACCGATGTCGAGGCCAGCACGCCTGCCAGATCCGCGCGTGAATACACTGTTTGCGCCCACTGCAAAAGCGTCACCGTGCTGTGATGGGCAATCCCTACGCCCTTCGGCCGACCGGTCGAGCCCGACGTGTAGATCACGTAAGCCAAAGACTGCTGCAGACTCTGTCGCGGCAGTCGTTCACTGCTCTCTTCTGCAAGCTGCTCTCGCTCCTCGTCCAGACAGATCTGTTTACCGCCATGACGTGGCAATCGCGCCGCTAACTGCTGCTCGGTCAGTACTACTTCGGCGGCTGAGTCTTCCAACATGAACTGCAAGCGCGGCTGCGGATAACTCGGGTCCAGCGGCACATAAGCACCACCGGCTTTCAGTATGCCCAGCAGCGCTACCAGCAATTCCGTCGAGCGTTCCAGACAAACGGCCACGAGACTCTCCGGGCCGACGCCTTCTCTTCGTAAACGCCACGCCAGTTGATTCGCGCGCTGCTCCAGCTCCTTGTAAGTCAGTGAGTGTCGCTCATCCATCACCGCAATTGCTGTTGGTGTTCTCGCGACCTGTTCCTCAAACAACTGCTGAATGCTCTGCTTCTCCGGGTAAGCGACTGCGGTCTGGTTCCAATCGACTAAAACCTGTTCGCGCTCGCGCGGCGTCAGTAGCGGCAACTCACCAATACGCGTCTCCGACTCAGCGACGATCGCTTCGAGCAGCACTTCAAAATGCTCCGCCATGCGCTCCATTCGCGCACGCTCAAACAGATCTGTGTTGTACTCAAAAGTGAAGTACAGTTTCTCTGCAGCTTCGGTAGCAAAAAGCGTCAGGTCAAACTTTGAAGTGTGGTTTTCGACGCGGCGGCGCTCGAACGTCAGTCCACTAACATGAAAAACCTCACGCGGTGCATTCTGGAAAGCAAACATCACCTGAAACAGCGGCGTGCGACTGAGATCGCGTTCCGGCTGCAGCGCTTCGACTAACTGCTCGAACGGCAAATCCTGATTCGCGAACGCCTCGAGCGACGTCTCGCGCACTCGCGCCAGCAAATCATGAAAACTCAGACCGCCTGATAGCGTCGTCCGCAAAGGCAGCGTGTTAACAAAGAACCCGATGAGGTTCTCGAGCTCTGCGGCACTCCGTCCCGCCACCGGCGTTCCGACAATGATGTCTTCCTGTCCGGTGTACCTGAAGAGCAGAGTTTGATACGCCGCAAAAATCGTCATGAAGAGCGTCACGCCTTCACTACGACTCAACTCCTTCAAAGCTTCGGTAGTCTTTTGCGAGAGCCCAACAGAATGTCGCGCGCCGTTGAATGTCTGCACGGGTGGCCGCGGTCGATCCTTTGGCAACTCGAGCACCGTCGGCGCGTCCTTTAACTGTCGTTTCCAGTACGACAGTTGACGGTCCACCAAGTCGCGTTCGAGCCATTCGCGCTGCCAAACAGCATAATCGGCATACTGAATCGGTAACTCGGCCCACGGTTCGGAGCTTTGCGCTGTGAGGTTCTCATAAGCGGTCGCGAGCTCACGCATCAGGATGCCGAGCGACCAGCCATCGCTAACGATATGATGCGTTGTTACAAAAACGACGTGTTCGTCTTCAGAGAGTCGAGCCACTTTGACGCGCAGCAGTGGGCCATGCTCGAGATCGAATGGTTCACGAGCTTCGTCACGGCCGAGCCGTTGCAGCCCACCTTCGACAACTTCCGAGCCGGCGTCTTCGAGTCTGCACACAGTGAACTTCACCGCAGGCGCATTGCTAATCACTTGCACTGGCCTGTTATCGACAACCGAGAATGTCGTTCGGAACGCCTCGTGCCGAAGCGTAATGCGTTCAAACGCCTTCTCTAGACTCGAAACATCCAACGGTCCCGTCAACTTGAAAGCGCCGGGCACGTTATAGAAAGGACTGTCGTTTTCGAGCTGGTTCAGAAACCACATTCGCTCCTGCGCGAATGAGAGCGGCAGATCCTGGTCTCTACTGACGCGTTTAATTGGAGGCGCCGGCTGTATGCCGGACAACTGATCGATCTTGTGCGCGAGCGCAGCGATGGTTGGCGCTTCAAAGAGATGTCTAACTTTCAGATCGACATTGAGCGCGTCGCGCATCCTCGAGATAACGGAAACGGCGAGCAATGAATGGCCGCCGAGCTCGAAGAAGTTTTGATTGACGCCGATATCCGGCACCTTCAACACCTGCGTCCAGATCCCTGATAACAACTCTTCGCGTTGCGAACGCGGTGAACCAGCCTCTCGCGCCTGCGGTCGATAATCAGGCGCGGGCAGGGCGCGCCGGTCTACTTTGCCAGTCGGGGTTAGTGGCAGTTCGTCCAATTCAACGATCGCCGCCGGTAACATGTAAGCCGGTAGTTTGTCGCTTAGATATTCCCGCAACTCTGCGGCAGTGACGTCGCGCTGTTTAGTAGTCACTACATACGCCACCAGCTGCTTCGCTCCCGGCGCATCCTCGCGCGCAACGACGACGCACTTACGAATCTCCGTATGTTGCCGGAGTACCGATTCAATTTCGCCGAGCTCGATGCGAAAGCCGCGGATCTTCACCTGGAAGTCGAGACGGCCGAGGTATTCAAGATTCCCTTCGGCGCCATAGCGTACGAGGTCGCCTGTTTTGTAGAGCCGTCGATCCGGCGTGGGGCTGAAAGAATGGGAAATGAAACTTGCCGCAGTTAGAGCAGGCTGGTTCAGATAACCACGGCCCAATCCTGCGCCTGCAATGTGCAACTCACCGGCAACTCCAACCGGTACGCGGTTGCCAAACTTATCGAGAATATAGAACCGCATGTTGGCTATCGGCTTGCCGATGGGAACTGGTCCAACGCCTCGTTCGAGCTTGCACGTCGTGCACCAGACAGTGGTCTCGGTGGGCCCATACACATTCCAAAGCGTCACGCCCCGCGCCATCAGCTCGTTAGCCAGATCGATTGAAAGAGCCTCGCCGCCGCAAAGCCCCTTTAACTCTCTTCCACCACTCCAACCCGCATCAATCAGCATTTGCCAGGTTGCGGGTGTAGCCTGCAGGAAGGTTGCGCCGGAGCTCGCTAATTTCTCGCGCAACTGAAAGCCATCCACGGCAGTTTCTGTGCTGGCGATTATGACGCGCGCCCCGGTTGTCAGCGGCAGGAATATATCGAGGCCGGTGATGTCGAACGATAACGTAGTAATCGCGAGTAATACGTCGTCGGGCGTCATTCCGGGTTCGCGCTGCATCGATAGGATGAAGTTAGTGAACCCGCGGTGCTCGATCTGCACTCCCTTCGGATTCCCCGTTGAGCCCGAGGTGTAAATCAGGTACGCGAGATTCCTTGGCGAGACGTTCGGGATTAGATCTTCATCACTCTCGCGCGCGATCTGCGGCCAATCGTCGTCGATGAGGAGAATGCTTGCCCGAGACGGCGGCAACGCATGGGCGAGGCTCTTCTCGGTCAACAGGACCTTCAGGTTTGCATCCTGCGCCATGAACGACAGCCGTTGCGCAGGAAATGCCGGATCGAGCGGAACGTATGCGCCTCCCGCTTTATGAATCGCAAGCAGCGCGACGACCATTTCCACTGAGCGTTCGAGAAATACTCCGACCCACGTGTCAGGTCCAACACCCTTCGCGCGGAGATGACGCGCGAGCTGATTAGCGCGAGCATTCAGTTTGCCGTAACTCAACTGTGTCGAGCCTGACTCAACAGCTACCGCCTCTGGCCGCAAGGCTGTCTGCCGCTCAACGAGTTGGTGCACACAAATATTTTCAAATTCGGACGCGGTATCGTTCCACTGCTCGAAAAGACGTTCCTCCGACGCGGTAAGCATCGGGACATCGCTGAGCTTCTGGTGCGGACGAGCGATGATTCCTTCAATGATCGTCTGCAAGTGGGCAAGCATTCGCTGGACCGTTTCAGCATCGAACCGCGCCGAGTCATAAACAATCTGGAGGTGAAGATTTGCCGCAGGTGTCGCCAGCAGTGTTATCGGGTAACCCGTCGCCGAGCCATAACTCCGGTCGCCGCGGATCGCGATGCTGTTGTCGCGCTCGTGACGAGCCGTTACCGGCAGGTTCTCAAACACGAGCAGGCTCTGAAAGAGAGGCTCGTCCGGCGGGATCTCGCTCCAGCGATGGATGTCGAGCAGCGAAGAGTATTCGTACTTCTGAAGCTCGAGTTGTTGCTGTTGCAGCGACTGTAGCCAATCAATGACTGGCGCATCAAACCTGAGCTGCGTACGCAAAGGGAGCGTGTTGATAAACAGACCGACCATCGTCTCAACGGCGGGGAGTGCCGGCGGGCGGCCGGAAACCGTAACACCGAACAGGACGTCGTCAGTTCCGGAATAGCGCGAGAGCAACATGGCCCACGCCGCTTGCACGACCGTGCTGAGCGTGAGCTTGTTGCGGCGTGTGAAATCTCGCAACGCTTCCGACTGTGATTGCGACAGTTGGATCCGCCGGTCATGAAACTTCTCGCCGCCGTCATCGGCAGGCTGATCGCGAGCGGCGATTGTCGTCGGCGACGAAAGCCCTTTCAGGTTATCGCGCCAGTACGTCTCCGCCGCGTTCGGATTCTGTTCGGCAATCCACGAGATGTAATCACCATACGGCCGCGGCTCTTCCAAATCGGGTTCTGAATCTCGCGTGAATGCGTCGTAATACGCGAACACTTCTTTATTGACGATCGAGCGCGACCAGCGATCCAAAATCAGGTGATGGCGGCTGAACACAAACTTGTGCACGAGGTCCGAAGTTTGAAAGAGCGCGAGACGGACAAGCGGCGCCTTCTCGACGTCGAATCCACGATTTCGGTCGGTCGCCAGGTATTCATCCAGCAACTCCATTTGAACCTCGATCGGCCGGTCGCGCCAGTCATGCTTATCGATAGCAATGTCCAAATGGCAATGGACTACCTGAACCGGGCTATCGAGGTTCTGCCAGAGAAAAGCGCTGCGGAGGATCGAGTGACGGTCGATCACTGCCTGCCAGGCGCGCTCAAATGACAACGTGTCGAGCGGACCTTCAATCGTGAAGACCGACTGTTCGAAGTAAACGCCTGTTTCGGGAGCTTCGAGCGTGTGGAACAGCATGCCCAGTTGCATTGGGGACAACTGGTACAAATCTTCGAGGTTTTCGACCTCGGTCTGGTTTGGGGTTTCTACAGCCATTTCCTCTAAAGACTTAAACGACTAAAGCGTGTGCTTTTTCGAGACAGGGCCTCAACTTCTCAACCAATTTTTGCACGTGCGGTTCTTCTCTCATCTTCGTATGAGTGCCCGGCACGATATGAATTTCGCAGCCGCCCGCCGCAATTGTGCGCCACGCCAGGCGGTTGTCCTCAAAATCTGCCGGCGCGTCATTGGCCCAAAATAGGGTGACTTTCCCCGGATAGCTCTTATTCCGGGGCACATATTTTTGCTCTGCCTCGAGAATCGCGGCCACAGTTTGCATAAGCGCATCGTCAGCCTGCTCCGGCACGAGGTTCTGAACTTCCGATTTCGAAATTTCCTGGCCGGAAGTCTCCAGCTTAAGGCGTCGTTTTACGCTTCCCATCAGGTCGGCGGAATAAGTTGAAAGTCCCCGCTCTCTCAAATGTCCCAGATGGCAGCCCAGTCTCTTCGTAAATGAGTAAACCGGGCAATTCGTATTCAGCAATCCCAGAAACGCGACCTTTTGACCTTGCGCGAGCAGTTGCTGGGCCATTTCATACGCGACGAGTCCGCCAAAAGATGCGCCCGCCAGATAATATGGACCATCCGGCTGAAACGCGCGAATCTCTTTTACGTATTTTGTGGCCATCTCTTCAACACATCGGAGCGGCTTCTGTCGCCCATCCAGGCCCTGCGCCTGCAGCGCATAAACAGGCTGATCGTCGCCGAGATGTCGGGACATCGGTCGATAGATCAAAACATTTGCCCCGGCGGCGTGAATGCAGAACAGCGGTGGCTTTGATCCGTGCGGCTGAATCGAAACGAGCGACGACCAGGCCGCGCCCGCTTCATTTTCACGAAGCACGTTTGCCAGCTGTTCAATTGTGGGAGAGGAGAAAAGCGTCGCTAATGGAAGATTCTTCCCAAAGCGATTGTGAACGTGTGCGAACAGACGCGCTGCCAGGAGCGAGTCGCCGCCCAATTCGAAAAAATTGTCCGTTACACTGATGGCTTTTGCTTGAAGAATTTTACTCCAGAGTTTCACTAATTGTTCTTCAAGTGTGTCGCGCGGAGCGATCAGATCTTTTGACCGGAATGCGTGCGATTCTTCCGGGGCTGGGAGTGCGCGGCGGTCGATCTTCCCACTGGGAGTCAGGGGCAGGCGATCCAGGAGAACAAAGAACGCCGGCGCCATGTACGCCGGCAACTTCGAGCCGAGAAATTCACGCCAGATGTTTGCCAGCTTCGCCTCATCATGTTCGACTTCCGGCGCGCGAACGACGTAAGCGACGAGCTTTCCTTCACGCGCGGCCACCGCAACATCGCGTACGAGAGGATGCTCACGGAGTGCGGCCTCAATCTCGCCAATCTCGATGCGATAGCCACGAATCTTGACCTGGGTGTCCGCGCGACCTAAAAACTCGATCTCACCGTTCGGCAAATATCTCGCGAGATCGCCGGTCCGGTAAATCCGCGCGCCCGGCTCAAGCGCAAACAAATTGGGCGCATATTTTTCGGCGGTTAGCTCCGGCCGATTCAAATAGCCGCGCGAGAGATTCTCGCCTCCGAGCCAGAGCTCACCCACCACGCCAACCGGAACCAATTGGCGACTCTCGTCCAAAAGATAAGCGTGGGTGTTAGCAATGGGCCGTCCAATGGGCGGAAACTTCGTCCAGGTATCAACCTCGTTCTCGAGCTGATACGCAGTGACTACATGCGTTTCCGACGGGCCGTAATGATTGTGCAAACTTAAATGCGGTTGTTGCGAGAACATCCGGTTGATCTGCGGCGTGATCTCTAACTGTTCACCGGCAGTCGTTATTCTTTGCAAGTGAACGGGCAACTGTTCGCCGTCGTCAATGACTTCGGCAAGGTGTTGCAGGAAAACAAACGGGAGAAATAGCTGCTCAACCTGTTCGCGCGCGATAACACGCAAGAGCGCGTGAGTATCTTTTCGGGTTTCTTCCGTGATCAGTATGAGCGTGCCGCCAGTGCACCACGTCGAGAACATCTCCTGAAATGAGACGTCGAAACTCAATGAAGCAAATTGCAGGGTGCGGTAAGGACCGGACATCTGTCCGGCTTGCCACAACACGACGTTGCGCAGCGCCCGGTGAGTCATAGCGACGCCTTTCGGCCTGCCGGTCGAGCCCGATGTGTAAATGACATAGCCCAGATTGTCGTCGTGAATGCTTAGCTGAAGATTGTCGTCGCGTTCACTGTTGCAACTATGGGCGTCGAGCTTTATCCGCAACACGTCGCTGTCTGCAGGCAGTCTTTCCGCGGACAGTTCGTCAGTCAGCAACACGCGAATGTCTGCATCATCAAGCATCAAACGCAGCCGCTCTGCTGGATAAGCAGGGTCTAAAGGAACGTATGCGCCGCCGGCTTTCAAAACAGCGATGACGGCCACGGCCATTTCGACGCCGCGTGCGAGGCAAATTCCCACGCGCGAATCCAACTCGACGCCCAAACTGCGGAGGTGGTGAGCGAGTTGATTGGCGCGGCGATTCAATGCGGCATAGTCGAGCTGTTCGTCGCCAAAGATGACAGCGGTGGCATGAGGTGTCTTCGCTACCTGAAGCTCAAACAATTCCGGGGTCAGAAGTTTTGATTCGAAATCCGCTTGTGTATCGTTCCAATCGACGGCCAGTTGGCGCTGCTGCTGTGCGCTTAATAACGATAGCTGTGAGATTTGTTGTGCCGGGTCGCTGACGATTGCCTGTAAGAGAGTTTCAAAATGGCCGCCGAGCGCCTCAATCATCGTCGCGCTGTAGATTTCCGAGTTGTAGCTAAAACGACATTCGAGGCGATCTGATTTTTCCACGACGTCGAGCGTTAGCTCGAAGTTGCTGAAACCGGCGTCGAACTTAAACGCCTCGATCGCGATTGGTCCAGCTTCGAGTTTTAACTCGTCTTCAGCTCGATAACTGAAAGTGACCTGAACCAGCGGTGGCCGGTTTAAGTTGCGCTCCACATTCAATTCATCGAGCAGCTTTTCAAACGGGATGAACGCGCGTGCCTCGCCGTCGAGAACAGTTGCCTGTAACCGCGCCATCAGATCTTTGAATTTCTCGTTTGGTGACAGATCGATTCGCAGCGGCAGCAAGTTGGAAACCGCGCCGATCAGGTTTTGCACTTCGTCGTCATGCCGGTTGGATATTTCTAGCCCGACCACGAGATCGTTCTGGCGACTGCAACGAGATAACAAAACAGCGAAGGCGCCGAGCAACGTCGTCCGCAGCGTCATCTGTTCGCTTTCACTCAACGCTCGTATAGACGAGACGAGGGGTTCGTTGAGTCGAGTGGAAATTGTTGCGGCGACCGAAGTGCGCAAGCCGGGTTTGAGTTGATAACTCGGTAGTTCAATAGCGGACGGAGCTCCGGCAAGACTCTCTCGCCAATACTCGATCGCCGCTCGAGCGTCGGTGCTTTCCAAAACTTTCAATTGTCGCGCCGCATAGTCGCGATATTGCAGCGGCAACGGTGGGAGTGTTGTGGCGCCAGTCGCGTAAGTCCGGAACAACTCTCGAAGCAGAATCTTTAGCGACTCGTCGTCTGCAACGATGCGATGGGCCGCGATCAGAAGAACGTGTGATTGCTCGCCTACTTCGACTAGTGTCGCGCGGATTAGTGGGCCCAACGACAAGTCGAAGCTCTGTTGTGCCTGCTCACGCAACAAACAGCGCAGAGTGTCTGGCCTATCACTGATATCAACCACATCAATGGCCGGGTTTGCCGAGTCAGCTACTAACTGAACCGGCCGGCTGTCGATACCGGCGTACAACTGTGTAGTGGCGAACGTCGTTCGGAGCGATTCATGACGAGAAACCATCTGCCATAAACACTGCTGAAGCAGATCTCGATCGAGCACGCCGTTGATGCGTACAGCACGCGCGATATTCAGCGACACATCGCCGGGACTGATCTGATCGAGAAACCAAAGCCGCTCCTGCGCAGGCGAAAGGAATGGCGCCCCGCCGGTGGTGCCACCGGCTGGTCCAGGACTACTACTTTTGCTGGCCGTCACCATACTTTTGTCGGGTGCTAGGTTCGCAGCTTCGCCAGAATCGTGTTCAAGTCTTTTTGCGTCAGCTTCGCTTTCGGGAAATCCGATGGCGCAAAAACTGAGTCAGATGTTTCACCTTCGCTGAGCAGTGCACGCAGTTCCGCGAGAGTCATTTCAGCTAATCGTTCAATCGTCTGGCGCGCGTGAACGTTTTCGCTGTAGGTCCAATTGAAACGCAACTGCTCGTCGGTAACGCTCGCGATGATATTCAACAAATAACCGCGTTCTCCTCGCAGGCTCTGCGCCTCAGCACCGCTTTCGTGCGTCGACAGGAAGAGTTGCGACGACAACAACGACCGATCTTGCTGGCCCAGGTAGTTGAACCTGACTTCAGCCTGAGCGAGGCGCGACAAGCGCTCGACAACTTCTTTTCGGTCACTCAAGTAACGCAAAAGTCCGTAGCCGATGCCGCGGTTTGGAGTTGCTCGCAACTGATCCTTCACTACACGCAGCGCCTCGAGCGGTTTCGACGACTTTCCGAGATCGAGCACCACGGGAAAGATTGAAGTAAACCAGCCGACGGTCCGCGCGAGATCGACACCTTCGATGATCTGTTCCCGGCCATGACCTTCAAGATCGATGAGAACCGACGGGGTTTCCATCCACGCGCTGAAAGTTCGGGCAAGTGCGGCCAGCAGAACTTCATTGATCTGCGTCCGGTGCTTTGCCGGAAGTTCCTGAAGTACGGCGCGGGTCTCAGCTGGAGTTAACGAAACCGAGATCGTACGCCGCGAGGCAACCGTGTTCGCTCCTGCGTGGTCCACCGGCAACCTGGTAACTGGAAGCGCGCCGCGCGAGATCCAGTAATCAATCTCCGGTTCGATAGCGCTCGATCGCGCAAATTGGGCCAACTGCTCACTCCATGATTTGAATGATGTCGTTTTACGTGGAAGTGAAACTCCCTCACCCGCCGAAAGCTGGTGATAGGCCGTTTCGAGATCCTCAAGCAATACACCCCAGGAGATTGTGTCGACTGCGAGATGGTGGATCACGATCAGGAGATAACTGGCCGCGCCGCTAAATAATGCGACGCGGATGATCGGGCCGTCCTGCAAATTCAGGCTTGCATGAAGACGCGCTGCGTGCGATCGCAACGCATCGTCAACCTCTGCTTCCTGCGAGATGTCGATGCGCTCAAACGGAACGGTTGACTGCGTATCGCTGCAGACCTGCGTCCATTCTTGTCCGGAGTGAAAGAATCGCAATCGCAACGCGTCATGATGAAGGAGTAAGGACGCGACGGCACTTCGCAAAACTTCCGCATCGAGCGGCTGAGACAACTTCAACAGCCTGGCCTGGTTGTAGTAATGCGAATCGGGAAGGCCGAGTTCGAAGAAACGCGTCTGCACCGGCAACAGCGGCACCTCGCCCGTGATCGTCTCCTGTTCTGCTTCAGCTCTCAGACCATCGTTCGCCACTGCGGCCAGCTCAGCGATCGTCTGATGCTGAAAAATCTGACGCGGCTCCAGGTTCATGCCTGCCTGATTTGCTCTCGCGATGATCTGAATCGCGAGGATCGAATCGCCGCCGAGTTCGAAAAAGTTATCGTGGATACTGAGCTGCTGGAGTCCGAGGACGATGGTCCAAATCCGGCTCAGCTCCGCCTCGACCGGCGTTCGTGGTCCAACAAACTGCTTTTCACCGTTATCCGTCTGCGGTGGCGGCAGGGCGTCGCGATCGATCTTGCCGTTTGGCGTCAGCGGCAGGGTTTTGAGAAAGACAAAACTGGAGGGCACCATGTAGTCCGGCAATCGATCTCCGAGAAAATCCCGCAGCTCCTTCACAGCCGGCTGCGTTGAATCTGCCGCTACGACATACGCGACGAGACGCTTATCGGCGCCACGATCTTCCCGGCCGATGACGACGCTTTGACTCACGAGCGGATGAGCATTCAACGCGACTTGAATCTCTTCGGGTTCGATGCGATAGCCGCGGACTTTCAACTGGTGGTCCACCCGGCCGAGTATCTCAATCCGCCCATCACTCAAATAGCGGGCCCGGTCACCGGTGGAGTAAAAACGCCGGCCGGGTTCTTTGCTAAAGGGATCGGGAACGAATCGTTCCGCGGTTAACTCAGGACGGTTCAGATAACCGCGCGCGACTCCTTCGCCACCAACGTACAACTCGCCGATGACTCCGACCGGTACGGGCCGGAGACGTTCGTTCAAAACGTAAGCAGTGTTGTTAGAAAGTGGCTTGCCAATCGCCACCGTGCCTGCATCGCCGAAAGTCAGTTGTTGCGCCACGCAACCGACGGTCGTTTCAGTTGGCCCGTAATGGTTCCAAACTGAAACGCCGCTCGATAGCTCGTGGATTTTTTCTACGAGGCTGCGCGGGCATGCCTCGCCACCGAGAATCAGGTGGCGTCGCGGCAGGAGTTCGAGTGGGTGCGTTGACGTGAGTAAAGCGTTCAGATGCGTCGGCACGATCTTCAGGCAATCGATCGGATTCTGATTGAAGTAGCGGGCGAGCCGGTCGGGACTTGCGGCCTGATCTTCCGCTATTAAGTGGAGCGTGCCGCCGGTTAGTAACGACGGGAACAGCATCGTGTGGGCCAGATCGGCTACCAGCGTGGAGACAATTGCAAAGCCGCGACACGACGATAGGCCCACTCTGCGATCGATAGCGTGAACGTAATTGCAGAGTTGACGATGTTCGACTGCTACGCCTTTCGGACGCCCGGTGGACCCGGACGTGAAGATCACGTACGCGAGATTCGCCGGGGTGACGTCGCTCGTGCAATCGTGTGTGTCTTCTTCTGGCAACTTGCCGGCGATAAGATCGAGAGAGATCGTGCGACAGCCGTCGAACGCTCCGTCGCGAACGTCACGCGTGATTAGTACGGGCGTTCTGGTGTCGGCGAGCATCGTAGCCAGACGTTCGTGCGGTGTGTTTATGTCCAAAGGCAAATACGCGCCGCCTGCCTTCATTATTGCCAACATGCAGACAACGAAGTCGGTCGATCTTTCGAGACAGAGGCCGACGGGAACCTCGGGACCAACCCCTAATTTTTGCAGGTGGCGGGCAAGTTGATTTGCACGTTGGTTGAGTTGCGCGTACGTCAACTTATCTGAACCGCAGACTACTGCGACAGTCTCGGGCGTTTGTCGCGCCTGCCTTTCAAACAAGTGATGAATGCACTGTTCCGGGAAGGTTTCGCTTGTTTGATTGAAGCCTTCGACAATCCGGATGCATTCCTCATCGCTAAGACTTTCTAGCTCGCGGATTGACGCGGATGGTACGCGGATGGCGTTTGCAATCAAGGTCGCGAGTTCATCCGCCATTCGCCGGACGTCATCCGAGGCAAACCGTGCGGCATCGTAATGCAGCTCCAAGCTTACTTGGACAGGGTCAGTACCACCCGCTACCGCAGGTGATACTGACTCTGTCCAAGTGACTAGCTTGAGCTCGAAGCGATCTTCGACGGCATCGCAGCGGTAAATCGAAAACGCATCCGAGGCAGTGTCGTTTCGACGCTCTTCAAAGCAGACAGAAAAATAAGATTGCGCGTCCGGCCAGACGAAATATTCCTGCCATTCAGCTGCTTCCTTTCCCGCCTCGGCCAACCGATCCGACAGCTCAGCAATTGTTAGCTCCTCATTCGACTCGATCCGGAGTGGCACGTAACGACTGTAAGGACCAACGCTATTCACTAACTCAGGATGTCGTCTGCCATCGCACGCGACACCGAGCGTGATCTCGGAAGTTCCCGCGAGTCGTTGAATCAGAGTTTGCCAACACGCCAACACGACGCTCGACCAACCTTCTTTAGCCCCCAGCTCCAGCACGTCAATAGATAGACTTACAGGCGCCACTTGAGGTTGAAAGAGCGTGTCTTCGTCAGCTCGCTTTTCAAAAGGAATACTCAGCTCACTCGGCGGCGACTGAGTTGTCGAGTACTTTCTTCCCTCTTCGGATTCCAACAGCTCGTGATGCCACTCGGCAAAATCCGCGTACTGCATCGCGCCAAGCGCCGCAGCTTCTCCCGCATAAAAACTGGCGATCTGACTCACGATATTTTCAAGCGAACGCAGGTCGGCACAAATCACCGGCGCCTTCAACAACATCACCGCTTCATCCGGCGAAAGCTCTAACAAGTCGCAGCGAAACAAAGGCAAGGTATCAACCGGTAGATCCACTGTCGTGCTGTAAAGATCAGCAACTTTCCACTGCTGTTCCTCTTTACTCAACCTCATTAAATCATGTCGTTTGACACACGCCGTTAACTCGGGATGAATGACCTGCACCGGCACGGTCATTCCCGGCAGCACTGTAAATGTAGTTCGCAGAATTTCGTGCTCGTCAACCACTCGACAGATCGCTTTCTCAAGACCGTCGAGATCGATACGGCCGGCGATCTTCACCGCACACCGCGTCCAGAACGCGCCGCGATGCGTGTCTTGCAGATGCCAGAGGCGCTGCTGTTGTGGCGATAGCCGGTAGCCGTGAACGATTTCTTCTGACATTGCTCCCAGTCTTCTTGCGTCAGTTTTCTATCAGGCGGCCCATTCCGACGACGATCTGGCGAGGACCGCGATATGGGTTTCTGCCGTGGGCCTTAAGGATGTTGTCGAGGATTAGAACATCGCCCCGCTGCCAGGGAAAAGTGACTTTTTCATTTTCGTAAACCGACCTGATGTGATCGAGCACCGCCTCATCGATCTCCGAGCCGTCGCCATAAAACGCGTTGCGCGGCTCGTTCCCACCGGACGTCGATTGCAAGAGACTACGCACATCCTGATCGAGACTCGAGACATGGAACAGATGGGCCTGATTAAACCAAACCATCTCGCCGGTGAGTGGATGTTCGATCACCGCCTGGCAAACCTGCGATGTGCGCAGTTGCTTATCGCCATTCCACTCAGCTCTCATTCCTGCTTTCAGGCAATATTGCTCGACTTCCGCGCGGCTGTCCGTTTGAAAAACTTCCCGCCACGAAAGATCGAGCGCCCCGTCATCATAATTTCTGACGTACATCACCTGTTTGCGAATGAACTCATCTCGGATCTCGGGATCGATTTGCGTGAAAACTCTGCGGCTGTCGGCGAGCGGTGTCTCGCCTCCGTCGCCCGCCGGCTGTACACAAAAGAAACCGATGATCATGGGCCATTGGCGCGAGTAAGACATTTCGTTATGAAGCGCGATGGTCTGATGAGCCGGGTAATGCGTCGAGGTATAGATTTTTCCGCTCACCTGGTTGCGCGGCGTCGAACGATATGAATAGTCGGCCAGCTCGCCGGAAACGTTTGTGAGCAACTGTTCAAAGGCCTCGATTGACAGCAGATCAAATCCGCGGAAGAGTACGGCGCCAGTTGTCTGAAGTTTATCGAGCACGGATTGTCTGTTTGTTTCCAACCATTGACGCAGGCTGACGCCTTCAACGCCGGGTTGCAACTGAATCACTCCGGGCGCAGCGAGAGTCTCGCGCATGAAGTCCGTGGCGCTGACTGCCTTGCGGCGGGCCGTGTTCAGTTTTCCAATCTCCGGTGGCATAAATGCGTTAACAGTTTTGCAAAAGTTCTCAACCTGCGAAGCAGGTGTAAGCATAAAGACTGGGGCGCAAGCCCCAGGATCGCTATTTAAATAATCCATTCAAGCCCGCAGAGCGGGCGACAGCGCTGCCGCCCGTTTCACGGGCTGAAAACTAATCGTTCTGTGATCCTGGGGCTTGCGCCCCAGGCTTTATGCTTACACCTGCTTCGCAGGCTATAAGACAATTAGCCTTTATGCTTACGTCTGCTTCGCAGGCTGTAAGACATTCAGTTAACACTCGTCAGCGACTTGCGTCGCGCTGATTGCAATTTCTGTCGCGCGAACTGCTGCTGTTCCGCCTTTCTCAAATCACGATGCTCCGTACGACTTTGCTCGAGCAACGTTCGCAGCTCATTGGCGCGGACTTCCGGTTCTTTAACAATCCTCGCCAGCAGCACTAAAAACTCGGCAGCCATGTATGACACGGTCTCGAGATCGAGGATATCGGTGTTGTAAGTAAACGCTGCTTTCAGTACGCCGGAATTTTCCCACATCGTCAATTGCAGATCGTGCCGCGTTACGTCGCTATCGATTGGATACGGCTCAACCTCGAGACCCGGGAAATCTCTTCGCTCGCCACGGCCCGGACCGGCTTGCAGCACGAACCAAACCTGAAACACCGGGTTGTAACTAAGCGTGTGTTCCGTCTGCAATGCTTCAACAACCTTCGCGAATGGCACCTGCTCGTGGTCCAAGGCATCGCGCGTCGCCTCGGCCACCCGATGCACGATTTCGCGGTAAGTCGGATTAGCTGAAAAGCTCGTCTTCAAGACGAGTGTGTTGACGAAGTAGCCGATCAGATTTTCTGTACCCGGGCGGCGACCGGCGCTCGGAGATCCAGTGACGATGTTGTCGTGTTTAGAATAGGTCCACAGCAGTGTTTGAAAGGCGCCGAGCAAAGTCATGAACAGCGTGACGCGCTCGTCTCTCGCGAGTTGCTTCACCGCGCTCGTCAAGTCCGCGGGAATCTCAAACACGTGCCGGTTGCCGTGGAAGGTGCGAATGGCCGGACGAGGCTGGAAAACCGGCAACTCAGCGATCGCAGGCACATCAGCGAGTTGCTGCCGCCAGTAAGCGAGAGAAGCGTCAAGCCCGGACGGCGTAAGCGAGTTACGTTGCCACGCGGCAAAATCAGCGTACTGGACCGGCAGAGTGTCCGCCTGTAACTCATCACCGTTTGATAAATCGTGATAATACGAAACGAGCTCATCGAAGAATATGCTCATGGACCAACCGTCGCTGATGATGTGATGCATCGTGACGATCAGGATGTGTTCATTATCGTTTAGGCGGAGGACGGTAGCTCGCAGTAATGGACCAGTCGACAGCTTGAATGGCCGTCGCGATTCTTCGGCCACGCGCAATGGAACTTCAGGATCAACGGCTTCTCTAATCACCAAATCGATCTTGCAATAGGGATCGATGCGAGCGAAAGGTTTGCCGTTACTGCTGCGGAATACTGTTCGCAGTACTTCATGACGCGAAACAATCGCATCGAGACTCTGTTGCAGTGCCGCGATGTTAAGACTTCCGTTCAGACGCAAGGCGCGCGGGATGTTGTACGCGCCCGTAGCCGGCGCGATCTGATCGATGGCCCACAGACTCTCCTGCGCAAAAGTCAGCGGTAGCTCGCCGTTGCGTTCTATCGGGACGATCGGTATTTCGGTGACAACACGGCCGGCCGGCCGCAAGCTCTCGATAGCCGCCGCCAGCTCCCCAACTCTCGAATTATCAAACAGCGCGCGCAGCGGCAGGTCTACGCCAAACATCTCGTTCAGACGCGCGGTCACTTGCGGAATCAACAACGAATGTCCGCCAAGCTCGAAGAAGTCGTCGCTGATGCTGATGTCGTCGACCTTCAGCATTTCCGCGAGTAATCCGGCCACGATCTCCTCCGTGAGATTTCGCGGCGCAACGTGATCCTCGCGAAGATCGGCGGGCTTGGGAAGACTCAGCCGATCGACTTTTCCGCTCGCAGTTTTCGGAAACTCATCAAGCACGACTACCGACGCCGGAATCATGAACTCAGGCAACTTCTTAGTCAGATACGCGCGAAGCTCGCGCTTCGACGTCTTCCTGTCATGACTAAGCACATAAGCCGTCAGCCTCTTCTCGCCGGAAGCATTATCCTGGGCCAACACGATGCTGGCACGTATGTCTGGATGCGTATCCAACGCACTCTGAATTTCACCGAGCTCGATGCGCGAGCCGCGAATCTTTACCTGATGATCGGTGCGGCCCCGGTATTCAACATCGCCGGTTTTTAGAAAGCGGCATAGATCTCCTGTCTTGTACAAACGCTGGCCCGGATCGAACGGGTTAGGAATGAACTTCTCCGCCGTCAGCTCCGGGCGACCGAGATAGCCGCGGGCAACATTCGCGCCGCCGATGTGTATTTCTCCAGTCACGCCAACAGGCGCGGGCTCAAGATTCGAATCCAGAATGTAAACTTGCGTGTTTGCGATCGGCCGTCCAAGAGGAATGTCCGGCAAGCCGGTTTGCGTTACCTCGTAATAAGTCACGTCTGCTGCAACTTCAGAGGAGCCGTACAAATTGAGCAGTGTCGCGTTTGGAAAATGCTGCCGAAAACTGTCTGCTAACGGCAAGGGCAACGCCTCGCCGCTGCTGGTCCAAGACTTGAGTTGCGACAGCCGACGTCCGATCCCATCGCCGGTTGCGAGCATCGCGCGTAGTAACGACGGCACGAGCACGAGGCGCGTAACCGACGACTTCTCGAGCGCATCAATAAACCGCTCGACATCTTTAACGACGCCCTCTGCGAAGATCACGAGCGGAACGCCGTGGAGCAGTGGTCCAAAAATCTCCCAGATTGAATCGACAAAACTCAGCGACGTTTTCTGGCAGCATACTTCGCCAGGCGCGAATGGATATCGCCGGTACATCCACTCCAAGCGATTGACAGTCGCGCCGTGCAAACCAACGACTCCTTTCGGCTTGCCTGTAGAACCCGAGGTGTAGATTACGTAAGCCGCACTCTCGGCAGTCGCTGTCGTTACAGGATTCTCGGCGCTCTCGTTTTCAATTTGATCCCAATCGCTATCGAGTGACACCAACAGGCAATCGCTCTCCGGCAACGCCGCGCGCCACTTCTCGTGTGTTAACACCACGCGCGCATTTGAATCCTCCAAAACATGCGCGACTCGCTCCGTTGGATACGACACGTCGAGCGGAACCCACGCGCCACCCGCCTTTATCACGCCGAGCAGTCCAACGACCATGTCGATGGAACGCTCGAGAAACACCGCGACAGGCGCTTCCGCATCGACTCCGGCCTTTCTCAAATAATGCGCCAGCTTGTTCGCACGCGTGTTTAGTTCAGCAAACGTCAATTGCTCGTTCTCAAACACAACCGCTGTAGCATCAGGGTGCTGCGCGACCTGCCGCTCAAACTTCTCCTGCAAGTTTTCAAATGGTCCAAAGTCTTCGCCGGTGTTGTTCCAATCGACGACCAACTGACGACGTTCAACGTCAGTCATGATCGGCAACTGGCCGAGGCCCAGCTCAGGGTGCGTCACGATGCTTTGCAAGAGAATCGTGAACCGCGAGAGCATCGTCTGGATCGTTTCTTCATCGAAAAGATCGGTGCTGTATTCCATTTGAAACTTCAGCACACCATCTCTTTCGTAAGCCCCGAGGGAAAGATCGAATTTCGACGTCCCGCTTTCAATCGGCTCCGCGAGGAAAGTCAGCTCATCCACATTCGCGACGAGTCGCGGCGCATGCTGATACTGAAACATCACCTGAAAGAACGGCATGCGATTCGAACGCTCGGGCTTTAATTCCTCGACCAGTTTTTCAAACGGCAAATCCTGGTGTTCGAAACCCTCGAGTGCTGTTTGCTTGACGCGAGCCAGCAAGGTTGCGAAGGTCGGATTGTTTGCGAGGTCGATCCGCAACGGTAGAGTGTTGATGAAGAATCCGATCAGGTTCTCAACTTCTTCTCGATTGCGGCCAGCGATAGGCGTGCCGATGACGATGTCGTCTTCACCAGAGTAGCGGTGCAAAAGAACGCTGAACGCGCTGAGCAGCGTCATGAAGAGCGTCGTGCTCGAAGCTGAGCTCAACTCACGCAGCTCGCGTGTGAGCGATTCAGAAATGCTGATCGTGCAACTGGCGCCGCGCGTCGTTGGTGCTGGGCGCGCGCGATCGGTCGGCATGTCGAGAACTGCAGGCGCGTCTTTCAGCTTGCTGCGCCAGTAACGCAGTTGCTCTTCGAGCACATCGCCCTGCAGCCACTCGCGCTGCCATTCTGCGAAGTCTGCGTATTGTAGGCTGAGTGGAGCGAGCGGCGAATTTCTATAGAGCGCAGTTAACTCCTGAAAGAAAATGCCCGCTGACCATGCGTCGCTCACGATGTGGTGCATCATCACGAGCAGGAGGTGTTCTGTTGCGTCGAATCGCAGCACGCGCGCTCGCAGGACCGGTCCGGTGCTGAGATCGAACGGAAGCGCGGCTTCGTGTTCGATTAACTCCGTCGCTCGACGCGCGCGTTCGTCCTCTTGCAGATCCGTCAGATCTATAACTCGAAGCTCGCTGTTTACGTCCTCGTCAACGATCTGTCGCAAACTGCCGTCGACAAGTGCGAAATGTGTCCGCAGCGTGTCGTGACGCGCGACTATCTCGTTCAGGCTCTGGCGTAAAACATTTAAATCCAAATGACCGCGAATTCGAATCGCGCGCGGCACGTTGTAAGCGACGCTTTGCGGCTCAAGTTGATGAAGAAACCACAACCGCTCCTGGGCGAACGACGCGCGCGCGGTTTCCCCACCCGTTCGTGCGGCCAGCACCGGCTGTCGAGTCGCCGCACCATTTCGACCGCCAAGCCGCCGTTCGAGCAGGGCGCGCTTCGCGGGCGAAAGGGTCGCAAGTCTTTTGGTCAAATCATCCATGATCGGCTCAGTACACAGCTCGGACGAAAAATCTGTGTAATCTGTGGAAAAACGACTAATAAGCCCATTTTTGCTAAACCAAGGCGAACTACGACATTCCGGGCACCAGCGGGAGAGCGGGCGAAATCCTCTTGGCAGAAACAGCCTCAGTGATTGGCAGATTTTACGACTTTTACGATTATTTGTGGGAGTAAATCAAACCCGGTTACCTTGTTGTTGATCCTGTAACAAACGTTCCGCTTCTTCATCCGAGAGCGACTCGATCGCATCCAGCTCCATTTGTAAATCAGCCGTAGCCGCGCTGGGCGCTCTCTCGATGATGCCCGCCAGTTTAGCGATTGTTGGGGCGTCAAAGATACTCCGCAACGGTATTTCTTTATCGAAATTTTTTCTGACCCTCGAGACGACCTGCGTCGCGAGCAGCGAATGTCCGCCCAGGTCGAAGAAGTCGTCGTGCACGCTCAATTCTTCGATCTTCAGCAGACTTGTCCAGATTTTAACCAATTCAATCTCAACGAAAGTTTGCGGAGCTGTTACAACTCGGTTAACTCGCGACGCTTCTTCCGGTGCTGGCAGTGCGGCGCGATCTACTTTGCCGTTCGGCGTCGTCGGAAAGGCTCGCAGCACGACGATGGGCGCGGGCACCATGTAATCCGGCAAGCGCGCTTTCAGGAATTCTGTGATCTCAACCGTATTTCCCGGCCGCAACTGCGAACTTATCACGTATGCCACCAGCCGTTCGCGACCGGCGTCGTGGCGAAGAACAGCAATGGCTTGTCGAATCAGCGGGTGCTCGGTCAACGCCGACTCAATCTCGCCTAACTCAATCCGGTAGCCGCGCACTTTTACCTGGAAATCGCCTCGCCCGAGAAACTCGACGTTTCCGTCCGGCAGATACCGAGCTAAATCGCCGGTGCGGTAGAGACGTGAATCTGGATTCGTCGAAAACAGATCCGGAACGAAACGCGCCGCAGTCTGCTCGGGGTCGTTTAGATAACCAGCAGCGACACCGGCGCCTCCGATGTATAGCTCGCCGGCCACGCCTGTGGGGCAAAGCTGCATGTGCTTATCGAGAATGTAGATTTGTGTGTTTGCGATCGGACGGCCGATGGGCACGGTCTTAGCGGCATCGGAAAGCGTTTGCGCGGTCGCGTCAAACGTTAGGGAGCCGACCGTTGTTTCCGTAGGACCGTAATGATTGAGAATTTTGCACGCCGGTGATGTCGTTAAAATCGAATCGAGAAGCTGTCGGGAGAATGCTTCGCCACCAAGCACAAGATACTTCCGCGGCAGCACGCATTCATAAGTGTCATCGGACAGCAGTGCCTGAATGTGCGAAGGAGCAATCTTTAAGACGTCAATCGCGTGGCGTAAAAGATAGTCGCTGAAGAGTCGTGACTCGAGCGCGACATCTTGACGGAGAATGTGCAAACAGCCGCCCGAAAAGAGCGATGGGAAGATGCATGTATTTCCGAGGTCTGCACTGATCGTGGAAACGGTTGCAAACTGAAGCGCGCCTTCGACGTTCAGGCGGTTCACCATGAACTGCGTGTAGTTCACCAGGTTGCGGTGACGAACCGCAACGCCTTTCGGAGTGCCGGTTGAGCCCGAGGTGTAAATCACGTACGCGATTTCGTCGGAGGTCACGGCGATGCCGGGATTAGCGTGAGATTCAGTAGCGAGTAAAGCCGCGTCTCGTTCAAAGTGGATGATGCGCGCGTCTGACTCAAGCGCTACGGCAATACCCGTCACGTTCGTAAGACAAATGCGAGCTTCGCTTTTTGCGAGTTGCGCTTTCAAGCGCGCGGGCGGATGTTCGGGATTTAAAGGCACGTAGGCCGCGCCCGATTTCAGGATTCCGAGCAGCGCAACGATCGTGTCGACAGAACCCGTCAAGCACATGCCGACATAAGAGCCTTGTGTAACGCCCGACCGGGTCAGCAAATGCGCAAGCTGATTGGCGCGGATATTCAACTCCTCATAAGTCAAACGTTGATCTCCGCAAACGACTGCGACTTGCGCCGGTGACTTGCTGACTTGCTCTTCAAAAAAGTGTTGCACACATTTTTCGTTAGAGTAAGTGCTCGTGGTTTCGTTCAAACGGAGCAATGCTTCTCGTTCACTCGCCGGCAGGATATCGATGGTGTCCAGCTTCAGATCTGGGCGAGATGTATTTGCCAACGCTTCTATCAGCCGCTGTAAGTAATCGATAAACTGCGAGCAGGTTTCGCGATGAAAGATGTGCGAGTCGTATTGCAGTTGCAGCGACAGTAGTTTGCCCGATTGTTTACAAGCAAGTTTCAGTTTGAAAGGATTGATAAAGACAAACTCACGTTGGACTGAAACTGAGAGAGCTTTCCCGATCCAGGCACTTCGCTCTTCGAATTCAAACGCGATGGCTTTTCCTGAAAGCAACCCTTCATCGGGTGGTTCGGCAAATTCGAGTGAATCCGAAGCGTGACGAAGCTCTTCGGTTACGAGTTGGATTTGGTGCTCGAAAAGATCGTTTTCTACATGACACTCGATAGGCAGATACCGATCGTACGGTCCCAGCGCACCACGCAGATCTTCGACCTTGCGCGCCTGACAAGATTTATAGATCGTGAAGTCACGCTGGCCCGACAATCGCGAAAACAGCGACTGCCACGCGAGGAAGAACAGATCCGAAACAGTGCTACCACATTCGATTGCGAGCGTGTTCAATCGCTTAACGAGATCATGGTCGAGATCGCGATTGATTGTTTCAAACTCGCCTGGCCCGTTATTGCGTCGTTCGAGCGGTAGCATCGGAATCTGGACTTTTTGGTTCTTCCAGAAAGCCTTTTGTTCTTCGCTCGATTCTAAAAGCTCGTTGTGCCACTCAGCATAATCGGCATACTGCGCCACTTCGTCCGTGTCCATCTCGCCAAGCTCGCCAACCAGATTGAAAAGTGTTTGCAAGTCAGCGCAGATAGCCGGCAGTGTGAGTAACAAACCAGCGCGCTCATCGGACAACTCCACAAAGTGTGCTCGTAATGCTGGCCCGACATCAATCGTTAGTGGCTCTTCACACTCCGCGAAGAAAATCGCATCAAGTCTTTCCCGTTGCTGCGGCTCACTAACATTCCGCAAATCCATGTTCTGCCAGAAAAAGCTTGGCTCGTCGGAAATTACCTGGAACGGAATTTTTACGCCCGCAGGACGAACAAAAGTGGTGCGCAGGATTTCATGTCGCTCGACAACAGTAGTTAACGCCCGCCGCAACCGATCGCGATCAAACTTTCCCTCAATAAGGAAGCTGCCGACAACACGCAACGCCTGATCTGGAAACGCCTGCTGCGAATTCCAAATCTGTCGTTGTTGCGGGGAAAGGCGGAAGCCGTGGGAGGTTGAGCTTTGCATTGACTCAATCTGTGTAATCTGTGGACACCTCGCGCTGGTTTACCATCGAACCGAGCGCCACGACAATCTTGCGACTGCCGCTGAATGCATTACGCGAATGGGCCACCAGCATATTATTCAGCATAAGCACGTCGCGCTCCTGCCAGCGAAAACTGATCGCGAGCCTGTCGTATAAACTCTTAATCGTCTCGACTGTCGCATCTTCGATCGGCGAGCCGTCACCATAATAAACGTTGCGCGGAAAGTCTTTCTCGTCGAGCACCGAGCGCAACGAATCCTGCACCGTTCGCGGCAGACACGAAATGTGATGCAACTGAATCTGGTTGAAGAAGACCATCTCGCCCGTCTGCGGATGCGCGACGACTGCCGGTGAAAGCTGGCGAATACGCAAACCGTTCTCGTCCTTCCATTCAAAATCGATTGCAGCCCTGCGGCAGTACTCTTCAACTTCCGCTCGATCGTCAGTCTGAAAAAAACTCTGCCAGCTCACGTCGAGCTTATCGGTAAAGTTGCGAACGTACATCAAACCTTTGCGCTCGAATCGATCGCGAATGTCTGGACCGAGCTGTTGATAAACTTGCCGGCAATCGACAATCGGCGTTTCACCACCACGCTCGGCCGCCTTGACACAATAAAACCAGATCAGCATGGGCCAGCGATGCATGTGAGAACTCTCGTTGTGAAAAAGAATTCTTTCTTCCGGCGGATAAGGCGTCGAGGCATAAACCTTTCCACCTTCTTCTTCACGCGGCAGGTCGCCATAGTCGCCAAACAAATCTGCGCAGGTCGACTTCGCGAATTCCTCAAACTCAACCGCCGAACCAACGCTGAAACCTCGAAACAAAAGCGCGCCGTGTTTCAACAGATGCGCGTCAATGAATTCCTGATTTGTACGACCCCACTCAGCCAGATCAACTTCTTCCGCATCAGGCGTCATGACGAGCGGCAAGGTCTGGTTCGGCTCGAGAAATTCGGTCTTGACAGTGCGAAGCTGCGACAGATCAACGGCCCGTCGTCGCGTTTTTTTGAACTGGTTGACCGGGGCTTGCATCTGTTTTGTTTTGCTTTCAACTCCCGCGGTTAACTTGCGAACTCGCGCCTCGGGCTCTGCGACTATGCGCGTTAATAATTTCTCAAACTGTGCCGCAAATCTGGAGATAGTCGCGGCAGCGAACAGGTCGGGATTGTATCGCCAGAGACCGTGGAGGCTATTCTCCTTTTCGCTAACAAAGAGCGCAAGATCGAATCGCGAGCTCGCATTGCTCAGCTTGAATGGCTCGACGGTTGTGCCGGATAGTCTCAATGTGCGCTGTTCGGTGTTCTGCATAACAAACAACACCTGGACGATCGGATTGCGCCGCAGATCGCGCTCCGGCTTCAACTCTTCAACGAGTTTTTCGAAGGGCAACTCCTGATGGGCATACACTTCGAGAATCGATCTTGAGGCGCGGGCCAACAGCTCGACAAACGTCACATCGCCGGCGAGATCGATTCGTACGGGCAGCAGGTTCACAAAGAATCCTACGAGCTGTTCCAACTCAACGCGATTTCGGTTCGCGACGTCCGTGCCGATGAGGACATCGTCGCGGCCTGTGACGCTCGATAAAAACAACTGGAAGGCAGCCATCATCGTCATGAAAGGCGTGACGCCGTGTCGCTGGCTCAGTTTGTTTATGGCCGCGGTTAACTGACGTGAAAGTGTCGTCAGTAAGTCGGCGCCAGTGAATGTCTGCGATGAAGGTCGCGGTTTGTCGAGCGGCAATTCCAACACTAATGGCGCTGCGGCGAGATAACTTCGCCAAAACGAGGTCAAACTCTCGAGACGCTCGGCGTTCAGATACTTCTTTTGCCAGACAGCATAATCAGGGTATTGAATCTTCAATTCCGGCAGCGGTGACGATCGATCCTGCGAGTAGGCGTCGTACAACTTCTCCAGATCGCGAAACAGTATCGCTGCCGACCAGCCATCGCTCACGATGTGGTGCAGGTTAATAAGCAGAACGTGATCGTTCGGATTGAGCCTTACCAGCGTCGCCTTGAATAATGGACCGCGCGATAAATCGAACGGTTGTTGTGCCTCACGCTTCAACAAATCTCGGGCTTCGGCTTCATCGCCATTGCTCAGATCAATAATCGAGAACACACCAGGTTGCTTCGCAGTGATTATTTGGATCGGCTCGTCGTCTTCGACCCCGAACACAGTGCGCAACGACTCATGTCGGTTCACGAGCGTATCGATTGCGGCTTCAAGCGCGGGCGTGTTAAGCGGTCCGGCGATTCGCAAAGCCGTCGCAACGTTGTAGAAAGCGCTGTCTGGTTGTAGTTGGGCCAGAAACCAAAGCCGCCGTTGCGCGAACGACAGCGGCAACTTTTGATCTCGCGAAACGGGCTCGAGCTTCGTCTCGTCTTTCGGTTCGTCTGAGCTTGCGATCGAGATCTTCTTCGCGAGCGCCGCGACTGTCGGAGACTCAAACAACCAACGCAACTGCAATTGCGTTCCGAATAGTTTGTTGAGCCGCAGAATTATCTGTGTGCCCAGTAACGAATGGCCGCCGAGCTCGAAGAAGTTGTCGTGAACGCCGACCTGCTTCAGCTTCAAGACTTCGGCCCAAACCGAGGCGATCTTCTCCTCGATCTCATTGCGAGGCGCGGTGAAGACTTGTTCGAGATCCGGGCGCAGGTAGTGACCCGTGGGAAGTGCCTTCCGGTCTAACTTGCCATTCGCAGTGCGCGGTAACTGGTCCAGGATGAAAAACCGTGACGGCACCATGTATTCAGGCAGCTTAATCGCGAGCGACTTGCGCAAAGCCGGCTCAAGCTTGCGCGCTACGTCTGAGCGCATGGGATTGTTGGCGTACTTGCCCAACTCGAGATCAGCGCCGCTACGCTCAGGCAGAGGCAATGCCACATCCGGGCGATGAAAGATCACGTCTGTGTTGAGCAGAGTCTTGCTGGACGGGGTTACATCCACGGCATAACCGAGCGATTCACCAAGCACCCACAACTCTTCCGGATTGAATCCGGTTTGCGGCAGTCGTTCATGTAATGACTTTTGCAGCTCAGCGACGTTGGTCCATTCATTGTCGCTGCGCAGCAGATCGGCGGCTGTCACTGCGTCAGCGATTCTGGTGTTGGGTACGTTCCTGATCGACAGCATGTCGGCGTCGCTATTTGCTACGAGCTGTCTCAGCTTTTCCAATCCTGCGCGCACCTGCTGCCAGTCAACTTCGGCTTGCGTGGCGGGCGCCGGCGCTTCCAGGCCGATTTGCAGAATGACGTCGTAGCGAAAACGCGTTAACTCGTTTATGTACTGGCCGCGTTTAAGCTGGACTCGCACGCCCGTTATTTGCGGAAAACGTTTCGGCAAACTCCGGAAAAACGCCGGATCGATTACGAGCTCTTTTTCGTCCTGCACCTGCTTCTGGACGCGCTGCCGCAGATCACGCACCGCGAGCGACGACGGCGCATTGTGCAACTGAACACTCGTGTGAAAAGCATCGAGTAACTGAAAGTTGCGAACGTCGCCGATAAAGATCGAACCGCCCGGCCGCACTGCTTTAATCGCGCCCTCGAGCACCTTGACGAGATAGTCGATCATCGGGAAATACTGGACCACCGAGTTCAATATCACGACGTCAAACGAGCGCTCTTCGATACCTGCGAAGTCTTCCGCAGACTGCTGCGAAAGCGTGATGTCGCAGCCGCCGAGATTAGCTTTTGCGAGGTTCGCCTTGAGGTAATCGATTGCTCCTCGCGAAAGATCAGTTCCATGGTAAGCCGCACAATGCGGCGCCAGTCGAAACAGCAGCAGGCCGGTGCCACAACCAATTTCGAGAATGCTTTGCGGCGAGAGACCGCGAATTCTTTGGACCGTGTTGTTGACCCATTCGCTCATCTCCTCCGCCGGAATCGGAGTGCCCGTGTAACTGCTATTCCAGCCGGTGATGTTGAAGCCCGCATCCGACGAGGAATCTGTTTCGTTGTAGATCTCGTCCCAAACTGTTTCCCACTGAGCGAGTTGCTCTTCATGCAGTGCTTCGTTGTGCAGCGCGTGGTCCTGGTTTGTGCCGGCGACGATGTACGCGACGAGCCGTTTATCTCCGGGCTCATCCTCTCTGACTATTACGGCGGACTCGCGCACGTCCGGATGCTCGTTGATGGCCGTTTCAATCTCACCCAACTCGATGCGATAGCCGCGCACCTTCACCTGCTGATCGAGGCGACCAACGTATTGCAGGTTTCCGTCTTCCAGATAACGTGCCACGTCGCCCGTTCGGTACAAACGCGTGCCCGCAGCACCAAACGGATTCGCAATGAATCTTTCGGCGGTGAGTTCAGGCCGGTTCAAGTAGCCGCGCGCCAAGCCTTCGCCACCGAGGTACAACTCGCCCGGCACGCCGATCGGCACCGGTTGCAGGGCGTAGTCCAGCAGGTAGACCTGTGTGTTTGCGATAGGACGTCCAATCGTCGCCGCTCCGCTCGGTTTCCGCAGCGCTACTGTGCTGTAGGTCGTGTCTTCTGATGGACCGTACAAATCGTAGACACGATCGATCGTCTTTTGTTCGTAGAGTTGCTGCACGAGAGACTGCGGCAACGGCTCGCCCGCCAGATTCACTACGCGTACGCTCGTCGGAATTCCTTTCAGCCGCAGCAACTCAGCAATTGCCGAGGGCACAGTATTGATGAGCGTGAGCTCCGTCGGCCACTGACCGTTCGCAAGCTGCAACGCATCCGCAGCGATCACGACTGTGCCGCCGACACTCAGCGGCAGAAACAGCTCATACACCGACAGGTCAAAACAAACCGATGTCGAGGCCAGCACGCCTGCAAGATCCGCGCGTGAATACACTGTTTGCGCCCACTGCAAGAGCGTCACCGTGCTGTGATGGGCAATCCCTACGCCCTTCGGCCGACCGGTCGAGCCCGACGTGTAGATCACATACGCCAAAGACTGCGGCAGACTCTGTCCCGCCAATCGCTCGTCTCTCTCTGCCGCAAGCTGCTCGCGCTCGTCATCGAGACAGATCTGTTTACCGCCATAACGTGGCAATCGCGCCGCCAACTGCCGTTCCGTCAACACCACCTCGGCCGCCGAATCTTCCAGCATGAACTGCAAGCGCGGCTGCGGGTAGCTCGGGTCCAACGGCACATAAGCACCACCAGCTTTCAGTATACCCAGCAGCGCTACCAGCAATTCCGTTGAGCGTTCCAGACAAACGGCCACGAGACTCTCCGGGCCGACGCCTTCTCTTCGTAAACGTCGCGCCAGTTGATTCGCGCGCTGCTCCAGCTCCTCGTAAGTCAGCGAGTGTCGCTCATCAACAACGGCGATCGCTTGCGGTGTTCGCGCGACCTGTTCCTCAAACAACTGCTGAATGCTCTGCTTCTCCGGATATTCGACTGCCGTCTGGTTCCAATGGACTAAAATCTGTTCGCGCTCGCGCGGCGTCAGTAGCGGCAATGCACCAATACGCGTCTCCGGCTCAGCGACGATCGCCTCGAGCAGCACTTCAAAATGCTCCGCCATGCGCTCAATTCGCGCGCGCTCATACAGATCAGTGTTGTATTCCCAACTCGCCTTCAATCCATTCGGCGTCTCGAGAATCGAAAGCGTCAGGTCAAACTTAGCCGTACCGCTGTGAACGTCTAACGTCTCGAGCGTCAGATCGGGCAGCTCGAGCCGGGATCGCGTCGCATTCTGTAAAACAAACGAGACCTGGAAAAGCGGATTACGCCCGGGATCGCGCTCCGGACTCAGCTCTTCCACGAGTTTCTCAAACGGCAGGTCCTGATGATCGTACGCGCCGAGCGCGACCTCTCTCACCCGATTCAGCAACTCGCCGAAAGTCGGATTGCCCGACAAATCAGTCCGGAGCACGAGCGTGTTCACAAAGAACCCGATCAACTCCTCCGTTTCGGCGCGAGTGCGATTGGCTATCGGAGAACCGACGACGATGTCAGGATGATTCGTATATCGCCAAAGCAGAACTTTGAACGCAGACAGCAGCGTCATGAAGAGTGTGACGCGATGCTCGGCCGACACGCGTTTCAATTCCTGCGTCAGCTCCGGCGAAATCCACTGGACCCTTTGCTCGCCGTGGAATTGCTGGACCGCCGGGCGCGTTTTATCTGACGGTAATTCCAACACCGGCGGCGCGCCCGAGAGTTTTGTTTTCCAATAACTGAGTTGCCGGTCCAACACCGGACCCTGCAAAGCTTCTCGTTGCCAAACAGCGAAATCAGCGTATTGAATCGGCAACGGCGGCAGCGGTGAGGGCTTCCCGGCAGCGAATGCTTCGTAGATCGAGCCCAACTCGCGAAATAGCAAACCGATGGACCAGCCGTCACTAATGATGTGATGCATCGTCATCAGCAACACGTGCCGCTCGGCGGAGATCCGCAACACGCGCACGCGCAACAATGGTCCGGCAGAAATATCAAACGGCCGTCGTGCCTCTTCACGCGCGAGTTTCGCGATCGCAGCATCCGGTTCGGATGTGCTCGTCAGATCATCCACCGGTACTTCGATCGTTAACGTTTTTGCAATGACTTGTTGGACGCCTTCAGGAGTCGAGGAAAACGTCGTGCGGAGAGCTTCGTGACGGCCAACTATCTCGTTGAATGTTCGTCTTAACGCGGCAACGTCGAGATTGCCAGTGATGCTGATGACTTGAGCCAGATTGTAGAAAGGACTGCCGGGCTCCAGTTGGTCCAGGAACCAGAGACGCTGCTGCGCAAACGAGACTGGAAATACGTAAGTCGAATTCGTTGACATGGAATCAAAGACGTAGCGTTCAGCCTCTCGGCAGCGGTTTTATCGGGCTGGATGTAATTCCTTTTGCATTTTGTCGCGACGCATGAAGCGCGCGCACCAATCCGGCAATCGTCGGCGATTCAAACATGGTTATCGGCGACAATTCGACGTCCATGATCTTCCGCACCTGCGAAACAACCTGCGTGGCGAGAATCGAATCACCACCCAAACGAAAGAAGTCGTCAAAAACTCCGACCGATTCGCGTCCGAGAATGCGCGACCAAATATCAGCCAATACAGTTTCCTCGTGCGTGCGCGGCGCAACGTACTCCTGCTCACCGGCGGCAACGTTTTGATCACGCGCCTGAACCCCGAGCAGATCGGCAAGCCGCGAACGTTGCAGCTTCCCGAACGAGCCTTTCGGGATTTCGTCGACGATCAGGATCTGACGCGGAACCTTGAATGGAGCCAATTTCGAAAACACAAACTCGCGCAACTCTTTTTCGTCGACTTCACCTGATGTCACCACCGCCGCCGCCACTTCTTCGCCAAGCACATCGTTAGGTACGGGGAACGTAACGGCCTGTTCGACCAGCGGATGCTCCAGCAATGTCTGGTCTATCTCGAGCGGCGCGATCTTTTCCCCTGCCCGATTGATGATCTCTTTCAGCCTTCCGGTAATGAACAGATAACCGTCGTTATCAATAAACCCCTGATCGCCGGTCCTGAACCAGCCGTTTGAAAACGACTCCTCGTTCACGATCGGTTCCGCTTCGTACCCACTCATCACGCAAGCGCCGCGAAGAACAATTTCACCCTCGCGGCCGGCGGCTAAGAAATTGCCGTTCTCATCCTGCATGGTGATATCGATCGTCGTTGCCACACCCGCGGACCGCGGCTTGCGAATGCGCGGCGGAAGCGGGTTGCAGGCAATCATGCCGCATTCAGTCATGCCGTACGATTCGATCACGGGCGCGTGAAATAGTTGCTCGAGATCACTCATGAGCTGCTGCGGTAACGCGGACGAGGACGAACGAAGAAAGCGCACGCGGGTTTGAACCGGATTCTGTGAATACGTGCGAGCGCGCGACAGAATCGCCTGATGCATACTGGGCACCGCGGTGAACCACGTCGGCTTAAACTCATTGAGCCAGTCAAAAAACTGTGGCGCATAAAAACCCGGCGGACAAACCACACCGGAGCCGCTAACTAACGACGCGAGCACTACACCCACCAAACCCGTGGAGTGAAATAGCGGCATTATGTTCAAACACAGATCAGTTTCCGTTAACTCCAGCCCGATCTGATTATTCCTCGCCATCGCGCATATGTTCGCGTGCGTGAGCGGAACGATCTTCGGAGCAGAGGTTGTACCAGAAGTGTGAAGAATGAGAGCGATGTCTTCGCTTTCGGCGAAGCCTGTTTGTAGCGACGTTCGATTCTCGGAGCAGTGAATCTCAAATGCGCCCGCGCCGGTGGCTTGATCGGGAACGAGCTCGATAATCATCAGACCAAGTTGTCGTGCGAGATCCTTCACGCCGGTTTGATCGGCAGCATTGACCAAAAGCGCGCGCGCATTCAGGCGCGCGAGATAAAACTTGAATTCGTCCGCACGATAAGCCGGATTGAGTGGGACCGCGGTGCAGCATGAAGCGATCGCCATGAATGCCACGGCCATCTCCGGACCGTTATCGAGCACGATTACAACGCGATCGTTGCGACCAATCCCGCATGCGTTCAGCGTCTCTTTTACAATTTCAACTTGCGAGAGTAGTTCAGCGTAGTTCAACGGCGAACGGTCCGGGGCCGTTACGGCAACCGCGTCAGGCGTACGCTCGGCCTGCGCCGCAAACTGATCGTAGACGGTCTCGGTTAATACTTTAGTCAACATCATTTCCTGACCAGCAGATACCCGTTAACGCGGCCTCCATTCTGATCGATCCGCAAGAAGTCGTCGACAACATAACCCGCGGCGAAGGCGTCAACAAACGCCGCGCGAGTCGAGTGACGCCATGCTACGGCCGCAGCGGGATTTTCTCGCTGGAGCAAACCGATCCTTTCGGGGATTTCGATCACACCCGGCCTGCTGTCTAGCTCGCCGGCCGGACGACTAACCGCCTCGCCATCGCTACCCACGTGAATCAACCGCGCCACATGATTGAGATCAGTTTCGCGCGACACTTTCGCCTGAACGCGATCGGCAACTCGCCGGCTCGTCAGAAACCATTCAACCCAGAGCCGATCGGTGCCGATGGATCGATGAAGCGGACTAGACGATTGATCGCCGTAGAAGTTGACCTTGTACTTACTCGAAACTACGCCCAATTTATGAAAATTGAGATGCGCGTTCGTACTCTGCAACGGGTCAAATGTCCACGTAATGTGCTCAAACCCTTTCTCGAGCGCCGCCGTACGTTGCGCGAGTTTTAGCCGTAGCCCGATTCCGTGTTCACGATACGCGGGATGCACTGCCAGCATGTGCGAGTGAAAAACAGCTCGTCCTTCATTCCAGCCGACAAATCCGAACGCAAAGCCGATTACTGTTTCACCGTCGAAGGCGCCAATCAACGTGCCGCCGAGCTCCTTCATGATAATGAAATTCATGAGCGGAGTTGTGTCGAGATCGTCCCAGCCCCAAACGTCCTGCTGGAGTTTCTCCAACGCTTTCATCTGAGCGATGGATTCGATGGGTCGAATCTGAATTCTGGGCGTTATAGCAGTCATGCGAAGACTTGATCGTGGGAGAAGTTGGTTTACTTTATGTGAGTAATAATATCAAAAGCCCGGAAGTTGCAGGAGAAAGCGGCCAAATAGTAGAAAAAAGAAAGGGCAGCCACGGAAGGCCGCCCCTACAACGAATTCTGCTTCTCGATAATTACGAGGGCTTGGTTGCGACGATTTTGCGGCTAATCAGCAACAACTGTGTGCCAACCAGGGCTGACGCGAAATCAAAGCGCTGAGCACTGGGTACCGCAAGAAGGATCATAGTGCTGTCCTTACTCGCAGGAACAAGGACCATTAGCTCATACTTTTTCACCTCGGTACCCTTTGGTATCAGCACATCAACCAAATCGCCAGCGCGTAATTGATTTCCAACGACTGTTGTTGCCCCGGCTGGAACACTGACTGCAACCGCATCCGAAAGCAATGCGGTTGCATCTCGAGGCGCAACCATCTCGTCCTTTATTTCAGCGCCCTTCTTTACGCTGACTAGTACATACCGATCCGATAATCCTTTTATATCGGGAAGATTATTCTTATCTGGTGAACGCGGTTCCAGATTCTTTTCATTTAGCAGAGTAAGTGGTTGTAAGTCTGTTCCGGCCACGATTCGATATGTTTCCGGTATCGATTGTTCCTTGGTATTCACCAGCATCAAGCCCATCACGACAAGCCCAATAAAAAGGATCGGCAAGGAAATTTTGATGAATGTCATGAGGCCACGCCCCCCAGCGCCTTCGTTGCTTCTACTAAACGCTCACCCAATGGCCCGGCAAGGAACGGGCTGATAAGAATGATTGCTCGTCCCAGAGTCTGCGGAAACGATAAATTGATTCGCTCGCTATTCATCCACTCATTCGGATCCGGCTGACTCGGAGCTATCTCTCTCACGCGCGCGCGCAAAATGATGGCAGCAGGTAAATATATGCCCGCGATCAGCAGTGTGAAGACGACTCCAAGCGTTCCGATGATACCTCTTGTCAAAGTGGTTACAGCCTTCCCGAGATCAGTATCGGGAGGTAAATAACTAACAGCCCATGCGTGCGTTGCGGAGAGCCTGAGCACGGCGATAACCAGCATCGCGGCTCCCACATAAAGTATCGGCCGGAGCAGGCGGACTCGCTTCGCTACCTCGTCCGCCTTCAACCTCTTATTAACGTTACTCTGCCAAACCGTCGCACAGGCAGCAGCGGCGAGGCACAGCGTGGCTGTGAGACTCCATGCGTCGCCTAACCGTTGGTACTTATTTATCGAACCCATGTATTGTCCAACTGTAGCTCGTAATAGTTGTTGGGCCGGCGAAGACGCATCCTTGATCGCTGTCAAAAGAGCAGCTCCTACTGCAGCATCCGCTGCCAGCAGCAAGACCATCAGAATAATCAGCCGCCGCGTATTTTTATCGTATTCATCAGACAATGCGCTGTTGATGACTATGACGGCTGTAATTATTCCGGCAATACAAGCAAGCAGATGAACCCCGTTGATAAGCGTCCACGAAGCCCTGGCAACGTAAGCTGCGACTTTAGTCTGATCGACAGGACCGATGCCCGAAAGAATTTCGGGCGCAGTGATCGGACTGCAAGGTGTATCACTGCACTTGAATAGAAACTTCCGGTAAAAGCTGAAGTGTGTGACCAAGACTCCTATTGCAATAATCAGTGGCAGAAGGTAGGCGACCTTCCACCACTTTGAAACTCCAGATCTTATGTAAATCTGTGGGTGCGACATAAGCTTTGCCTCAGTTCCGTGAATTAAAAGCGGAGCCACTCGTGTTATGGCCACCTCAGGTGTGGCTGGAACTAATGTCGGATATTTCTTCTGCGGCGCTTAACACCACCTTGATCACGTCAAAGGCCGCGTTGATCTTAAAGTCGTTTAGAATTGCCTGGTCCAGCCTTGCCGACAACTCATCAAGTCGACCTTGCACACCAGGATCTATCGGACTCACAATCACGCCCGCGGCTAACAAGTGGCCGCGCACCAATTGCAAATGGATCTTGTCGCCCTGAGCTCGGCTCAGTTGGGCATTCACGGCGATTGCTTGGGATAACGGCAGACCATCGTCCATGATGTCTCTTAGCCGCGTGATCGAATTGTCGACCGCGTCAATAGATTTTTGATTTTCATCTTGCAGGCGTTGTATATCGATAGGCATGACCTTCATCCTTTCTTGTCGGGACATTTAGCATTCTTCATAATTTCGTCTTTGCACTCTGTGGTGCGCTCCTTGAGCGGCTTAAGCTGCGCCTCGAGCTTTTCTTTCTGTTCTGTTTGCTGGGCGGAGAGAGCTGCGATTTGAGCTTCAAGACAGGCTATCTCCTGGGCCAGCTCTTCACACTCCAGATCGTCAAACTTTGACTTAAACTCTTCCGCAGCACTTTTAAGCTCTTTGAGTTTTTTGAGACTGCTTTTGGGTTTGCCGAGCGCCTCGAGAGCCTTCGTTAGTTGCGCCACGTTTTCAGACTGCAGATTCAGCGATTCCAGGCTGGCCAGATATTCCGCCTGGCCATCCGACTCCCGCTCGAGCAGATCACGGGTCGCCTCGAAATCATGATTGGCATAATCCAGAAGAAGTTTGTGCATGTCAGAGGGCGAAAACTTCTCCCCCGCAATGAGCGCATCAGTCAGGCTGTCAGCGCGGCTCAGGCGTTCGGTACTCAATCCCGTCATCAGCTCAACATCTTTGGCATAGGCATACGTGCCGGACAGATCTTTGTACGACTTCTTCTCGGCGACGATCTTCTTGTTGATCTCAACCTGATAAGACTTCAGCACGACAACAAGCTCGTTGGCGTAATCGCGCGCGTCCTGGTCGTCGCAGCCGGTCAGGGCCAATAGGGCAACAGCAACAATCGCAATGATTAGTTTTTTCATGGTCTACCTCGCGAGAATGGCGGGAGTGATGGCAATGTTGGAGGCGGCAAACACCAACTCAGCAAGTCAGTTGGTTTGATGCCACCCTGATGAAACAGCGCGAGCCGTTGCACACCTGTGCTGACTGTCAGCTCATAAGCACGTGCCCTGACGGCGCTCTTGCGGATCGAGTAAGCGTGCAGCTCCTGCGCCATTCGAAGGTCAGCCAGCTTGGTTGGCGTTGAGCCGCGTGCGATCAACGCTGCGACAATGAAGAGCACGCGCGGGATATCGGCAACCATGTCGCGTATGTTCACGCTGTTCTTGCGCGTCGTAATGATGATCGAGTGCAAAGCATCAAGAGTTGCTTTGTTTGTGCTCTTTATCGCGCTGTCGAGGTTCATGCGGTCCGTGTTCATCTGGTCCCTAATCTCTTGCTGGTACGCATGAATCTGGTCAGCATTATTGATATCGCCGATAGCACTCCCCAGCGCTCGAAGCGTCTCATCGCTCGCTGCTCTCCGGTCTGATTCGGAAGCGGCATTACGCATCTTTCTGAGCGCTATCTGTGCTTCATCTTCAATGCGCTGGTTATCTTTTCCCATCGACTCACCAAGCGCGATAAGCTCTTGTAAATGCTCCGTGATCATCTGATGTGGCCGAATATCAGGACCGTCTTTGCCGTTTTCTGGGTTTTGGGCAATCGTGCAAAAAATGGCGTCCTTTCTGCCCGGGTCGGTGGATGGGTAATCAACTAATTTTAGGCGCCTGATTACTATACCTTTGTACTCGCTGACTAAAGCGAGGACGTCGGCCCGCTCAGTCTCTCGCCGTGCCCTGATTGAAGCGATGTTCTTCCAGTGATCTTCATCGACCTGAAGGCTCTGAATTGCCACTTTCTTCAGGACGAGGCGCAAGTCTCCAAGGTCGTCTTGTAGCTTGTTAAATTTATTAACCTTATCCGTATAGGCGTCATAGACCGTCTTCAATATCGCCGCGATGTCCTGAACCTGCTGAATGCTTTCGAGTATTTTTGTATCCGCGAACTTTGGATGGTACGCGCCTACTTCCTTGGCAAAGTCTTTGAGACTGTCGAGCTGGCCGAGGCTGTTGAAGAGCGTGGCCAGCACGGAACTGTCTGCTTTGTCTTCTTGGTCTGCGTTGTTTTCACCCTTTGCCTTGATGGATTTCTCAAAAGCGTCCAACGACTTCTGTGCGTCGGCAATTGAATCCTTCAGATGGTCCAATGCTGCTATTATCTCGTCGGGAGAGGGGACGAGCCCGGGATCGCTATTGATCATCTCCGTTAGACAAACTTGCGTATGCGCACTACCCCAAGTCAAAAGATCGAGGGTGAAGGCGTTAATTTGAAATCTCGTGACGAGGAATTCGGTATCAAAGTCCTGCTTAACCAGCGAGGCGAAATTCTTGAGCTGCTTGTCGAAAAGCTCTCCGCTCTTGAGAGACTGCGCGAGCGGTAAGGCAGCCTGGGCCTGATCGTCCCGCTCTTTATTGTAAAGACGCTGCGCCCGTCCCGCCTGCGGAATCGATGCCATAACAAGGACGGCCAGTCTTTCCAGCACATTGGGATCCTAAGCTTAGAATTCCACGTGGACAAGTTGTCGCGGCCGCTTCTATAGTGTCACCTAAATACTAGTGACTCCAGCGTAACTGGACTGGCCACAGTTAGGCCGCAAATGTAATCACACTGGCTCACCTTCGGGTGGGCCTTTCTGCGTTCGCGAGTGGACCCGATAAGCTCATGGAGCGGCGTAACCGTCGCACAGGAAGGACAGAGAAAGCGCGGATCTGGGAAGTGACGGACAGAACGGTCAGGACCTGGATTGGGGAGGCGGTTGCCGCCGCTGCTGCTGACGGTGTGACGTTCTCTGTTCCGGTCACACCACATACGTTCCGCCATTCCTATGCGATGCACATGCTGTATGCCGGTATACCGCTGAAAGTTCTGCAAAGCCTGATGGGACATAAGTCCATCAGTTCAACGGAAGTCTACACGAAGGTTTTTGCGCTGGATGTGGCTGCCCGGCACCGGGTGCAGTTTGCGATGCCGGAGTCTGATGCGGTTGCGATGCTGAAACAATTATCCTGAGAATAAATGCCTTGGCCTTTATATGGAAATGTGGAACTGAGTGGATATGCTGTTTTTGTCTGTTAAACAGAGAAGCTGGCTGTTATCCACTGAGAAGCGAACGAAACAGTCGGGAAAATCTCCCATTATCGTAGAGATCCGCATTATTAATCTCAGGAGCCTGTGTAGCGTTTATAGGAAGTAGTGTTCTGTCATGATGCCTGCAAGCGGTAACGAAAACGATTTGAATATGCCTTCAGGAACAATAGAAATCTTCGTGCGGTGTTACGTTGAAGTGGAGCGGATTATGTCAGCAATGGACAGAACAACCTAATGAACACAGAACCATGATGTGGTCTGTCCTTTTACAGCCAGTAGTGCTCGCCGCAGTCGAGCGACAGGGCGAAGCCCTCGGCTGGTTGCCCTCGCCGCTGGGCTGGCGGCCGTCTATGGCCCTGCAAACGCGCCAGAAACGCCGTCGAAGCCGTGTGCGAGACACCGCGGCCGGCCGCCGGCGTTGTGGATACCTCGCGGAAAACTTGGCCCTCACTGACAGATGAGGGGCGGACGTTGACACTTGAGGGGCCGACTCACCCGGCGCGGCGTTGACAGATGAGGGGCAGGCTCGATTTCGGCCGGCGACGTGGAGCTGGCCAGCCTCGCAAATCGGCGAAAACGCCTGATTTTACGCGAGTTTCCCACAGATGATGTGGACAAGCCTGGGGATAAGTGCCCTGCGGTATTGACACTTGAGGGGCGCGACTACTGACAGATGAGGGGCGCGATCCTTGACACTTGAGGGGCAGAGTGCTGACAGATGAGGGGCGCACCTATTGACATTTGAGGGGCTGTCCACAGGCAGAAAATCCAGCATTTGCAAGGGTTTCCGCCCGTTTTTCGGCCACCGCTAACCTGTCTTTTAACCTGCTTTTAAACCAATATTTATAAACCTTGTTTTTAACCAGGGCTGCGCCCTGTGCGCGTGACCGCGCACGCCGAAGGGGGGTGCCCCCCCTTCTCGAACCCTCCCGGTCGAGTGAGCGAGGAAGCACCAGGGAACAGCACTTATATATTCTGCTTACACACGATGCCTGAAAAAACTTCCCTTGGGGTTATCCACTTATCCACGGGGATATTTTTATAATTATTTTTTTTATAGTTTTTAGATCTTCTTTTTTAGAGCGCCTTGTAGGCCTTTATCCATGCTGGTTCTAGAGAAGGTGTTGTGACAAATTGCCCTTTCAGTGTGACAAATCACCCTCAAATGACAGTCCTGTCTGTGACAAATTGCCCTTAACCCTGTGACAAATTGCCCTCAGAAGAAGCTGTTTTTTCACAAAGTTATCCCTGCTTATTGACTCTTTTTTATTTAGTGTGACAATCTAAAAACTTGTCACACTTCACATGGATCTGTCATGGCGGAAACAGCGGTTATCAATCACAAGAAACGTAAAAATAGCCCGCGAATCGTCCAGTCAAACGACCTCACTGAGGCGGCATATAGTCTCTCCCGGGATCAAAAACGTATGCTGTATCTGTTCGTTGACCAGATCAGAAAATCTGATGGCACCCTACAGGAACATGACGGTATCTGCGAGATCCATGTTGCTAAATATGCTGAAATATTCGGATTGACCTCTGCGGAAGCCAGTAAGGATATACGGCAGGCATTGAAGAGTTTCGCGGGGAAGGAAGTGGTTTTTTATCGCCCTGAAGAGGATGCCGGCGATGAAAAAGGCTATGAATCTTTTCCTTGGTTTATCAAACGTGCGCACAGTCCATCCAGAGGGCTTTACAGTGTACATATCAACCCATATCTCATTCCCTTCTTTATCGGGTTACAGAACCGGTTTACGCAGTTTCGGCTTAGTGAAACAAAAGAAATCACCAATCCGTATGCCATGCGTTTATACGAATCCCTGTGTCAGTATCGTAAGCCGGATGGCTCAGGCATCGTCTCTCTGAAAATCGACTGGATCATAGAGCGTTACCAGCTGCCTCAAAGTTACCAGCGTATGCCTGACTTCCGCCGCCGCTTCCTGCAGGTCTGTGTTAATGAGATCAACAGCAGAACTCCAATGCGCCTCTCATACATTGAGAAAAAGAAAGGCCGCCAGACGACTCATATCGTATTTTCCTTCCGCGATATCACTTCCATGACGACAGGATAGTCTGAGGGTTATCTGTCACAGATTTGAGGGTGGTTCGTCACATTTGTTCTGACCTACTGAGGGTAATTTGTCACAGTTTTGCTGTTTCCTTCAGCCTGCATGGATTTTCTCATACTTTTTGAACTGTAATTTTTAAGGAAGCCAAATTTGAGGGCAGTTTGTCACAGTTGATTTCCTTCTCTTTCCCTTCGTCATGTGACTTGATATCGGGGGTTAGTTCGTCATCATTGATGAGGGTTGATTATCACAGTTTATTACTCTGAATTGGCTATCCGCGTGTGTACCTCTACCTGGAGTTTTTCCCACGGTGGATATTTCTTCTTGCGCTGAGCGTAAGAGCTATCTGACAGAACAGTTCTTCTTTGCTTCCTCGCCAGTTCGCTCGCTATGCTCGGTTACACGGCTGCGGCGAGCGCTAGTGATAATAAGTGACTGAGGTATGTGCTCTTCTTATCTCCTTTTGTAGTGTTGCTCTTATTTTAAACAACTTTGCGGTTTTTTGATGACTTTGCGATTTTGTTGTTGCTTTGCAGTAAATTGCAAGATTTAATAAAAAAACGCAAAGCAATGATTAAAGGATGTTCAGAATGAAACTCATGGAAACACTTAACCAGTGCATAAACGCTGGTCATGAAATGACGAAGGCTATCGCCATTGCACAGTTTAATGATGACAGCCCGGAAGCGAGGAAAATAACCCGGCGCTGGAGAATAGGTGAAGCAGCGGATTTAGTTGGGGTTTCTTCTCAGGCTATCAGAGATGCCGAGAAAGCAGGGCGACTACCGCACCCGGATATGGAAATTCGAGGACGGGTTGAGCAACGTGTTGGTTATACAATTGAACAAATTAATCATATGCGTGATGTGTTTGGTACGCGATTGCGACGTGCTGAAGACGTATTTCCACCGGTGATCGGGGTTGCTGCCCATAAAGGAGGCGTTTACAAAACCTCAGTTTCTGTTCATCTTGCTCAGGATCTGGCTCTGAAGGGGCTACGTGTTTTGCTCGTGGAAGGTAACGACCCCCAGGGAACAGCCTCAATGTATCACGGATGGGTACCAGATCTTCATATTCATGCAGAAGACACTCTCCTGCCTTTCTATCTTGGGGAAAAGGACGATGTCACTTATGCAATAAAGCCCACTTGCTGGCCGGGGCTTGACATTATTCCTTCCTGTCTGGCTCTGCACCGTATTGAAACTGAGTTAATGGGCAAATTTGATGAAGGTAAACTGCCCACCGATCCACACCTGATGCTCCGACTGGCCATTGAAACTGTTGCTCATGACTATGATGTCATAGTTATTGACAGCGCGCCTAACCTGGGTATCGGCACGATTAATGTCGTATGTGCTGCTGATGTGCTGATTGTTCCCACGCCTGCTGAGTTGTTTGACTACACCTCCGCACTGCAGTTTTTCGATATGCTTCGTGATCTGCTCAAGAACGTTGATCTTAAAGGGTTCGAGCCTGATGTACGTATTTTGCTTACCAAATACAGCAATAGTAATGGCTCTCAGTCCCCGTGGATGGAGGAGCAAATTCGGGATGCCTGGGGAAGCATGGTTCTAAAAAATGTTGTACGTGAAACGGATGAAGTTGGTAAAGGTCAGATCCGGATGAGAACTGTTTTTGAACAGGCCATTGATCAACGCTCTTCAACTGGTGCCTGGAGAAATGCTCTTTCTATTTGGGAACCTGTCTGCAATGAAATTTTCGATCGTCTGATTAAACCACGCTGGGAGATTAGATAATGAAGCGTGCGCCTGTTATTCCAAAACATACGCTCAATACTCAACCGGTTGAAGATACTTCGTTATCGACACCAGCTGCCCCGATGGTGGATTCGTTAATTGCGCGCGTAGGAGTAATGGCTCGCGGTAATGCCATTACTTTGCCTGTATGTGGTCGGGATGTGAAGTTTACTCTTGAAGTGCTCCGGGGTGATAGTGTTGAGAAGACCTCTCGGGTATGGTCAGGTAATGAACGTGACCAGGAGCTGCTTACTGAGGACGCACTGGATGATCTCATCCCTTCTTTTCTACTGACTGGTCAACAGACACCGGCGTTCGGTCGAAGAGTATCTGGTGTCATAGAAATTGCCGATGGGAGTCGCCGTCGTAAAGCTGCTGCACTTACCGAAAGTGATTATCGTGTTCTGGTTGGCGAGCTGGATGATGAGCAGATGGCTGCATTATCCAGATTGGGTAACGATTATCGCCCAACAAGTGCTTATGAACGTGGTCAGCGTTATGCAAGCCGATTGCAGAATGAATTTGCTGGAAATATTTCTGCGCTGGCTGATGCGGAAAATATTTCACGTAAGATTATTACCCGCTGTATCAACACCGCCAAATTGCCTAAATCAGTTGTTGCTCTTTTTTCTCACCCCGGTGAACTATCTGCCCGGTCAGGTGATGCACTTCAAAAAGCCTTTACAGATAAAGAGGAATTACTTAAGCAGCAGGCATCTAACCTTCATGAGCAGAAAAAAGCTGGGGTGATATTTGAAGCTGAAGAAGTTATCACTCTTTTAACTTCTGTGCTTAAAACGTCATCTGCATCAAGAACTAGTTTAAGCTCACGACATCAGTTTGCTCCTGGAGCGACAGTATTGTATAAGGGCGATAAAATGGTGCTTAACCTGGACAGGTCTCGTGTTCCAACTGAGTGTATAGAGAAAATTGAGGCCATTCTTAAGGAACTTGAAAAGCCAGCACCCTGATGCGACCACGTTTTAGTCTACGTTTATCTGTCTTTACTTAATGTCCTTTGTTACAGGCCAGAAAGCATAACTGGCCTGAATATTCTCTCTCGGCCGCCGCCGCCTTTTCCTCAATCGCTCTTCGTTCGTCTGGAAGGCAGTACACCTTGATAGGTGGGCTGCCCTTCCTGGTTGGCTTGGTTTCATCAGCCATCCGCTTGCCCTCATCTGTTACGCCGGCGGTAGCCGGCCAGCCTCGCAGAGCAGGATTCCCGTTGAGCACCGCCAGGTGCGAATAAGGGACAGTGAAGAAGGAACACCCGCTCGCGGGTGGGCCTACTTCACCTATCCTGCCCGGCTGACGCCGTTGGATACACCAAGGAAAGTCTACACGAACCCTTTGGCAAAATCCTGTATATCGTGCGAAAAAGGATGGATATACCGAAAAAATCGCTATAATGACCCCGAAGCAGGGTTATGCAGCGGAAAAGATCCGTCGACCTGCAGCTCACGGTAACTGATGCCGTATTTGCAGTACCAGCGTACGGCCCACAGAATGATGTCACGCTGAAAATGCCGGCCTTTGAATGGGTTCATGTGCAGCTCCATCAGCAAAAGGGGATGATAAGTTTATCACCACCGACTATTTGCAACAGTGCCGTTGATCGTGCTATGATCGACTGATGTCATCAGCGGTGGAGTGCAATGTCGTGCAATACGAATGGCGAAAAGCCGAGCTCATCGGTCAGCTTCTCAACCTTGGGGTTACCCCCGGCGGTGTGCTGCTGGTCCACAGCTCCTTCCGTAGCGTCCGGCCCCTCGAAGATGGGCCACTTGGACTGATCGAGGCCCTGCGTGCTGCGCTGGGTCCGGGAGGGACGCTCGTCATGCCCTCGTGGTCAGGTCTGGACGACGAGCCGTTCGATCCTGCCACGTCGCCCGTTACACCGGACCTTGGAGTTGTCTCTGACACATTCTGGCGCCTGCCAAATGTAAAGCGCAGCGCCCATCCATTTGCCTTTGCGGCAGCGGGGCCACAGGCAGAGCAGATCATCTCTGATCCATTGCCCCTGCCACCTCACTCGCCTGCAAGCCCGGTCGCCCGTGTCCATGAACTCGATGGGCAGGTACTTCTCCTCGGCGTGGGACACGATGCCAACACGACGCTGCATCTTGCCGAGTTGATGGCAAAGGTTCCCTATGGGGTGCCGAGACACTGCACCATTCTTCAGGATGGCAAGTTGGTACGCGTCGATTATCTCGAGAATGACCACTGCTGTGAGCGCTTTGCCTTGGCGGACAGGTGGCTCAAGGAGAAGAGCCTTCAGAAGGAAGGTCCAGTCGGTCATGCCTTTGCTCGGTTGATCCGCTCCCGCGACATTGTGGCGACAGCCCTGGGTCAACTGGGCCGAGATCCGTTGATCTTCCTGCATCCGCCAGAGGCGGGATGCGAAGAATGCGATGCCGCTCGCCAGTGGCTGAGCTCATGAGCGGAGAACGAGATGACGTTGGAGGGGCAAGGTCGCGCTGATTGCTGGGGCAACACGTGGAGCGGATCGGGGATTGTCTTTCTTCAGCTCGCTGATGATATGCTGACGCTCAATGCCGTTTGGCCTCCGACTAACGAAAATCCCGCATTTGGACGGCTGATCCGATTGGCACGGCGGACGGCGAATGGCGGAGCAGACGCTCGTCCGGGGGCAATGAGATATGAAAAAGCCTGAACTCACCGCGACGTCCCGAAGGCGTGGCGCGGCTTCCCCGTGCCGGAGCAATCGCCCTGGGTGGGTTACACGACGCCCCTCTATGGCCCGTACTGACGGACACACCGAAGCCCCGGCGGCAACCCTCAGCGGATGCCCCGGGGCTTCACGTTTTCCCAGGTCAGAAGCGGTTTTCGGGAGTAGTGCCCCAACTGGGGTAACCTTTGAGTTCTCTCAGTTGGGGGCGTAGGGTCGCCGACATGACACAAGGGGTTGTGACCGGGGTGGACACGTACGCGGGTGCTTACGACCGTCAGTCGCGCGAGCGCGAGAATTCGAGCGCAGCAAGCCCAGCGACACAGCGTAGCGCCAACGAAGACAAGGCGGCCGACCTTCAGCGCGAAGTCGAGCGCGACGGGGGCCGGTTCAGGTTCGTCGGGCATTTCAGCGAAGCGCCGGGCACGTCGGCGTTCGGGACGGCGGAGCGCCCGGAGTTCGAACGCATCCTGAACGAATGCCGCGCCGGGCGGCTCAACATGATCATTGTCTATGACGTGTCGCGCTTCTCGCGCCTGAAGGTCATGGACGCGATTCCGATTGTCTCGGAATTGCTCGCCCTGGGCGTGACGATTGTTTCCACTCAGGAAGGCGTCTTCCGGCAGGGAAACGTCATGGACCTGATTCACCTGATTATGCGGCTCGACGCGTCGCACAAAGAATCTTCGCTGAAGTCGGCGAAGATTCTCGACACGAAGAACCTTCAGCGCGAATTGGGCGGGTACGTCGGCGGGAAGGCGCCTTACGGCTTCGAGCTTGTTTCGGAGACGAAGGAGATCACGCGCAACGGCCGAATGGTCAATGTCGTCATCAACAAGCTTGCGCACTCGACCACTCCCCTTACCGGACCCTTCGAGTTCGAGCCCGACGTAATCCGGTGGTGGTGGCGTGAGATCAAGACGCACAAACACCTTCCCTTCAAGCCGGGCAGTCAAGCCGCCATTCACCCGGGCAGCATCACGGGGCTTTGTAAGCGCATGGACGCTGACGCCGTGCCGACCCGGGGCGAGACGATTGGGAAGAAGACCGCTTCAAGCGCCTGGGACCCGGCAACCGTTATGCGAATCCTTCGGGACCCGCGTATTGCGGGCTTCGCCGCTGAGGTGATCTACAAGAAGAAGCCGGACGGCACGCCGACCACGAAGATTGAGGGTTACCGCATTCAGCGCGACCCGATCACGCTCCGGCCGGTCGAGCTTGATTGCGGACCGATCATCGAGCCCGCTGAGTGGTATGAGCTTCAGGCGTGGTTGGACGGCAGGGGGCGCGGCAAGGGGCTTTCCCGGGGGCAAGCCATTCTGTCCGCCATGGACAAGCTGTACTGCGAGTGTGGCGCCGTCATGACTTCGAAGCGCGGGGAAGAATCGATCAAGGACTCTTACCGCTGCCGTCGCCGGAAGGTGGTCGACCCGTCCGCACCTGGGCAGCACGAAGGCACGTGCAACGTCAGCATGGCGGCACTCGACAAGTTCGTTGCGGAACGCATCTTCAACAAGATCAGGCACGCCGAAGGCGACGAAGAGACGTTGGCGCTTCTGTGGGAAGCCGCCCGACGCTTCGGCAAGCTCACTGAGGCGCCTGAGAAGAGCGGCGAACGGGCGAACCTTGTTGCGGAGCGCGCCGACGCCCTGAACGCCCTTGAAGAGCTGTACGAAGACCGCGCGGCAGGCGCGTACGACGGACCCGTTGGCAGGAAGCACTTCCGGAAGCAACAGGCAGCGCTGACGCTCCGGCAGCAAGGGGCGGAAGAGCGGCTTGCCGAACTTGAAGCCGCCGAAGCCCCGAAGCTTCCCCTTGACCAATGGTTCCCCGAAGACGCCGACGCTGACCCGACCGGCCCTAAGTCGTGGTGGGGGCGCGCGTCAGTAGACGACAAGCGCGTGTTCGTCGGGCTCTTCGTAGACAAGATCGTTGTCACGAAGTCGACTACGGGCAGGGGGCAGGGAACGCCCATCGAGAAGCGCGCTTCGATCACGTGGGCGAAGCCGCCGACCGACGACGACGAAGACGACGCCCAGGACGGCACGGAAGACGTAGCGGCGTAGCGAGACACCCGGGAAGCCTGTTAGGCGCTGAGACGGGCGCACAGCGGGCTTCCTGGGGCAGCGGGAAGGGTCGGCCGGTCCCCCGGTCGGCCCATTTCTCTTGTCTCGGTTTAGTTAGTTAGCCTAAGTAACAGTGACTCCGTCACCACAGCACAGCGGGGCGAGCCGTTGACCTGGGGGAAGTGATGCTGTGACGGAATGACTCGAAACACACATTCCTAATGACTTCTCATTGGGTAATCCAGACTTCACGCCACTTCATCACAGCGTCACCCGGGCGCCCTTCGCTGTGACCCCGAATCAGGTTGCCGACAACCTTCATATAGGTAGAGGGGTTTACGCGCCACGCATCAAGCACCGCTAAGGAACGGCGTCGAGCGCTACCCACTCAGGCCGGTCACTCCCCTGATCTCTCCCAGGGTTGAGCGACCGGCGTTGCCTCCCTAGCTCAGTTCGGTTAGAGCGCCTGTTTCGTAATCAGGGGGTCGGCGGTTCGAATCCGTCGGGGGGCTCAATGAGCGGATACACAATCGCTTGGCTCGCATGGCTTGCCGCGTTCGGCGTCATTGAGGGTCGAGCGCTCTTCAATAAGAAGCCGGGCGACACGCTGAGCGAACACGTCTGGTCATGGTTCGCCACGCAAAGCGGCAGTACAGGCAAGCCTTCGGGTTGGGTGCGTGCTCGACGCTTTGCGCTACTGGCCTTCATGGGTTGGCTCACTGCCCACTTCATGACGGGCGGTCGCTTCTAGCGCTGCCGCGCCCAGCCTACTCACGTGAGTAGGTAGGGGGGTGTCGACGGATAGGGGGGTGTCCCCGGAAGGGGGGGGGGGTGCCCTATGCGTACCCGGTGTCTCGACTGTAGGGACTGGGCTACTCATGGTGGGCGCTGTGCTCAGCACCACGCCACCTATCAGGCACAGCGCAGTGTGAAGAGCCATGCGAAGCGGCGTGCTGCTATCGCCCGTGGGAACAACGCTGCGGCGAAGATGCGTCGTGCTATCCGTAAGGCAGTGGGCGCGCACTGTGCTACCTGCCTGGGTTGGTACCACTAGAAAGCTTCTCGAGCGGATCGATCCTGCAGGAATTCCCGGGCATAACTGTTCCACTTGTATCGTCGGTCTGATAATCAGACTGGGACCACGGTCCCACTCGTATCGTCGGTCTGATTATTAGTCTGGGACCACGGTCCCACTCGTATCGTCGGTCTGAT